>Ga0310122_10000984_pt1 | contig 18262 bp, 12 predicted proteins | sample CB6_Bottom_1051__FD_203503 | JGI IMG/M metagenome (GOLD analysis project Ga0310122, IMG submission 203503) | Marine microbial communities from Western Arctic Ocean, Canada - CB6_Bottom_1051 | ecosystem: Environmental > Aquatic > Marine > Oceanic | place: Canada: Western Arctic Ocean | collected...
GATGTCTTTCGCACGACGAGCTATCCGGTGGTCGACATTTTCAACGGCGGCAGCCTGGCCGGCACGGTTGACGCGCTGGATTTGGCGATTGCGATGGCTGGGCCAGACACCCGGGTGATTCCCGGGCACGGTCTCGAGGTGGTCGGACGCGCCGCCATCATCGAGTTCCGCGACATGATCGTCGACGTGCGCGATCAGGTGCAGACGCTGATCACAGAAGGCCGCGGCCTCGACGAGGTCATGGCGGCCAGACCAACGGCTGCCTACGACGCCCGGTGGGGACAGGAAGCCTCCTGGAACGCCAACGACTTTGTCCCGATCGTGTACCACGAGCTCGGCGGCGGAAGTCTGTACGCGCGGTGAACACGCGCCGGTGCGCTCGGGCGGCGAGAGCGGGCATCTCGATCCGGGAACCGTCGGAGACGAGCCGCAGTGCCGGCGGTGCCGCCGGCGAGGAGAGTGTACGGGCGCGGAGTTTTAGCGCCGGGTCCGGGATCAGCTCTGCGCTCGCTTTTCCCTCGGTGTCGGGACCAGGCACCGGTTAGCCCGTGCCAAGCGCTCTGGGGGCCAAAGGTGAGGAGGGTTGGGCTCGTCGACCGGTTCGCGGATCGAGATGCCCGCTCCCGCCGGACCTCTCTAGGCGGGGCTACGCCCCGAACCCCACGCGAACGCTACGCGGGGACCCCGAGAGCCCCACTCCGCGTCCGCGAGGCGCGCATGTGCGCGCCTCGGCAGGAAACCTAGGTCACCAGTAGCGGGCAGGTCATGCAATGCACGCCGCCGTTGCCGGTGGCCATCTCGGTCGATGGGAACGGTGTCACCTGCCAGCCACGCCGCTCCAATTCGGCCACCAACCTGGTGGCGTGACCGGGCGCCACCGCTCGTCGTCCCCGTTGGATGACGACGATGTTCAACGCTCCCTGGAGTCGCTCGGTCTCGGTGATCGGAATGCGAGCGATTTGACGTTCGTCGAGCAGTTCGAGGAACGAGATACGGCGGGGCTCGACCCGGCCCGCCTCGAACAGACGGCAGACGACGTTCTGGAAGGTGGGTTCGTGGATCAGGCACAGATGCTCGGCCAGGACCATGAAATCGCCGTCGATATGGATGCGGTTCGGCGGCAGCGGCACCTCCAGAAACTCGCGCACGCTACGACCGAGCACCAGCTCGCGTAATCTCGTGGTTCCGGCTTCATTGGTCCGGTCACACAACGCGGCGACCACGGTCTCCTCTCCCAGCATCGTGATTCCACCGCCCTCGAGATACGCGGGTGGGTCGATGCTGCCAAGAACCGGGACCCCGAGCCGGCGAAACGCCCGGGCCAGCATCTCCTGGTCTCCTCGGCGCCCGACGAGGCGAGGCCCCATGAGCACCGCGCCGTCTCTGAAGACGGTCGCCAGGTCCCGCGTGTAGGTCATATTGGGGCGGCGGTCGATATAGGCGAGGGCGTCGGCATCGGCCGCCAGCAGATCGCGCAGGTGATACAGCTCGGCGCCGGATCCACCCACGGCCGCCAGCATGTGGTCGTATTCGGTGGCGAACCGGACACGGTCCACCGCGCGCTCGAAGTGAAAGGTCTCGAGAGTGTCGGGCGTGACGAGGTCCAGTTCGACCCCGGGCCGATGCACGATCGCCGCGCCGAGGTCGCCATACGCCGAGCGCACGCCCCACTGGATCATCCGTGTTGTGTCCTCGCGGCGCGCGTCAGCCAGCCGTAGACGGGCGCACCGGTCGCGGTCAGCGCCACGCCGATCAGTGTGTCGGTCGGATTGAACGCCACGGTGGTCGCCAACAGGAGTGACAAGACACCGATGTAGACGAGCGGCACGAGAGGATACCCCGGTGTGCGATACCCACCGGGGGCACCGAGCCCCCGCCGTCTAAAACGGAAGACCGCGGCCACGATGAGGATATTGGCCACTTGGACTGGCACGACGAAGAAGGCAACGATCCGGCTGAACGACCCGAAGAACAACAGGGCCGCGCTCGACCACACGGCGCAGAACAGGATCGCGCCGGCGGGGACCTTGCGGGAGGAGACTCGGGCCAGCGTCGCGACGAGCCGTCCGACACCTGGGGCGGCCGCACGGGCCAGCTCTGCGTAGTGGCTGGCGCCGGCAAAGAGTAGCCGCGGCACCGTCATAACGACGCCTCCGAGCGCGCCAAAGATGGACACCACCATCAGCGTGTTGAGCATCGCTCCACCGGACGGTCCGAAAATCGCCGTGGCCACCATCGGCGCCACCATGGTCGGCGCGTCGCGCATGTCGGATAGCGGCACAACCCGCAAGAAGGCGTGGTTCACGAGGAGATACAGCGCGATCACGATACTGACCCCGGTCACGAGCCCTCGTGGCAACTGTCTGACCGGGTCGACCACCTCCCCGGCGACGTGGGTCACATCGAGCCACCCGTCATACGTGAAGAGCACGATGGCCGTCCCGAGTCCGATGAGCGGCAGGAGGGACATGACCGACCCGGTGGCCACGGCCGCGTCTACCGGCGGGACCGCCGCGTCCGCGAACATCATGCTGCCGACGACGAGGCCGCCCAGCCCCAGCACCTTCACGGTGGCGGTGGCCATCTGCGCCCGAGCCCCCCAGGTGAGCCCCGCGAGGTTCACGAGGGCGAGCGTCGCAATCGCCAACACGCCCCACCCGGCCGGCGACCCGAGGGCGGCGGGGCCGAGGGCGCCGGTCAGGAGTTCGCCGAACAGGATCGCGATGCCGGCCACCGAGCCGGGCCCGGTCACCCACAGGTCGGTCCAGGCTTTGAGAAACGCCCAGAAGGGCCCGAATCCGTCGTGAATGATGTGGAACGTGGCACCCGCTCGAGGGACGAGCGCCGCCAGTTCGGCCACTGTCAACGCGCCGCACAGCGTGACCGCCCCGCAGAGCGCCCAGAAAAAGTAGATCTGCCAGGTGCGCTCCGCTACCGCGGCCAGGTCGCCCGGTGTGTAGAAGATGCCGGCCCCAAGCATGTTCCCGACGATGACGGCCACCACTGCGCCGAAACCGAGCCGCCGGGACAGGGAAGGTGTCGCGCTCATGAGGTCCGCTCCCGAGATGGTATCGCCATCGCTGGCGCGCCGTGGCGCCTGTCTTGGCGCTCGATGCAACGTCTGGCCCCCCGATCTCGTAGACGACAGAGACGGCCATGATCTCGGACCCAAGGCCGTAGAGGGACCAATTGCCTCGACGCCTGACACGAAATCGGCGTGATGCCGTCATCAGTGGCGTGGCCGCCGGCTTCGCCGACTACTTCGACGTCGACCCGGTGCTGGTGCGGCTGGCCTTCGTGGTGCTGACGATCGCGGAAGGATTCGGTCTGCTGTGGTCTACGTGGTGTGCTGGGCGATCATGCCGGCCAGGGACGAGGCGGTGGCGCACGTCGAGACGGACACCGACTCGGTGGGGGAGCCGACCTCACCGGGTCAGCCGGACCGGTCAGGCCAGCCGGGCCACGGGTCTCTCGGGGGGACGGTCGCCGACGAGATACACGCGGCCGGGGAGCGAGTGCGTGCCGCGGCCCACCGGGTGACGGGCGAGATGCGTGAGGCGCGTGAAGCCGGCCGAGGGCGTGCGATCGTGGGCGTCATGCTGATCGTCGGCGGTTCGATGCTCCTGCTGGATCGCTTCGCCTGGATGTTCCGGTGGCCATACTGGCTCCGATTCGACAGCCTGTGGCCCCTGGTCCTGGTGGCCATCGGTGTGTCGTTGTTGCTGCGGTCCCGTGAGGAGCAGACATGACCGAGTCACGCATCGTCTGGGCGCGGGTGTCTCGTGGGTTGTGGTTCATCGGCCTCGGCGTCTTCTGTCTACTGTCGACGCAGGGGCTGTTGCATCGCGGGTTCTGGTTCGACGCGCTAGCCTTTTGGCCGGTCCTCCTCATCACCCTCGGCCTGCGTATGGTCTTCGAACGTAGCCGGACACCCTGGGTGGTCTTATTCTCGCCGCTGATCCTCGTCGGCATCTTGAGCTATGTGGCTTGGCGTGGCCCCGAGCCGCGCCCCACGGACTGGACCCCGGTGCGCGCCCTCCGCGACGCGCAAGTGGAATCCTGGACCCTCGAGGCCAGAGTGGCGCTGGCGGATCTGGACCTGCGCGCCGGGTCCCTCGCCCCGGGAGTGCTGCTCGAGGGTCGGACCACGACGACGGCCGCCGGCAGCGTGCGCGTCTCGGACCGAGGTGACTCGTCTCGGGTGACTCTGGGCGCCCGACGCTGGCGGTCCGGCGCCTACCTCGTGCCGGCGACGAGGCAGGCCTGGGACATGAACGTCGCGAACGCGCTGCCGGTGGCGCTTCGTCTCTCGACCGCGTTCGCCGAGGGGGACATAGATTTCCGGTCCATCGAGGTGACTCGCGTGGACGAAGAGGGTGCCTTCAACGACCTCACGTTGCGTTTGGGCGAGCCCCGCACCGACACCCGCGTGAATCTGGAGGGCGCCTTCAACCGTCTGGTGCTGGTCGTGCCGGAGCGCACACCGGTGCGGGTCTCTACGGACGGGTTCCTCAATCTGGTGGACCGGCGCCCCGACCGCGGTCGACTGAGCGGTCCGGCCTACCGGGTACGCTCGACCGGCGCTTTCAATCGCGTGGTCATCCGTTCCGAGTGACGCCACGGCGTCATCCCGCCACCGCTCAACGCGCTGCCTCCCGGTATACTGTCTCGATCCCTCGGTCGTGATACCCGCGTGCGGCCCGGTCGTGGCGCGGCCGGTTCCGCTGCTTCGACAGGACGAGGCCTTCAGACCATGACCCAGACGAATCGTTCGCGACTCGAGCACGCCGCCGCGGCCTTCGCGCTGGTCGTTGTCGCCATGGTCACCGCCGCCACCGCCCCCCAGGTGATGGCGCAGGGCGACGCGGGGATCGTCGAGTGGCCCTACGTCGGGGCTGACCAGGCCAATACTCGCTCGTCACCGGCCGAGGGCGTGACCCCGGCCAACGTCGATCAGCTGCAGGTCGCCTGGACCTGGCGTCCCGAAGAACGAGCGAGAGAGGAATTCGGAACGGTGCCCGGCAGCTTCGCGAGCACGCCGATCATGATCGACGACACCGTGTATGTCAGCACCAACTACAACCGGGTCGCCGCGCTCGACGCGGGCAGCGGCGCGGTCCGGTGGGTCTTCGACCCTCGCGCCTACGAAGACGGTATGCCAGCGCTCGGCGGCGGATTCCGACACCGTGGGGTTACCGCCTGGCGTGACGGCGACGACCTGCGTATCTTCCTGGCGAGCCGCTTCCGCTTGTTCTCGCTGGATGCTGAGACCGGCGAGGTGGTCGACTCGTTCGGCGAGGCAGGGGTCGTGGACCTGAGCCGAGATTTGGTGTGGCCGATCGACCGCAGCCACTTTGAGTTCAACGCGGCGCCGGTTGTCTTCAAGGATCTGGTCATCGTGGGGAGTGCGGTCGGCGACCGGGTGATCTATCGACGGACCCCGCCGGGCGACGTCCGCGCCTATGACGCCCGCACCGGTGCGCTCGTGTGGAGCTTTCATACCATTCCGCAAGAGGGGGAGTTCGGGAGCCAGACCTGGGAGAACGAGGCGTGGCGCCACACGGGCGCGACCAACGTCTGGGCCGGCATGACCGTCGACGAGGCGAATGAGCTGGTCTTTCTGCCGGTTGGCAACCCGACCAACAGCTACTACGGCGGGCAACGTCTGGGTGACAACCTGTTCGCTGAAAGCCTCGTAGCCCTAAACGCGAACACCGGAGAACGGGCGTGGCACTTTCAGATCGTGCATCACGGCGTCTGGGACTACGACCTGCCGACCCAACCGATGCTGATGTCGATTCGGGTCGACGGGCAACCGATCGACGCGGTGGCGCAGCTCACCAAGCAGGGGCTGACCTTCGTCTTCGACCGCCTGAGTGGTGAGCCGGTGTGGCCGATCGAGGAACGAGCGGTGCCGCAGAGCGACGTGCCGGGCGAGGTGACGTCGCCCACACAGCCGTTTCCGACCCGCCCCCCCGCGGTGACACCCACTACGGGCATGACCCTCGATGATGCCTTCGACCTCACCCCCGAGCTCCGGGAGAAGGCGCGTGACGCGATGGGCCAGTTTCGCATCGGGCCGCTGTACACGCCCCCGAGTCTGGAAGGGTCGCTGGTCCGTCCCGGTGGCGGGGGCGCGGTCAACTGGGGCGGTGGCGCCTACGACGCTGACACCGGGTATCTCTACGTGAAGACCTCGAACGTGGCGGCGGTGATGACGCTCGCGAAGTTCGACGCCGCCAGCACCAACAATCCGTTCGCTGACACGAACGAGCCCGATTACGTGGGCTACGACACGGCGCGCGGCGGCCGTCCGACGTTCGAGGGCAGTCTCCCGCTCAACAAACCGCCCTACGCGTTTCTTGTGGCCATCGACCTCAACACCGGAGACCTGGCCTGGCGCGTCCCCTTCGGCCGGGGCAGCGAGCGACTCCGCACGCACCCCGGGCTCGAGGGGGTCGATTTGCCGGACCGCCTCGGGACACCCGGGGCACCGGGCGCCATCGTGACGAACGGCGGGCTGGTGTTTGCGGGGGGTGGCGAGGACGCGCTGTATGCGTTCGACAAGCGGACCGGGCGCGAGGTCTGGTCCGGGGCACTCACGGAACGGTCGACAGCCACGCCGATGACCTACCAGACCAGCGCCGGCCGGCAGTTCGTGCTGATCGCCACTGGCTCGGGGAGCAATCAGGAACTCGTCGCGTTCGCGATGCCGGAATAGGCCGCCGTCGGCGGGCCTAACAGGGTGCTGAAAAACACCAGAGCGGTTTCCTGGCAAGCCGTTCGTCTGGCCAGGCGCGAGGAGGGAGCATGCAGGCGGCATGTGACCGACGAAGCAACACCGCCAGGCGGACGGATCGCCAGGAAACCGACTACTGCAGCGCCAGGTCGGGCCAGTCGCGGGGACGTGCCCGGTCGTAGAACGGCGTGGTGGTCTGGGCCCCGAGCGAACGCAACAGGTCGCCGGTCCCGGTCGGCACGATCTGGTAGGTGCCACCGCCGTAAAATTGGATGGCCAGCTCCGAGAGCCAGAGTGGCGTCTCCCCGAATTTGTTCCGGGCTTCCAGCGCCGCGCCCTGATCGACAAGAAACTGCACGAGCGCGCTCAATCGGTGGTAGGCCGCGTAGTGCAGCGCGCTGTTGCCGACGTCGTCGGTTGCCCCGAGGTCGGCCCCCATCTGCACCGCCAGCTGCGCGGCTTCCCGCAGCACCGCTTCGTCCAACGTGTTCTCGCCCATGACGCGACCCAATCCGGCGGCCGCCATCAACGGCGTCGATCGGGTCTCGGTGGTGAGCGACGTATCGGCGCCGGCCTCGGCCAGAATCCGCATCAGCTCGGCGTCACCGCCCACCGCCGCCAGGAGGAAGGGTGTGGCACCGACGAGTTCCGGCAACCCGGGGCTTCGGGTGGCGCCCGCTCGAGTCGGGGTGCGCTCAAGCCGAGCATTCGGGTCGGCTCCGTTGGCGAGGAGCGCTCGCACCAGTTCGACCTTGCCGGTGGTCAGTCCAGGCAACGCGTTCCACTCGTCGTTGCCTTCCCGACCGGCCCGAAAGTCCGAGGTCGTCAGGGTGGTTTCCCACCAGCCGGCCGCCCAGTGCAGCGGTGTGTGGCCGCGCTGGTCGGCGTTGGCGTCGGCGCCATGGTCGAGCAGCAGCATCGCGACGTCGACGTGACCTCGGATGGTTGCCAGGCCCAGCGCAGTCAGACGATCAGTGGCGGCGGCGTTCGGGTTCGCACCCGCATCAAGCAGCATCCGGGCCGACTCGAGATCACCGACCCGCGCCGCGAACAGGAGCGGTGTATACCCGGTTACATCTCGCGCCGCCGCACGTCCGGTGAGGTGACTCACGGTCGCGGCATGCACATCCGCGCCGCGGTCCAGCAGCATCTCGACGACGGCGGGATGGCGTTCGGACACCGCCCACATCAGGGCCGTCTGCCCGCGGCCGGGCTCCGCGCCGTTCGGGTCGGCGCCAGCGTCGAGCAGCGCGGTCACGACGTCGAGGCTGCCGACCCAGGCCGCCCGCATCAGCGGTCGTTCGCGTTCGACCGGACCACCGTCGGCGTCGGCACCGGCCTCGAGCAGCATGCGGACGACGGTCGCGTCCCCGTTCATGGCGGCGAGGAGCAACGGCGCTACCTCCAGGTCGTTGGTCGCATCGACTTCGGCGCCCGCCTCGAGCAGGGCGGCGACGGTGTCGCGGTCACTCAGGTGCGCGGCCCAGTGCAGCGCCGTGGCGCCGTCCCCCTGGGGCGCGTTCACGTCGACGCCCTCGTCGAGCAGTGCGCGAATCGTTTCGTGGTCGCCGCTGGTCACCGCGTCGATCAACGGCACGTCAGCGGCGAGGAGCCAAACGGGCCACAGCGCCAATGTGGCGCACAAGACAACAATCAGAGCCGCCGGCAACGTCGCGTGGATGCGGGTCATGATGATGCTCGTGTCGGTGCTGCGCTTCGGCGCTACGCCAGAGACTGCCGATCGATGTCCAGATGTCCGGTGCTGTCGCCGACCGATGCCACCGTCACCCCCAGCTTGGCGAGCAGCGTCATGTGAAGGTTCGTCAACCGGGTGCCCTCCGGATACCGGAGATGACGACCGCCCGTGAGGCGACCACCAGCGCCACCGGCCAGGACCAGCGGCAAATTCCGCGGGTCGTGTTCGTTGCTGTTGCCCATGCCGCTACCGAACAGCACCAGTGCGCTGTCGAGCAAGGTCCCGTCGCCCTCTGGAATCGACTGTAGCCGGTCCAGGAAATACGCGACCAGGGTGGTGTGATAGGTGTTGATTTTCGCCTGGTCGGCAATCTTCTCCGGGTTGTTGCCGTGGTGCGAAACGGCGTGGAATCCTTCCGACACGCCAATCTCCGGATACCCGCGACCGCTCAACTCGCGAGCCAGCATGAACGTCGTGACCCGTGTCAGATCGGCCTGGAAGGCGACCACCTGCAGGTCGAACATCAACTTGGCGTGTCCCTCGAACGTGTCGGGTACGCCGGCCGGTTGCAGCACTTCCGGCACCTCACGCGCACTCTGTTCTTCGGCCAGCTGGATGCGCCGCTCGACGTCCCGGATTGACTCGAGATACTCGTCCAGCGTGGCCCGGTCCTCGCTGTCGATCGTGCGGGTGACGCCCGCCACTTTCTCACGGACCGAGTCGAGGATGCTGGCGCGCTGCCGCCAGCGAGCCAGTCTGACGGCCGGGTCCGTGGTGCCACCCTCGCCGAACAACCGCTCGAACACGAGCCTGGGGTTGTTCTGCATCGGCAGCGGGCTGGTGGGTCCGCGCCAGGCCAGGGTGTTCGTATACACACAGGCGAAGCCCGTGTCGCAGGTGCCGCCGAACTCGGGTGAGTCCACCGACAGTTCGAGGGTTCGCAGCTGTGTGTCCTGACCGAGGTGATCCGCCGCCATCTGGTCGATCGTCTTGCCGGCCCGGAAGTCGGCGCCGACCGTCGGGTTGGCGTGCATGCCGCTCATGAACGCGGACGGTATGCGCCCATGCCCGCCGCGAGGTTCTCCCTCGAGGGCGAGCGCCGGCGGATTGTCGATCCCGGTCAGCACCAGCACCTTGTCGCGCAGTGGGGCCAGTGGTTCGAGAATCGGGGTCAGCGCATAGTCGGGGCCTTGGACCTCGGGTGTGAAATAGCCGACCGCGGCGCCGTTGCCGACATAGACCGTGGCAAACCGCCGCAGACGCCCGGCTGGCGTTTGCGCCAATGCGGTCATCGCCGGCACCATGCCGTTCAACAGCGGCAACCCAACCGCGGCACCCAGCCCGCGCAGCACCGTGCGTCTCGGGATCGCCTGCTTCGTGATAATCATGGCTGTTGTCTAACTCTCAGACGGGGCTGCGCCCCGAACCCCACGCGGCCGCTCCGCGGGGACCCCGAGTGCCCCACTCCACGGCCGCGCGGCGCGCATTGTCGCGCGCCCTGGTGTGCTTACCATCCACTAGTGTCCGTCTACTCACCGTCATTCCGCTGCAGATGTCCCGCTCATCCGTGCCCGCATCCGGAACGGCGTGCTCTTGGTGATGCCGAGGATGATCGACTCCCAGCGATGATCGGTGTCGGCCGCCTCGCGCTGAATCTGTCGCACCGCCGGCATGTCGTAGTACTCGACGCCACGCCCGATCGCATAGGTCAGCAGCTTCTCGGTCACGGTTCGGATGAATTCGTCTTGGCGCCCGACCAGCATGTCCCGGAGGCCGCGAGGTCCGTCGATCTGGGTGCCGTCGATGAGCGCGCCTCGCGCGTCAACCGGTTGTCCGTCGTCGGTGGTCCGCCACCGGCCGATGGCATCGAATGGTTCGAGTGCGAAACCGAGCGGGTCCATCGTCGCGTGGCAACTGGCGCACACCGGATTCCGTCGGTGCTGTTCCAGCCGCTCACGTATGGACCGGGGCGCCTCGCCTTGTTCGTTCTCTGGGAGCTCGGGGACGTCTGGCGGCGGCGCGGGTGGCGGCATTCCCAGCATGTTCTCGAGCAGCCACTTGCCGCGCACCACCGGTGAGGTGCGGTTCGGAAACGACGTCACCGTCAGGATGCTGGCGTGCCCCAGTAGCCCCGCCCGACGGTCGTCCGACAGTGCCACTCGTCGGAATTGGCTGCCATAGACGTCCGAGAGACCGTAGTGGCGGGCCAGACGCTCGTTGACGAACGTGTAGTCGGCGGTCAGTAGCTCGCCCAGGGGACGATTCTCGCGACGCTGGCTGTCCAGAAAGAGTTCCGTTTCCCGCGCCATCGCCTCCCGCAAGTCGTCGTCCCACTCCGGGAACTCGAAGCGGTCAGGCGACACCATGCGCAGATTGCGAAGAAACAGCCACTGCGCGCCGAAGTTCGTGACCAGCGCTGAGGCGCGCTCGTCCGCCAGCATCCGTCGCACCTGGTGGTCGAATACCCCGGTGTTCGTCAACTGGCCCTGCTCCGCCAGAGTCAGCAACTCGTCGTCAGGAATGCTGCTCCACAGAAAGAAGGACAGTCGCGACGCCAGCTCGAGGTCGCTCAATCGATAGGGTGCGCCGGGTGTACCGTTGGGCGGGTCGACTTCGGTCCGGTAGAGAAAGTCGGGGTCGACCAGCAGCCGCGTCAGCGCGACCCGGATACCCGCGTCGAAGTCGCCGTCGTGTTGGTCGCGCCCCTGCCGGTAGAACTGGAGCAACGTGTCGAGGTCATCGCCGGTCGCTGGCCGCCGATAGGCTAGGCGCGCCAAGCTGCCCAGAATCTCGCGGGCGCATGACTCGGCGTCGTCTGCCGTGGGGCGGCAACTGAAGATCCGGCGCCGGCTCGGGGTATCACCGGTCCCGGTCGGCGAGAAGGGCCCCGTGATCTCGATGCCATCGACGTGCAGATACTGACTGGCCCCAGTGGTGGTGGCGAACACCGCGCTGTTGGCCCACGGAAAATAGGCGGGAAAGCGACCTTCCGGGGCCAGCATCCGCTTGAGGAACACGATCCCCACCGTGTGGGAGCCGGCCGCGGCTGTGATGCGGACCTCGGTCTCCACCGGGCCCAGCAGGCTTGGTCTGGCCTCGGCCGACACCTCGCCGACCTTGACGCCGTCGAGCCGCACCTCGATCTGTTCCGATTGCGAGCGTGGTCCGGCCAGGTCCAGCTTCACCACATACTCGCCGTCGAGCGGGAAGTAGTGACGCGCGACGCCGCCTCCGCGCGACCCGAACGGCAACTCGTTGTGTCGCTCTTCCTGCAACAACGCCTTCGAGAAGCGATAGGTGGTCACATCGGCGCCAGCCGTGAGGTCCCCGACAGCCAGTCGGCTGACCTTGCTGGCGGCGGACAGATAGGCATCGAGCAGCGCCGGCGACATCGACAGCACGCCGGCGTTGTTGTCGAACCCATACGCGGCGTCGTCGCCGGGGAGCCAGGTGGTCACATCGACGTCGAGCGCGAGCAGGTCGCGGATGGCATGCTGATACTCGGTACGATTCAACCGGTGGAAGGACGCCGGACGACCCGGGTCCGGGTTGGCCGTAGCCGCTTGGTCCAGTCCACTCTCGAGAGAAGCAACCAGGTTGACGTAGGCAGATTCATCGGGTCGTTGGGCGCCGACCGGTGGCATCGAGCGGGCCTGCAATTTTCGCAGTACCTTTTCCCACACCTCGGCATCGGCGCTCGCGTTGGTCGGGTCGATCCCGTCCAGCGAGAGCCCGGCCGTGAGGCGTCGGTCGTTGTGACAGCGCACGCAGTACTGGTCGAGCAGTGCCTGCTGGCTCGACACCGCGGTCTGGGTCTGACCACCCGCCGTCGACGGTCCGGATTCGGCCGAGACAGGATGGGCCAGCGTCAGCGCCCCGGCCACAGCCGTACCGACCGCGTACCACCGGGACCAAGTCGCCAGCCGCCGCCGTCGCTTCATGCCAGTCTCCTCAGTGTGTCTGATCGGATCTGACCGTATGGTACCGCATCAGACCCTCAGGCGCCCCCCACAGGTGCCAGCGCGCCCGCGCGCAGCGGCGCGCCTGGTCACAGGCATAGCACCCCTTCAGCCACCAGCACCGCCGTGCCCCCAACCCGCACGGATGTGATTGAACCACCCTTGGATGCTATCGAAATATGCACTCGGCTCGGCCGACCCATCGTCGCGCCCTGCAGGCTGATCATGTGGCACGCCATGGTGGCCGACACCGCGCCATGGCGCAACAGATACGCGCCCAGCGGACCGGACGCGCCACCAGTGGCAGGGTCTTCCGGAATGCCGAACGCCGGGGCGAACATACGGCTGTAGACAGCGGCGTCGTCCTGTCCCGGCTCGAGCGAGAACACAAACACAGGGAGCACGTCGAGTCCGTGCTGCTCAAACACCGGTTGAATGGGGGCCACCGAGAACCGGACCGCGTCGACCGCAGCCCGGGTCACGAGAGGGACGAAGAGTACCGGGATCCCGCACGAGACCACCTGCACGGGGAGGTCGGCGCGAAGCTGAACGGGGTCGAGTCCCAAGGTGGCGCCCACTGCCGTGGGTGCCTCGACCACCTGGCCGAACTCGGGGAGCGGCTGACGCATCCAGGCGAACGCGAGTGCGTCGCCGTCCCATTCCAACGAGACCGGGGTGGGGCCAACCCCGAGCTCGAAGACGACCTCATCGCGATCCGGTCCGATGAGGCCCTCGCTGGCGAGGGCGAACGTGCTGCCGATGGTCGGGTGTCCTGCCATCGGTAGCTCCCGACGCGGTGTGAAGATGCGCATCTTCACATCCGTGTCCGGGTCTTGGCGGGGCAGGACAAAAGTGGTTTCCGGGAACGCCATCTCCAGGGCCACGCGCTGCATGACGTCGGCGTCGAGGTCGGATGCGTGCGGAAACACCGCGAGCTGGTTCCCCGCCAGCGGGCGCCGGGTAAACACGTCGAAGTGGAGATACCGATGACGGGACATAGTCTGATACGCGTGACTTTTGTGCGAGATATGGAGAGTATCAAGGACATGAGCAACACCCCGACCCGCATCTTCCCCTTTCTCCGGTACGAGGACGCGCCCGCTGCGTTCGAGTGGCTGGCCAACACCTTCGGGTTCGAGAAGCAGATGATCGTGCCGGGACCGAAGGGCACCATCGCCCATGCCCAACTCCGTTACGGCGGCGGTGTGGTGATGATCGGGACGGCAGAACCGGATGAGATGAACATGAAGACGCCCGCCGAGGCCGGCGGCACGACCCAGGGTATCTACGTCCACGTCGACGATGTGGTCGCGCACCACGACCGCGCGAGGGCGGCCGGGGCGGAGATCGTCACGCCGATGGAGGAGACACCGTACGGGTCGCGTGAGTATGTGGCACGTGATCCAGAGGGGCACCTCTGGAGCTTCGGCTCCTACGCACCTGAGTTATAGAAGGGTGCTGAAGAAAGACGTGGAGCGGTTTTCTGACGAGGCGTCTGTGTGACAAGGCGCGACGAGGGAGCATGCAGGCGTCAGCCCCGCCCGGCCGGGCGGGGGTGACCGAGGAAGCAACGCCGTCCACGCGGGCGCCTCGTCGGAAAACCTGGATCAGGGTCGCGCGCGCTGCAGTGTCAGCCACGAGCGGAGCATGTTGGTGACGAACGGAATGTCGCCCGTGTTCCGCGAGTTGTGACCGACGCCCGGTAGCGTCACCAGCGTGAAGTCTCTGCCCATCGATATCCAGGTGTCGTTGAGCGACTCGTTGACGTAAGCGCCGTCATCCAGCCCGTGAAACTCCAGCACCGGGACGTCCAGGGGCACGATGGGTGAGTCGTCGACCATCCAGGGTGGAGCCGGGTAGTACGCGCGGTAATAGTTCAGCATCGCTTCGTAGTCCGACCGGCGGTAGGCTTCCAGATATCGCTCGTACCAGACAGTGCCTTCCCACCGTCGAGCCCGTTGTTCCGCGTTCATGCCGCCGAGGTTGCCTGGATTGGTGGTGAAGCGCGCGATGTACGCGCTGCGCCGCTTCTGCTCGTTGTTCAGCGCCATCTCGCGTTTGCGCGACCGCGGATGGGGGCGGTTGTAGATGACCAACTGTTCGGTCATGTCCGGATAGCGCTCCGCGAACGACCAGCCGACGATGCCGCCCCAGTCGTGGCCGACGATCGTCGCCCGGTCGCGCCCGAGGTCAGCGATGACGGCCGCCACGTCCGCGGTCAGATGCTCGATGTCGTAGTTCTCCACGCCCGCCGGACGGTCGCTCCGGTTGTATCCGCGCAGCGAGATCGCCACGACCTGGTACTCGTCGGACAGCGCTGCCATCTGGTGGCGCCAGTCGTACCACTGGTTGGGAAACCCGTGGATGAACAGCAGCACCGGGCCCTCGCCGTGCGTCACGTAGTGAATGCTGACCCCATCGTTGTCGACGGTGTGGTGCTCGACGATGTCGTAAATAGTGTCGGCGTTGACCTGCGCCGCGGCCGGGACAACCGACAGCGCTGAGCCCAGGGCGGCGGCGAGTACGAGTCGTGTCATCAAAAGCCTCCGGCAAGAGTATACGAGCCCACGGCGCTCTGAATTCCGGTCCCCCGCCCGGCCGCCGTGTCTCGGTCCGCCTAGCCGCGGAGTCCTGCTTCACGCTGAATCGCCCCTCTTGTCAAACTTGCCCTCGAGACATCAGAGGCGGTGAATGGAACTCGCGCCCTCACAGACCCGTCCTTAGAGCAGTGCCCACTTTCGACGACATCCGCCGCGACGTGCGCGACAGCTTGCGTGCCCTGACCCGGCGGCCCGCGTTTACCACTGTCGCCGTCCTCTCCCTGGCCCTCGGCATTGGCGCCAATACGGCGATCTTCAGTCTGGTCAACGCCGTGATGCTGCGCGCGGTTCCGCTCCAAGACCCCGAAGCGCTCGTCAATCTGTATTTGCATTCACCTACGTTCCGTTTCGGGACGTTCTCGTACCCCGACTACGAGGACGTACGCGACGGGACGAAGGGGGTGTTCAGCCACATCGGCGCCTCGCAGTTCGCGCCGGTCCAGATCGACGGAGACGGCGGTGTCGATCTCGTCTTCGCGGAGGCGGTGACCGGGACCTACTTCGGCACGCTCGGCATCGACGCGTTCATCGGAAGAACGATTCTCCCTGAGGACGACGTGTCGCCCGGGTCCCACGCCGTCGTCATGCTCGGCCATGGCTACTGGCAACGCGCGTTCGGTGGAAGCACGGACGCGGTCGGTCAGACACTGCGGGTGGCTGGACGCGCCTACGAGATCATCGGGGTGGCCCCACCCGACTTTCCGGGGAGTATGCGTGGCCTTACGCCAGCGTTTTATGCGCCGTACATGATGATCGAGGAGTTGATGGGCGCTGAGATGATCGAGGCGCGTGGCAACCACTCGATCTTCCCGAAGGCTCGGCTCAAGCCGGGGGTCACGATACCGGAGGCCACGACCGCACTGGCCGCGGTCGTGGCCGACTTGACTGCGAGGGCCCCCGGTGGCTGGGAGCGTACCAGCGAGTTCGCGGTGCTGCCGCACGCCGACGTGCTGCTCTTCCCGCCCATGGATCCGTTCATCCGGGCGACGGCGTGGCTGCTGACGGTGGTCGTCGGCCTCGTCCTGTTGCTGGCGTGCACGAATCTGGCGAGCTTTCTCCTGGCGCGCGCCCTGGACCGGCGCCGGGATGTCGCGGTCCGTCTGTCGCTGGGTGCTTCGCGGTCGTCGCTCGTCCGTCGATTGGTGACCGAAACGACACTGCTGGGTCTGTTGGCCGGGTTGGTCGGTATCGGGCTTGCGGTCGCGCTGCTCGGTCTCTTGCAGAGCGCCGACCTGCCGCTGCCGGTTCCGGTCGAGCTCGACCTCAGACTCGACTGGAATGTGCTCGCGTTTACCCTCGGTATCTCCGTGGCGGCCGGCGTCCTGCTCGGACTGGTACCGGCGCTCCAAAGCACCCGTCCCGACCTCGCCTCGACGCTGAAAAGCGAGACCGCGGCCGGCGGGCAACCGGGGCAGATGCGCTGGCGAAACGCCCTCGTCGTCACGCAGCTGACGGTCTCCTTGATTCTGCTCATTGGCGCCGGTCTGTTCTTGCGCAGCTTTCAGGAGGTGCAAGCCGTCGACATCGGGTTCGGTGGCGAGCCGACCGCACTCATGACCGTCATGGTGCCAACCACCCGCTTCACCGAGGACCAGGGTCGTCTTTACACTCAGCGACTGCTCGACCGCTTTCAACAGCTCCCCGGTGTCCGCTCAGTCGGCATCACCGATCGACTGCACCTGAACACCCTCAGCAACCAGTCCATCGGATTCAACGTCGACGGTGTCGAGCCGCCGGCCGACGTCGAGTACTTCAGCGCCAACCGCGCCGAGGTGGACGCGGGCTTCTTCGATGCGGCTGGGATTCCGATCGTGCGGGGTCGCAATTTCGCCGCGGCCGACCAGCCGGACACGCAGCGGGTGGCGATCATCAGCGAGGCAACGGCGCAACGGTTCTTCGAGGACGGCGACGCTGTGGGCCGGATGCTGCGCCGCCTGGGTGACAACGCGCGTGATCTCCTGGTCGTCGGGATTGCTGGCGACGCCAGAGTCCGTTCGCTCGGCGGGGACCCGGAGCTGATGGTCTACTTGCCGTACTCCCAGGCCTACGGGTCGTTTCTCACTATCGTGGCTCGTACCGCTGGCGACCCGGCGCAAACGGCGTCGGCGCTGATGCGGGCCGGACGAGACGTCGACCCCGACCTGTGGGTCTGGGAAACGAAGACGATGGACGAGCACCTGGGCATCATGCTCCTTCCGGCCCGGATGTCGGCGTTCCTCCTGTCGGTCTTCGCAGGGCTCGCACTGCTGCTCTCGGGCATCGGTCTCTACGGGGTGGTGAGCTACGCGGTCGCGCAGCGTACCCGCGAGGTGGGCATCCGGATGGCCCTCGGAGCCGACGGCGGCCACGTGGTTCGGCTCCTGGCCGCGGGCGGACTGAGACTCGTATTGGTCGGTACGGTCATCGGACTGATCGCGGCACTCGCGCTGGCGCGGTTGTTGAGCGGCCTGTTGTTCGGCGTGGGGACCTTCGACCTCACGACCTTCGTTGCGGTGCCCGTCGTCCTTGGTGTGACGGCAGTGCTTGCGGCCTATCTGCCGGCCCGTCGCGCCGCGCGACTCAACCCCGTGACAGCCCTTCGCGCCTAGGTTTCCGAGCGAGGTGTCCGTCTGGCGGCGTTGCGGCGTCGGTCACAGCCCGCCTGGCTGCTCCCTCCTTGCGCCTTGCCAGACGAACACCTCGCCCGGAAACCTCCCTCGGATGGCGTTGCAGGTTGGTCCCGCCTAGGCGCGCACCTGCGCGCGGGGTTCGGGGCAGAGCCCCGTCTAAAGAGGTCAGGGGCGCCTGGCGATCGGCCGCAGCTCTCGGTCAAGCTCGATGACGCCGCCGCCGAATCGGACGTCGGCGATTGTCACGCGGTAGCCGTCTGTCGTCGGTTGCACATCAAAGCTGGGGAACCGGGTCCACGTCGCGAAGCCCCACAGCTCAGGCGCGGCCAGCGCCGCCGCCGCCGCCGGATGGTCGTCACCGATCGCAGTCTGCGTCCCCACCGGCGTGATTCGTTCCTCGGCCAGCCAGTCCAGTCGCACACGGTGGTAGTGGCGGTCATCAGCGACCAGCACGTCGCGGCGGAAGGGGTCTGCCGGTACCGGGCCCACCATGATGCGACGTGGTTCGAATCCACGGTCCCGGGCCCATTGCGTGACCTGTTCGTGGGCCAGCCGCGAGAGGCTGACCATGCCGACCAGGTAGCCGCCGACGAGCACCAGGCAGACGATCGCGACCTGTCGCAGGCGGTGCTGCAGTCCGCCCCAGACACGCAGTCCGG
>Ga0310122_10000985_pt1 | contig 18262 bp, 16 predicted proteins | sample CB6_Bottom_1051__FD_203503 | JGI IMG/M metagenome (GOLD analysis project Ga0310122, IMG submission 203503) | Marine microbial communities from Western Arctic Ocean, Canada - CB6_Bottom_1051 | ecosystem: Environmental > Aquatic > Marine > Oceanic | place: Canada: Western Arctic Ocean | collected...
GTATGAGGCCGCAACCGCGTCCCATACCCAGCCGCCGGCACCACCGCCCATACCTGTGATCGATCCTGACTCAATTGCAAACCTCCTTCTAACCAAACAACCCCTACACTTCACCTGTACCCGGCTGACTACAAATCACCAGGCCTTTGCATCACAAGGACGGGGTCCGATCCCCCGGGCGAGAAGGACGCAGTCATTCTCGCGTCCGGCGCATGATCCACCGTAGGGTCAGTCCCCCCGATAAGCGCCGGTCGCCACATAACCGCGCACGGCAGACCCGGATTCCAATTCCAGGCATCGAGACGCTAGTTCACGGGCGTGATCCAGTTCCAGCACGCGCACGACCTCCTTGACCTCGGGAATGAGGCCGGGACTCAGGCTGAGGATCCTGACGCCCAGACCGAGAAGGAGGGGTATCGCTGTCGGATCGCCGGCCATCTCGCCGCAGATGCTGGTGGGTATTCCAGCTCTCAATCCGGCATCGGCTACCGCTTTGATCAAGGTCAGGACGGCGGGATGAAAGGGGTCGTAGAGGTGGGCCACCTTCGCGGAGCCGCGATCCACAGCCAGGGTGTACTGAGTGAGATCGTTGGTCCCCAGACTCAGAAAGTCCGCTTCGGCGGCCATCTGATCCACGAGGATGGCCGCCGATGGCACTTCGATCATGATGCCCAGTTTGCACGCCTCGCCAAACGGCGTGCCCTCCCGCCGAAGATCGGCCTTGGTTTCTTCGATGACCGCTCTGGCCCGGCGTATTTCCTCCACGCTGCCTACCATGGGTAGCAGGATCTGGATGTCGCCGTGGAGCCCCGCCCGCAGCAGGGCCCGCAGTTGAGTCTTGAAGAGATCGGGGTTGTCCAGACAGATGCGTATGCCCCGCCATCCCAGAAAGGGATTGGCCTCGTGTGCGGTGTCGAGTACGTGGGTGAGCTTGTCTCCCCCCAGGTCCAGGGTGCGAATGACCGCCGGCATCGGCGCCACGGATTCGGCGATCTTACGGTACGCATTCAGCTGGTCTTGCTCGGTGGGTAGGCGGTAGCCGAGATAGAGGAATTCGGTGCGAAACATGCCGACCCCGCGGGCGCCGTTGTCGATGGCGGCCTCAATCTCCTGAGGCAGGTCCACGTTTGCCATCAGCGTGATCTCGGTGCCGTCCAGGGTGACCGCGGGCAGGTCGCGACGCTGCCGCAGGTCGCGCTCTCGCTGGCGCTGGCGCCGCAGCGCGGTCTTGTAGTACCGAAGCGTGTCGATCTTTGGTCGGATGTGAACGACGCCCTCGTCGGCATCGACGACAAGATTGTCACCCGAGGCAATCGCCGAACAGGCGGACTCCACTCCCACCACCGTGGGTAGCCCCAGTGAGCGCGCGATGATGCTGGTGTGAGAGGTAGCCGCGCCCTGCTCGGTTACCAGTCCCTTTATCAATCTCCGACCCAGCTGCACCGCTTCGGACGGGAGCAGATCGCGAGCCACGACGATAGTATTGGCGCGGATGGACTGCAGGCCGCCAAGCTCGCCTCCGGCGAGACGCACCAGGACCTGGTGCTCAATGTCCCGAACATCGCCCACTCTCGCCCGCAGATACTCGTTCTCTTCGAACGCCCGTTTGTGACCCTCCATAGTGTTGGCGAAAGCAGTCTCGGCGGGGCACAGCTCCTGACGTATTCGAGTCACCGTCTGATCTTTGACCTTTTCGTCCGCCAGCATGGCCAGCTGGACATCAAAAATGCGCGCCAGTTCCGGCCCGTGCTCCAGTTCCACCAGTCTTCGCGTACGGCGAATTTCCTCCCCCACCTGATAGAGGCTGTTGAGGAAGCGATCCACCTCCATCTCGACGCGCGAGTGCATGAGCCGCCGCCTCGCGGCCACCGGTTTCTCCACGCGGTGAACGAAAGCACGGCCTATGCCGATACCCGACGACGCGCCGATCCCGGCCAGCGACGACGGTGGTATGGCCGCAGTCGACGACATCAAGTCAGATCCTCGAACTTACTGGCCAGCAACTCGGCCACCGACTCGACAGCTTCGGCCTCATCCTCGCCGTCGGCCTCAACCAGGACCTCGGCGCCGTGCTCGGCGGCCAGCATCATCACGCCCATGATGCTCTTGCCGTTGATGCGCCGGACTTCCCCCTTGGACAGGTAGACGTCGGCCTCGAACTTCGCTGCCAACTGCACGAGCAGGGTCGCAGGTCGAGCGTGAATCCCTAGATGATTCTGGACGATGACCTGTTTTTCCACCATTGGCGGGCCTCTAAAAGAACCGCTGCAGCAATCTTCGCCAACCGGACGGCGCCGGCAACTCAAACGACGACAGCGATGGACGGTCCACGGTTATGGGCTCTCCTCGAATAAGGGCCCGCGGATTGTGATAGAACAGTCTCCTGGCCTGATCCGGTCCACCCAACTCCTCTACCCGAGCTCTCGCGCTGCGAAGAGAAAATGGGCGTTTGTCCAGATTGTGAGCATCGCTGGCCACAAATTCCACCCACCCCTCGCCGAGCATCATCTCCGCCGTTGCCTGGGCACGGCGGCCAAAGCGACCGGTAAAACTACCTGCCGTCACCTGGAACAGGAGATCCTGTTGACGCAGCCCCTCCATTTGCGACCTTGACATGGCGAGCTCGCGATGCCGCTCCGGATGGGCCAGAATGGGGCGAAATCCAGCGGCTCGAAGGGCGAAAAGCGCTTTGTCCAGCCACGGCGAGAGGGGGCCCGGCGGCAGATCGACCAGTACGTACTGACTGCCGGCCAGCCCCACCGTCGGCCACTGCGCGACCTCCTCCAGCCCGAAGCGAAACTCCAGCTCCGCTCCCTGGTGCAGCTCTACGCCGATATCGGCGGCTTCCGCAGCCTCCCTCAGCTCGTCGAGACGGCGGTGATGAAGCTCGGTCAACTCTTGACCACCGCCGGCCTTGATATGCGGTGTGAGCACGGCCACCCTGGTGCCATCTTCCGCTCCCCGTCTGAGCATCTCCAGCGCGACCTCCATGGTGGGGGCCCCGTCGTCCACATCCGGAAGCACGTGACAGTGGATATCCACCATCTCCCGGGTCGGGTCGCCCTCGGGCACGCCCTCTGTCACACCCTCGGGCACGCCCACCCTCCCGCCACCTGCATCATTCTCTGATATGGACGGCGGCGCTGAGATCCCGGAGCCGTCCCGGGTCCGATTCCACCGCGGTTCCGGTAACCACGAAGCCCGCCCCCGCCTCCACCTTCTGTCGCGCCGTCGCCGCGTCCCTGATGCCCCCACCCACGACCACTGGAAGGGTGATGTAGTCCACCACTGCGCGGATCAGAGCGTCGGGCACGGGCTCGCCAGCTCCGCTCCCGGTTTCCAGATAGATCAGTTTCATCCCGAGAAACTCCGCCGCCAGGGCATGGGCCATAGCGATGTCTTGTTTGTTGCGCGGCATGGGGCGAGTGGAGCTCATGTACTCGGTGGAGGTGAGACTGCCCGACTCGATAAGCATGTAGCCGGTAGATATGACTTCGACGCCGTATTCTTTCAGCAGAGGGGCCGCTCTCACCTGCTGGCCGATGAGCAGTTCGGGATTGCGGCCGCTGATCATGGATAGGAAAAAGATCGCGTCGGCGGTGGGCACCACCTGTCCCGCATCCCCGGGAAAACTGATGACGGGCATATCGACCACTTCCCTGAGCCGTTGAAACACCGACGCGTTCTTTGCCGTCGACAGCATCAGGCTCGTCCCCACCAGGATCGCGTCGGCACCGGCTTCGGCGCACATGACTGCCCGCTCCTCCAGCTGGGTCAGGGATAGTCGATCCGGATCCAGGAGGGTGAGATAGCCGGCGCCCCGGCGCTCCCTGACATCGAGCAGGTATTGCAGCGTACTACCCATTCTGTCCGCCATGGCTCCCTCGCTCCCTTCAGGCGTCTACGCGGCTGGCCGCCGCCATTTTGCGGACGATGTCGGAAACGGCCGCCAGGGCCCCATCGAGTTTGTCCGGATCTCGCCCGCCCGCCTGGGCCAGATGAGCCTTGCCGCCACCGGAGCCGCCGGCGAGCTTGGCCACTTCGCGGACGACATCTCCCGCTTTGAGGACTCGGCCCTCGATCAGGTCGTCGGTAACCACGGCGATGAAGGAGACCTTACCCTTCAGCACGGTTCCCAGTACACCGGCGCCAGAGCCCAGATTCTCGCGCACGCCATCGGCCAGATCCCGCAACGCCGCGATGTCGGCCACCTCGACCCGGCTGGCCAGAACCCTGATACCGGCCACCTCGACAGCGGTCCGCGCCAGTTCCCGTGCATCTTGCCCGGCGCTCTGGCGACGTGTCTCGGTGAGATCGCGCTCGAGCTCGCGGTTTCCCGCCAGGAGGGCGCTGACCCGGTCGGGCAGATCCTCGGGCGCGGCATTGAGAAGCTGGCCGATTTGGGCAAGCAGATCCCGATGCACGCGCGCCGCACGAGCCGCCCCCTCTCCGGTGAGAGCCTCGGCACGGCGGGTGCCGGCGGCGATCCCCGCTTCCGACACCAGATCGAAAGCACCGATCTGACCGGTGGAAGATACGTGGATCCCACCGCACAACTCCAGGCTGAAATCAGCTACGCGCACCACCCGCACGCGCTGGTCGTATTTCTCGCCGAACAGCGCCCGCGCCCCCATCTGTTTTGCCGCGTCGATATCCTCCTCAGACGCCGTCACCGCCAGATCGGCGCGAATCCGCTCGCTCACAATCCCCTCGATCTCGGCCAGTTGCTCGGGCAGCACGGCGGCGAAATGAGAGAAATCGAATCGCAGACGGTCAGGGGTCACCAGTGATCCCATCTGGTCCACGTGATCGCCGAGTGTCCGCCTCAGGGCCTCGTGCAGGAGATGGGTGGCCGTGTGGTTCCGCGCAGCGGCCTGACGGCTCGACGCCTCCACCTGTGCCGCGACCTCTCCGACCAGCTCCGCCCCCGTGCCTTCGCTGAGGCGACCCACATGCGCGATCCCTCCCCGCGCTCGCACCGCGGTCCCCACGTCGACGCAGAAGCCGTCGCCGACGATCTTGCCCCGGTCGCCCACCTGGCCGCCGGATTCGGCGTAGAACGGCGTGCGATCGAGAAAGAGCCGGACGGTGCCATCCCCGTCGGATTCGGCGAGGACGATCCGCGCCGCCGTCTCCAGCTCGCTGTACCCCACAAACAGCGAATGCGCGCCCGCGATGGCGTCCCCGATGCCCTCAACCGCCTTGAAGCGATCGCCTGAGCCCCGGCGCGCCCGCTGCCGCTGCGCCTCCAGGTGTTGTCCAAATCCGTCCACGTCGACACTCAACCCCCGCTCGCGCGCCATGAGCTGGGTTAAGTCCAGCGGAAATCCGTAAGTGTCATGGAGTCGGAAGGCATCCTCACCGTCGATGTCGCCTTTTTGACTGATGCGCTCGAAGATCTCCAGGCCGCGGTCCAGAGTCGTCCCGAAGCTCTCCTCCTCGGCGCGGATTACCAGGGACACGTGGCTGCACTTCTCGACCACTTCCGGAAAAGCCGAGCCCATCTGGTCGGCGACCGTGGTGGCCAGTTGGTAGATAAAGGGATCCTGCTGACCGAGTCCGCGGCCGTAGCGAGCCGCCCGGCGCAGCAGGCGACGCAACACGTATCCCGCCCCTTCGTTGGACGGGATGGCGCCGTCGGCGATGGCGAATGTAAGGGCCCTCACATGATCGGCGATAACCTGCATGGCCACGGCGTCATCGCCGGTGTAGTCCCGCCCCGACAGTTCGGCGACGCGGTCGATGAGGGGACGGAAGACATCGGTCTCGTAGTTGCTGCTCTTGCCCTGAAGAATGCTGCAGATGCGCTCGAAGCCCATGCCGGTGTCTACGTGCTTGGCGGGCAGCGGCTGCAGCCGGCCGCCTTGTTCGCGGTTGAACTGAATAAAAACGAGATTCCAGATCTCTACGTACCCGCCAGCACCTTCTTCGATGCCCTGCTGCCCCGCGGATTTTACCTGAGCGCCAGGGTCGTCGCCGATGTAGTAGTGCAGCTCCGAACAGGGGCCGCACGGGCCCGTTTCCCCCATCTCCCAGAAGTTGTCCTTCGCCCCACAGCGCAGGACGCGCTCGGCGGGCAGGTCCGTGCACTGCGCCCACAGACTTTCGGCCTCATCGTCGGCGTCCAGGCCCAGATCCTCATCGCCGGCGAACACCGTCGCCCACAGACGCTCCTTTTCCAGTCCCCACTCTTGGGTGAGCAGCTCCCAGGCCCACTCAATGGCCTCCCTCTTGAAGTAATCCCCGAAAGACCAGTTGCCGAGCATTTCGAGAAAGGTGTGGTGCCATGGACTGACCCCCACCTCCTCGAGGTCGTTGTGCTTTCCAGCCACGCGGATGCATTTCTGCGTATCTACCGCGCGGGTGTAATCCCGACTTCCAAGCCCGAGGAAAATATCCTTGAACTGGTTCATCCCCGCATTGGTAAAAAAGAGCGTGGGGTCGTCCTTCGGCACGACGGGTGCACTGTGCACGCGCCGATGCCCGCGCTCCTCGAAGAAGCGCAGGAAGCCCTCCCTGATCTCCCCCGATGTCATGGATGCCATGATTGTGGCTCTCTATCCATTTGTGCTTCTCTAACGATTTCTTATGGACCTCTAACGAGTTCCGCCCACGCCTGATCCACGGCCCGCGACGCTGTGTCCGAGTCAAAGCCGCGTCGGGCGAGCAGGCCGTACATCCGCCGCTTTGCCCGCATCTCCTCCATCCCCCGATAGCGCTGTGCCTGCGAGCTCAGGAGTTGAAAGGCTGTCTCTTCCGTACCGACGTCGACAAATTCAGCCAGGACCTGCTCGACCACCTCGGCGTCGATCCCCTTGCGTCCCAACTCATCGGTAAACCTTCTCGCCCCCGATGGCCGGCTATGCTGCCGAGTCTGGACCCAGCGTCTGGCGAAGGCGGTGTCGTCGAGGATGCGCTCCTCCACGAGGCCTTCGATGACGGTGTCGACCAACTCCGCTCGAACTTTTTTCTCAGCGAGCTTGTCCCGAACCTGGCGGACCGAGTGGTCTCGAGCGGCCAGATACGACAGGGCCACCTGCCGAGCCTGCTCCAGGTCTTCGTCGAAGAGCCCCGATTCGGATTCGAGCCCTTCCATCACTGCTCTGGCCTCACTGCTCTGGCCTCACTGCTCTGGCCTCACTGCTCTGGCCTCACTGCTCTGGCCTCACTGCTCTGGCCCACCGGCCTGGTCACCACCGGCCTGGTCACCACCTGCCTGGTCACCACCTGCCTGGTCACCACCTGCCTGGTCACCACCTGCCTGGTCACCACCTGTTTGGGGCACGGCCAGGCCCAACGCCTCTCTTAGACGAGCCTCAATGGTTCCGGCCAGCTGTGGGTTCTGCACCAGGAAATTCCTCGCGTTTTCTCGCCCCTGTCCCAAGCGCTCGCCCTCGTAGGAAAACCACGTGCCGCTCTTGCTGATGATATCTCGATCCACGCCCAGGTCCAGAAGGTCGGCCTCGCGCGAAACACCGAACTGGTCGCCTTGGAAATACATGTCGAACTCCGCCTGGCGGTACGGCGGCGCCAGTTTGTTCTTCACGACCTTCACCCGAGTTCGGTTGCCGATATCCTCGTCGCCATCCTTGATGCGAGCGACGCGGCGGATATCGAGACGAATGGAAGCGTAGAAACCCAGAGCGCGTCCCCCTGTGGTCGTTTCCGGGTTGCCGAAGACGACGCCGATTTTCATGCGCAGCTGATTGATGAACATCACGCACGTCTGCGAGCGGCTGATGGAGCCGGTCAGCTTCCGCAGGGCCTGGGACATGAGGCGAGCGTGCAACCCCATGTGGGAGTCCCCCATCTCTCCTTCCAGTTCGGCCTGGGGGACAAGAGCAGCCACCGAATCCAGAACGATGACATCGAAGGCGCCGCTACGCACCAGGGTATCGATGATCTCCAGGGCCTGCTCGCCGCTATCGGGTTGGGAGATGATCAGATCGTCCACGTCCACGCCGATGCGGCGCGCGAAAGTCACGTCCAGGGCGTGCTCGGCGTCGATAAAGGCCGCTGTCCCTCCCGCCTTCTGAGCCTCGCGGACGATGTGCAGAGCAATCATCGTCTTGCCCGCTCCCTCGGGGCCGTATATCTCTACGATCCGCCCCCTTGGAACTCCCCCAATTCCAAGGGCGCTATCCAGGCCGATTGAACCCGTCGGGATGACGGCGATATCCACCACTCCCCCCTGTTCGCCCAGGCGCATGATAGATCCTTTGCCATGCTGTTTTTCGATCTGGGCCAGGGCCAGGTCGAGGGGGCTGTTCCCGCCATCACCGCTGTCGGCGCGGCGGCGCCCGTTACTGGACTTCCCCATCGTGGAATAAACCCTCCCTCATTGACGATCTCGCCTGCTCATCTTGAATGTGGATCCTGGTTTTCAACCAAGGTATGATTCTCAACCACGGTATCTCGTGTATGGAATGAGTTCGTCCCGCCGGCGAGATCGGCAGCCGCTTGATCGAGGCGACTCGACGCTGACGCAGCCTTCCCTACCAAGCCATGAGAACCACTACGCTCCGAAGAAGGATCTGGCCGTACATCCCAGCGGCCACGTCGTCCAGGACGATCCCCCAACCTCCGGATAAGCCCTCAAGCCGCCGGACTGGCACCGGCTTGACGATATCCAGGACCCTGAAGACCAGAAATCCCCCAAAGGCCATCCAGAAGCTATGGGGCAGAAACGCCACGGTCACCAGGTAACCGGCAACCTCGTCGATGACGACCCTGCTGGGATCCTCCTCCCGCCACTCAGTACTCAACGCCCCGGCGGTGTACACGGCCACCACAAACACGACCCCGAGAAGGATTACCCACTCGGCGCTGCTCAGGGAAGCACAGAGGTAATAGTAGCCCACCGCGGCGACGGCGCTTCCCGCCGTCCCGGATGCGATGGGCGCGTACCCGGTGAACAGGACAGTGCCAATCGTCCTCCTGGCCGTCCCCACCGCCATCCTGGCAAATCGCTCCAAGGCCGATTGCTCAGGATTCGTTGAAGGAGAAACCCGCTCGGTAAAAATAGTGAACTCCCGAAAGTAGTGTAAGCAGCAGAACGGTGGCCACCAGACTGTTGAAAAGCACTGGAACCCACGCCGCCTCCATAGGGAGATAGCCGTAGTTGAACTCCCCCAGCACTTCCTGCAGTCCGGTGACGAAGAGGATGACGACGACCGCAACGAGCTGAACCGTAGTCTTCCACTTGGCGAGCCTCGAGGTCTCCATCTGACGTCCATGGTAGACGCCGTAGAGCCTCATACCCGTAATCAGCACGTCTCGCATGACGATGGGAACCACGAGCCACGAATTCACCAGTCGACTCAGGACAAAAGCCACCAGGGCCGATGTAACCAGGATCTTGTCGGCCAACGGATCCATGAAGGTGCCGAAGCCCGTCACCTGTGCCCTTGAACGAGCCAGCCGACCGTCGTACAGATCGGTCAATGAAGCCAGGCCAAAGACGACGAAGGCCATACTGCGCCAGTACCACGTATCGGCGAACAAGAACCCCAGAAACAGGACGGTCAGAAAGATCCGGGAGATCGTCAGGATATTGGGGAGATTGATGAGCTCACTCCTGTTCATAGCATTGGCGGGTGGTTCGGCAGTCGGCAAATGGGGGCCAGCGCGTCTCGACTCAGAAGCTCTGACGGCCCTCCAGAGCGTGGGCGAGGGTGACTCTGTCGGCCAGATCCAGATCGGATCCAACGGGCAATCCGCGAGCGAGCCGCGTCACCTTGGTGAAAGCGGACAATCTTTGATAGATGTATTCGGCCGTAGCCTCCCCCTCAGCGCTGGCGTTGTGGGCCAGAATCACCTCCGTCACTTCACCATCCTCGCCGACGCGCCTCAAGAGCTCTTCGATACGCAGGTCATTGGGCCCGATTCCATCCAGGGGTGAGAGGGCGCCTCCCAGAACGTGGTAGGTGCCCGAAACCAGCTGACTCCGCTCCAGCGCGATAACGTCGCTGGCCTCCTCCACCACGCAGATGACCTGCTGATCCCGACGCGGGTTGCGGCACACGACGCACAACTCCTGTCCCCGGTCGCTGAAGTTGAAGCATCTGGCACAGTACACGATCCCTTCCTTGGCAGCCACTAGGGCCGATGCCAGGGCGTCCGCCTCCTGCCTGGGAGTCTTGATGACGTAGAGGGCGAGCCGCTGGGCCGTCTTCCTGCCGATGCCGGGCAATCGGGCAAAGGCGGTGATGAGATCCTCCAGCGCCGCGGGACCCATGACGTTTCCGCTGCTCAGACCAGTTCTCCGTCGAAGGTGTCTAGAACCGACTTTACCGCAGGGTCCACCTGCTGTTTCGGTGGGCGTTTGCCGCCAGCGGCGGCGGTGCTGGAATTGCCGCTGTCATCCTCAACCGTACAGCGAATACGCACCGGTCGGCCCAGCACGACCTGACAGGCCGCCGCCACCACTTCCTGGTTGGCCTTGACCTGGCCCAGGGCGAAGCTGTCGGCTGGCGAGAAAGCCAGAGCGACCACTGCTCCCTCCTCAATCTCCTTCACCGCCGCCGCTGACAGGAAATTTGCCAGCGTTGGCTGAGTTTCCCGGACCTCGGCGGCGATCCGCTCCCACTGCGCCACAACCTGGCCAGCTTCTCCGCTGGTCGCGGACGCGGTTTGTCCAGCGTCGGAATTAGCCCGGGGCGACCCCAAGGGAGAATCGCCGGCCGCTTGCGGGGCACTCGGATCAGGCCTGGTCTCGGTGGGTGGAGACAGAGGGCCCTCCTCCGGCACGGGTCCCCCGTGAGGGCCGGGCATCTCGACGGGTTCCTCTCGAGGTGTCGAGGGTGTGGCTACCTGGTCAACTCGAGCGCTCGGCACAGAAGACGGGGTTGGGCCCTGGTGGGGGCCGCGATTGCTTTCGGCAGCGCTGGGTCTGCTGTCGTCGGTTCTGACGCGGCGTGTTCCAGTTGGCGACAGGGCTGTTGGCGACGGAGCTGTTGGCGACAGGGCGTCGAGCTTACCGATGAGCTTGCCCACGTCCACGGCGCGCCCCATACGCGCTAGCCGCACCAGGGCCATCTCTACTCGGAAGCGGGGTTGCAGCGACTTTCTCAGGTCTGTTTCCAGCTCGAGGAGTGATTGCAGGATTCGCAATACATCTTCCTCTTCAATCTCTTCCAGCGCCTCTTCGTACTGGACCCGCGAGTGGTCGGATACGTCCAGCTTGTCGGCCCCCCCCTGAACCTTGGCGAACAGGAGATGCCGCACGTGCTCCACCAGGCCCCGGACGAATTCCTCCACATCTCCCCCTTCGGCCACGATGGCGCCAAAGACGTCCAGCGCCTTCGCGGCGTCACCGGAGGCGATAGCGGCGGTCAGCTCAAAAAAGGCCTCGCCATCGACCAGGCCCAGGACCTGGCGCGCGCCGGCGGCGGTCACCTTGCCCTGCTGGAAGGAGACGACCTGATCCAGCAGGCTCTCGGCATCTCGCAGCGCTCCGTCGGCGCGCTGTGCCAACAGGTAGAGGGCATCCTCTTCGGCCGCCAGCCCCTCGGCTTTCGCAATCATCTCCAAGTGGGAAGCGATTCTGCCGGTGGGGATACGGCGGAAATTGAACCGCTGACAGCGAGACAGGATGGTTTCGGGCACTTCCTGCACTTCGGTAGTGGCGAAAATGAAGACCACGCGTTCGGGCGGCTCCTCCAGTGTCTTCAGAAGAGCGTTGAACGCCTGAGTCGTCAGCATGTGCACTTCGTCGATAATGTAAACCTTGTACGCTCCCGCGGTGGGAACATAACGCACGACCTCGCGCAGTTCGCGCACATCGTCCACGCTGTTGTTGGAAGCGCCGTCTATTTCGAGCACGTCCATGCTCGTGCCCTCGCGGATACTGCGACAGGACGGGCACTCGTCACACGGATCCAGGCCGACTCGCTGCTGGCAGTTGAGCGCCTTGGCCAGGATGCGCGCTGTGGTCGTCTTGCCCACACCCCGAGGTCCGCACAGCAGGTAGCAATGTGCGACGCGGCCACTCTCCAGGGCATTGGCCAGGGTGGCCGTAATATGCTCCTGACCCACCACCTCCTCAAACGTGCGAGGACGCCACTTGCGGGCCGTTACCTGATACGCCATGGGCTATGCGCTCGTAGGGGCAGGGCGACCGGCGACTTCGCCCGGATGGTGGATTGATGAGGTAAAATAAGGCCGTGCACCCATCTTCGATCTCGTCCTGTCGTCCTCGCGATGGCAGTTAGCTCCAGTCAGAGAGTTCTGCGGCACACGCACAGACATTCCTACCGCTGCTACCTTCCGGTCCTGACGGAGTTCGGAAGCCGTACGTTGCGCAGAATCTGACCTTCGACACCACTTACCACTGCTCGGCCCACAGACGCGAGACCTCTTGATGGGAATTCGATCCCGCTATAGCGGATTGCGGGTAACAGGGCACCGCTATCTCCCCATCTAGCACGGCCCTTCGAGATGAGACTTGCCATTAAAATGAGACTTGGTGGAGCAGATGGGGATCGAACCCACGACCTCCAGATTGCGAACCTGGCGCTCTCCCAACTGAGCTACTGCCCCAAGGCTCAAAACAATGCACTGCGAAAGCAATGGCGGAGAGAGAGGGATTCGAACCCTCGGTAGCGGTTCGCGCTACACACGATTTCCAGTCGTGCACCTTCGGCCACTCGGTCATCTCTCCACTCGTTAGTCAACTGAAACTAAACCCATCGGCGGTTTTTGATGACGCTTTCGGCAGACCGCTGATGGGGCTGGCGGAGAGGGTGGGATTCGAACCCACGGTGACCTTACAGCCACAACGGTTTTCGAGACCGTCCCGTTCGACCACTCCGGCACCTCTCCCCAATTTATCTGTAGTGACACCCTCGTCAGGACGCCCCCGAACTCACATCGCCAAACTTAAATCACAAATCACCTGCTCAGCGCTCGCCCCTGTTCAGCGCAGCGCTCGCCCCTGTTCAGCGCAGCGCTCACTCCTGCTCGCTGGGCCACGAGGCGGCTTCGCCTCTCTCTTTTCTCGCCGCAGGCGCGCAAAAAACGTCTGCAGCACCTGGGCGCACTCCTCTTCCAGGACCCCGCCCACAACAGCGCAGCGGTGATTGAGGCGGTGATCCTGGACTACATTCCGCAACGTGCCGCAGGCACCCGCTTTGGGATCGTAGGCACCAAAAATGACCCGATCGATCCGCGCCAGAACCAGAGCGCCGGCACACATGGCACACGGTTCGAGGGTGACGTACAGATCCGCTCCTGCCAAACGCTTCGATCCCGCAAAGGAGGAGGCCTGGCGGACGGCCTCCATCTCGGCGTGGGCGGTTGGATCCTGCCGCCCTTCTATAGTGTTTCCGGCAGAGCCGACCACGACTCCGTCCATGACGACGACAGCGCCGACGGGAACTTCGTCCCGACTCCCGGCCTGCTCAGCCAGCTCGAGGGCTTTGCGCATGCAAAATTCGTCAAATTGCCCTGTGGAGTCCCTAGTTGGGCCTGTGGAGTCCCCAGTTGGGGCTGAAATGCGGCCTTCCTCCATCGCCTTAGCCACTGCGCCGCTCTGCCCCAAGTCGCTGTTCTTCAACTCCTTTTGGATCGAGTAAAATATAGTCGTCATCGACAGCTTGATCAAGGCGGGCAGACATACCCCAAGCCGGACGCAGCTGATGCCTCACCTCTCTTGGTCGCGGCTCAGAATCGCTGCTTCTGCCGCTGGAGGCCTTGCTCTGGCTGGCGGCGTGGGTGGCCCGCCTCAGAACTGGTGCTCCGGGTGTTCGGCCGGCAACAGCGGCTCCTCGCGGCGCTCCCAGTAGGACCGCTTGTGACCAGGCGAGTCGTGGGCGCTCCGGAATTCCTTCAGCGCCAGCGGATCCTGGCGAAGGATCCGCATGACCAATCCAATAGCCGTGAACAGGGTGTAGAATATGAGGGCCAGCCAAAAGTGGGTGGAGACAAATCCAAGCACGGCGACCAGGAGCATCCACACGTGGTATATGGGGCGCAGGGGCGTCCGCCAGACCAAGGCCGTGCCGAGGAAAGCCAGTGCGACACCGGTCGCCCACCAGACCGCGGTCTCGTTCTTATTGAACCGGACAGACCCCTCGCCCGTTTCAAGTCCGGGTACATCGACCGCCCACCAGGCCGTCTCCCACCAGATCGTTCCCCCGAGCCAGAACGCGGCGGCTACCACAAACCCCACCGCAGCCATCAGCAAGCCGTAATTGCGCAGTTCCCTCCCGTCGGGGGGGGGCACATGCCAGAATCCGCTGCTCTCCTTCATCTTTCTTAGCTCCGTCAGATCAGTCCAACTCGAACTCTTCCTGCCAGGCCTCCTCCTCGCTCCAGCGCGGCTGGTCGCGCTTGTCGACGAGGAAGTTGCCCAGGACCAGGTAGTCCATTTCAGTGCGCATGAAACAGCGGTAGGCCTCGGCCGGGGTATTGACGATGGGCTCGCCGCGGACGTTGAAGGAAGTATTGACCACCAGCGGGCAACCGGTGAGACGGTCAAAGGCCTGGATGAGGTCGTAGTACCTCGGGTTGTCCTCCCGCCGCACCGTCTGGACTCGGGCCGAGTAGTCGACGTGCGTGACCGCAGGGATCTCCGAGCGCGGCACGTTGAGCTTGTCGATGCCGAAGAGGGCCTCCTCCTCGGCGCTCATGGCGATCTGGCGGTCTTTCCGTACAGCCGCCACCAGCAGCATGTAGGGGGAGTCGACGTCCAGGTCGAAATAGTCGGCCACCCGCTCGCGCAGCACGCTGGGCGCGAAGGGGCGAAAGCTCTCTCGGTACTTGATCTTGAGATTCATCTGCGACTGCATGTGGGTAGAGCGCGGGTCGCCGAGAATACTGCGAGCGCCCAGCGCCCGTGGGCCGAACTCCATGCGGCCTTGAAACCACCCCACCACCTTCTCCTCCTGCAGCAGCCGGGCAACCTGGTGGGGCAACTCGGCGCTGGACAGAGACTGCGCCGGCGCCTCCAACTCCGCCAGAATTTCGCCGATCGCCGCGTCCTCGTAGGAAGGTCCCAGCAGCGACCCCGACATGCCGTCCCCCGCCGCGGGCACCTGGCGCTCCTTGTCGCCGTCGCCGCAATACCGGTACCACAGAGCCAGGGCCACGCCCAGGGCTCCCCCCGCATCTCCGGCCGCCGGCTGAATCCACAGGCGCTTGAAAGGTCCTTCCCTCAGGATGCGCCCGTTGGCGACGCAGTTGAGGGCGACACCGCCGGCCATGCACAGATTGTCCATCCCCGTCTCAACGTGCAGATGCCTGGCCATGCGCAAGATGATCTCCTCGGTCACGACCTGGCACGAGCGCGCGATGTCCATCTCCCGCTGCGTGAGGGGCGACTCCGGCTTCCGCGCCGGCCCGTCGAGGATCTCCTCCATTGGACCTGAAGTCATGGTCAGCCCGGACAGATAGTTGAAGTAGCGCATGTTCAGGCGAAAGGAACCGTCCTCCCGCAGGTCGATGACCTCTTCGAAGAGACGGTCGACGTAGCGGGGTTCTCCGTAAGGGGCCAGCCCCATCAGCTTGTACTCACCGGAATTTGGCTTGAAGCCGGTGAAATAGGTGAAGGCGGTGTACAGCAAGCCCAGAGAGTGGGGGAACTTCAGGTCCGCCAGGGTGTGAATCTGCGCTCCTGTCCCGTATCCGTAGCTCGTCGTCGTCCACTCGCCGACGCCGTCCAGCGTCAGAATAGCCGCCTCGTCGAAAGGGGAGGGGTAGAAGGCGCTGGCCGCGTGCGATTCGTGGTGGTCGCCGAACAGGACCTTGACCTCGCGGCCCAGCTCCTTGTGGATAAGCTGGGGGATCCACAGCTTTCTCTTCAGCCACACGGGCATGGATTTCCAGAACAGACGGATGCCCCGGGGAGCGGTGACCAGGTGCGTTTCCAGCAGGCGCTCGAAGGTGAGCAGGGGCTTGTCGTAGAAGCCGACGCAATCCAGCTCGCTGGCACTAAGGCCGCCTTCGGCCAGGCAGTAGGCCACCGCCTTGGACGGAAAGGCCGGATCGTGCTTGATCCGCGTAAAGCGCTCCTCCTGAGCGGCGGCGACGATCTCGCCGTCCCGCACCAGGCAGGCGGCGCTGTCGTGGTAGAAGGCGGATATGCCGAGAATACAGGTCATTGGTACTGGGTGGGCTCTCGGAGCAGCGGCGTGTCACCCGTGCTCACACTTGACGCCTAACACTTGACGCCAAACACTTGACGAGGCGTGGGAGACAGGCCTATTATTGAAGCCCGATAAAGCTACCAACTATATGAAAAAATAGCAAGATACGGCCATGTCCGAGATCAGCGAAAACACCTTCCTCACCGCCGAACAGGCGTGGGCGATCCAGACGGAATTCGGAACCCCGACCTTCGTGTACGACCAGCTCTTGCTGGAGCGACAAGCGCAGGTGGCCCTGGGCTTCCCAAACCCCTATGGGCTGACAGCGCGCTACGCAATGAAAGCCTGTCCTAGCGCCGCCGTACTCCAAGTCCTCTACCGCCAGGGACTGCACGTCGATGCCAGCAGTGGCTTCGAGGTGCACAGAGCTCTGCGGACCGGGATCCCACCCGAGCACATCCTCCTGACAGCCCAGGAGCTTCCAGCCGACCTGGAGCATCTTCTCGATCTGGGCGTCGGCGTCAACGCCTGCTCGCTGCACCAGCTGGAGCAGCTGGGCCGCCTCCACCCCGAGGGTCGGGTGGGGGTTAGAATGAACCCGGGACTCGGATCGGGGCACAGCAACCGCACCAATGTGGGGGGGCCTTCCGCAAGCTTTGGTATCTGGCATACCCATCTGGATCAGGTACTTAGTCTGCAGTCCGAATACGACCTCCACATCGAGCTACTTCACAGCCACATCGGCTCGGGCAGCGACCCGGAGGTGTGGCAGCGATGCGCGCGCCTGAGCCTGGAGATCGCCGCTCTGCTACCAGAGGTGACGACGGTCAATCTGGGAGGCGGCTTCAAGGTGGGCCGGATGCCGGGCGAAGCCGCCACGGATCTGCATCTGGCGGGCGCCCCGATCGCCGCTGAGCTCGAGCGCTTCGAACGAGATAGCGGACGTGCCCTGCAGCTGGAAATCGAACCGGGCACCTTCTTCGTAGCGAATGCCGGTGCTCTGGTGTGCTCAGTGGCTGACGTCGTCGATACCGGCGAAGGGGGGTACCGCTTCATCAAGCTGGACGCTGGTATGACGGAGATTCTTCGACCAAGTATGTACGGGGCTCAGCACCCGATCGCCGTCGTACCACCTGTGGGGACCGCCCGCGGCCAGGGGGATTTCCTGGTGGTCGGTCATTGCTGTGAAAGCGGGGATGTCCTGACGCCGGAACCGGGGAACCCCGAAGGATTGCGGACCCGCACCCTGTGCGAGCCACGCGTCGGTGATGTCGTCGTCATTGGCGGAACCGGAGCTTACTGTGCCGCCATGGCCACCAAGAACTACAACTCCTTTCCCGAAGCAGCCGAAGTACTGCTGGCGACAGACGGCTCCCGGCACCTGATCCGTCGACGCCAGACGCTGGACCAGATATTGACCAACGAGTCTGTTCCGGCGTTTCTCACCGACTGAGGGCACCTCCTCCTACGCGGTCCGAATACCTCTGCCGGCCGATAGACCGTGGACTGGTCGGCTGGCGAGATGAATCCCGGCGACCGTCAGGCGTCGTCCACGAACGTCAGCCAGCCGTGCCGATCCTCTGTTTCGGCGTTGGTGGCCTGGAAGAAGAGCTCCTGGAGCCTGGCCGTTATGGGACCGCGTTTGCCGTCGCCAACCGCGATTTGATCGATGGCTCGAATGGGGGTGATCTCCGCCGCTGTCCCGGTGAAGAAGACCTCGTCGGCGATATAGAGGAACTCCCGTGGGATACCGCGCTGTTCGACCCGCATTTTCAGGTCGCGCAACAGCGTGATAGCGGTGTGCCGGGTGATGCCGGGCAGGATGGAGTAGTGGGAAGCAGGCGTGTAGATGGAGCCGTTCCTGATGGCGAATATATTCTCGCCGCTCCCCTCGCTCACCAGCCCATCCGGGCCCAGTACGATGCCTTCGTCGTAGCCGTTCATATTGGCCTCGACCCGCACGAGCTGGGAATTCAGATAATTGCCTCCAGCCTTAGCCAGAAACGGTATGGTATTGGGAGCCACGCGATTCCAGGAAGAGGTGCAGACCGAGACCCCTTTCTCCAGCGCGTCCTCACCCAGGTAGTCCCCCCACTTCCACACGGCGATAACGACGTCCACCGGGCAGGGCATAGGATCGACGCCAAGTGACCCGTAGCCGCGAAACACCACAGGCC
>Ga0310122_10000986_pt1 | contig 18251 bp, 14 predicted proteins | sample CB6_Bottom_1051__FD_203503 | JGI IMG/M metagenome (GOLD analysis project Ga0310122, IMG submission 203503) | Marine microbial communities from Western Arctic Ocean, Canada - CB6_Bottom_1051 | ecosystem: Environmental > Aquatic > Marine > Oceanic | place: Canada: Western Arctic Ocean | collected...
AGGCCAGATTGGAATCCCTCGAGGCAGAGCTTTTCGAAGAGTCTCTGATCATCGTCGACTGGAAAACCCCATTCCGTATCGTGATAGGTCTGATAGTCGGGGGAGTCGCCACACCAGGCGCAGCGCCCGCGCGATTTCGCCGAGATCATGGAAGCTAGCGTCCTTGAAACTTCGGTCTGCGCTTTTCCAGGAACGCGCGCACGCCTTCGGCGTAATCCTCACTGTCGAAGCAATCCCGGATGGCGGCTTTGACTTCTTCGGGTTTGCGCTGGGATTCGTTTCGCGCCAGGTCCGTAAACGCCGTCTTGGCTGCGCGAAGCGTGAGAGGGGCGTTGTCCGCGATCATCTCGACCGTCTTTTCGACATGGGCGTCCAATTCCGATTTGGGCAGCACTCGATTGACCAGGCCCATGGCTTCGGCCTCTATGGCGTCGAAGCGTCGTGCCGTCATGAAGATCTCTTTGGCGCGAGGCTCGCCGACGATTCGAATCAGCGTGGCGATTCCCGGTTGTTCATAGCCGAGTCCCAATCGCGCAGCCGGAATGCCGAAAATCGCGTCGTCGGCGCAGAAACGAAGGTCGGCGGTCAGGGCAATCGCACAACCGCCCCCCATGCAGAAGCCATGGATCGATGCGATGACGGGTTTGCGGATGGCGGAGATGGCCTGATAGGCGTGTGCGTTCTTGATGTCGTACTGCGCTGCGTCATCGCCGGATCGCTGCTTCTCGAATTGTGAGATGTCGGCGCCGGAGATGAAGGCCAGATCCCCTTCGCCACGCAGCACGACGACACGAATGCTTTCGTCCGCATCGAGTTCGCGCGCGACCTCCGGAAGTTCTCGCCACATGTCTGCCGTGATGGCGTTTCGTCGTTCGGGATGGTCGAAGATGATCTCGGCGAGTGGGCCGTTACGGTCGACTCGAATCTGTCCAGGCATGGCGGCAGCATAGCGAAGCGACAGCCGCGCTCCGTCCAACTAGGCGGGGAGTTCGAGGACGAAGCGGGTCCCGCCTCCTTCGCGCGCTTCGCAATGGATCGTGCCGTGGTGCCGGTCGGCGATCTGGCGGACCAATGCGAGGCCGAGGCCGACCCCGCCGTCGGCGCTGGCCTGTCCGGCCCGTCGGTAGAAGCTCTCGAAGATCCGATCGCGCTCCGACTCGGGAATCCCCGGTCCGCGATCCGCCACGATGCATCGAACCCAGCGCCCGCCGGAATCTGCCGATTCCGTTGACCCGGCCATCACTTCGACTTCGATGGGCGTTTCCCCATGTCGAATTGCGTTCTCGAGTAGATTGCGCACCAGTCGGCGAAGGAGTCGCGGATCGCCGTCGACGAATTGGCTCGTGCCATGGACGTCGATGCCTTCGAGGCGCGCCGCCTCTTCAGCGACCAGCGCGAGCAGATCGATCCGTTCGCGCTCGAGTGTGAGTCCCGGCGCGTCGAGCCGACTCGCCACCAGGAGCTCGCCGATCAGCGCGTCCAACTCTGCGATGTCCTGTGCCACTCGCTCGAGGAGATCGGGCCGGGATCCTTCGTCGAGCAGGGCGATCGCCATGCGAATGCGAGTCAAGGGCGTGCGTAGCTCATGAGAGGTCTGGGCGAGCAGGCGGGTCTTGTCCGCGACGAGTTCTTCGATGCGGTTGGCCCGGACCCTCGATTGGAGGCCCGGGCGGTCGGAGCGATCACGCAGCTGTCGCAACCTTGGAAGGCCCTTTTTGGGAAGCTGTTAGGGGTGTCCCCATCGCCCATGTCGACGCCCGTGGCCGCCATGACCGCCGCGATGTTTGTCGAAATGCGATTGCAACTCCTGGCGTTGTTCGGGTGTGAGGACCTCGAGGATGTCGACGAGGTTGTCGGTCAGCTTTCGAGTGATCTTATCCGCTTCGGCCAGGTGGCTCTGGCGAAGTGCCTGGAGAGCGCTCCGGTCAATGGTCTCGGCCGAGACGGTGTTGGCGACGAGCATGAAGGCGAGTGTCAGGCCGATGAGCGCCAGCGGCCATGAAATGAGGCGCCGGCCAAAGAAGGGGGTCTTTTCGCTGGGTTCGTTCTCTTCGGAGTTCATCGGGTGTTCTCCCGGCGACCATCCACTGGATCGGCCCGCCTCTTGGTTGGGGCCGCCATGGCCCATTCACAAGCTAGGAACCGGTTTTCTCTCGTGAATGTCGCGTTTGTAAAGTTTTGTGAAGTCGCCGGACAGTTCTCGCGGGGCTCGAGCTCAGGCGATCGCATTCCAGAGGAGGCGGCCGTCGCAGATCGTCGCGGCGACGAGTTCGCTCGACAGAGTCCGTCGCGCCTTGCTCCAGGGTTCTTTCAGGAGACACAGATCGGCCCTTTGGCCGACGGCCACGCCTCTGGCGTCGAGATTCGAAGCGATCTTGTGGGTGAATCCATTGCCAAAGAGCGCCAGCGCGGATTCCGGTGAAACTCGTTCCTCCTCGCCCATACAGCGACCGGTTCGAGTTTCACGAAGCACGGCCGCGCGCATGGCGAGCCATGGATCAGGATCACCAAAGGGCGCGTCTGTTCCTGCGGCCAGCGAGACCCCCGCCTCGAGCCAACTGCGAACACGGTAGAGATAGGTCAGGTCGCGCGACTCAACATTTTCATGATAGGCGTCGCCGCGTTCGGCGATGAAATTGGGTTGCGTGACGATCGTGAGTCCGAGCCGGCGGGCGAGATCGAAGGCTTCGGGCGGTGTGACGGAGGCGTGTTCGAGGCGATCGCCGGGCGCTACGCCCGCGGCTTCGAGTGCGGCCAGAGCGAAATGGATCTCGGTTCGCGTGACCGAATGAAAGGCGACGCAGCGCCGGGACTGATGCGCTGCCGCAATCGACGAAACGAGTTCGTCGAAATCGGGAAGCGCGGGTTCGTCGAGCATGATTTTGTATTCGGCGATCTCGAGCCAATCCCTCGCTTCTCCGGAGTCGGAAGTAGCGGCTTCGGCGAGCGAGAGATCGCCCATCATTCGAAGTCGTTGGGGCAGCGCACCGCTTCGCTGCGCCGCGCGAAACAGAGCCAGTTCCTCGGGTCCATTCGAAGCGGTCGCATCCGTCACGCTCGTTACGCCACAGTGAGCCAGATGGGCACCGACGGCGCCTAGATCGGGGGCCGGCGAGGATGCGAATCGTTCGCGTAGCCACTCGTCGGCGCGGAAGAGCCGGCCGGTCGCTCGTCCCGTCTCATCGCGCTCCACGCCGGGCGGCTCGGTCGCTTCCCTGTCCTCTGTGCGGTCGAGGCCGAGCTCGACGATGGCCCGCGAATTCAGGAACCACATCGACCCGCTTCGGTGTTGAATGCGGAGCGGCCGGTCGGGGCCGAGCACGTCGAGTCGATTGCGATCGAGCTTGCCGGCGACGGATTCGAAGTAGCCGGTTCCCCGTATCCATCCCGAGATGCTCTCGGCGCATCGAAGCGCTTCGGCCAGCGCATCGGGCGATTCGATCGACGGAGGTCCGCAAGGCACGGAGGCGAAATGCGCGGCCAGAGAATGGAGGTGGAGATGATGATCGTGGAGTCCGGGCAGGAGCGCGCCGCCGCGTGCGTCGATTTCGTCTTCGCCGGATTTCGCGTCGAGTCGATCAGCGATTTCGCGGATCAACCCATCTTCACAGCGAACGGCGACACTTCGACCGTCCAATTCCGCGTCCCGAATCAACAAGCTCCCGTCCAATCCGAAATCAACCGTGGGCTCGGCGCTGCGAGCGTTGGGGCGACCGCTTGGGTCGGTCGTGTTCGCGGCGGCGCGATCAGGACTCGACGTTCCTCATCGTGGAGGATCCAACGACCCGAGTCTCGTTCGATCGGTCGCGTCAAGCCGTCGTGTGGGGTCGCGGCTGCGTAAGCGGCGATGTCGACCAGCGAGAGATCGAGAAGTCCCCCGCGACCGTGATGCAGCTGGGCCAGGATGAACACCGCCGCGTGAAGTCCCGTCAGCGGATCGGCGATCGCATCGCCGCAGAATCGAAGACGCGAATCCGAGCCCTCGACGGGTTCGGCCAGGCCGGCGGCAACCGCCGCGTCGTCACCGAAGGCGATCCATTCGCGGTCTCGCCCGTAGCCGGTGATCGATGTCCAGAGGCGGCCGGGCCGAGCTTTCACCCAGCTCACCGCGTCGATGCCCAGGTGGGCGAGCGCTCGAGGGCGCGAGCTGTCGACGACGATATCGGCGGCTTCGAGGAGTCGATCGAAAATCGCGCGGTCGTCGGCTCGATCCAGATCGAGGGCGCAGCCGCGTTTCCGACCATTCATGAGATCGAAAAAGGCTGCGGGACCCTGGCGAGCACCATCGGGTCTCCGAGCACTCTCCAGCTTGAGAACTTCGATTCCAGCCGAGGCCAGGAGAGAGGTTGCCAGCGGACCCGCCCACAGGCTCGACAGGTCGAGCAGTCGAATCCGCCGCTCAGTCCGTCCCGCCCGCGGCGACTCCGTCGCGTGATGCAAGACGAAGGGGTCTTTCTTGTTAGGCGGCCGTGTCGTCGTTGCGATGGCGAGCCCCATCATTCGGCCGCGTTCGACGAGCTTCCTCGCATTTCGTTTCGCCGCCAGCTCGCCGACCGCTCTCCAATCTCGCGTCGAAGTCAGTTCGGACGGGTGGACTTCGAATAGTGCCGGGATCAATTGCCAATCTTCATCGCGAGGAAGATTCAATACGACATCGACGGGTTCCGCAGGCAGGAGGCGAGCGCTTCTTCCAGCCGAGATGTCGCCGCCTCGCGAGAGTCCGCCGATGGCTGCGCGTTCACCGAAGAGCGCGGGTCCGTCGAGCTGATCGAACCCCGCGTTCGGCGCGAGTGTGGCGAGCGCGAGGGCGGCTCCGCTCGCTGCGCTCGCGAGCGCGCCGTTGGCAAATTCGGGTGTGCCCTGCACGGTTCCCGTGAGGGCCATCGCGCCCGAGCAAGCCCATTCGACAGCGGTTCCGCGCGGGCATTCGCGAACCGGTGGCGTCCGATCGAGGTCACACGCGCGCAGTAGGCGACGGGCGTGTTCGGCGGCGGGATCGACTGAATCGGGCAATAGGAGTGGTCTCGGACTCGGGTCGTCACTCTCGGACGGGTGAGCGGCTAGGCGGCCGGGGTGAAAAAATCTGCTTCCCGACACTTTGGAGGCGGGAAGCAGGCGAAATCGACATTAGCATCCGGCCTCTGGAACCCGTATTCTGACGAATCCGCAATTCCCCGCGGTCCAACCGTCGCGCTCGGCTTCAAACCTTGCCGAGCGACACCTCGCGCGGTCGCGGAGATGAATCCCGCCGGGTCAGGAAATGAAAAGGAGTATGGAATGGCCGCCCTCAAAGCCGGTACGCGACTCAAGAGTGCCGTATGTAGTTCCGAGCTGATGCTGATCGTCGCGCCGGAGCGCGATGTTGTGCTCACTTGCGGTGGGGCACCCGTGATCGATTTGGGCGCGGAAGCGGCCGCGGATGCCGCGCTCGATCCTGAACAGAAGCAGGGGACGCTGATGGGCAAGCGTTATACGAACGAAGCCGGTGACGTCGAGATTCTCTGCACGAAACCTGGCGAGGGCGGACTCGCCGTCGACGGGACGGCACTCGAAGTCAAGGGCGCGAAGCCACTGCCTTCTTCCGACTGATCATTCGCTCCGAGTTTCATCACTCGAGAAAAACGAGGTCGCCGAAACACCGTGAATCTGATGATGCTGCTCGAAATGGCGGCGGGCGCTTATGGCGAGCGGGTCGCATTTCAAAACGGTGAGGAGACCCTCACCTTCCAGGAATTATTCGCTGCTGCCGGGGTGCTGGCCGAATCCCTCGACGACGGCCGAACTCGACATCTCGCGATGATCGATGAGAGTTCACTCGCCTTGCCTATTTCGCTCTTCGGAGCTTCCTGGGCTGGCATTCCCTTCGCTCCGCTCAACTACCGGTTGACGGATTCCGAACTCGATCGGCTGATCGCGCAGCTTCATCCCGGTCGGCTGATTACGGATCCTGCCCGTGCAGCGCGCCTGGGAGAGAAGATTCGTTCCGCGGACGGAGACAGCTTCGTCGAGGTCGGATCGTGCGCGGCGCTGATGGATACGGTTCGGGCTGAGGGCGCCACTTCGCGGGATCCCGCCTGGGCCATGGATCCAGAAGACACGGCGGTCCTGCTTTTTACGAGTGGAACTACTGGTGCACCCAAGGCGGCCGTGCTGCGTCAGAAGCATCTCGTGTCCTACGTGCTGGGAACCGTCGAATTCATGAGCGCGGCAGAAGACGATGTGTCACTGAATTGTGTCCCCCCGTATCACATTGCGGGAATGGCTGCGATTGCGAGCTCGGTCTATTCGGGCCGCCGGGTCGTCCAGCTACCGAATTTTTCCGCGGAGTCCTGGCTCGAGACCGCGCGTACGCAGAAGATTACGCACGCCTTTGTCGTGCCGACCATGTTGGCGCGGATCATCGATGCGCTCGAGGGTCAGCCAAGCGCCGACCTTCCCAGCTTGCGCGCGCTCTCGTATGGCGGCGGGAAGATGCCCCGAGCCGTGATCGAGAAGGCGATGGACCTCTTTCCAGATTGTGATTTCACCAACGCCTACGGGCTCACGGAAACCAGTTCCACGATCTCGCTGCTCGGTCCCCGTGAGCATCGAGATGCCGTCGAGAGTGAAGACGAAGCCGTTCGCCAGCGGATCGTTTCGGTCGGCCAGCCGCTGCCCACGATCGAAGTCAGTATTCGCGATGTCCACGATGGGCACGAACTCCCGGCGGGCGAGGCCGGACTCATCTATGTGCGTGGCGAGCAGGTCTCGGGTGAATATCGAGGTCAGGGCAGTCTGCTCGATGAAGATGGCTGGTTCAATACGCGCGACGGCGGCTTCCTCGACGAGGAAGGCTACCTCTTTTTGAAAGGCCGCATGGACGATGTCATCGTTCGCGGCGGCGAAAACATGTCGCCTGGCGAAATCGAAGATGTGCTCCTGACCCATGAAGTCGTTGCCGACGCGGCCGTCGTCGGCGTACCCGATGAACAATGGGGCGAAGCGATTTCGGCAGTCATCGTTCTCAAACCGGATACGACTGCCTCAGTGGACGAGCTGCAGCAATGGGTGAAGGATCGACTGCGTTCTTCGCGTACACCCGAGCGTATCGAGTTCTGGTCGGAGCTCCCCTACAACGAAACCGGAAAACTGCTGCGCCGGAAGGTTCGCGAGGCGCTTCGAGAAGGCGGGTGAAAGCGCCGCGCTACGATGCGGGTGGGCTCGGTCGACTTCTTTCCCGACCCTTTGGCAGCGAAGAACTTTCCCCAATCGAAGGGCCTGGGGTCGTCGTGCTCGATCTCGAGGCGACGAGCGAATCCGATGCCGAGCTCTGGCGTGGCGCGCTCCTCGAACAACTTCCCGGCTTGCCCTGCGTGACGATCGCCGTCGAGGCATCGGGGGCCAGCGAGCTGTCGAATCCGTCGGAATCGAAGCGCGCGTTATCATCCGCTTGCGATGTCGTGCTAAGCGAATCTGCAGACCTCGACGATTTCCTGGCCGACTTTGCAAAGACACCGATCGCAGCGCTCGCCTTCGTGCAGCTCCTGAGAACAGCAACCTCCCTTCCGATTCAGGGAGGCCTCGCGGCAGAGTCGTTCGTCTACTCGACGCTCCAATCGGGAAGCGAATTCAAGGCCTGGTTGGCTGCGCGTGCGAAGCCGGTCCGCGCCGAGCGGAAGGCCGCGACCCGCGCGAGTCGCACGACGCGTGCAGCCGCTGCAGCAACTTTCGCCGCTGGCGAATCTCCCTGCCGACTCGAGCGAGTCGGTCATCGCCTGACGATTACGCTCTGTCGGCCCGATAAACACAACGCATTTTCGCGCGCAATGCGAGACGCCCTCGTCGAAGGACTTCAACTCGCGCTCGCCGATTCTTCGATCGATGAGGTCGTGATCTGCGGCGAGGGCGAATCCTTCTGCAGCGGCGGTGATCTCGATGAATTCGGAACGGCCACGGACCCGGCCATCGCGCACGTCATTCGCACGACGCGAAGCCCCGCCTTCTTGATCTCACGACTTGCGGGTCGCATTTGCTTTCAAGTGCATGGCGCATGTCTGGGCGCTGGCGTTGAATTGCCGGCGTTCAGTGACCGCGTCATCGCACATGAGCACGCCTTTTTTCAATTGCCGGAGGTCGCCCTCGGCCTGATTCCGGGCGCGGGCGGGACGGTCAGTCTTCCGCGACGAATCGGCCGACAGCGAACGGCGTGGCTCGGTCTGTCCGGACGCCGAATCGATGCGCGGACGGCGCTTTCCTGGGGGCTGGTCGACGAGGTTCGTCTTGGGCAGCATGTCGACGGCCGCGGGTCGATCGATTCGAACTGAAGTGTCGTGAGGCGCCAGAGGCGTCGCTGAAAATCATTGGAGAAAAAATGGCCGGACCACTCGAAGGCATCAAGGTCGTGGAGATGGGCGTCTGGGTCGCTGGGCCCGCCGCCGGTGTGATCCTCGCGGATTGGGGCGCGGACGTCATCAAGATCGAGCCGCCCGGCGTCGGAGATCCGTCTCGTCTGTTCCAGTCGATGCTAGGCGGTGATCTTCCCTTCAACCCGATCTTCGAGAACGACAATCGAAGCAAGCGGAGCATCGTGCTCGATCTGCGTACCGAGGAGGGCCTCGAGGTCGCATTCGAACTCCTCGAGTCCGCGGATGTCTTCGTTTCGAACATACGTAGCGCCGCGCTCGGGCGGCTGGGCCTCGATCCCGAGTCCTTGTGCAAGCGCTTCCCGCGGCTGGTCTACGCGCTGATTACCGGCTATGGCCGTGCCGGGGAAGACGCGGATCGTGCCGCCTACGACATCGCGGCCTTCTGGGCCCGCTCGGGCATTGCCCATTCGCTCACGCAGGCGAATTCGCCACCGCCCCATCAGCGCGGCGGGATGGGCGACCACAACGCCGGGTTGGCGGCGGCCGGCGGAATCTGTGCGGCCCTCCTTCACCGGGAGCGGAGCGGCAAGGGTCAGGTGGTATCGACCTCCCTCCTCCGGGAGGGCATCTACACGCTGTCCTTCGATCTATCCGTGGCTCTTCGATTCGGGGTTCCGATCATGCTCGGTGATCGCAAGACGATGGGAAATCCTTCGATCAACTGTTATGCCGACTGCGACGGCCGGTATTTCTGGATCGTGGGCCTCGAAGGAGAACGTCATTGGCCTGCGTTGGCGCGGGCAGCGGGTCATCCGGAGTGGATGGAAGACAGCCGCTATGCGAAGCCGAGCGAGCGGGCCGCAAATGCCGCTGGATTGATACAGGAGCTGGATCGGATCTTTGCCACCAAGACTCGCGAGGAGTGGGGGGAGATCTTCGATGCGGAAGTCGACCTGTGGTGGGCTCCGGTCCAATCCATCGAGGAGGTGATCGCCGATCCGCAGGTGACGGCGGCGGGTGGTTTCGTGGAGGTTCCCGATGGAGCTGGGACGACGATGCTTCCGGCGACACCCGTCGATTTCGACGGGACACCGTGGTCGCCGCGCGCAATGGCACCCGAGCATGGCGAACATACGGACGAAATTCTCAGGGAACTCGGTCGTGGCGAAGCGACGATCCAGCAATTGAGAGAAGACGGAGTCGTGGCTTGAGGTGCCGCGGCCGGTAGGCGCCGTGGCCAGCAAAGGGTTAGAACGCGAGCCGAACGCCCGCGATCTGCCAGGAGAAGAAGAATTCTTCGTCGAGGGTCTTCTCGGGTAGAAAGTTGAACATCATCTGCGTTCCGATGAAGAATCTCTCGCTGATCTCGTATTCGATGCCGACACCGAAATCGATCAGGAAGCCCGCGGAGCTGTTGTCGTTTCGACGATTGTCGTCTTCGATATAGGCGAAGCCCATTCCCATCAAAGCGTAGGGCTTGATTCGGTCAAAATTTTCGCCCGGAAGGTCGGGGATCGTGATGGTGACGTTGAGGGTCGGAGCGATGATCGTGTTGTTGTCGTCGAGTCCGACTTGCATCATCGGCCCGACGGTAACCCACTGGTCGAACGCGTAGAGCAATTCGAAATTCAGCAGTAGCGCTGTCGGGTCGTCGATGAACCCGATTCCCGTTCGCACGGACCAGGGAGTGGTCGGCGCGTTTCCGTCTTGCAGAAGGGTCGCTTGAGACTGGGTTTCCTGCCCCTGATCACTGCCCCAATCTTGCGCGGCGGAAACTCGCGGGTTGACCGTCGAGAACAATGTCAGCATCAGGCCCAGAGCGAGAAGCACATGTGACCGTCTGTTACAGATGTGCTTTGCAACTGTCATCGAGATTGCGCCGGTCGACAATTGTCTCATGTCGGTCTCCTTCGATCATTTCATGCGGGGGTGTTGGAAGGATCCGTGATCGATTCGGAATTCGCAAGGTGCGAGTGCTCTTGACTGTTGATCTCGTTCCGCAGGAGACGTCGAGATCTCGGGGAGAGAGTGCGCCTTTAAGATTTCTTGGAACCTTTTTGTTTGAAACGGCACGTCGGCACACGATGCGAGAAGCACAGCCGAGTTCACATGAAACTCGGGCGTGACCCGATGATGCCCTCGGCTTCGAGTCGTTCGAACTCGCGATCATCCACGCCGAGTTCACTCTGCAAGACTTCCCGGTTGTGTTGGCCGAGAGTGGGCGGCGGCGCCCGATGCAAGTCGCGCTCAAACGCCGAGAAAATGGCGGGAAAGGCCGGATAGCGGGTCGGGCCGGTGACTGGATGGTTCATCGTCTGGAAAAATCCGCGAGCCTCCAACTGAGGATTCGGCATCAGCGCATGATTGTTGATCGACGCACTCGCTGGAACACCCTTTGCAAGCATCTCGCGCACGACTTCCTCGCGAGACCGCGTCCGGATCCATGCCGCCAGCTCCGCAACGAGTTCGTCGTGAGCGGCGAGCCGACCTTTATGCGTCGCCAGGTCCTCGGACAGGCGCCAAGCATCCGATTCGAGCACGCGGCAGAGACCTCGCCACTGTTCATCGTTCGAGACGGATACCGCCACGCGTTCGCTTTCGGATCGCGTTTCGAAGACTCCCTGTGGTGCGGCATGGGGCATCTTGTTCCCCGATCGGCCTAACAGCACACCATAGGCGGAGTATTCGATGACCTGTTCAGCCGCCACGGCCAGCGCCGGCTCGACCAACGCGACCTCGACGACTTGCCCGCGGCCGGTTCGCTCTCGTTCCTCGAGTGCGAGCCCGATGGCGAAGATGGTATGAACGCTGCCGATGGGGTCGCATGCCCCGCGAACGACCAGCGGCATGTCTTCGTAACCGGTCACCCAGGCCAGGCCGGAGACCTGTTCGACCGTCATTGCGAAGCCCGCGCGGTCGCGCCACGGCCCATCGAGGCCAAAGGCGGGCATTCGGACGAAGATCGCTCTTGGATTCAGTTTCTTGATCGTCTCGGCGTCGAGACCGAAGGCGGGCATCACGCGAGCGGAGAAATTCTCGATCACGACGTCGGCGTCTGCGATCAGGCGCTTCAAGAGCTCGAGACCATCCTCATGATCGAGTCGCAGCGTGACGTCGCGTTTGCCGGGATTGGCACCATGAAAGACATGGGACCATTCCCAGAGTATTTCATTGCGCACGGCGCCCGCGAAACGCATTCCATCGGGCCGCTGAATGGATTCGACCTTTACGACATCGGCCCCGAAGTCGGAGAGGATCGACGTCGCATAGGGGCCGGCCCAGAATGCCGTTAGATCGACGACGTGGAGACCCGTGAACGGAAGATCCGCGTGGCCCAGCTTGGTCGGCATTTCGCCCGGCGCCTGCTCGAGGCTGCGCAGGAGGTCTTCGCGATGTTCGTCGAGTTTCGGTGTCAGACCAATGGGTGCAGGCTCGGTCGTCTCGAGACGCCACGGTGTGCGCGGTTGAAGAAAGCCTTCTGAGGTCCGGATGAAGAGTCCTCGTTCGATCATGTGATCAAAGCCCGGGAGAACCCTGCCATTGCCAATGGGTGCCACGGGGACTCGAACCATTTCGCAGAGTTCGATGATCTCGGCCGTCGTCCTCTTTTCCGTCCATGTTCGGACGATTCCCTGGATGTAGTCGATGTGCTCCATCCGTTCGCGACCTTCGAGAAAACGTGGGTCCTGTGCCAATGCCTGTTCGCCCATCAACGCGCAGAAGTCGGTCCACTGTTGTCCCGTCATAGTGCAGACCCCGACATGGCCGTCCGCGGTCTTTTCGATCGACGGGAGCTCGATCGAGCGTGGAATCAGCCCCCCATGAAACTGACTCCCGAGATCCCCGAAGATCGTGAGACACTGAATCATCGATTCGAAGCTCGACAGGTCCGCGATCTGCCCCTCTCCGGTCTGGCGTGCCGATCTCCAGGCGGCGAGCGCTGCCACGGCTGCATAGCTGCCCGCGATCCAGTCGCCGAGCCGCCCGCCCGCGGCCAGTGGCTCGCGGCTCGGGAGGCCACGGTATTCGAGCGAACCCGTCGCGGCCTGGAGTGTGAAATCATTGGCCGCGTGCTTGGCCCAGGGACCCCCTTGTCCCCACGGAGAGATGCGAACGACCGAGAGCTTGGGATTGGCCTCGAGCCATTGCTCTGGATTCAAGGCGCACTTTTCGAGAATGCCCGAACCCCAATCTTCGATGACGATGTCCGCTCTTTGCGCGAATGAATGAAAACGCGCCCGAGCCTGGGCATCGCGGGCGTTCAAAACGATGCTCTGCTTTCCGGCATTCAAGTAGTGAAAGAGGGGGCTCGATTCGTCGTCGGCGAGATCCTGTTGGGAGGCCGTCCAGCGGCGCAGCGAGTCTCCGCCCGGTGGCTCGATCTTGATCACGGTCGCCCCGGCGTCGACGAAGAGCTTGCACGCGTAGGGGCCAGCGATTCCCGAGCTGAGATCGAGAACGCGAAGATCGTCGAAGGGACGCGGGACGTCTTTAGACATCTCTGTTCACTGGTGTCGGAACCTCCTCCGAGAATCTAACATCGATCGCGCGAGCGCGGAGACCGGTCCGGAGCGCGCGATTCGAATGCCATCAGGGGCCAGAGTGAAAATCAAGCGAGCGCAGAAATGAAACGATCGATTCTGGTTCAGACGGGAGGCGGGGAGGAATCGGCCTTCGAGGATCTGCTCGAAGAAGTCCAACTCGCCGAAGAGCTCGGCCTCGACTCCGTCTGGTGTTTCCCCGCGGCTGGCGCCGCCGGCGACTTCCGGGACAGTGCACCCGTCATCTGGCTCTCCGCGTTGGCCGCTCGGACCGAACGCATTCGCCTGGGCTGGGGGCTGCCCTCGATGCTCGCGCCGAAGAGTCCGCCCATGCGGGTCGCAGAGCAAGCGGCGGTGATCGATCTCGCCTCGAAGGGCCGACTCGACCTGGCCTTCTTGCCCGACGGCGAACTCGAGGACGATGAGGAAGGCCCCTGGGATGAGGGGATGCGCATGTTGGTCGACATGTGGGACCAGCCGACCTTTTCCTGGACGTCGCGTCGCTTTTCGGTGATGCCGGTCGACGTTCTGCCGAAGCCGGTTCAGCGGCCGCATCCGCCCCTCTGGCTAGCGGGTTGGTCGACAGCGCACGCGACACGAGCGGGGTCCGGGGGAATGGCCTTTCTCGACATCTCGGGCGGGACCGACGAAACGCTGTTGCTGAACCGCGACGCCTATACGGAGGCTCGAGCCGGAGCCGATCCCGATGATCTGGTTTCGATCGGCGTGGTCGGGATCGCCGTCGAGATCGACCCGAGCGCCAGGGACATCGAGAAGCTCGAACGTTGGGAAGATCTGGGCTTCGACGAAATCCTGCTGCAGACCCGACCGCGCGACGGGGGTCACGACGAGGCGAAGGAACGCATTCGCTTCCTGGCGAATGAGGATGCCCGGCTTCACTGAGTCCGTGTCGTCGTCGCGTTGCGCGACGGGCGGAGGCTAGAAGCTGACCCGGGCCTGCGCTGTCAGATCATGAGCGATCGTATGCTTTGCTACGAAGGCTTCGTAGCGAAGGTCGAACTGAAGTCGATTCGCGTTCTTGGGGGCAAAGCGGATGGCCGCGCCGAGTTCCGCGCCGCCGGCATCTTCCTGTCCCTTGATCGTGAAATCCGAAACACCGTCGGGAGCGCCTTGAAGTCGAGCGTCGAATTCACGCTCGAATCCCGTCAGCATCTGTCGCCAGCGAACATCGAGCGAGCCCGTCCAGACCCCGTCCATCCACAACAGTTGCTGGGCGAGGTATTTGCTGTGCAGGTAGCTCGCGCTCACACGCACGCCGGCGTTGATCGACCCGATGCTGTCGTCGCGGCTGTCGATGCGAATGCCGAGCCCGAAGGTCTCCGATTCGTGGATGGGTCGCTGATAGACCCAGGTCCAATCGAGGCCGCCGATGGGCTCGATCTCGACCGGTCCGACTTCGAATACGTACCCGACTTCCCCCGCGATTCCGATCCGGTTGCTGTCGTGTTCCGCCAGTCCGCGGCGGTCGACGGTGGTGATGCCAGCTTCTGCGAAGCGAATTCGGCGTCGGTCGTCATGGAAGCCATGGCTCCAACTGAGTGCACCTTGAGCACGAAGGGGACCACGATCCCAGGCGGCATGTCCGGAAATGTCGGTCAAGGTGACGGTGCTCTTGCCGTCGCTCGCACCATCGATCGTGCCGCGCTGACTCGAAATGGCGAGGGTCAAACCGAGGCTCTCGATCGGTCTGAAGTCGACCCCGAAGACCAGACCGGCGAGTTGGGTGTCGTAGCGGCGGTTTCCGCCGAAATCCTCGCGGGTTCGACTTCCCGCGACGCTCGCGAGCCAGGGAGACCAGGTTCGCGTGTGACACGGAAGCTGTACGTCGGGTCCTTGCCACAAATTTCGTTTGCCCACTTCACATTCGCGCGGACGGTCGAAGAGCAGGTTCGTCACGCGTCGACCGCCCTCGACGATGGTCGTCGTGTGCGCGTCGTAGACTTCCGGGCTGAGTGCGCCGAAGATGTTATTCAGATTGCCGGTCGCGGTATCGAATTCGTCGAGCAACGTCTGTAGCGCTGGGGTCGTCGCGCCAATCGCTTTGATGTCGTCGAGATGTCGGGCGATCGCCCGCTGCGTCGACCCCGTCGCGACGCCGAGCGCACTCGCGCTCACCAACTGAACCAATAGGCCCATCGCATCGTAGGTTACGGCGAGGATCTGGTTGCCAGTACTCGGGAGGAGATCGAATTGGCCGATCGTTCCGCCGGCGACCGAGATCGCTCGGATGAGTGTAGGGCCCGGGGAAACCGTCGGTTCGAGTCGAACGATGAGGTCCCCATCGAAGGTTGCTGCGCCCGTGACCGTGATCGCCGGGGGTCCCACGTCCACGGTCAGGTCGAGAGTGCCATCGGCCGCGGCCAGGAAATCGCCATTGACCATGATTGGGGTGGGCACTCGAAGTCGGCCCATGGGCGCGATCTCGATGTTTCCCATGAAATTATTCGTGTTGAGGAGTTCCCAGCCAAAGGTTCCGCCACCGACTTCGATTCGGTCGAAATTGTCCAGCAGATCGAGATCGAAACTCTGGTCTGAGCTCGAGTTGTCGAGCAGGGTAAGCAGGTCGATTCCGGTGCCGGCCGTGATTGTCGAATCCGTCAAGGTCGAGGTGGGTCCGTGTACATAAGTGTTGTTGCCGTCCCCCAGCTCGACGTCGCCCTCGATCTCCCCGAGATTGAAGATGAACTCATCACCTGCGGTTCCCATGATTGCGATGGCGCGATCCGGCATCCCGCGATTGGTGGTGTTGGCCGAGATGCGCGCACCGAGGCCGTTGCCGAAGCTGTTTTCGCGGCCGGCGACGAAGTCGCGGAATACGATCAGGGGCTTGGCGTCGACGCCTCCAAGGATCGTTCCCGTGTTCGTGAAGCTGGTGATCGGGATTGAACTCGTGTCCTGGGAGTCGAACGGATCGAGTAGATCTTGTCCGCCCAAGGAAACCGCGATCGCGTCAAACCCGCTTGCGTTGATGAAGCCCCCATTGGAAACGAAGCTGTTGTGGTTCCCGACCAGATTCGTTTCATCTCCGACAAAGATGCCGACAGAATCCGAGCCGGAGACCGTGATCGTCGTCAACGAGAGCATGAAGACACCGGGCGCTGCGGCTCCGGAATTACCGGCGAACGTACCGTCCGCCCAGCCGTCGCCGGCCTTGATTCCAAACGAATCGTCCCCGGCGACCACGATCACGCCGGTGTTCGAGAGGTTGGCCGCGAAAAGTGGGTTGGTACGGTTGCCTGCGGAGATGCCGCGGGTTTCATTCGCGTTGAGATTGATATTGCCGGAGGTCGTGACGCCCGCGTTGTCGCCGGTTTCGATCGCGAATCCGCGGTCGGCGTTTACGTCGATGACGCCTCGATTGACGGCACCGTTGGGCAGGATGCCGTTGGTATTCTGGTTGAGCAGGATGCCGCGACCGTCGAGGCCGTTGATTTCGATCGTGCCACGGTTGTCCGCGAAGTTGTTGTTGTTGCCCTGGATGCCGACCCCATCATCCCCGTCGATCGTGATCAGGACTTCGCTGATCAGGGTGTTCAGGTCATTGCCCTGGATGCCGACCCCATTGTTTCCGGTAATCGTGATCGTCGCCTGATTGTTGACGGCGTTGTTGTCGTTGACCCCGATGGCGATACCGCCGTTTCCGGTGATGGTGATGGTCCCCTGATTGCTGATCCGGCCGTCGTTGTTGGTGCGAATGCCAGTTCCATCATCGACCCCGAGATTGATCGCGCCGAGATTGTCGATGGTGTTGTTGTCGCCACTGCGGATGCCGAAGCCGTCGACCTCCGTGACGTTGATCGTGGCATCGACGTCGATCGTGATGGTGTTGTCGTCGCTGACCAGGATCGCGCTGTCGAGTCCACCGCTCTCGTCGAGCAGCGTGACGCCATTGGTGGTGATCGTGAGGCCGGTGGCCCCGCTGCCGTCGTATCCGATCGAATCCATGCCATCACACACGACGACCGCGTCGTCGTTCATTGGCGGGTCGGGATTGCATGCCGCGCGAGCCGGCCCAGCATTCCCCATGAAGAGAAATGCAGCGATGGGCGCGATCAGTAGCGCCGGGACAGCTGAGAGACTGCGAAATTTCGACAGCATTGATTTCCTGCGGGTGGGTCTTTGGGTCGGTGATTGACGCAGGCGGACGATACAGGTCCTTCGAGCCGCGATCGACAACTGCGAACGCCTATTGTACCTCTAAAGGCCGCGCTCCCAGACGGGTTACTGGTGTGTGTTGCACGCAATGAAGGTGAAGTGATTACACATGCGCAAACATGCAGTGACATGCGCAGTAGGTGTCATCCAGGTGCCGACCGTCGGGATTAAATGACCCCAAACGAACGTTTCGCCGTTCCGTCATTCATCGAATCCATCGAATCGACGAGGGAACGAGCAAAACAGGAGAGATGATATGGCCCTCGACCCCAGTAGTGTTGGCCTCAAAGGCGAGCCCGTTAAACGATCATGGTCCTCGAAGGATTCCTTGCTCTATGCGGTTGGCGTAGGCGCCGGGACCTCGGAGCTTCCCTTTACCACGGAGAACACCAAGGACACGCCGCAGCGGGTGCTGCCGACGATGGCGGTGATTCTCGGTGGTGGCGGAATTCCCATGGACAAGGCCGGCTCATTCAACCCGGCCTTGATGGTTCATGGCACCGAAGGCATCGAACTCTATGACGAGATCCCCGCGGATGGCGAGATCGAGAGTGTCGGCGAAATCACCGGTGTCTGGGACAAGGGGAAGGCAGGCGTTCTCGAGTTCGAATCGACGTCGACCCTGGTTTCCACCGGCAAACCGCTATTCAAGGTGAAGATGTCGATCTTCTGTCGCGGCGCAGGAGACTTCGGCGGCGAACGAGGTCCGTCGCCGAGCTTCGAGCTTCCGGATCGCAAGGCAGATCACGAAGTCGTGTATACGACGCGCGAGGATCAGGCGCTCACCTATCGTCTTTCCGGCGATCGCAATCCGCTTCATTCGGATCCGTCCTTTGCGGCGATGGGCGGCTTTGATCGGCCGATCCTGCACGGGCTCTGCTCGTACGGTTTCACGGGTCGCGCGCTGCTCCATACGCTTTGCGACGGGGATCCGAGCCGATTCAAGGGAATGGATGCCCGCTTTTCGAAGCCGGTCATGCCGGGCGATTCACTGACCATCTCGATGTGGGTCGACGGTCAGGAAGCGCTCTTCCAGACCAAGAATCAAGGCGGAGATGTCGTGATCGATCAGGGCCATTTCAAGTTCGCCTAGACCGTGCGTGACGCACGTTTCACGGAAAGCCCCTGTGAAGCCTCGTCTTCGCGGGGGCTTTCTATATCGCTCACTGGGTTCGCTTGGGCTGAGGGC
>Ga0310122_10000987_pt1 | contig 18237 bp, 14 predicted proteins | sample CB6_Bottom_1051__FD_203503 | JGI IMG/M metagenome (GOLD analysis project Ga0310122, IMG submission 203503) | Marine microbial communities from Western Arctic Ocean, Canada - CB6_Bottom_1051 | ecosystem: Environmental > Aquatic > Marine > Oceanic | place: Canada: Western Arctic Ocean | collected...
GCCGGCGTGGATTGTGCACGCGCTCCATCGCCGGAAGTGACATACCCTCGGATCGGTGATGTTGCAGTAGGGATGCGCCACTTTCTGTCCGCGTTTCTCACAACGTCGGAGCATAACCGTAGAGCGAGGCGCCGCTCGGGACGCGAAGAGAAAGTGGGGTATGTCGAGAGCGCTCCGTTCAACGCCGTCGTCCTGTCCAATCTACGAAGGGCGATCGCCGCTGTCGATGGCAGGTGGCCCCCCACACCACCGACGCTGCATGAATAGCCTCGATCAAGAATCCGTGCTCTCGTGCGTGTTGATCGGCTTCAGCTTCGAAAGCGTCTCGTCGGCCATCAGGTGATCGACCGCTGACGACTGTACTGGCGCCGCCGCACCGGTCTCCCAGGGACGTGTCGGCCACCACGGCGTCACCTCCCCTGCGGTCTCGGGCTCGACGGTCCCCCCGGGTGGCGGCATGACCACCTTCACCCCGGCCAACTTCGCGGCGGCGAGGATGCGCTCGATCGGTTCGGTCCAACCGTGCAGCGCGAGGTTGAAAAGCCCCCAGTGCACGGGAAGCATGACGCGGCCTCGCACAAGTTGGTGAGCCCGCACGGCTTGCTCCGGGCCGAGGTGAACATCCGCCCACAGCGCATTGTACGCACCGGACTCGATCAGAGTCAGGTCGAAGGGACCGAGCTTCTCGCCGATCTCAATGAACTCGTCCTGCATCGCCGTATCGCCACTATAGAACACGCGGTGCGTGGGACCGTTGAGCGCCCAACCCGCCCACAGCGTCGCGTTTTGATCGGTGAAGAGCACCGCGCGACCTGAGAAGTGGCGAGCCGGCGTGCATGTGATGGTGAGGTCTTTCACCCTGGTACTCTCCCACCAGTCAAGTTCGACGATGCGCTCCCTGGGCAGGCCCCAGCGCTCGAGGTGCGCGCCGACCCCCAACGGGACGATCCAGGGCACGTCGAGGTCGCGCATCCTGCGGACGGTAGGGTAGTCGAGGTGGTCGTAGTGGTCATGCGAAATGATGACGCCATCGAGATCGGGCAGATCCTCGAGTGCCAGAGGGGGTGCGAAGAAGCGCTCGGGGCCCATCCAGGTAAATGGCGAAGTGCAGCTCGCCCCAAACCGGGTCGACCAGCAGGCGACTCCCGTCGATTTCGATGAGCAGTGTCGAGTGTCCGAGCCACGTGACGCGCAGCCCCGAGCTCGGTGCGGTCTCGAAGAGTTTCGCCGCTGTCTTCACAATGACGATTGGCTCATCAGGCAGCCGGTAATCGGAGCCGCCGAAAATCCATTGCCTCATCATTTTCCCGACAGATCCGTCCACCCGCTCGAGACGGTTATCGAACGACGAGCCCTTCCACTGGGCGGAGGTTTGTATTCGCTCGAGTCGCTTGCCCGTCGGACTCGCACCGGGAGCATCACCTGCGCTTGTAACGATGCCGACGATTACGATCACACCGACGATGGCAAGTACCCCGAGGACTTTGGACGCTTTCACCATTACCTCTCGAGCCCCGGTCTCGCTGCTAATCTCGCTCTCGCCCTCCTTGTTCCACCTCACGAGACGCCTTGACAATGGCAGCTACTCAACGGACCTTACGCGCAGGTGCTTGAAGAACGCCACTTCACCTGCGGAGATACTGATGTTACCCGTCGCATCGGTCACGTGGAATCTGTTGTCACCCACCCATCCATTCCTGCAAGACCCAAGATCTCAGTGAGTACCGAAGACGAAAAGGTAGTCGCGATGGCCCGCGCCGACGGCATCGCCATTCTGCCCGACCTGCTAGATGCCGACGAGCTAGCGAAAATCCGCCGCCAATTCGACCAAGCCTACCTCGACACCGGCAAGGGGCCGGGCAAACCGGGCACACGCGATAGCATCTCTGGTGAAGCCTTGCTCCGTTATCCGGCCCTCGCCAATCTCTTCATCCATCCGCGTATTCTCGACATCGTCGCCGCCATCCTCAGCGACGATAACCCCTGGCTCTGGCAGCTGAAAACCAACCGCTACACCCCCGAACATCCCGGCGTTCGAAAACATACCGATGGCTTCCCGGGTGAAATATCGCCGCCCTTCACGCGCCAGGCGATGGCCGTCTTCCTCGACGATATCTCGGTCGACTCGGGCGCCCTGACCTATGTCCGCGGCACCCATGCGCTCCACTACGAAGACCCTGCGGTCCCATCGCGCCAGGCGCCCTCCAAAGAAAATATTGAACTCGGCGAGTACATACCGGCCGAACTCAAAGCCGGCAGCGTGCTCTTCCGCGTCCCCGAAGTCTGGCACGCCGTCATCCCCATTCACCATCTCCGCCGCTACGTCACGGGTTCCTACGCGACCCGCGGCGAGGTGAGCGTGATGATGGCAGAGAAGATCAGAGGGGTTAGCGAGAAAAGGGCGTCGGTTCCCGCAGTCGAAATCCCTGCCGAATTCCGCAAGATCCTTTCGTATTGACTGTGGCGCGCCTATAGCCTTGCAGTCGCCGGGCGCTTGAACACTGGTCCGAGCTCGGTGGACTCCGTCTTGCTGAACCGATAACCGCCAGCGTCGAACCCGGCCAGCTGCTCGGGCTTCTTGGCGTTGTTGTCGATGATCCAGCGCGCCATCAGCCCTCGTGCGTATTTGGCGAACAGTCCCATGACCCTGTACTCTCCCTTCGACTCATCCTTGAACACGGGGTGCACGACCGGGCACGACAGCTCCTTTTCCTTCACCGACTTGTAGTATTCAGCACTGGCCAGATTGCAGATCCAATCCGGCCGCTCAGCCGCCAGCGCCTCGGTGATTGCGCTACCCCAGAACTCGTACAGGTTCTTCCCCTTCCGCGTCTTCAGCTTCGTACCCATTTCCAGGCGGTAGGGCAGGATCAGGTCGAAGGGCTTCAGCACGCCATAGAGCCCCGACAACATGCGGATGCGCGCCTGCGCCCGCTCGATCTGCCGCGCCTTCATCGAGGCGACGTCCAGGCCCTGATAGACATCGCCCGTGAAAGCCCATAGGGCCTGCTTCGCCGGTGGCGGGGAGCCGCCCCTTGGCATAGCCTTGCCCATTTGTCGTTGGATGAGGGCGGGATCGAATTGCTGATAGCGCGCGTAATTCAGTTGCGCCAGTCCCTTGCTCAGCCCCATGAGCTCGGCCAGGTCCGATGCCTTCTTCTTCCGCAGCACGCGGGACAACCTGGTGGTCTGTTCGTCCAGAAAGGATGGCAGTCCGGTTTTTTTGGTCGGTGCCGGTGTCTCGAAGTCGAGTGACTTAGCGGGGGATAGCAGAATCAGCATGGGGTTCCTCCGTTTGTTGGGTGTAGCTGTCGGCACTCAGGTTGGTCAACTACGGGATTCTCAAATCTCTTACATGAATGAGGATGCTGTTCCTCGGCTTCGCCCTAGGCGCAGTCACCCAGAGGCGTAATACCACACTTCGCGCTTGGGAACATGATTCGAAGATATAACTGACGGAATTCACCGCAACTGAATCGATCCCGTCAAGATAACAGCTACAGGCCGTCTTCAGGGTGCTCGTCTGCTTCACTCGTCTGGTTCACTCGTCTGGTTCACTCGTCTACTCGTCTACTCATCTGGCGCCTCAGGCCTGGGTAGGCGTCCAGCGCTCAACAGGTAAATCACACCCACTAGAGCGATGGTGGCGCCGAAGACCTCGAATCCGACCTGGTAGCTACGGCCCGTCACGGCTAGTCCCATGGCCATGACGACGGGGATGCCACCGACCTCGCTGAAGAAGCCCTTCACCGAGGACGCGGTGGCCCGGTACTCGCTGGGAATGGCGGCTTGAAGCCGGGCGTCGTAAACAACATCAATCGCCTGAAACACAAAGACGAAGAGGACGACCAGGACAATCGTGACCGGGTGCAAAGTCCACGCCGCCAGGAGCAGGCCTGCACCGCACCCCGTGAAGGCTGCGAAAACGGCTCGCGACGACCAGTCGACGCCGCCGCCGCCGAGACGACAATGCCAGCCTGCCCGAGACCGCGACATCGCCCCATGACCCTGGCGTACTCGTCCTGGCGACCGAAGCGCTTCAGCTCATCGTAGACCAGAGCCTCGAAGGCGCCCGATCCCAGGGCACCCTCGATTCCCCAGAGAACAAAACCAACCAGAAAGCCCCAGAACTCGGGGAAGAGCGCCCAGCAGGTGTAGCCACCGGCGCGTAGTACCGCGCCGAAGACCATGATCGCCTTCCGGGAGTGACGATCGGCGAGCACGCCAGATGGCACCTCCAGGATGATGGTCGTCGCGCACCACGCGGAGATAAGGGTGGCGATTTCTATCGGGCTCAAGCCGTGATCGACGAACATCACGGCGCTCTCCGTCGCAACGGCGATGAGATGCTTCCGGCCAGCCGCGATCAGCAGCTGATCCGTCGGCGACTCAGAGTCAGGTAAATCCGCTCATGATCTCCATTGTACTATCTTCTGGCCAGATATCAAGAGTTTGACCGACTCGTCCAACCTGGAAGCCCTCAGTTCCTTTTCTTCACTGGACGAATCGCCTGATCTAGCTATGTTGACCTGATCATGCGAAAGGGACAGAATGCAGACAGTTCCATCCCCTGAGGGGAAATCCGTGAACTCCAACCGCCGGTCACCCGAGCCCTTCGCGACTTTCGTCGTCGGCAGCCTGCCCCGGCCCCAGTGGCTCCGAGAGTTGATTGAAGAACGCAAGAGCGGTTCGATCACCTACGAGGAAGCGGATACGCTGCTGGACGACGCCGTGCCTTCGGCCATTCGCCTGCAGGAGCGGGCGGGCATCGACTACGTTTCTGATGGGGAGTGGCGTCGAGAGAGCTACGTCAAGGTGTTCGCCGAACACGTATCCGGTTTCACGCTCGATGCCAAACCGATGATCAGCCCGAATCTCTTCGACCCAGTGGTCTCGTCGACCATCGAGCAGCATAGCGATCTCGCGACCGACGCGGCGAGGTTTCTCCTGGCGCGTACCACGCACAACACCATCGTCGCTTTGCCCTCGCCGTATATCCTGGGGTGGCGCATGTGGAATCAGGAATTATCTAGCGGAGCATACCCGACGCGGGAAGAATTCATCGATGCGTGTATACCGATCGTCCGGGAGGAAATCCGCAAGCTGGCCGCGCTGGGTGTAGACCACGTTCAGCTCGACGAGCCGTGGCTGCTGATGATGGCCGACCCGGCACACCGAGACCGCGTCGGTGCCGGTGAACTATCCGAAGAGATCGCTCTTTGCGTGCGCACGGTCAACGAAGCGGTGACAGGTGCGGAGATTCCACTCTCCTTACACCTGTGCCACGGTCATTTCAACCGTCAGCGGAGTACCGACACCGGGTACGAGCCGATCATCGAAGCGCTGGGCGACATCCAGGTTGAGCGCCTGGCAATGGAGTTCGCGGCGCCGCAGTCGCACGGTATTGAGTCTCTGAGAGAGTTCCCCAGGGACAAGGTGCTGGGGCTTGGCGTGATCGACCACTGTGACCCTAGGATCGAGAGTCCGGAGGACGTGGTGTCGCGTGCTCAAATGGCCATGAAGTACGTGGATGCCGACCGGATAACGTTGAATCCGGACTGCGGGTTCTCACCGGGCAGTCAGAATCCCATGGATCTGGATGAGGCCTACTTAAAGCTCCGCTCCCTGGCAGCAGGCGCGGCGATTTTGAGAGGAGAGGGCGATCGCCTTTGACGGCCTTTGGTGGGAGGTCCACCTCCTGAGCGCCTACTCGAATAGAAGCAGGCCGAATTCATTGGGAGCAAGCGCCTCCGACATGCGAACCCACTGGGCGTATTCGCTGTTTCGGTATGTGCGCGATAAATTGAAGCCCCAGACGGTACCTCTGGTCGGGCGGGGCAGTTCGGGCTGGCCGAAGTTCAGGCGGTACTCAACGGACCAGAAGTCATCGCCGACATAAGCAGCGGCCTCGGCAGCGGCATTCCAGAACCTCGCTTCGTCACGGCTTCTGACCCCGTCGTACCAGTTGTCGGCCATCACGGCTTTGCTGTTGATGCCGACCTGCATATAGTCGAGGTGATCGAAGTCGGCGTCGAAGAAGATCTCGATCACGTCCTCCCACCAGACTTCGTCGTCGAAGTTCTGGCCTACGACCAAGAGATTGGCGGGATCGTCGTCGAACCCGTAAAACCCGATATAGAGCGCATCGTCCGTGTACCCGACATACAGCCGCGAGCGCAGCTGGGAGACCAGGGCGGCCCCGTGTCTGCCACTGAGCTGGTAGAAAGTGTCCGCCTGTGCGGCGTGACTCCAGACCTCGTCGTCAAGTCGTCCGTCTATCTCGGGAGCATCTGAGAAGCGCGGCACGTCGAGCAACATTCCGTGCTCGCGCAGCACGGCGATGCCTTTCTGCTGGCGACCGTTGTCGTAGTAGAAGCGGCCCAAGCGGTAGTTGGCGCGTTTGCTGCCCGGGTAATACGCGAGAGCGTGACTGTAGAGAGACTCAGCAGCAGCCATTTCGGCCTTGAGCTCCCGGCGTTCGCCCTGCTTCATCCACTTCGCGACGGCCTTGTCGACGCGGATCTTGGCCTCCATGCGAATCCCCACGTGGGGATCGGCTACGAAGTCCAGCGCCCTGGTGTCGACTTGGCTCGACTGGTCATCGGTCAGCTTGTCTCCGATCGAGTCGAGAGCGAGCAGAGCCTGGTAGCGCACCTCTATGTCCTCGTCGTCCCGCATCGCCTGAATCAGGGCGGCCGCGCCTTCGGCCCGTCGGTGGAGGCCGAGTCCGTGAGCAATGCGAGCGCGCACGCGTGGGTTTGTATCAGTCACCAGATGGCGGCTGAGGGCGGTGTGGATGCGGGGATCGTCCACTCTGATCATCAAGCTGAGCAGAGCTCCGGCCAGCTCAGGGCGGGCGGCAGCGTAGGCCGGGTCATCCAGGGCGTCGAGCAGGGGGCCGACGGCGCGATCCTTGGCCAGCAGCAGCTCCTGGCGTGCCGACTCGCGATCATCAGAGCTCGCCAGTTGTTCGACCAAAGTCGTCGACAGAAGGCCCACAGGCGATCAGAAAGAGGCAGAGAAACAACAGTACGCTGGGCGTTGTGGGCCGAGAATCGGTCATGGTCGCCGGCCGCGCTTCATGGACAAACACGCCTTGCGCACGGCTATCGATTCGCCTCCGTGACCTGACGCTGGATGACCTGCGTGCCATCGTGCCTCCCCCAATAGGCGTATTCGTTCGCGCTTATTGCGCCCGTACGAACACGCTATCGATAGACAGGAGGGATGTCAAGCAACATGCCCTGAGACGCCTGGCTCGCAAGGCGCGCGACCGAGAAGGTTGCTGGACCCTCCGCGGGAGCGAGCTCAGGACTAGGACGGATCGCGTCGGCGAGCCCGATCCACGCGGCGAGCCGAGGTGGAGCGGCGGGCTAGGCGAGATCAGCGCTTGCCAAGCCGCGATGCTCCCCAGATGCCAAACGACCCTTGATTCCATACATTGCTGGCGACGTTGGGTCGCCGGACTGGACTCGGATCTCTTTCGCGACGGGCCCCGCCTGACACTGGGCTCATAGAACTCCTGGGCACTTCCGGTGCCCGGAATAGGTCTCCGACATGAGCATCATCACCCATATGGACTTGGAAGCGCGCATGCGGGACGGGACTGTCCTGCGCGCCGACGCGTATCATCCCAGCGCGGACGGCCAGTACCCTGTGCTGCTGTGCCGAACACCCTACGACAAGAGCGCTGAGAAGCAGGCGGAGATCGGTCCGAAGCTTGCTGCCCGGGGCTACCTCGTTGTAATGCAGGACGTGCGTGGCCGCTACGCCTCCGGCGGCGACTTCCACCCGGGGTTCTACAGCGCCGAACACGACGACGCCGAGGACGGTTACGATACCGTCGAGTGGGCGGCGGTCCTGCCGTGGTCGAATGGCAAGGTCGGGACCTTCGGAAACTCCTACGATGGCTGGCTGCAATGGGAGCTGGCGCCCACTCGGCCGCCGCACCTGGTCGCTATGCTCGCCAGTGGCATCACCGCCAATCTTCTCGATCGCGAGTTGTCGGGTGTTCTGCGTCTGGGACGGGTGCTGGAATGGACGATGAACAACCTGTCCGTCGATACGGCTCGACGCCTGAATCATCCCTACAAGACGCGGGACATGGACGAATCGTCACGGCGCTTCGTCGAGCAGGATCGCAACAAGTGGCTGTGGTATCTGCCTCTCATGGACATTCCAGATGACAACATGCCGGGGATGGGATCGCACTGGCGGCGTTGGCTCGCCGACCACGCGACCGATCACTTCCGTTTTCAGCGGAAGCATTCCGAAGTGGATGTGCCCGTCCTCGGCACGGCCGGTTGGTACGATCAGCAGATCGGCATCTTCGGACACTTCACCGGCATGACACAGAACGGTCGCACCGAGCGCGCCCGGCAGAACCAGCATCTCATCATCGGCCCCTGGACTCACACCCTGCTCAACCTCGATCGGTGTGTGGGCGATGTCGACTTCGGCGCCGACGCGCAGTGCAGCTTTTACGATCTCGCCGACGCCTGGTTCACGAAATGGCTGAAGGAGGATCAGGGGCCCGCGGATGAATGGGCCCCGCTGCAACTGTTCGTCATGGGCGCCAACATCTGGCGGAGCGAGTACGAGTGGCCACTAGCGCGCACGAGCTACACCTGCTTCTACCTGCACAGCGCGGGGATAGCCGCTGATCACTCGGGAGGTGGTACGCTGAGCGAGGTCGAACCGGGTGACGAACCACAAGACGAGTATGTCTACGATCCACGAGACCCGCTGATGACCCTCTACACGCCCGGTGGACAACAGGTCCCCCTCGATCAACGGGCCTTGGCTGGACGTCGGGATGTGATGATCTACCAAACGCCGCCGCTGTCGGAACCGGTGGAGGTCACCGGGCCGATCGAGGTGAAGCTGTGGGCGTCCTCATCGGCGCGGGATACTGACTTCGTGATCAAGTTGCTGGATGTCTGGCCCGATGGCTTCGTGCAGGAGTTGTGTCATGGAATCGTCCGGGCGCGGTATCGCCACTCGTTCGACGCGCCTTCTCTGCTCGAACCGGGCTGCATCTGCGAATACACGATTCGCGTCAACCCGACAAGCAATCAGTTCCAGCAAGGCCACCGGATCCGACTGGACGTGACCAGCAGCGACTTTCCCAACTTCGATCGCAATCACAACACCGGCGGCGACGATTATCGGGAAGACACGTTGGTGGTAGCACGGCAGCGTATCTTCCACGACCGGAAGCGACCGTCCCACGTGATCTTGCCGATCATCCCATGACACGAATCTGGACGGCGACGTCTCACAGCTGGCAAACAATGCCAGGTTATCCCGCGAATCGACTTTATCACCGGGCTGTTAGATTCCTTGCCGAACGGCGCAGATGTTATTACAATAGTAATAACTCACGGGAGCGGTGCTCATGATTGAACTCAAGGTCCGCAAAATCGGAAACTCGCTCGGTGTCGTCCTGCCGAAGGAAGTCATTAACCGGCTGCGCACGAAAGACGGGGAGCCTTTGTTCCTTGTTGAAGCTCCGGACGGTGGCTACCAACTGACACCTTACGATCCCGCTTTTGAGACGAAGATGGCGAAGGCCGAAGACATTATCGGCCGCTACCGCAATGCGCTGCACGTTTTGGCCAGGTGACCGAACCGGTCTGGATCGAGACGCAAGACGCGCTGCTGCTGCACGCCCGACTGCTCGCCTTGTACGGCGGCGCGGCGGGCTTACGTGACGAAGGCCTACTGAAGTCCGCTCTGGCGCGCCCGCACCAACTTTACGCTTACGCGGAAGAGCCCAGCATCATCGAAATGGCAACCGCCTACACGGCGGGCATCGTCGGAAACCATCCTTTTGTAGACGGCAACAAGCGGACGGGCTTTGTGGTGGGCGTTCTATTCTTGGAGCTGAACGGGTCTCGTTTCACCGCCACGGAAGAGGCCGCGGCTCAGGCTGTTCTGAAACTGGCGTCCCATGCACTCGACGAAGCGGGTTACACGGCTTTCCTTCGGGCGAACACCAAAGCGGAATGATGGCGCTGCGGCATCGCCGAAGCCGTCGCCGTCCTGGTCGCTTCCGGGCACGAAGCCCGGGGGTCATCGAGCAGTCCTCGACTCACTGATGCTTCAGCGGATCGAGGCCATGCAGCCGCTACTGGATCAAGTGGCGATTGTGCTGGAGCATGCTCGCCTGTACAGAGAAGCTCATACATCCAGAGAGAAACTAAAAAGCCTACACGACGATCTGGAAGAGCGCAATCGGGAACTGGAATCGGAGGCCCGTCAGCGCAAGCAGCAGGAAATTAAGCGTGAAGTGGCCTTTATAATGCGGGAGCAGGTATGGAGTATGACTCGAAGAGAGGACATTGAGAACGTCCTGCGAGCCGTACGAAGAACCGAGCGCTTTTTCCCCCGACCAACTCGACTTGTTGAAAGAGGTAGTTGGTGTACTGTCGGAAGGTTTCCAGCGATTAGAAGATATCCAGAAACTGGAACAACGAAACCTGGAATTGGAAACAGAGGTGGCCGAGCGCCTGCGGGTAGAGGAAGCGCTGAAGCGGGAGTACGTGTTGCACGATGCCGAGTACGTCATTCGCGTTGCCATCGCTTCGATGGATCGTCCCGAACATTTGTGCCACGTCGTCAAGGAGATCGGCGCGCAGCTGGATCGAGTAGGCGTGACTCACGACAGCTGCACTATTCAGATCGTCAATCCGGAAGGGACCGATTTCGTATCCATTGCGTCCTATATCCACGCCGAATGGTACGATGAGATCATGACTTTCATCGCCACTGGCACGCGAAATGCAGCCAGATCGCACGCTGAAGAGTACCCGTGCAATGAGTACCGGGCATTCTACGTGAGAGCCGATCGAACTCTCGCCTCCCCTGAGGCCCACCACGTTGTTAGCGTGGCGCGGTATGCCGCGTAGCGACGTGAAGCGCGCTCGACGGTATGCCCCGCCGCGTCACCCAGTGCCCCAGGGCTCTGTAATCACCGTGGAGCCCCCAGTGGCATCATGTCAAGCTTCAACGGGGGACAGCACACGGTCCGAAGATCCATGCGCAGAGGAGGCGAGGGTTGGAAACCCCCGCCTCCCGTCGAGCCCGCTCATCACTTCCGCAAGGACGATGCAGCGCGCATACCCGCAACCCCTTTGTCGCGCCGTCGGCTACCCCGTGGTACTACCCACGGGACCCGTGGTATACCCCACGGGGGCGATAGGCGGGGTATGCCGCGGCGCACCCACCGGCAAGAGGCAGAGCTCGACTAAAGACCTCGCATCGACGGCTCACGAGACATCGAGCTCTAGGCCTGCTCACGGTCTGAAGGTCCGTGCGCAGATGTCGAGAGGCGAGAGCCGCATGGCCCTCGCCTCTGTCTGAGCCCGGCTAGGCCGCGTGTACCCGCGCCCAGCGATCCCCGCAGTCCGGGGAACACGACTCTGACCCATGACCCGTCCAGAAGTTGCCCAGAGCTCTCGCAAATACCTCAATGGCCACCGAGGGCGAGGGAGGCGTCGCCGAATGCGGCAGACCGGGGCCAGATCGTGCCGGGTCTAAAGCCGGGTCTTAACGCGTCTGTTTCCGTTCAGAGGACTTGCCCATACGGTGACGCGGCTCCCCATCGAGGCCGTAGGCTGGTGTGCAGTTAGCTCGGGTTTCCCGCTTCGTGTCACCGTATTCCCCAGCGATTTGCGAGCTATGATTCTATCTAAGTTCTACTAAGTTCTGTCTAACCAACCGCTATCTAAGCTGTTGTCTAAGGACTGTGGCCCTCAGTTGTTGACGGTACTAAATACCCCGGCGTCAGTGAGCCGCGCCGTGACAGAGACTTGGACCATAATACCGTGGTTCTTGACATGGATTCCGATATCCGTTATAACATGATGCGTGATACACTCATTTCTCGACAAGGCCACGGGAGACATATTTGACGGACGGGATACCCGAGCAGCGCGCTCGGCGTGTCCACCGATTCTGTGGCGGGGAGTCCGGCGCAAACTGGACCAGATAAACCGGGTCAGCGATCTGAGGCATCTGGCGATTCCACCCGGGAATCGGCTTGAACGTCTGCGCGGGCGTCGACGTGGCCAACACAGCGTCAGAATCAACCAGCAATACCGTATCTGTTTCCGTTGGGAGGACGGCTATGCCTACGAAATCGAAATCACGGACTATCACTGATAAACCGATCGGGCTGGTCGAGCGTCGGCTGCCGGCATCCCGGCCACCCACACATCCGGGTGAGATGCTGCGGTCGGAGTTTCTCGATCCCGCGGGAATTACGCAGACCGCCTTTGCGACGCGTCTGGGGGTTTCGTTCCCGCGACTCAACGAGATCATCAAAGGCCGCCGGTCGGTGACACCCGATACCGCGTTGCGCCTGGCACGCGTCCTCGGCATGCCCGCCGACTTCTGGCTGGGCCTGCAAAGCGACTGGGATCTCTGGCACGCCATACACAGTGATAGCGCCAACGCCATCAAGGAACTCATCCCACTCGAAATGCCGTAGAACGTGCGATCCAGGCTTGCACCGTTGGCTTGGGGAAGTCCTCCGCAAAACAACGCGCCGCGCCGCCGTCCAGGCCTCTGGCCAGGATGTACCAGAACCGACCACTGTTTCGATCCCCGTTCGAGAGGAACGCGGTCCCCTCGGGCAGCCAGGTTGGGTGGAGGCTGTAGCTCGGATGGCGGTTAGACGATCAGGCCGCCCACCCGCTGCCTCAACCGTCCAGATATGCGAGGAATTCGCGCCCCAATCTGCCGCCCAATACGCGATGCTCTCCCCGTCGGGCGTCCACGCCGGATCGCCCTTGTCGTCCGGTCCCAGGGTCAGAGGCTCAGCTTCGCCGCCGTCGATCGGGGCGATCCAGAGATGGGGGGGTATAACATGCACGGCAAACAACTGCTCGCTCGGATCACTATGATGCTCGACGATGGGCTGGTCTGTGTGATGTGTAGTCAATCGTCTTCGGAGTAAGAGTCCGAGCGGCGGCCAGGTTCCCATCCCTCTCGGGGCCTCGTCGCCTGCAGCCGAAGGGAAGCGCTCCACCCACCCTTCGTCGCCACAGCCACGCTGCGCAGTTTTTCAATCCACTGCCTTTCTCGTCTGCTTGCACTCTTCGCTCTCCCGGCCGACCTGCAGCGCCTCCAGTTGCTAGATGCGGATCTGCATGCATGCAAGCTTAAGTGCCCGCTGGATCGGCAATAGAGCGTTCAATGCCTGGATACCTCTCGGCCGGATTTCCAGGTATTTACCGGGGTATTGCGGCGAAAGGGGCTGGTCACTGTGCAAATGTGGAAGTACCGATTAGCCAAAGCAATACTGGATATCCAGCGAAATCGGCTTGCGAAGTGGGTAGCTTGACAGAGCGCTGCGCGGAGGCTTTCCTTGTGCACCGGAAGGAGTTACGGATGAGAGGGAACTATGAAGGCATCAAATCACAGATCGACCCCAATCAACCCATGCCTCGCGATCCTCGTTGCTCTCGTCGTTGTCGCCGCGTCCTCTCTGGAGCGTCCGTCCCACGGGGAGCCGTCAAACGAGGAACACCAGCGCTTTCCCTGCCATGAGACGGAGATCTCGCACTACACCGCCTATCGAACGGGCGAGAGCATCCGGATCGATGGCCAGCTCGAGGAAACATCCTGGAAAACCGTCCCCCGCTCGCCCCGCTTCGTCGACCTCATTTCCGGGAGCCCGACGATTCACGACACGCGAGCGGCGGTCTTGGGACGAGACGAATCTCTACGTTGGATTCTGGATCGAAGAGCCCCATGTGCGAGGCAACCTAACCGATCACGATGCATCGATCTGGCAGGACAACGACGTCGAGGTCTTTATCGCAGGCAAGGACTCGTATTTTGAGTTTGAGATCAACGCGCTGGGGACGATCTACGATTCATTCCTGATCTGGGAAGAGGCCTACGACGATGGCGGTTTCGCCGAGGTCCCCGACTTCAGGAGAACCCACCCGGGCATCAAACGAGTCAACGGGGTCGGCTTCAAGACCCATCCTCGCGGGACACGGCTTCGCGCTCGTCACTGGAGCTTTCCCGGGTTGCAGGCCGCAGTCCACATCGACGGCACCCTGAACGACGACCGCGACCGCGATCGCGGCTGGAGCGTCGAAGTGGTTTTTCCGTGGGAGGGAACGCAGTGGCTGGCCAAGACCGATGGCCGGTCGCTGCCCCCCAAGGGCGGGGACGTCTGGCGAATCGACTTTTCGCGATTCAATCAGTACAAGGAATCCCCTCCCGCCCGGGATTCGGGCGGATGGGCGTGGAGTCCCCATGGAATCTGGGATTCGCATATCCCCGAGTGCTTTCCCTACATCCACTTCTCCAGCTCGACCACCTGCGGATTCCCGGTGCTCAGCGCCTCCCGCAGGGCGCTGATGCTCCAGCGATTCGCCGTGTTGGGATCGGCGCCTCGCTTCAGCAGCAGCTCGATCGCAGCGACTCGTCCGTGTCGAGCGGCCATGAGCAGGGGCGTTTCCAGGGTGTCGTCCCGCGCTTCGAGCTGGTCCGGGTCGCCATCCAGCATCCCGGTCATGAGGGTCGGTGCGTCCCAAGGCCGCCGCTGCCTGAATGGAGACCACAGCTCCCCGATCGACGAGTCGTTCCGCCGTCTCCCAGCGCCCGTATTGCACGGCCTCTTCCAGCGGCGTGCGGTCGCGCTTGAGGCTGCGGCGCTCGATCAGAGGATCGTACTCGTCCAGCAGCTCCTCGACCAGATCGGTCCTCCCCGTCATGGCCGCGGTGAACACATCGTGTTCGGCGCCGTGCTCGAGGAGAAGGCTCACCTTGTTGGGCTCGGATGCGTCCGGGTCGGTGTGCTCGATGGCGCAGTAGAGCGCCGATTCGGCCGAGGCCGGGCGGTTGGGATCAGCGCCGTTGTCCAGCAGCACACGCAGGACGTCGAGGTCACCCTCCCAGGCGGCCAGGACCACGGTCGGCGCCACCCCCTTGTTGCCGTTGTACCCCATGGCATCAACGTCGGCGCCGTAATCGATGAGAATCTGTGCCAGCGGCGCCAACGCCGCATTCCGCCAACCCTTTACGGCGGCCCAGTGCAGCGCCGTGTTGCTTTGGCGGTCTCCGGGATCGGCCGGTGCCCAGACTTCGGCGAACAGGTCGGCGATCCGTTGGTGTACCAGCGCGGGTTCCGCTTCGAGAATCTCCCGCACCCGCTCGACATCGTTGGCCCGGACTGCCTCGAAGTAGGCCGTCATCCCGTCTGGGATCCCGACTGGAATCTCACCGCTCCCCACCACGTGCGCCTCGAGAGCCTGCCAGTGGTCGAAGCCGTATTCGCGGGCGATGGCGAACTGGGCGTCGTGCAGGGCGAAGCTGGTGTTCTCGATCTCGGCGTCGGAGGCGTGGGCGAGTTTGGGCACCGACGCCCGTAGACGTGACACGGCTTCGACACTGCGGGCGCGATGCGCCTTCAGCAGCGTCTTGGCTTGCTTCTTGAGCTGGGCGAGACTGGGGCTGGGTGGCAGGGTACGAGCAGACATACGCACACACACTCCTCCGTTGCGCCTTGGTCCGCGTGCTTTCAGGCGGGAAAGAGTGCTATTTGCACGCAACTCTTTGCGGGAGAGGTGGGCTTGGCCCTTTCGCGGACTAGGAGGCTCCCTCGAAGCCTTCGGACGCAATAAATAGGGATTTCGCCAGTTTGGGTCAAGAGTACCGCCCGCATTGGCGGGGAGAGTGGCGTTGCGGTCGGTGTATCACGTACTATCTGGCATGAGAAAGGCGAAAAGCCGTCCGCACTCAACCGAGGAGATGGACATGAAATCGCCGGGAGTACGTGGAGGATCTGACCGGTGGGTGGAGACCCTATGGACGCGGATGTGCTAGATCCCGACCGGGAGCAGGGCTTTCTGCTGATCGCAGACATGGAGGGGTCCACGCAGAGCAAGTTCCGGCTCGGGGAGAAAGAGGCCTTTGTCCTCCTTCGTGAGCATAACCGAATCATCATCGAGCGGTGCCGCGGAGCGACTCCCGTTGGGGGCACTGTGATCAATTCGTTGGGAGACGCGGTGGTGGCCAAGTTCCCCGCTGGCACGGATGGGACCCAGCGGCGCCACGCCCTGACGAGTTGCCTGACAGCCGCCCGGGGAATCGTCGCCGCCTTTGAAAAGCTTCCACCGGTCCGCGGTGGGACACCGGAAGAATTCTGGCTGCGCACCAAGGTGACGCTCCAGTACTACGATGCCTACCGCTACGGCCACGGCGGCGAGTCGTCCGAGGAGTTGGTGGGTGCGGACATCGATTCCGCATTCCGGGTCTCGGCCATTTCGTGGAGACTTCAAGTGCTCGCCACCGAGCGCTTCATCGCCGAGCTGCTCCACTCTTCCAATGCGGATGGTGGGAGCACGCCGGACTCCCAGGACTCGGACCGCCTCGACCCTCAACAGATCCTGCAGGCGGCTCGCGCCGCGCGCCGTCAAGCGGCCCGGTCGTCGAAGCCGATGCTGGGCATCGCGATCCAGCTCGAACTGTTGGGGCAGAGCTCCTACCTCGAGTGTTGGATCACGGACGCCCGCAAAATCACTCGACTCAAGGGACTCCCCGACGACCAGAAGGTCTTCCTCATCAGCTTCGACAGCCCCCTGAGTCTGCTTCGGCGCGACCAGCGCGAGCGGCTTACCATCAAAATTCGACAGGATCACCACGCGGTGATTCTGGCGCGGGTCTCTCTCGAGCAGCATCGCAACGACAACTACATCGAGCACGTAATCCACATGTTGGAAAACTCGAGCCGGGGTAGCGACCTCGAGAGCGAAATTACGCTCTTCGCCGCGGCGAAGATCTACGGCGACTTCGATTTCTTCTTTCGCGTGTCGTGCGTCGATGACGAGTCGCTGCGCAAGTTCTTTCAGGCAATCCGCCACGAGCGCTTTGGTGTGAACTCCGTCGAGGTCCGGTCCACAGTTGCCGGTCGCTTCAGGGTGACCCCGCGCTACGACAGCATCCTCGAGAATTTTGTCCAGCGGGATCAGATTCTCGTGCTGACGTGGTTCGAGCCGGATATGTCCCGAGATCTCTTCGACTACTTCGTAGATTACATGCACCGCGGGCAGGAGCCGCTGCGGCCCGTTGAAGTGCTCGAGGCAGGGGAGGTGATCCACCACCAACCGGTGTACTGCCTCTTTCTCTGTGACGATCTCAAGGCCTACGCGGATTTCTTCACAAGCCACGACCTCAACCCCACCGCCTGCCGTTCCCAAATTGCCCAGATCAGCGGACCCAACGATGCCCAGCTCCGCTACGACCTGCTCAGCGGCATCTACCTTCCGAGCCGGGAACCTCAGCCTCTCCCTGACCGGACGGAGGAGGGCTATGACCAGGATCGATACCGGTGGCGTCAGCTGCGAACCCCAGGGGATAAAGCGCACCAAGGTGCGCTCTTGATCCGGATGTGGGTGGCTGTCGCGCAGAACGCACAGCGCGATGGATCGGGTCGCCTCTTGAACTCCCCCGGGCAATGCCAGACATTTCGAGACCTCGATCCAGGTAGCCCCTCTTCATCAGGAGCCATTCGATGGCCATGCCCTCGCCCGATCTGCATCAGGTCGACACCCTCACCGAAAGCCAGATCGCACAATTCAAGCGAGACGGCATGCTGGTGCTTCCGGGGGTGCTCGACCCCGACCTCTGCCGCCAGGCACGGGATCAGATGTGGGAGGTGGTCGCCCGGTCCCGGCCCCGCATGCAGCGCGACGACCCGGCCACGTGGGTTTCGTTTTCCAAGGAGGAGGCCGACAGCTACGAGCGCCCCGAAGGTGGGGGCGATCCGTATTTCTTCGGCAGCGGTCACCGGCTCTATATCCGCAACGGGGCGGAGGAGCTGCTGCTCAACACGGCTCCGCGCGCGCTGTGGGGCATCGCCGAGCAGCTGCTGGGCGAGGGGGAGGTGGTGTGGCCGGCCGGCGCCGACGAATCAGGTGCCACCACCGGACCATGCCTGCTGACCGAAGGGAATGTGAAAGGTATGGAGACCCATCTGGGACCGGGGTCGCAAGGATGGACGGGCGCGCCCACAGGCCGGACCGAGCAACTGCGGCTGCCCAAGACCGGTCCCACGTGGATGACGGGTCAGGGCACGCGCGGCCTCTACTGCACGCTCCCCAACAGCCCGCCACCCGCCGACAACTTCCGCGGCGCCCACTCCGAGGCTATGTACGACACGCACTGGCGGATTCAGATCGCCGCCTACATCGATGACCTTCCGCCCCGAGGGGGTGG
>Ga0310122_10000988_pt1 | contig 18227 bp, 22 predicted proteins | sample CB6_Bottom_1051__FD_203503 | JGI IMG/M metagenome (GOLD analysis project Ga0310122, IMG submission 203503) | Marine microbial communities from Western Arctic Ocean, Canada - CB6_Bottom_1051 | ecosystem: Environmental > Aquatic > Marine > Oceanic | place: Canada: Western Arctic Ocean | collected...
AATCCAGCTGCGGGCATTGTGTTTCGCATCGGATACGGCGTGATTGGCTCGGCAGCGATCTTGGCGATTGTTTTGCTGATTGTGAGAGCTTGCCGGCTTCACAAAACACCTGATGCAGCAGCCGAATCAGCCACGCCAGAGCAGACGGATGGGTAGGCGGGACTCGAACCCCCGACACGCGGATTATGATTCCGCACGCGAACCCTGTAAACCCCGAGGAAAATGCCGATTCTTGTGGCTGTGCAGCGCCAGATGCAGCGCCAGATGCAGCGCCGGAAAACGGGAACGCCCGAATCGACCCCGAACTGGCCCAAGTGATCGAGTCCTGGTCAACGCTTCCACCGGCGATCCGCGAAGCGATTCTGGCGATGCTCAGGGCGGCGGAGTGAGCTGGTCGGTGGCCCCGTACCCGCGTGGAGTCGCAGTCGCCCAGAAACCGAACCGACCCCCCACCCCGGTCGCGAGGGAGCCCCTGACTTAGCCCGTGTTCGTCCAGTGGGTCATCGGGCGTTCAACCCGCCAGGTCCGAACCACGCCCCCCGAACACAGCTCGACCAGCCCTTGGGGAGTCGGATCTTGAGCTGCGAATAGTGTTTTGGTAAACTGGCTCCCCGGTTGAAGGGAATCCAGCATAACTCATGAAATGGCATGGAGTAACGACCGGCCTGCTGGAGCGCAAAGAACCGCCTGTCCACTACAGTTCACAAGGCGCTGGCAATGAACGCTGCTGACATCAGCAAGGTTGACTTATCTCGGTACTCGAGGCTGGTGTTAGTGTCAGTTCTGCTCGTCGCGGCATTCTTTCGCGTTTACGCATTGGAACTCGCGAGCATCACGACCGACGAGGGATTTCACGGCGAGGTTTCGATGTGGGTCATCGCGTCATTCGACTTCCCCAATTGGCCGTGGGCCGGGTTTCCTAGTATGGGAATCCGGAATTCCGCTTTGTTCCTGTATGTGTTGTCGATTCCCTACGTCATCGTATTCCATCCTCTGGCCGGTGTCGCATTCATCGCTTGGCTGAATGTATTGGCAATTGTTCTGGCTTGGCGCCTGGCTCGGGAACGATTCGGACTAACGGCGGCGCACATCACCGCAGTGTTGTTTGCTTTTTCGCCCTGGTCGGTGCTGTATGCCAGGCAGATGTGGCCGCCCAGCTGTTTGGCAGTCGTCACACTGTGGTTTATTCAGATTTCGTTGCGGTGGCTGGACGAAGGTGGAAAACGCAGATTGACCGGGATGATTGTCTTGGCCTTCGTCATGCCACAGATTCACTTTTCCGGTGCTTGCGCGACTGTTTGGCTACTGGCTGTGTTGCTGCTGGGACGTCTGCGAATGACTCTCGCTCCATTGGCTATAGGGGGAGTGCTAGGCCTGGCAACTTTGGCGCCGTGGATTCTGATGCAACACGCCACCGACTGGTTGGATATGCGTCAGGCACTTCGTATGGCTAGAGGGAATGCCGGCGTCATCGACACCATTGGTCAGACCGTCACTCACTTTCAGTCGTTGCTGCACAGCGGAGGTATGGAGTTCTGGTTCGCCAAGACACCTGCGGAGTTACCGGAGTACTTTCCAGTCTGGCTGCGACTCTGCTTGCCCGTTGCCGGGGCGTTGCTTGTCACAGCCCTTGTGTGCGGTGTCGCGTCGTCCTATTGGAAACGGTCCGATCGTTCGCTGCGTCTGCTCGTCTTGTGGTCGCTGTTGCCGGTGCTGATGCTGCTCCTCATTCGGCCGAAAGTGTATCCACATTACACGCTCGTCGCTTTTCCGGTTCCCTTTATTCTGATAGGAGCTTTCTGCAGCCGTCTGATGTCGCGTTCCGGACTTTGGTCACGTGGAATTGTTGCCTGCCTGATCTTTATCAGCGTCGTGCACATGACATTTCTGGGGGGGTGGTACTGTTACGTCGATGACGATCGCCTCACGGGAGCTGGGCAGTATCAACTAAGTTACCGTCAGAGATACGATGTTGCTGACATGGTTCTCAAGGACGCTGGAGGACGCAGGATCAGAATGGCGGGACCGTTCTCCGGTCACAACCCAAGCTATGAATTCGTCTATATATTCGAGCAGTTTCGCCGGGGATACGATGACATTCCCGGAGATGAGTTCCGCCTGTACTGGATTGACGAAGAATCGATCGACTCATCGACGGCTCCCCTGAATTGGAAACTCGAGAAGCAACACAGGATGAATCAGCACCTTGCAAAATACCGACGTGCTCCGCCCTCTTGGGAGATCGAGAGATACTGGAAACATGGTCCCACTCATATTTACCGATTGCATCTGAGAACAAGCCGGTCCGAATGATCTTGCTGCAGCGCTTTGGTGAAGTGGCTTCTGACGGTGATCCTGTCGTGTTCCCAGTCCACGTCGCCCCACCGCAATGACAGATGCTCTGAAGGACACCTGAGGTCCCCGTCGCGACCTTCCAGCCTCGGACATGGGCCCCCAGTCTCCCCACCCCAGCCCCGGCGTTCAACCCGCCAGATGTGAACCGCGGCCAACGGCGTCGGGCGGTGGGGCCGTCAGCGTTATCGCGGGGTCGTCGCGATGGCCATCGGCGAGGATGGACTGGGAACTCCATTGACTGGCGACTGCACGGGGGCATCATTGGTAGCAGCCACGTTCAACGAGGAAGTGACCGTATGTTGGATGCTACAGACTGCGACGGTTTGCAGCAGTTGACTCCGAAGCAGCAGGCCGCGATCGACTTGCTCTTGTCCGGGAGGAACGACCGTGAAACAGCTGAGGTGGTGGGAGCCCATCGAACGACCATCAGCAGATGGCGGCTGCACGACCTCGCGTTTGTTGACGAACTGAACCGAAGGCGACGGGAGGTTTACGGGGCGGCGGGGGAGCGACTGCGGGCGTTGTTGCCGAAAGCACTCGACGTGCTCGAGAGGCAACTCGACGAAGGAGACGGTGGCCTTCCCGCAGCCCTGGCGGTCTGCAAGCTGGCCGGTCTCGACAAGGTCACACCCGAGCAACCGCCTCAGCAGGATAAGACGGACTCGGACGGGTACTTCAGATTCGACCCGGACATCGCGGAGAGGATGACTCGCGAGGAAATGAAGACGGTCAGTGACGCACTCCTGCTGATCGAGGGTTCTGCCCGTCGGAATATCGGTAGCCAGGACAGTGGTCGGCTGGCATAGAAGTGGTGAAACACGAAGAGCGAAAAACGGAGTGACAAGCAACAACAACAGGGTAGCCGGCTGATCCCCGGCGAACGGACTCGGATAGTGGCCACGTTTCTCGGCTTTTCACGCGGACGCGTCCGGGTCGGCCCGATCTGCGCATGGGCGGAATCATGACTGACAATTGGAAGCGGATCATTGCGGACAAAGACGCCGAGACAGCGGAGGCCTGCGAGGAAGAGGCGGCAAAACAAGAGAAATCGCACCAACAACAAGAACTGTCTGCCCTGTTTCTCGCTGCGGAGGTGTCTGGGAAGGAACTGGCTGAGGCAATCGGTGTACCGTGGCAGCCCGGCAGTGTTGATGAATGTGGTCACGTAGTCGGACGCGACGAACGCCATTTCCCGAGAATCGTAGAGGAGTGGATGCGCCGGCTCCGTGCGATTAACTCGCATCTGAAGGCCAACGGATGGGACGGCCTATTGGACAAAGTGCGAGAGAACTACGCGCAAAGGGTGCTACTCGTGATTAGGGACGGCGCGACGTCGAAGGAAATCAGGCCGCTGATCGACAAGCAATACTTGCACTGGTCCATGTTGGAAGATGTCTCTGCCGATCTGCGAGCGCTGATTTGGCCCGCGCCTCAACCTGTAGATCCGGAAGATGCGGGCGAGACTGACACCGCGGCTCACTCGGATGACTTTCGTTCGGTGAACTGGTTTGGCACGCCACACGGGTTCACGCCCACTCAGGCGGCGTGCGTGAAGATCCTGTGGAAACACTGGGAACAAAACACACCGGATGTCGGCCAATACACCATCCTTGAAGCGGTCGAATCGGCCCAAGGGCGTCTCGACTACGTCTTCAAGAACGGCAAGCATCCGGCGTGGGGCACGATGATCGTGAAAGGATCGACGAAGGGCGCCTTCCGGCTGGCGAAACCGACCTGACCGCTTCGTTTTTTTTGCCGGTACAGGAAAACCCGCAGCTACACCCGCAGGTACGCCACAGGTCCCCTTCTACGATCCATCACAGTGCTGACCACGGTGGTCGGCTGACACTCCACCAACGGAGGTCGTGTGATGGACGAGTTGCTTTCCCTTTCTCGAATGGCCAGGCGGCTGGGCGTGACTCAGCAGTGGTTGCGTGACCAAGCCAAAGCCGGTCAGGTTCCTTGCCTACGGGCTGGCACCCGCTTTCTGTTCAACGCAGAAGCGGTGCAGGAGGCGTTGGCTGCCGAAGCGGCCCGTCCGCAGCAAGGGGGTGCCGCCGATGAATGACCAGCCGACACCAATGCTCTTGACGGTCCGGCTAGCTGCCGCGGCTCTTTCCGTTTCCGAACGTACCCTCTGGGCGATCAGCGCACCCCGCGGGCCGATCCCGGTGGTCCGTATCGGGAGATCGGTGCGGTACGATCCCGGCGATCTGCGGGAGTGGCTCGAAGCCCAAAAGATCGGGGGGCCACGCCCATGACGAACGCGACCCCCGGCGATCAATCCCAAAAGCCAACCTACGACAAGCCACATCAGCAGCCATCGTCGCCGGCCAGCGACGGAAAAGTCGCAGGGCCGGTTCTGATCAACTTGGCAGACGTTCAGCCTGAGCGGGTGCGTTGGTTGTGGGCCGGACGTATCGCACGCGGCAAGTTGACCATGATCGCCGGTGACCCCGGACTCGGAAAGTCGTTTCTGTCGCTCGACATTGCAGCACGAGTGAGCAAAGGCCGGTCGTGGCCCGACGGCACCGCTGGCACGTGTGGATCAGTAGTGCTGCTATCAGCAGAAGACGATCTGGCGGACACGATTCGCCCCCGCCTAGACGCAGCCGATGCGGACGTCACACGGATCGTCGCGTTGGATTCGATTCGGGACATTGACCGCAAATCGCGGGAGGTTGTGTTGCAGTCGTTTTCACTGCAGCGAGACCTGCCGTCGCTTGAACTGGCGATCGAGCGGTCAGGCGACTGTCGGCTTGTTGTCATTGACCCCATCACGGCTTACCTGGGTACGACTGATTCGCACAAGAACGCCGAGATCCGTGGGCTGCTTGCGCCGTTGTCGGCGATGGCGGCACGACACGATGTCGCAGTCGTAGCTGTTACTCACCTGAACAAGAGCAGCACTATGACGGCCATGTACCGGACAATGGGAAGCTTGGCGTTTGTTGCGACCGCCCGGGCCGTTTGGGCGGTGACGAAGGACAAGGACGACCCTTCCGGGCGGCGTCGGCTGTTCTTGCCAGTGAAGAACAACCTCGGTGCGGATCAAACCGGTATGGCGTATCGCCTACAAGGGACGCCGGCCGGAGATGGCACGGCAGTAGTGGCGTGGGAACCGGACCCGGTCGCGATCACGGCCGACGATGCACTCGGCGACCATCAAAAGGCTCGCGGTAAGGGCAGCAAGGTCGAGGAAGCCATGTACTGGCTGCGGGGTGCTTTGGCAGGCGGTCGCTTACTGGCGGACGACATCAAGCAGCGCGCCGAGAGAGATGGCATCGCATCCCGAACGCTGGACCGCGCGAAAGGTGAGTTGGGCGTAGCGGTAGACAAGGAGGGGTTCGGTGACGACGGGCGGTGGCGGTGGTCCTTGCCAGACCAATGTGCGCCAGACGCTCCCGATCCCGAAACGTTGGCGGCCTTAGACGATGTTGGCGCTCTTAGCGTAGATCCCGAGGGAAACGGGGGTTCGAGAGGCGACGAACAGCCCGAAAACACCAAAGGCCGCCAAAACTCCAAAGACCGCCAAGACATCAAAGACCGCCAATCCCCTGAGCGTGGCGACGAATGGGGGGTGGTGTGATGGTCGTGGCCGATGCTGCCGAACTTCTGGCTGAACTGGCCCGCCAAGGGGTCGAGCTAACAGCCGAGGGCAACTCGCTGCGGTATCACCCGCGGTCAGCAGTCACCCCCGAATTGCTTGGCGAACTGCGACAGCACAAGAGCGAACTGCTGACGCTGCTCAGCGAGGATCCCCGAGGTCAGACCGAATGTTCCCTGCTGGTTGCCGAGATGATGGATCGGGTGGCCGCGGCGTTTCCGGCTGGGTGCGACGTGTCGGAGCTGGACTGGCGGCGTCTCGATGTAATCCACGAGCGGATCAATGCCGCCCGGCGAAGGCGAGGTCTAACGGACCTGCGCGACCAGATCGCCCAATACGAGAGCACCGCCCTGGAGGTTGCGCGAGGAACAATACTTGCGCCTCAGGAAGGTATACGGTAGGATCCCAGCATGTCACCCAAACAGCTGACATTCACTGACGAGTTGCGTCAGGCAATTCGACGAAGCGGGAAGAGCCAGTACCGCATCAGCAAAGAGACCAGCATCTCTGAAGGCCAGTTGAGCCGATTCATGCACGGTCAGGTCGGCCTGTCCCTCTCAGCGATCGACCGGCTCTGCCGGATCTTGGGGCTGAGCATCACGGTAAGGAAATCTCCGAAACGGAAAGGCAGGTAACCAATGGCATCGGTTTTCAAGCGCGGCGGAAAGGGCAACCGTGGTGGTGCGTACCAGATCAGCTGGGTGGACCACACGGGTAAGCGAAGCACGAAATCCTCGCGGACGACCGACAAGGCGGCTGCGGAACGCATTGTGGGGAAACTCGAAGCCGATGCGGCCCTGCGGCGAGAAGGCGTGATCGACCCGACGCTGGCCGCGATCAGCAAGGAATCGCAGCGGACGGTCGAGTCGCACTTGGCCGATTTTCGGGCCAACTTGAAATCTCGCCAGAACACGCCGAAACACGTCCGCATGACCTGCCGACACATCGAATGGCTGACCCGGCAGACCGCAACCAGAACGGCGGCCGACTTGACCGGTGCCGCCATAACGGACGCCGTCGGCGCGTTACGCGGCGGCGGCGGAAGTCTTCGGACTTGCAACGCTTATCTGCGGTCGATCAAGAGTTTCACGCGGTGGCTGTGGACGGAGAAGCGAATATCCCATGAACCGCTGGCCGGGTTGCGGCAATTCAATGAAGCGACCGACCGACGCCACGAACGGCGCGCGATGACGCCCGAGGAAGTTGACGAACTGCTACGGTTCACCGAAGGCTACACATCGCCCAACCACAACCTCACGGGTCCCGATCGCGCGAAGTTGTATCGGCTGGCCTTCGGAACGGGGTTTCGAGCAAACGAGCTACGCAGCCTCACGCCCGCCTCATTCGACCTAGCGAGTGACCCGCCCACGATTACGGTGGCAGCTGCCTACAGCAAGCGTCGCCGGCACGACGTTCAACCGATCCGCGTCGACCTTGCCGAATTGCTGCGACCCTGGCTGGATACCAAACAACCCGACAAACGGGTATTCGGCAAGCTGCCCGAAGCGACCGCGCGGATGCTGCGATCTGACTTGGCGGCGGCCCGGTCGGCTTGGATCGAAGCCAGCGCCGATCCGGCGGAACAACACCGGCGCGAGGAAAGCGACTTCCTGTGCTACCGCGACCGTTCGGGGCGGGTGGCCGACTTCCACTCAACACGACACACGTACATTTCCGGCATCGTGGCCGGCAACGCCTCGGTCAAGGTCGCGCAGGAGTTGGCCCGGCATTCAACAAGCCGGCTGACGATCGATCGCTACGCGCATACCCGCTTGCACGATGTGACAGCCGCACTCGAGGCGCTGCCAGCGGAACGGCGGGCCGATACATCTTCGGAGGTCCGAGCGGCAACCGGAACCGAGGACCCGACACCTGGCGCGCAGCGCATGCGCAGCGCGCAGGACGCGATCGCTAGCGAAACGCTGCGAATCGCTGCGACGGGCGACGCCGAAGCGAACGGCGCAACGAAGAACGCGGTTGATCCCAAATCCATGAAACCAACCACGTTAGGCGACGTCACGCGATCTGATGCGACCGGGTGCGATAAGAGGCGCCGCCGGGATTCGAACCCGGGATGGCGGATTTGCAATCCTAAAGGAGCTTGCATGGCCCTATGGCAAACCTGCGATAGCCGGTAATAGCCGTCTGAAACGCACCAGCATTTGCCGACGAAACCCGTTCAGAGTGCGTTTCAGGTAACACTTTAGGTAACACCTGCTCGATCTGTGAACCGGCCGAAGTCCCGTTTGAGCTGTTGACGCGTCGTGCTAGTGCCCGCCATCCCACGAGAGGCCCTCCTGGCCATCATCCATGCGATGAGGCGTGGCTAAACGGTAACCGCCAGATCCGAACCGCGGCCCCACCCCTCGCTCGCGGCGTGACTCCGGTTATCGCGTGGTCGCGGCCTGGCCAACGCTGCCACCAGCGATCCGCGAGGCGATCCTGGGCGATGCTCAGGGCCGCCGCGTGAGCCGGCGACCCGTTCACTCTGGGGTCCCAGTCGCCCAGGATCCGAACCGACTCCCCGCTATTTACTCTGGAGTTTATTGAGTTGCAGACGCTCGATCTGTCGCCGACGCTCATCTCGATATTCTGCGTCCGTCTTCAAACCCTTTCGCACCATCGATCGCATATCATTGTCGAATTTACGTAGGGCGTCGTCCACACTGCGGCTCATTACCAGAAGGTTCTTCCACTCCTTCTCATTCAGATAGGGCTTCTTGGCACCACAATCCGGGCAGGTATCAGCACTCTTGGAAACGGTGTTTCTACAATCCCTGCATGAACGAGTGTTTGCAGTTACGCCGGTAACGGACCTGCCGATTTTCCTCACCAATTCTACAGGACCGCCCTCGGATCGTAGACCGATGCCCAGAAAGATCAGGAGCATCCCGGGGACAATATGGGCAAAGGCCTTTCCCCAAGACTTCTTGAAAAGGCAGCCGACCCCATCCCACAAAAGGTAGAGACCGAGACATCCTATCAAAGTAGACAGAACTCGCATCACATCCCTCCAGGCTCGGAAACGGCCCCCCCAGTCTCCCCACCCCAGCCCCGGCGTGCAACCCGCCAGATCCGAACCGCGGTACCGCCCCTCGCTCGCGGCGTGACTCCGGTTATCGCGGGGTCGCCCGGCGGGGCATTGGGCGTTCAACCGCTGGGCGTTGCTCAGGGCGGCGGAGTGAGCCAGCCGGAGGCTCGTGCACTCGTGGGACCCCTCCAGTCGCCCAGAAACCGAACCGACCCCCCCACCCCGTTTGGGAGGGACTCCCTGACTTATCCCGTGTTCGCCGCCAGGAGATGACGGCTACTTGGACGTGTCCAGCGACGAGATGTCCCAGACCTTCAGCGTGTTGTCATAGCTGCCGCTCACTCCGCCTGCACTCCGGCACCTCTGGTCGCGGCTCCGCTCGCTCCCTGCGGGCCTACACTACGGCTCCGCTCACCAGACTTGACCCCGCCTCCGGCGACTTTACTTGATGGAACTGCGGAGCACACGAAAGCCAAGGCCGTTGCTCCGGACCTCAGGCGTGCTCCCGTTGCGGCGCGCCGAACGGCAGCTCCTGGCGATGCTGATCCAGCTGCCGCCCCGGCTCACCCGGTGCGAGCCCGACGTCGCGCCGGTTGGATCCGTCGCCGAACCGCTCGGATAATCTCCGTACCAATCCTGGCACCACTCCCAGACGTTTCCGTGCATGTCATACAGACCCCACGCATTCGGCTTCTTACCACCAACCGGGTGTGTGCTTTCGCCACCAACCCAACCGTAAACACCCAAACCGGATCTATCGTCACCAAAACCATATGCCGTCGCCGTCCCCGCGCGGCACGCGTACTCCCACTCAGCCTCCGTCGGCAATCGGTACACGTGCCCTGCGGTCTTCTCAGCAGGCATCGCCGACAGTTTTCGGCAGAACTCCACCGCGTCAGTCCAACTGACTTTCTCGACCGGGTTCTGTGGACCCTTGAATTGGCTCGGATTCTTGCCCATCACCTTCTGATACTGCTCCTGCGTCACCTCCGTCACACCCAGGTAGAACGGCTTGGTGATGCTGACCGGGTGTCGGGTTTCGCGGTCTGCCCGATCCGATTCCGTCGCCGGGCTGCCCATCATGAACTCGCCCGCGGGAATCAATCGCAGTTTCATGCCGATCGAGTTCGTGACTTCCATTCCAGCAGGAACATTGGGCTCACTCCCCGAACTCACCGGCTTCGTCGACGGCACGGATCCCTTGGGCTCGGCCACCTGCGGCTTTGCCGCACCTGCCTCCGCGTTCTCGGCTTTCACTGGAGTAACCGACGACGACGACGGTGTCGCAACATCATCGGGTGAGTTGTCCTCGCCACCACACCCAGTGATCGCGATCAACAGCAACCCCACCAGAACTCGCATCACATCTCCCCAGGCTCGGACACGTTCCCCCCAGTCTCCCCACCCCAGCCCCGGCGTTCAACCCGCCAGATCCGAACCGCCCAGTGGAAATGAGAGGATCACCGGGATCTGACTGATCCGGAAAGGAGATTCTCGAGACGTCCAGAAAACGCCACAGCGTGACGGCTATTCTCTGATGCGTTGTGAGAATTTTGCATCCTCAGCAAAGCGATTGGCCTTCTCTGTGATTTCGCTGCCTTGCTGCAGCTTGTCGAAAGAATGCTGACTATCGATAAGTCCCAGATCGTATACCAACCGGTCGGAATAGCCCGGAAGCAGCACCTTCAAGTTGACTGGTAGCTTTCGCTCGTTCACATGGTTGAAGTGCTGTAGGATGTTGCTGGAACAATTGTTGGTCAATGAGTTATAGAATTCAGGCTGAATTCGAAGCTGGTTGGCGCGGCGAAGCATCGACACGAACATGTCGCGGATGTTCTCTCGGGATGCCCGTATCGGATAGAGGTACACTCTGTCCTTCCGGTACATTGTGCGCAATAGGATCAGATCGCGCTCATCTGCGACCACGTACATGAGTTCGCATTGCCGCAGCATCCCCCGCAGAGGCGAATACGATTCCCCGCGTTCGCGTCGCACTTCCACGGAAATCGCCACCCGCTCGCCACCTTCAAACCCGAAACTCAAGAACGTATGGGCTGCCGCCTTCACACTTTGAAACGGTACTACAATGAAGTCAACAGACTGAATGTGTCTCAGTTCAAACGTGCGATCGTAGTAAGCAGTGGTGTAGTCCTCGGCGGAACGATATTCGGTGTTGCGAACGTACTGAATCGTGACCGTGTTTCCGTTGAACGTGGATCGCGGCAGCTTCGCCAGATTTGGCACCCATTCGCGTTCGTTGGACGGGCGTTGAACTAGCCACCATCCGGCAAACACGACAGCGGCGGCAAGGAGCAACTGCAACAGTCGTGTTTTCAGAACCAGCCAACGCGTGCGCGCCTCGTCGCGAGTTTCGATGTGAGCGGCCACGGCGTCGGCCATCAGTGTGATCGCGCAGCCAATCCATTGCGGAACTGGGAGAAATAGCAATATCAGAGCGCTCAGCGGATCGGGACGAAGCAAAACAGCGTCGATCAGGACGATGGCACTCGATCCTACCACGACAACACTGCCGATCGATGCGATCGACGATCGAGTTTTAGATCGATCACGGCGAAGCAGCCACGCGAAGAGCAAGTAGGCGCTTTGAGTCCAAACGATGATGGCGAGCGTCAGAAGTAAGCCCGGCAGAATGCTGGTCGCTGCAGGACCAAAGAAGACCGTGCTCACAAACGCCACGACCATGAACGCCAGGGTCACGGCTGAATTGGCCGCAGTCAACCAGAGCCCGATAATTCGTAAACCACCTGATGTCTTGGCCATCGAAACCGTATTCCGTTGACAGGATTTCCATTCTCAGTTATGTTTCGTGTGAGAATCTCCGGGCCGATTCAGCGTGGAGCCGACTGATCAAATACACTCGGCCATCCGGTTCAGACATCGAGCGTCGTGGGTTTAATGTTGCCGGATTTTGTCCGCGGGCGAGACACCCTCTTTCATAGATAAGTCTGCCAGGCGGGCTCGATGCATCGAGGATTCGAACCTCGAAGTGAGACAACTGACGCATCTGGACGGCGTGATGATAATACGGGGTTTCTCCCAGCCCGGTTTGCACCGCGGATGCCAGGGAGAGATGCAATGTTCGCGCATCAGCGAGATTCGCGCCTTGAAGGTACAGCCGATAGTGACCAGGAGGGCTGAAACCCCATGGTTTGACAGTCTTCACGAGTCCGAAGACGACACATTGTAGCATTACGGAATTTCTGACGATATATTTCAGCCCAACTTCCGCCTTGTCGCAGAGACGAATAGGAGTCGCCTCGAATCGAAGCACTTTCTTTCAATCACGTACGGGAACCACAACGTCGATGGAAGAGAGCTATTTCCCGTATTGGATCGTAATCGGTGCGATCACCGCGTACCTGTTGCTGTTCCTGGTCACGACAAGACCGGTTTCTCTCCGGTGTGGGAGGCTGGGCTGGATTCTGCTGGCCTTGCCTGCCGCACGGGGAGTGATGCTTCTGGCCGGTTCGCCGCCGCAGTTGTCGATCGAAGCCTCGTTAGCGACGGTCGTCATCTTGATCGTATTGACACGAAAGTGGATTGCCCGCGTCTGGATCGTCCGGACAACGACTGCCGACTTTTGGGAAGGTCTTGAAAACGCCTGTCGGGGTCTGTTTCTGAAATGTGATGAGCGAACGGATGCTCGCTGTCGTCTGAGGGCTGGTGAACAATCTGCAGAATTGATGATGAAGACGATCGGTGGGCGATTTCAGTGTATCCTTCTTCCGCCGCTAAGCGTGCATGCCAAGTTGACTCTGCTGGTCGATTGGCTGGCCAAGCAGTATCCAGGACCTGTTCCCCGTGTTCGAATCATTTTGAAAGGGAGATGAACTCATGTCGCAGAGCACTGTCCAGACCGAAGTTTCGATCAACAACACACCGGAAGCCGTCATCGGCTATGTGGCCGACGTCAACAACAGGCTGCTGTTCATGCCGTCGTTGAAATCGATTTCTGATATCGAGGGTGAGGCTTCGGCCGTCGGCACGACATGGCGATGGAAATGGGTCATGTTGGGCGTCGAGTTCGAGGGTGCCGGTCGCTGCCTCGAGCACATGCCGGGCCAACAGTATTCGTTCACGACCGAGGGCGGGATCACCAGTACATTTAGCTTCAAAGCAACAGCCACGGATGACGGGACGCATCTCGCGATCCGTGTGGATTTCGACGTGCCCGAATCACTGCTGTCGAACCTGGGCCTCGAGAGCCTGTTGGCGTCGCTGAAGAAGGGCGATGCAGACCAGGCGGCGCAGAATCTCAAGGTCATCCTCGAAGACTGACAGTCGGTCACAAGCGGACTTCACTCGAAAGGGAAACTGCAGGGCGGATGCTGGTGGCAGGCGGTTCCTGTTGGAATCCGGAGTTCAACAGAATCCTAGTGCCTTCGTTGCTGGTGACCTACAGCCGGTTCAGCGAACAATGCGGTAATCTGCTTACCATTTGAGTAACACACGCTGCGTGCGCCCTGAGAATGGGAGATTCGTCATGAAGATCGGGATGATCGCAATGAGCGGCATTCGCTGTTGTGACCAAGAACTGCTCAAGAAAGGGCTGACGCTGCCGGGATTTGTCGAGCGGAGTAAGACGATCGCATCGCTGCCAAGCCTGGGACTGCTGACCCTGGCGGGGATGACGCCGAAAGAGCACGAGATCGGTTATTTCGAAGTGGAAGACCTTAAGGAAATGGAGACGCTTCCGCTCGGTTTCGATCTCGTTGCCATTTCCAGCTTCAGTGCTCAGATCGGAGAAGCCTACGAGTTGGCCGATCGCTATCGCGCGCATCGCGTGCCGGTCGTGCTCGGCGGGTTGCATGTAACGTCGCTGCCCGACGAAGCGGCTCAGCACTGCGATGCCGTCGTAATCGGCGAAGGTGAATCCGTGTGGAACAATTTACTGCAAGACGCCGATGCCGGCCGACTCAAGCCGCGGTACAGTTCTTTCAGCGGGCCCGAATTTGAAATGGAGTCGGCTCCCATGCCGGCTTTCGAGTTATTGGATATTTCCCGCTACAACCGCTTGACGGTGCAGACCAGCCGGGGCTGCCCTTTACGCTGCGAATTTTGTGCAGCCAGCATTCTGCTGACGCGTCGCTACAAGCAGAAGCCGATCGACCGGGTGTTGGCCGAAATCGACCGTATCCGCGAGATTTGGCCGCGACCGTTCATCGAATTTGCTGACGACAATGCATTCATCAATTCGAAGTACTGGAAGAACCTGCTCCCGCAACTGAAGCAGCGGAAGCTCAAGTGGTTCGCTGAAACCGATCTCTCGCTGCATGAGGACGAAGAGCTGCTGTCGCTGATGCGCGACAGCGGTTGTGCCCAAGTGCTCATCGGACTCGAGAGTCCCACTCTCAACGGACTTCACGGACTGGAATTGAAGAACGACTGGAAGCGTAAACAGTGGCCCCTGTACATCGAGGCCATCAAGACGATTCAGTCGTACGGAATTCGTGTCAACGGCTGCTTCATTCTCGGTCTCGATGGGCAAGGCGTGGACATCTTCGATGAGGTGTATGAGTTCGTCGAGCAATCGGAATTGTTCGAGGTGCAGATTACCTACCAGACACCGTTTCCAGGTACGCCGCTGTATCAACGACTCGAACGCGAAGACCGCCTCTTGTATCCAGGTGCCTGGGAACGTTGTACGCTGTTCGATGTCAATTTCCTGCCAGATCGAATGACGGTCAGCGAATTGCGGCAGGGGTTTCACGACCTGACCGAACGTCTCTACAGCAAGGAAGCGACGGCCTGGAGGAAAACCAACTTCAAGGAGAAGTACCTCCGCTCAAGACGTCACCGCGCGCCCGCGTTCTCCGATGGCTGAACATCTCGAAAAGCGCGAAATCCGGCAGAATTTCGGGTGAGACACAAATTCACTCCGGGACGTCATCACTCAATACAACCTCCACGCGATGCACCGCGACGATCACCATGCTCCCAGCCCACCAAGAAGTAACCGCAGACCTGCTCGCCAATGGGCAAACCAATCGGTTCATTGGCTGGGCATTGCTGGTGGCGGGCCTGTTGGCAGCAGTCGTTCTCGATCCGTGGTTCCTGGATGTTCGCTCTCCGACCGCGGTCATCGAGAGTGCCAGGCCAGCTGTACGGTATACGCAGAGTGTCCTGCTGGAGATGGCGTTCCTGCAACTAGCGGTTGGGTTCGTGCTGGCTGCTGACGCGTTTTCGATTCCCGCCCGTCGGACGGCCGGAAGTCTTACCGCCACGGGCGCCATTCTCTACGTGGCCGGTTACGTGCTTGAAATTCAGTGGCCTGCCTGTACGTGGCTGGTTGTTTGCGGGAGCCTGCTGAATCTCGGCGGGTTTCTTTCTCTCATCCGGGTGGGACCGGTCGGGCCTCACGCTCGGGACCTGAAACTGGGCCTGCCCGTCGTCTGCTTCGGAATGCTGCTCGACTTGTTTGCAGGCCTCTCGATTACTCTCCCCGAGTACTTCATGCAGGACTACCTCGGTGCCCAAGACGGTGTCCGACTGCGGATGCTGCGACTGGCACGCGTTGCCGCAGTCGCGCTCTCGGTGTTGACACTGCTCTACCTGGGACTCGCCCGGCGAACGGGCGAGAATCGGCGCAGCACCGAATGGGGGCGACGGGGGATGTTGTGCGGCGCCATCGGAATGCCAGCGTTACTGGCGGCTGCTTGCTACACTTGGGTACCGCTGAAATACGGTCTCGCGATTCCGGCGATGGCAACATTTGTCGGAGTCCTGGTCGGCGTCAGCCTTGCATGGTCGTTCGCACCATTTCCCGAGAAGGCCGGGTGGGTGCTGATTGCCGTCTCGTTGTCGACAGGCCTGCTGATGGGGTTCTACGCATTCGACGGCCCGTTTCCTGCGCCGAAGTTCTTGGGAGAATACAACGACTTTGCCCGCCGCTTGTCTCGCCTGGCACACTCATACTGCATCGTGCTGGGATTGCTCTCGATCTTCCTGTCGCGTTCACTTGAAAGACACCCTGGCCCCCACTGGGCGCGGCAGGCGGGGGTTGCGCTCCTGGTCATGGGAAGCCTCATCACCATTGCCACAATTCTCCTGCAGCTGGACCCACGAGTGCCGACGGGCACGCTCGGAATAGGCCCCGCGATCGTCGTGATCGCGATCCTGTCGTGCCTGCTGCCGATCCGGCGACGAGCCTGATGGCGTTGAAGCGGACTGTGCTGGTCCAGCGATCTCTATAAGAGTCGGGCGGGCAGGCCACCGATCACCGGAAGAATTGGCCGCCTTGACCGGCCAACCGAGGCCGCCGTATCCTGCCATCACCGCCACCCCAATTACTCCTCGATCCCACCGACGACCTCATGACCACTGACCTGAGACTCTCTCGTTAGGAGTGGTACAAGATCTGGGGAGAAGGTCAGCTTTCTCGTTCACCAAGGACGGGCGACAGATCATCAGCGGGAGCAGCGACGGCGGCATCCGGATCTGGAAGCTACCACCATCCCGGTAGCGCACCTGGCTGCTCTCCCCACCCCAGCCCCGGCGTTCAACCCGCTGGATCCGAACCACGACCCCCGGCGTCGGGGGGGGGGACACCGAGATGACGGCTACTTGGACGTGTCCAGCGACGAGATGTCCCAGACCTTCAGCGTATTGTCATAGCTGCCGCTCACTCCGCCTGCACTCCGGCACCTCTGGTCGCGGCTCCGCTCGCTCCCGACGGGCCTACGCTACGGCTCCGCTCACCAGACTTGCCCCCGCCTCCGGCGGCCTACTTGATGGAACTGCGGAGCACACGAAAGCCAAGGATGCTGCACCGGGACTCAGGCGGGTTGCAGCTCGCCTCGGCGGCCCTACTTGGGAGCGGAGTCTTTTGACGGCCTGGCCCAGTCAGGTGCCCCGTCCACGGGTCCCTCGTACTCGTCTTTCGTGCCCCCGTGGTCGTAGTCCGCCCCACCTATCGGCGTCTCAACTCCGCCCCCCGGGTACGTGATTTCACGCGTCGCTTTGATATTCCGGTCGCCGGGCTCCCCACCCCCGCCACAACCGGCCAAGAAAAGAGTAACCGAGAGGAGCAACAGGAGTGTCTTTGACATCTGCATGAATCGTCTTTCTGCGTTCGTATTCTGCGTTGGCACCCTGTCAACTTCCTAGTCAATCATCAAGCCCCAGTCTCCCCACCCCAGCCCCGGCGTGCAACCCGCCAGATCCGAACCACGGCCCTCGGCGTCGCTCGGCGGGGGGGCGGCAGCGTTATCGCGGGGACGTGTTCGACGCCTGGCACAGGCTACCGCCGGACACCCGCACGGCGATCCTGGCAATCGTCGAGATCGCTCAGGGCCGTTGACTGCTGGGTCCACAACGGACCCTCGGTGCAATGTGTACCTAGGGTAGGAACGACAGCTGCCACCGGCGATCCTGACGATGCTCAGGGCAGCTGAGTGAGCCAGGCGGAGGCCTCATGCACTCTGGGGCCCCAGTCGCCCAGAAACCGAACCGACCCCCCCACCCCGTTTGGGAGGGACTCCCTAACTTATCCCGTGTTCGCCGCGGTTGATTGCCAACGTGGTTGCGGTTTGGCATGCTCATCGGCGAGCCGAGACTCGCGACACCACGTTCCGGCCACGCCCTCCGTTGGGAGTGAGACGATGAAGCTGTTTTCTTGGCTGAATTCCATCCGCCGCTCGTTAGCACAGAACCGTCGTCGGGCCGCGTGTTCGCCGATTGGGCGAATCGAGAAGCTCGAAGATCGGACGCTGCTTTCTTCGACGCCCACTGCCAGACTATTGGCGGACATGGCAATGCCTTTGAAGGGACAGGCGAAATGGCCACCGATAGTTTGCCGACTTGCGGCTACGCAGTCCAGATGTGGCCTAGACGGTCAACATATCGTCGGCCGAAGCTTCGCTCCTCTTCAGCCGACGTCATCCAAAGCTGATCGTTTCAGGCCACGGGGGTCCACCAGCCCCGGCCGGGTAGATCGACCTTCCATTTGACGTTTTCCGTTTCACTCCAACTCAGCGGCAACCGGGCCGTGGCGGCCCGGCCATCTCCATTGGGACCTCGAAAGTCCGGCCAGTTGCCCGCCGATGCCGAGCCACCCAGGCAGCACGACAACAGGCAAAGAATCAGGCAGCGGACAACACGCAGGGGAAACATGGGCAACTCGATGTCGAAGGAGGGAATAGACAACGGGTGGGCAGGATTGAATCGCATCGTAGCCCGGTTGATGATCTTCTCAACACCCACTGACCCCGCGCG
>Ga0310122_10000989_pt1 | contig 18209 bp, 18 predicted proteins | sample CB6_Bottom_1051__FD_203503 | JGI IMG/M metagenome (GOLD analysis project Ga0310122, IMG submission 203503) | Marine microbial communities from Western Arctic Ocean, Canada - CB6_Bottom_1051 | ecosystem: Environmental > Aquatic > Marine > Oceanic | place: Canada: Western Arctic Ocean | collected...
CCGGTGGATCGGCAGGTCGGGGTCGGCCACGATCGCGTAGGACACGCTCTTGAGCAGCACCTTGTCGCCGCGCCGCTCCCAGACCACCACCCGGTTCCCGAGCGACTGACCGCCGTAGCCGATGCCTTGGGTGGTCCGAGCGATCTGACTCACCCAGAGGAACTCCTTCCCGAGCTCCGTCTCCGGAATCTCGTAGAACACCTTGTCGTCGAGCTGGTGCACCGTGAAGACCCCGTCGTCGGTCTCCGCCTCATCGGTGATCACCTCGTCATACGGCTGGATACCGTCCCGGCCCGGTCGCTCGTCGCTGTCCTCCTCGTCGGCCTCCTCACTCTCGGCCGTCTGGTCCTGGTCGTCGTCCGGCGGCTGGTTCTGCGCGGCTGCCAACCCCGGCGAGGCCAGACCAAGCAGAAGCAGCAGGATGAGCGAGCGGACCGGCAAGAGTCGAGTAGGCGTCATGCGAGGCATCCTCCAAACAGAAGAGACAATGGTGATTGGAGACCACGATACACCAGGCCCCGTGAAAAACGACGGACGTCGTTTTCCTGGCGAGGCGTTCGGCTGGCAAGGCGCGAGGAGGGAGCAGCCAGGCGGGCTATGACCGACGAAGCAACGCCGTCCAGGCGGACGCCTCGCCAGGAAAACCTACGCGGTGGGTATCTGCAGGTCAGGCATCGGTTTGGCCGCGAACATCTTCTGGAGAAGGGAAAAGCCGATCCCTCCCAGCTGGGTTGCTCGTGAGGCCCGGGCACTGTCAGTCGACAGGCCGGTGTTGCCGAACGCGTGCAACATCACCTTCGAGGCCACCACGAACGCGAGACGGTTCCGGTACGCCTTCAGAATGTTGGACCGTTTCCAGGACGCCTTGAGGCTGTAGAAGTTGTTCCAGACGCCCTGGGTTCCCAGGCGAATCTCTTCGCCCGACATCACCGGGTGCGGTGTCAGCAACTTGGGCCGCTTTGCCTGCGGGATGAGCCAGTGGCGAGAGACGGGAATCCCGTCGACCGTCGCCATGTTGTCGCCCTCTTCCCGTTCCCACTTCTCGAAATCGATCGTGCCCGGGAACGGCGTCAAGGTCACGAATTGCGCGAAGGTGATGCCGGCGCGCTTGGCCAGCTCCGCCGTCGCGTCGAAGGTGGCTGGACGGTCGCTCGGTAGACCAAAGATGAACGAGCCGAGCACGTAAACGCCGGCCTGCCTGAACATCTGGAGCCGGTCCACCAGCTCGTCACCCGCGAGGTTAAAGTCCTTGTAGACGTCCTTCAACCCTTCCGGTGTGACGGCTTCGATGCCAACCAGGGCACCCCTGATGCGCGCCTCCTTCATCGCCTTCAGGAACTCTGGATCCTCGGCGGATTCCATCGTGATCTGCGTGAAGAAATTCAGATCGCTCGGCAGCTTCGCCATCAGGTCCATCAGCTCGAACCGCTCGTCGCGAAGCGCCTTCAGCTCGTTGTATCGGGTCTTGTCCTTGCGACGGTCCGCCGCCTTGAGGTCGTCGAGCGTGACCGGGTAGAAGTTGTCGTCAGCCAATGCGATGAACTTGAACCCCAACCGGCGCAGCTCGACGATTTCCTCGATGACCGGGTTGACCGCACGTTGACGGGGCTCCTGTCCGTCGGTGCGCCACACCGAGCAGAACGAACAGTGCTTGGGACACCCGCGCACCGTCTGCACCGACGCCCAGCAGTACTTCTCGCGCGGCACCAGGTCCCACCGCGCCTTCCGGAACTTGCCGGCGTCGACCCGCCCCCCGTCGTAGGTCCGCTTTGGCGCTCCGCCGGCGCAATCCTCGATCGCCAGGCCCCAGGCGACATCGCCGTCACCGAGCACCACGGCGTGCGCGCCGCCCCGCTCGTGCGCCTCCTCCGGATACAACGTGGGGTGACTGCCGCCGTAGATCACCCAGGCACCGCGCTCGCGGGCCTTCTGCCCGAGCTCGTAGCCGACCAAGGCGTTGCCCGTATGGAGCCCGATGCCGATGACGTCACCCTTCTCGAGCTGCGCGGTGTCGAACGGCTCGAGCCCCTCGTCGCTCAGGACGGGGTCGCCCCACTTGGTGGGTGTGGCTGCGGCGAGCACATACATCCAGCGCGGGGTGATGAAGCCGGTGCCGTAGGAAAAATGGCTCGGATTAACGATATATATGCGCACACAACCTCTTTTCGAAGCCAAACGACCGGGGAACCGGTCCTGGAATGCCGCAGGTCTTAGCAGTGTAGCCCGTCCCGACCGGCAACTACAACCACCGGGACGTCAGCCAGATGGGGAAGAAAGCGCGGCGACACGAGGTCCCTTGTATCATGCCTATGGATGAACGGAGGTTCCCCACGCCTGAGCCGCTCGTAGCACGACTCACACTGCCTCTCGCCTTGGCATTCTGCCTCGGTCTGGCGGCCACCGCGGCCGCGCAGCCAGGTGGCGCGAACGGTCGCGGGATGCTCATCCGGAACTTCGAGCAGAACGCCCCCGCCGCCGGCGAGCTGATGCCCAATCTGCCGGTCTACGACAGAGACGGCGAAGAGCACCGGCTGGCCGAGTTGATCGCCGGCCGCCCGACGGTGCTCATTCTCGGCTGTCTCACTTGACCACCGTTTCTCGCCAACGTCTCCCGGGTGGAGACGATCGCACGCGACTACACACCGGAGGGTGTCTAGTTCTACTACCTGTACAAGCAGCTTGCCCACCCAGAGCTCGACCACTACGTCGACCCCTACACGCTGGAAGAACGGCTGCTGCACGTCGCCCAGGCGGAGAAATAGCTGGGGTCCCGTGTTCCGTGGCTTGCGGACGCGATGACCAACGAGCTCAAGCACGCGCTCGGCGACATGCCGAACTCCGAGTTCATCATCGACGCTGACGGGCGCATTCTGGAGCGACGCTCCTGGAGCGACCCGGCGGCACTACGAGCGGATCTCGAGCGGCTGATCGGACCGGTCGAAAACCCGACCCAACTGTCCGACCTGGACTTGCCCTCCCAACCACCGGTGGCGACCGTCGCCAAGGGCATCGTGCCGCGTGTGACACCACCTGGACGCATGATGACGTTGAAGGTGGAACCGGATCTCGACCGCACACAGCTGCCGTTCTACACAAAGTTACGCGCCGACGTCGACCGCGAGTTCCTCCGCACCGGTGAGGGCAAACTGCTGCTCGGTTTTCACATAGACCCGCTCTATCACATGCACTGGAACAACCTGGCGCCGCCGTTGACCTACGAGGTGACGGTCCCAGACGGCGTGCGGGTCTCGCCGGCGTCGGGCACTTTTGCCGAGATCGACGAGCCGGCCGATTCCGACCCGCGCGAGTTCCTGCTCGACATCGGTACCCATGGCTCGAATGACGCCGACGCATCGTTCGACCTGAGCGTCACCTACTACGCCTGTGACGACGACAATACCTTCTGTATCCCGGTGACCCAGCGCTACGTAGTCAGCCTGTAGGTCGACCCGGATGCCGGACGGGTGTTTGGCGCGGGCCGAGGCGGTGGTGGATTTGGCGGGCGCGGTGGCCGCGGCGGTCCTGACGCGGTGATCGACCGCATCAGAGGCTGGGACGCGAACGATGACGGTCTGGTGGCTCGCAGTGAAGTGCCCGAGCCGATGCTCAACCGGTTCGACATGGTGGACGAGAACGGTGACGGGGTGCTGGAAGCCGCTGAGATCGAGAGCATGCCGACGCGGATGGGACCGGGCCGCGGTGGGCGCGGCGGGCGCGGCCGGCAGGGCGACCCGATCGCAATGCTCCGCTCGTTCGACGCCGACGGCGATGGACGGATCACGCGTGAAGTGGCCCCCGCGCAGGCGGCCGGGATGTTCGACCGCGTCGACGCCAACGGCGACAACGTGATCACGGAGGACGAGCTGAACGCGATGGCCGACCGGATGCGGGAGCGAGGGCGGAGATAGCCGAAGAGGGCTTGGGGCTTTGGGTTTCTGGCTACGGGCCAGGGTATCGCGGCCCGCGCCCTCAGGGAGCCGGGGCGACGGTGACGGCGACGCGGTTGCTGCCGTCCTTTTCGCCGTCGCTTGCCCAGAGCTCGAGCTCGTAGGTGCCCGGCGTGTCGAACGAGGCCAAGGTGCGCGGCTCGTCGGGTGCGCTGAAGGTCACCGTGCCGGGGCCACTCAGCATCCGCCAGTTGGCAATCAGGGTACCGGCCCGCGGGAGCCCTTCGTCACTGACGCTCCCGAACAACTTGAGCTGGTCGCCGACCGTGGCCGCCACCTCCGCCGGGGCACCCCTAGGCCCATTCCGCAGACCGAGAAACCTGACCGTTGGAGACCGGTTCAAGCAGACGCCCAGCGGCGCCTCGGCCGGCTCGACGTCCCGCAGCGCGGTGCGCACCGAGCGCTCTTCGAACTCCCAGTTGTATTGCAGCATGTCGTCGCTGGTGATGGTCGTGACGCCGCTGTGGTCCAGGGTCCAGCGCAGGTCACCGGCGAACTCCGAGCCCATGATCATGATGCACTGGAACCGGTGATGCCCCGGGAGAAACGTCGTGGGCTGCTGGCGGTCCACCGGGGCGGGCCCAAAGCTGTTCAGTGGGCCGACGGGCACGGTGACCGGCTCGAAGTTGTGGCTGAAATAGGCAAAAGCCAGCACGTGCAGGCCCTCATCGGTGATGACGAAGCCGTCATAAACCGCATACACCGGCTCGTTCTGCGCGACCGCAGACGTGACGAACGGCCCGGCCGTCAGCGCGGACACGAGGAGGGCGGGCAGAAAGCGCCAACGGTAGACGGTCATATCTCATCTCCAGTGTGCTAACCCTGCGGAACAATGTCTCACGAGAGGACGTGTCGTCAACCAGCACTTCGATGCTAGACTGACGGATCAGGTCGAGCGCTATCACCCTGGAGGTCCGCCCATGCGTGCTGTTACAACACGCGTTGCCATCATCACCGTGTCCCTGCTTGCGAGCAGCCTTTTCCCTGAGGCCGCCACGGCGGGTCAGTCCGAGGATAGCGCCACCTTCACGCGCGACGTGCTGCCGATTTTTCAGCGGTCGTGCCAGCAGTGCCACCGTCCGGGCACCGGCGCTCCGATGTCGCTGCTGACCTACGAAGAAACCCGTCCGTGGGCGCGTGGGATCAGAGATCGTGTCGTGGCCCGGCAGATGCCGCCCTGGCACATCGACCGGAGCATCGGCGAGTATGTCGCCGACCCCTCACTGAGCGACGACGAGATCGCCACAATCGTGGCCTGGGTCGAGGCCGGCGCGCCGCGCGGCAACCGAGCCGACGCACCGCCACCACTCGATCTCGCCAACCTGAACGAATGGACCTATGGCGAGCCGGATCTGATCGTTCAGATGGAAGAAGGGTTCAAGATTCCGGCCGAGGGTGCCGACTTCTACCCGTCCGGGGCTGACCGAAGATCGTTATGTCAAGTGGGTCCAGATCATCCCCGAAGCCTACTGCTGCGTCCATCATTCACACGTGTATGTGAGTGTGCCCGAGACGGTCGAAGACCGTGAGAGCTTCCGGCTCGGTATGGGGTCGAACACACGCGAGATCGACCTGATCGAGTACGCCATGGGCAGCACCGGCCAGTTCTACCCGGAGGGCACGGGGCGGAAGCTGCCGGCCGGCGGGTTGTTCCGATTCGCGCCGCATTACCACCCTTGGGGCGAGGAAACCATCGACCGCCAGAAGGTCGGCATCAAGTTCTACCCCAAGGGGCAGGTCCCCGAGCTCATTGTCACCGCGCATCGTATCCGGACCGGGATCGGGCATGACTGGAAGCTCAACCGGGAGGCGGTAGAGGACCGACTGCTCCGCGCCGGTGTTGACCTCGACCTGCATGAAGAGCGGATGCCAACCGGTCTGCTCATCGACGACAACACACTGAACGGCGTCGCGCTGATGAGCATCCCTCCGCATTCGGTGGTGCGCCATGAGCGATTCTGGCCACTCCCGCAGGCGGGGCTCATCCTCAGCTTCCAGCCGCACATGCACTTCCGTGGCAGCCGCATGCTGCTCGAGGCGATTCATGTCGACGGCCGGCGCGAGGTTCTGACCGACGTGACCAACTACGAACAGACCTGGCAGATCGTCTACGCCTACAAGGAGCCCCACCTGTTCCCCAAGGGCACCATTCTGCACACGGTGTCGTGGCACGACAACACGGCCAACAACCGCAACAACCCCGATCCGTCGGCCTGGGTCGGTTGGGGCTCGCGCACCATGGACGAGATGGGCCACGGGTGGACCGACATTGCCTTCATGACCGACGAGCAGTACGAGTCCTACGCGACGGGAGAGAAGCGCCCACGCGTAAGCACCAGCGGCGGGGAGTAGAGCCGCATGGAAAGAGGTCTGCCACGCGGCGGGCTCCCAGCGGCAACACTTCTGGCGCTCAGTTACATTTTTGGCGACATCCCACCACGCTACGGGCGTTCTCGTCCTGCCGCTTCAGGGCCAAGACGCATGACGCCGTCGCACGCTACCTGCCATTAAGCGACTCCGGTCCCTCGCCCATCGACGGCCCAGATCTGGCCTGAAACATGCAAAATTGATATGCGATGATCGGGCCCAGTGCGCCTGATAGTGCCGGGCGGCTCGCCGCCAGGCACGTGTGCCGGCACCCGACAATACCCAAGGAGAACGTGAGCATGTCCGAGACAATCCTGCTTGTCGATGACGACGCGCCGATCCGGCGTCTTTTCCGACGCACGCTCGAGGGTCAGGGGTATCAGCTGCTCGAGGCCTGCGACGGTCACGAGGCGCTGGGTCTCCTGGCGAACCACCGGGGACCAATCGACCTGCTGGTGACCGATGTCGTGATGCCGCGCATGGATGGGTTCACACTGAGCGACCGGGTGGGAGAGTCGCACCCGGAGACCCGGGTCCTGTTCGTGTCGGGCCAGGCGGACCAGTCAGTAGCCGTGCGCGGGGGCCTCAAAGAGACGGGGCGAGCGTTCCTGCTCAAGCCGTTCACGCACACAACCCTCCTGCAGACGATCCGTGAGCAGTTGGACGGCGCACCCTACACCGGCGGTCCAGCGCAACAGAGACACGCCGCGCCCAGACCGACCGCTCGTTGAAGAACCGAGGCACGACCATGCAGTTCAGCCTGGCATCAGCCACCCTGGCGTGGCCCAACGACCTGCTCAGTCACCGACAAGCAAGACCGGCGATCCCGCCCACCGCCGAGCTCTACGTGTGGGCGATGGTCGCGGTGGGCGCCCTTCGCGCCGCGCTCCGGATCGCTGGCCAAGGCGGCCCGATCCACGGTGTTGCTCACCCGACGTGATCATGCCGGGCATGAACGGGCAAACAGATGGTGAACCAGCTGCTGGACACCCGTCCAGACTTGAAGGTGCTGTATATGTCCGGCTACAGCGGGACGACGTATGTCGACCGCGGCATCGTCGACCGGGCGCGGGAGCGTCTCCTCGACAAACCGTTCACGCGAGACACCCTGCTCCGCACGCTGCGCGAAGTAATGGAGAGCCAGCCGCGGGAGGCTGGAGGCAGCAGGCAGGAGCAACCAGTCTGCCCGTAGTAGCCTCCTGACCGCGGTCACCTAAGTGAAGACGGGTGGCGAAGGCGGGAGGGCCGCCGCCGGCCTCGTCAACCGGCGAGCTTCAGGATCGTCAGGGCGAGCACCTGGGTCGCCTGCACCAGATCGTCGACACTGCACCACTCGTCCGGCTGGTGTGCCTGCTCGAGGGTGCCGGGCCCGTAGGCGACGCACTGTTCGATACCGGCCAGCCGGGTGACGTGCTTGTGGTCGTAGGTGCCGGGACTGGCGACATGCTCCGCCGGCCGGCCGGTGACCGTCTCCACGGCGGCTGACAGTGCCTCGACCAGCGGTGTGTCAGCCGGCGTTCGAACCGGGTGGACCACCATGCGGTCCCGCAGCTCACAGTGCAACCCGGGGTGCTCGGCCGTGACCTCGGCGAGCAACTGCTCGACATCCGCCTTGACGGTGTCGAACCGTTCTTCTTCCAGAAAGCGCCGGTCGACGGTGACCACGCACCGGTCAGGCACGCACGGTGTCTGCGCCGCCGGACCGATCTGTCCCCCGGCGATGGCGTTCAGATTCAGCGTGGCCTGCCGCGCCGCTGCCGGCACCACCGGGAGCGCTGTCACCCGCTCGGACAGACCGGGGAGGAGACGCTGCCGGATCGCCTCCAGCACCACGGCCATCTGGTCGATGGCGTTCACACCGAGGAACGGCATGCTCCCGTGCGCCGTTCGACCCGTGGTCACCAGGTCGAACCAGTAGACGCCCCGGTGCCCGACACAGATGCGACCCGGTCCGAACGGCTCCGGGATGATCACGGAGTCGGTGCGCGACGCGGAGAGCAACCCCTGCTCGGCCAACCACGCCACGCCGGCGAATCCGCCGCTCTCCTCATCGGCCGTGCCGCTGATCTCGACGGCGCCGACCAGCGGCGCACCGGCTCGTCGCAGGGCCTCGACGGCGTACACGGCGGCAGCGATGCCCGCCTTCATGTCGGTGCTACCGCGCCCATAGAGTCGCCCGTCGCGCACCTGCCCGTCGAACGGGTCGATGGTCCAGCCTTCGCCCGGAGGCACCACATCGAGGTGGCCGTTCAGGTGCACCGCGGGTCTCGTGCCGCCCGGGTCCCGTCGTCCCAGGACGTTCACACGCGGGTAGCGGGTCGAATGCTCGGGGCGGTCCTCGGCGACGAGATACCGCACGTCGAATCCGCCGGCTCTCAGCTGGTCGCCGAGCAGATGCGCGCAAGCGTCATAGCACTCCCCGGGGGGGTTCACCGTCGGAATCCGCACGAGATCAGCCGCAAACGCCACGACCTCGTCGGTCGCCGACGCCGCCTCGGCCAGCACGCGGTCAACGAGCGATGTCGTCACAGTGTCATTCTCACAGGAGACAGGAGACAGGAGGCAGAAGCCGGGGGAGGCGGGGCGATGGCGCCGCGCTCTTCCGTCTCGTCGCCGTCGCGCCACTTATCCCGCTGACCGCGTGTCCCCACCTCCTGCTTTCCGTTATCATCCGTGGGAAACTGATGCTGGCTTCTTCCTGCCCCACACGCTACCGGACGCACCGGGCTGGCGGTCTCCGAGGCCCACTGGTTGTCGCGATCGCCTGTCTCGGCGGAGGGCTCATGACACACCCCGGAACCCACGCCCAGAGCCGTCGCGGACTGACGGCCGTGGACGGGATCAAGGTCGGTCATCATACCCTGAACGCGCGACCGACCGGCTGCACCGTCGTGCTCGTCGAGGCGGGTGCCGTGGCTGGAGTCGACGTCCGCGGCGGGGCGCCAGGCACACGTGAGACCGACCTGCTCAACCCCGCCAAGACGGTCCAGACGGTCCATGCGATCGTGCTGTCCGGTGGCAGCGCGTTCGGTCTCGACGCGGCGAGCGGCGTCATGCAGTATCTGTCAGAACGCGACATCGGCTACGACACGCGCGTCGCGAAAGTGCCGATTGTTCCGGCCGCCATCCTCTTTGACCTCGGCATAGGCGATGACCCTTCAATCAGACCCACGGCCGACTGCGGCTATCAGGCGGCTGCAGCGGCCGGGACCGGTCCCATCACCGAAGGTAACGTCGGCGCCGGCGCCGGCGCGACGATCGGCAAGACCGGGGGTCCCGGACGGGCGATGAAAGGCGGAGTCGGCTCGGCGGCGGTGACGATGCCCTCGGGTCTGGTCGTGGCAGCGCTGGTTGCGGTCAACGCGGTTGGCGACGTCATCGACCCGGCCACCGGACAGGTCGTGGCAGGTGTCCGGACCGAGGATGGCGAGCGACTCGCGGATGCCCGTCTCCTGCTCCGCGCCGGTGCGAGCGCCCGTGGCCGGCCGGGTGAGAACACGACCATCGGCGTGGTGGCCACCAATGCTCGACTGACACAGGCCCAGGCCACCGTCATGGCGCAGATGGCGCACGACGGCTTCGCCCGCGCGATCGTGCCGTCGCACACGCCGAACGATGGTGACGCCATCTTCGCGCTCGCCACCGGTCTCCACACAGAGCCCCCGCGACTCGCCACGATCGGTGCACTGGCGGCCGACGTCATGGCCGAAGCGATCGTACGCGCGATTCGGGCCGCGACCGGGATCCCGGGGTACCCGGCCGCCAGAGACCTCCGGGCAGGTCAGTGAATCTGCACCTCATCGTACTGCTGGTCTACGCCGGACTGCTCATGGCGGTCGGGCTACGGGTTGGCCGTCGCGTCCGCGGGTCGAGCGACTTCTTCGTCGCGGGCCGGCGTCTCGGGCCGGGTCTGATTTTCGCGACGCTGCTGGCGGCCAACATCGGCGCCGGCTCGACGGTCGTCGCTGCCGGGCTGGGGTATCGTGACGGGTTGAGCGCCTGGTGGTGGGTCGGGTCCGCCGGCCTCGGGTCTATCGTGCTCGCGTTCTGGGTCGGACCGCGGCTCCGGCGGATAGCGGCGGCGCACGACCTGCATACGGTCGGCGACTTCCTCGAACACCGGTATGGTCGTGAGGTACGCGCGACGATCGCGGTCCTGCTCTGGCTCGGCACCCTGGCCATCCTCGCCGGACAGCTGATGGCGATGGGCTACGTCCTCAACGCCGTCACCGGGCTCGACCGTTGGGTCGGCTCGCTGATCGGCGGCATCGTGGTCACCGTCTACTTCACCGCCGGCGGACTGCTCACCTCGGTGTGGGTCAACACGGTACAGCTCGTGGTGCTGCTCGTGGGCTTCTCCGTCGCGTGTCCGCTGATCCTCGCGTCGGTGGGCGGCTGGTCGCCGGTGCTGGAAAACACCCGCAACATCGATGGCTACTGGAACATCTGGCGCGGCGGCGGGTCCGGCTGGTTTTACATCGCGATGCTGGGACCTTCGTTCATCGTGTCGCCCGGTATCCTCCAACGTGTCTACGGGGCGCGGGACGACCGGGCGGTCCAGCTGGGTGTCGGGCTGAACGGTCTGGCGCTGCTGGTATTCGCGGCTGTGCCAGCGCTGCTCGGCATGATCGCCCGCTCCGTGGCGCCAGACCTTGCCGACCAGGACATGGCGCTGCCAACGCTGCTGATCGAAACGCTGCCACCGCTGGTCGGCGCGCTCGCGCTGGCCGCGGTCTTCTCCGCCGAGGTCAGCTCAGCGGATGCGATCCTGTTCATGCTCGCAACGTCGCTGTCCCGGGACCTCTATCGCCGCTTTATTCACCCAGACGCCAGCGACGCCCAGGTGCTCGCCGTCGCTCGGAGGGCGGCCGTTGCCGGTGGGGTCGGCGGCACAGCGTTGGCGATCACTCTGAGCTCGATCGTCGCGGCGATGGGTATTTTCTACACCCTGCTGGCGGTCAGCCTGTTCGTGCCGCTGATCGTCGGGCTGTATGTCCGCCGGGTCAGGACGCCCGAGGCGCTCGCCTCGATCGGGGCCGGCGTGGCAGTCGTCGTGGTGGTCCAGCTGATGGCCGGGGCAGACGGAGTCGCCGGGTTCACGCCGGCAATGATAGGAATCAGCGCGGCGCTGCTCGCAGCGCTGGGCGCAAGGATGCTGACCAGCAACAGACCGGAGGAGGTGTGATGGCGGGCGACCGGCTGTTCGGACTCGGCGGGAAAGTCGCGGCGGTCATCGGCGCCGGGTCAGGTATCGGGGAAGCGGTCGCTTGCGGCTGTGCCCGTCAGGGGGCGACCGTGCGGTGTCTGGACGTCGATCTCGACGCCGCCACCGACACGGCAGAGGCGATCGCCGCCGACGGCGGCGTGGCCGATGCGGGACTGCTCGACATTACTGATGCCAACTCGGTCGACGATGCGCTCGACGGGGTGACGGAGCGCCACGGCGGGCTGGACATCGTCGTCTGCACACCGGCGGTGAACGTGCGCAAGCCGATACTCGACTACACCGGCGACGAGTTTGACCGGGTCGTCGGTCTCAATCTCAAGGGCAGCTTCCATGTCCTACAGGCCGCCGGGCGGATCATGACCGCACGCGGGCGCGGCAGCATCATCTTCTTCTCGTCGATTCGAGCCCAGGTCGTCGAACCAGGTCAGTCGGTGTATGCCTCGACGAAGGCCGGCATCGTGCAACTTGTCCGAACCGCGGCCGCCGAGTTCGGTCCATCCGGCGTACGGGTCAACGCCGTGGGACCGGGGGTGGTGGAGACCCCGTTGACGGCGCCGATCAAGGCCGAACCGAAGTGGTATGACGCGTATGCCGCCAAGAGCGTGTTCAACCGCTGGGCCACGGCTGAGGAGATGGTCGGGCCGACGGTGTTTCTCGCCTCGGACGCCGCCAGCTTCGTGACCGGCACGCTCTTGATGGCCGACGGCGGATGGACCGCGGTGGACGGCCGGTTCGATCCGCTTTCTTAGACGGGGCTACGCCCCGAACCCCACGCGGCCGCTGGTGGGGCTCGATCGCGGTTTCCGGAGCGCGGCGCCCGGCTGGCAAGGCGGGAGGAGGGAGCAGCCAGGCGGGCTGTGACCGACGAAGCAACGCCGCCAGACGGGATGCCCCGCCCGGAAACCTAGACGGGGCTGCGCCCCGAACCCCCACGGTCGCTTGTGGGGCCCCATCGCCCCACGCCGCCGCCGCGGAGCGCGTACGTGCGCGTCTGGCCTGCTACTGGAAACTGCGGGACAAGTGTGGAAGAGTGAACGGGCATGCGAAAGACACCCGATCGCATCATCCTCGGCCCCGGCGCCACGGTCTACGTGGATCCCCTCGCCCGGGGCGACCTGACCAACTACATCACCTACTACAAGCGCGACGCAGTGGCCCAACCGCAGGACGCGAGGTTGTGTCCGGTCGGTGGCAGCGAGTGAGCCGCCCCAACCTCGTGAGCACACACCGCACCATCGACCGCGGGATCTGGTTCCTCCTCGGCGCCGTGGCGCTCATGCTCGCGGTGCACCTGCTGCCAAGCCCCGCCCCCCTCGAGCGCAACGGCGAGCTGATTGCCCTCACACCCGACGGCAAGACCTGTCTGGCGATCCTCCTGTTCGCCGTCACCCTCTGGGTCAGCGAGGCGATGCCGTTCGCCGCTACCTCGCTGTTCGTGGTCGTTCTGATCGCCGCCTTCGGGATCACCGACTTCGCCGGAGCGGTCAACGCCGGGTTCGGCAACCCGCTGATCCTGTTCTTCATCGGAGTGCTGTTCCTCTCGACCGGCTTCACGCTGTCGGGCCTTGGCACCCGGATGGTGCTGCACGTGCTACGTGTGGCCGGCACCCGCACCGACCGGGTGCTGCTGGGCTTTCTCGTCGTCGGCGCCCTGCTCTCGATGTGGATCACCGACATGGCGGTGGCCGCGGTGCTGCTGCCGCTGGGGGTCGGTGTGCTCCAGGATGCCAGACTGAAGCCGCTCGAGAGCAACTTCGGCCGCGCGTTGATGATCTCCTGTGCGTACGGACCGCTCATCGGCGGCATCGGCACCCCGGCCGGCACCGCTGCGAACCTGATTGCACTCAGCTATCTGGAAGAACTGGCCGGTGTGTCCATCTCGTTCGGGGAGTGGATGATGGTTGGTGTGCCGGCATCGCTGCTGATGATTCCGATCGGCTGGCGACTCCTGCTCTGGATCTTCCCGCCCGAGATCGCTGTCCTGCCGTTTGAACGCCACGAGATCGACGCCAAGCTGGCGGCGCTGGGTCCACTCACACCAGTCGAGCGCAAGACTCTCGCCATCTTCGGCTTGACGATCGCCGCATGGTTGATCACGCCGTGGCTCGCCGACCTGACGGGAGGACGTATCGACCCACCCGTACAGGCTGTCGCGCTGGCCGGCGGGCTCACCCTGTTTCTGCCGATGATCCGTGTCATGACCTGGAAGGAGGCGCAGCAGAACATGGACTGGGGTGGTGTGATGCTGATCGCCGCCGGGCTCTCGCTTGGCCTGATGGTCTTCGAGACCGGAGCGGCCCGCTGGCTGGCGCAGCTGCTGCTGGGCGACATCGCCCTGATCCCGATGCTGCTCCGCCCGTTCATCATCGTGCTCGCGGTGGCGCTCCTGCATCTGCTCTTCTCGAGCAACACCGTCACCGGCTCGCTGATCATGCCAATCTTGCTGGCGTTGGCGATCGACCTCGGACTCGACGCGTGGACCATCGCCGCGCCGGCGGCCTTCACCTCGTCATTGGCCTTCATTCTGGTCACCGAAAGCCCGACCAACGTGCTGCCATACTCCGCGGGCTATTTCTCGATCCGCGACATGGCCAAGGTCGGCGTCTGGATGACGCTCGCCGCCGCCGTCTGTGTGACCGTCTCGATTACATTCGTCGGGCTGTTCTAGTATCAGACGGGGCTGCGCCCCGAACCCCACGCGGCTGCTCGTGGGCCCCCACGCCGCCGCCGCGGGGCCCGCACGTGCGGGCCCTTCCCTAGACGGGCGGAGCCCCGTCTAAGTACTGGCGTCGTAGAACGGGCGGTCGCCCTGAATGGTGACCCGATAGCCGTGACGGATCTGCGGATAGTAGTCCCAGATGGCGTGGTGCTGCGTGCACCTGTTGTCCCAAAACGCCATCGAGTTCTGCCGCCAGCGGAAGCGGCACTGGAACTCGGGTGCCGCACAGTGCCTGAGCAGCAGTGCAAGCACAGCATCGCTCTCGGCCGGCTTGAGCTCCTTGAAGCCGGTCGTGAACCCCTCGTTTACATACAGCGCTCGACGGCCGGTGACCGGATGTGTCCGCACGGCTGGATGCTCAGCCGACGGGTAGCCCCCATCGCGCAGATTCCCGGCGCCGTAGCGGCCCACGTAGTACTGCTGACCATCGTGCAGCGCGGTCAGCTCGCCCAGCAGCCGCTGCATGCGGTCGGAGAGCGCCTCATAGGCCGCATACATGCTGGCGAACAGCGTGTCGCCTCCAGATGTCGGAACCTGCTCGATCCGCAGGATGCTACCCATGGGCGGCTCGGCATCACACGAGACATCCGAGTGCCACAGCTCGCCGGGCACAAACTTCACCGCCCCATCGCCATGCACCACCAGAATCTCTGGGTGATCCCCGTCCTTCGGCGCCGCCGGATGAATGTGGAGTTTACCGAAGTAGCGGCCGAATGCCTTGTGCTGGTCGAACGACAGCGTCTGGTCGCGGAAGAACAGCACCAGATGTGTCATGAGCGCCCGGTGCAGCGTTTCGACCACCTCGGGTGCCAGCGGCGCGGAGAGATCAATCCGCGAGATCTCGGCGCCGATGACAGGAGACACCGATTCAACGTGGATTCCAGTGCTAGTCATACTTAGACGGGGCTGCGCCCCGAACCCCCGCGGCCGCTCGCGGGGCCCCGTCGCCCCACTCCGCTGCCGCGGGGCGCGCACGTGCGCGCCGGGGCTCCGAACTTGACCCCTCGCGGATTATGCACCGAACCTCCGAGAGACGGTAGCAGCCGGCTCCTGAGAAAACATCCGTGCTGCACCCGTTTTCTGCCCGTAGCTCCGCGCCTCTGGGCGCGTAACGAGCCGGCAAGTCCGGGTTTTGGGCTTGGCCACCGGTCCCAGAATCGAGACCTCTGTTTCATTTCGGAACACGGACTCGCCCTCGGCAACCCGATATCGCGGCAGATCTCCACTATTGGAAGGGTTTCTATGCCTCCGTCGCGCCAAGGCACCGGCGTTGGCACGCCGAGAATATGGAAATTGGCAATGCTGGAGAAGGGTCGCAGACCGTCCAGGCCTCCGGGCGCTAATCCTTACGCCCTCCTAAACTCAACGACCACAACATATTACAGACAACACCACTGCTTGGATTGATCGTGTCTCGAAATGGAACACGAATCCATCCAGCAGGCTTGGAGCGAGAATATCTCGTTACCATGAGTGAGCTCAAGAAGCCCCTTAAGCATCTCTAGAATAGATGTTTAGGTGGACTCATGGGGATGTGTGCAGTTCTGGCCGCGTTCTTGCTGTATCTGGCGTCGACGGCGGTGACCAATGCGGTCGCTGTAAGGAGTGTATGACCCCTATGGTACTCGACGAGAACGACAACCTGCTTCCGTGGTCGCTCCGGACGCGACACGGCGACCTCGGAACGCGTGGGGCGTCCGGCATCGCTGACCTCTGGCACCACCGGCCAGTCTTCGGACTCGGCGGGTGGTTTCCAACCGCAGCCAGTGTGGTCGCCACGCGGGCGCCGATGGTGAGTCGAGGTGGCGCCAGCGCAGACCGATACACGGACGCAACGAAACGGGCCGTCCCCGGGGACGGCGGGCGGAGAACGACGGCGTGTGGAGAAGAGCTATGACGAATTGTCTTGGGACTCGCGTGACGGTGCTGGGAGTAGCGATCATCACGGCGATGACGCTGGGACTCTCTGGTGCCCAGGATCAGACCAGGAGCGTGCTCGTGCAAGGCCCCGACCTGCGGACGGTCGCCGCGGCTGTTCGCGCGGTGGGCGGCGAGATCACTCACGATCTGGGGATCATCAATGCCGTGGGTGCCCAGCTGACCCGCCGGCAACTGCAGCGTCTCGAAGCGACGCATGGGTCGTTCCAGATTCACACCGACCGGGCTATCACGGTTGCGGGACAGAAGGCAGGGGCCCGTAAGAGGGGTGGCAAGGGAACCAAAGGCAGCAAGGGGCCCAAGGCCAGCAAGGGGAACAAGAGAGCTAGCACGGCCAGGGCGGCCCGAGAAAGCAGCCGAGAAGGCCAACTAGGAGGCGGTAAAGGCGCTGGCACAGCTGCGCAAACTAGAGGAAAAAGCGCTCGAGAAGCTGCAGGCGCAGCGCGACAGGGAAGAGAAGCAGTGGAACAAGGAGTGGGGCAAGGACGCGCATCTGAAAGACACCAAGCCGACCTATTACCCCGACCTCGTCAACGCTCGAGGACTGCACGACCAGCAGATCACCGGTCGCGGGGTCACGGTCGCCGTGATCGATTCCGGAGTGTGGGGTGACAAGGGTCTGGTCAACGATCGGAACGGCGACCCTCGGATTCTGGCCATCCATGACGCCATCACAGACGAGCTGGTCACCGAGCTCCACGGCAACGGTAAGGGCAGTGGCGGCGACGAGAACGGGCATGGTACGCACGTCGCCAGCGTCGCGGTAAACAGCCGGAGGATCGGCGGCCTCTTCAACGGCATCGCTCCAGATGCCAACCTCGTTGTCGTGAAGGCTTTCGACAAGAAAGGTGAGGGTAACTACGCCGATGTCATCCGGGGGCTCGACTTCGTGTTGCGCAACAAGGATCGACTCGGCATCCGTGTCGTGAATCTGTCGTTCAGCGCGCCACCACGCTCCGCCTATTTTGACGACCCGCTGAACCAAACAGTGATGCGTGTGTGGCAAGCCGGCATCGTCGTGGTCGCCTCCGCCGGCAACACTGGGCCGTTCGCCATGACGATCGGCGTGCCGGGCAATGTGCCCTATGTGATCACCGTGGGCGCGCTGACCGACCGATATACACCAGACAACAGAGGCGACGACCGGCTGACATGGTTCTCGGCAGCCGGACCCACACACGATGGGTTCGTCAAGCCGGACCTCGTCGCGCCCGGCGGCCACGTGCGCGGGATCATGAACACAGAAGCGGTGCACGCCATAGTCCAGAGCAGTCGGGGCTTGCTCTGGTTCGGAACCCAGGACGGCCTGAACCGCTACGACGGATACCAAATCACCATCTTCAACCACGACCCGAGAGACCCGACATCCCTGTCCGACGGTTGGATCTGGAGTCTCTTCGAGGATAGCCTGGGCAATCTCTGGATCGGTACCGACGGCGGCGGGCTCAACCGGTTTCTCCCGGATCGTGAGGCGTTCGAACGTTTCGTGAGCGATCCCTCAGACCCCTCCAGCCTGAGCCACGACCACATCCGTGTGATCTACGAGGACACGGCCGGCATGCTCTGGATCGGCACCGACGATGGCGGGTTGAACCGGCTGGATCCCGCGACCCGCAGGTTCACCCGGTTCGCCCACGACCCGTCGAACCCGGCGAGTCTGAGCAACGACCGAGTCCGCACGATCACCGAAGACGCATCGGGTGCACTCTGGGTAAGCACCGACGGCGGGGGCATCAACATCTTCGACAGCATCAACGGCAACTTCCGGCATCTGCGCCACGACGACAGCGTACCGCACAGTCTGAGCGATGATCGGGTCCGCGTGATCCGCGAGACGGCCGACGGGGCGATCTGGGTTGGGACCTACGAAAACGGCCTGGACCGACTCGCCGTTGCAACCGAGCGCTTTACCCACTTCGTGCACGCCGCGGACGATGGGCAGAGCCTGACCAATGACAATGTGCGCGACTTGTTCCAGGACTCGATGGGCACGCTCTGGGTGGCCACCGAC
>Ga0310122_10000990_pt1 | contig 18203 bp, 17 predicted proteins | sample CB6_Bottom_1051__FD_203503 | JGI IMG/M metagenome (GOLD analysis project Ga0310122, IMG submission 203503) | Marine microbial communities from Western Arctic Ocean, Canada - CB6_Bottom_1051 | ecosystem: Environmental > Aquatic > Marine > Oceanic | place: Canada: Western Arctic Ocean | collected...
GATGGTTTCCTTGTGACTTTTATTGGCCGCAATATGCAAAGGAGTCCATTCCCACCCATCCTTCGCATTCACATCCGCATCAGTAGTGATAAGTAACCCGGCGATTTCGGTGTGACCATTCCAAGCCTCATGGCTAGACGGAAGGCTGTGCCAAGCACTTTGGTGTCCACAAGGACGGTTTTGGAGGCAAGGCCTGCGTCCTTGCGGCTCTTGATAAATCGGAGGATATCCCTGTGGCTGATGTTCGAGATCAATGACTTTGATTTCTTGCCCATGCACGACAAGAAACGATCCACCACAAGTTTGTAGCGCTCTCGGGTGTTTTCGTTCTCCTTCTGTTGAAGCCACTCCCTGAGGAAGGACTCAACGGTTTCCTCTTCTAGCGCTGCCTCGCCGGCATTTTCAAGAATATCACTGACTACCTTTCTGGCGCGCGCCTCATTCAATTTCTTCTGTCTGGCAAAGGTAAAGTTCGGAAACTGACGACGGGAACCGATGTCTTTGAGGAGCAACGGGCAAATCTCCGGTGGCCAAGCATTGCCCCGCTCACCCCGCTGAGCTACACGTCACCTTCGTGACCCGGGCGTACGATACCGAGTGGGTTCAAATCATTTCGGGAAGCTGCCCGCAGGAACCCGAATAGAAAACCGGAGTAGGAACGGGAATAGAGCCCTTCGGGCAGCCTGTCCCAGATCAATTCATGAATCTTCCCGAGGTTGTAACTGGGGGCGCTCGGAAAGACGTGATGTTCCAAGTGATAGTTTTCATGCATGAACAACCAGGATACCCATTTTGAACTCTTGATCGTTCGGCTGGATAGGTAGAGGTTTTCGACGTCGTTGAGGGCATGCGAGGCAAGTCCCCGGATATTGGTCAGGAAACTACAGACCACCAGCGGATAAAACCAGTAAAGAAGAAGGGTCTCCGGACTAAGAGCCCTGAACAGGAAAACCGCGATGGTGAACAATACGCAAAATTCGGCAATGATGACTAGGCGGGAACGGACGGAAGCCGTCCGGAAAGCCAGTGGGGGAATCAACAGTATGTATAGAAATGTTCCCAAGAATAGCTGGACAAAATATACGATCCAGACAAAGGCTGGTTTCCTGATGTGCTGCCGATAGGTTCCGTAATCCAATTTCCTGCCCAGTTCAAAATGGTGATTGGCATGGGTCACCTGATATGCGGTTGGGGATCCGAGGATTGGGATCCCGACAAGAAAAGACATGCGATGATTAAGCCAGGAACGCTTCGCAAGCAGGCCGTGCAAGCCTTCGTGAATCAGGATACCCAGCATATTGAAGGCTAAGCCCATGCATACGATCCCGCATACGGACAGGGGAAGGATTCCCCCGGGATAGGTGAGCAGGAAGACCCCCGTGCCGTAGAGGAGGAAGAGGGTGGCGAATTCGAGCCCACGCTTGACCGGACTGAGCTTGTGAAGCTCGTCGATTTCCTTCTCTATTCCATGCGAGATTTCCTTCCTGCCCAGCCTGAGGGCACTTAGTACCTCATTTTCCTCCGCTATCTCGGGCGAATGCATATTCGGTCAGGATTCATCACTCGCCTTGGGCATGGTGAACAGAATGGCAAGGAAGAAAAAGGCGAGTAACCCGAGGCTCCTGAAGCTCGCAAAATCCGTTCTGTCCGGGGAGATCACGTCGAAGTACACGATGTTGATCACGAAACGTATCCCGAAAAGGGCCAGGGCAGGCAGGGCAAACAGGCGATACTTCTGGGGATTGGAGAAGAGCAGGAGCATCATCCCCCCGAAAGCGATCAGGTAGACCGATGAAAACTTGAGAATCACGGGTAGCTGCGGAGTGATTTTCAGGACAAAGCCAAAGACGGCCTTGACGACTTCGGCTATGGTTTCAACGGGCAGGGTCAAGCCCACGACCCCGAGGGCGAGGTGGTATGCGCCGACAATGCCCGTAACGATTTTAAATATACGCTCTTTCATATTTTGCTTTTCCTTTTTGGTTTTGTTTTTTTCCATAAAGTAAAAATAAGTGTCAAACCTGCCAGCGCCACCAAGGGCAACAACCGGGTCCACAGGTGTTGTCCCCCGGGCTGAGTGTTGGCGGAGGCATCGAACCCGGGTGGAGGAGGGATGATTGACCGGCCCTCTCCCTCCGTCAAGACAATGCGCTGGTCGGCCTTGTGAGGCCCGAAGTCCTCCACGCTCCCATCGGGCCAACGAACCTGCACCTCGGCGGTCACAGTCTGCCCCATGCCAAAAATCTGCTCCAGTGAAAACTGTCCGGTGTATGCATGTCCTGCGCTGACCAGACGGTGCTGCGGACGATTATCAATATGCACGGTGATCTCCGATCCCACCCCGTCGCGATTGGTCTTCGTACCCCTCAGGCTTACCGCCAACCAGTTACCCTCCTGATTCCAATGGTTCACGTAATAATAAGCCGGTGCATTGTAATTATTTACGACCAAGTCAATATCACCGTCATGATCAAAATCGGACGCCGCAAATCCCCGCGCGTCCGCGGTGCCATCGAGGCCCAGCGCGACACCCATTTCCATGAAGCGGCCATTACCGAGGTTGCGGAAGAAATGATTGTGTTCACGACCGTTCCACGAGTTGTCAGCTACAAAGTCGTCGGTATAAATCCAATTCTCGGCTTGGCGCTTCTTAGAGTCGAGGCCGATGCGGGCGAAATCGAGGCAGAGATCGTGCGAACGCTTGCCACTGATCCAACCGTTTACCGCGTAGATATCCAGCCAGCCATCGTTATCCAAATCCAGAAACCCACTACCCCAGTACCAGCCGTTGAGACGAGTGCCGGATGCCTCGCTATGGTCTGCGAATTCGCCGTTGCCGAGGTTGCGCAGTAGATAGTTGCCAGCTAGTTCGTGCTGCCCTACGCGAGCCCAGTCATCGCCTAGATGTTGGCGTAGGTCGAGAAAGGTCCCCTGCAAGCCCGCCCGCCGCCCGCTCTGTACAAGGTTCATTACATATCCCCGCACGTTGAAGTCCTGCGAAAACCAGCGCTGGTTGGATCGGATGCTGGAGACGTACAAATCGAGCCGGCCGTCGTTGTCGTAGTCGCCCATCGCGGCACTCATGCCTGCGGAAATCGCCAGCGTGCCCGTTGTCCTGGCTACATCTTCGAACGTGCCGTTGCCTCGATTACGCAGCAGCACGTTGCGGCCAAAGTCATTGGCTAGGTAAAGATCCTGATCCCCATCCTTATCGTAATCACCTGCAGCGATTCCTAGCGTCAACCCACGGTCATCCGCACCGGACACAGCGCTCACGTCACGGAAGGTCAGGTCGCCCTGACCCAGATAAAGGCGATTGGGCTCTCCATTGCGCGTGTAATGGATCATGCGTGGTACGTCTTGGCGTGAGTTGAGAAACCGGCCCACATACAGGTCCAACCGGCCATCTCCGTTGGCGTCAAAGGCGCACAAGCAACTGGTCATGTCATCGCCGGACAAGCCGGAATCGTTGGTGACCTCGACAAGGGCATCGCCCTCGTTGCGATAAAGCCGATTACGCCCGAAAAACACACCCACATACAAATCCGCGTCGCCGTCATTATCAAAATCGGCCAACAGCGTCGCCGTGGCGTGGCGTAGATCGGCTAGACCCCACTCCCGCGTAGCCTTACGGAAGGAGCCATCGCGCTGGTTCAGGTACAGTTCCACTTCTCCGCCGCCACAGAACACCAGATCGTCCCAGCCATCGCCGTTGATGTCCCCGGCAGACACTCCTCCAATGGCATGGCGGCTAGTCTGAAATTTAAGGTCGTTCGGCGGCAACAGCCGCTCATCGGCATGGCCAAAATAGTCGATGCCAGCCTTCTTTGCATTTTCTCGGAACACAGTGCCGGGCCCGGCGGTCAAGCGGGCGTCGCAGAGCTTAGCCGACACAATCAGGTAGCGCCCACCCGCCTTTGCGAAGCGGCCACGAAACATGCCCCGTTCATTCACCCGCTCTCCAGAGTGCATACGTCCATGCACTTCGAAACGAAAATCCGCTTCCACCACCCGGTCACGGCCGATTGCGAGAATCTCGTACAGCTTGAACACCCACGAATTCACCCGCGAATATTCCGCGCGCCATTGCCTGAACCAGGTGGCCGTTGCTTCCGGTGTTTTTAAGGTCACTCCTCCCGCGCGCCATTCCCCCAACCGCAGGCCGTGAGGGTCGGCCTCTGGTTGAGGGCGTTCACCGGGTTGCCAGTCGGTAAAGCGCTGGTGCAACGCTGTTGTCCATTGGCCATTCTCTTCCTCCAAGTTGTGCGCGAGTGCATGTAGGGTATCGTTGATTGAAATACCGGCTTCGTTATATTCGCGGTCGGTGATGCCTTTGGCCAACTCGGAAGCCGAGGCCGATGTGACACCTGCAAGTGTCGCCATGACCGTGTATCGAAATAGATTTTTTGACATCGTGTTCATTCTGCACTGGCTAGGAGGGGGTTTTTTGAGGAAATGAATCGTTTTCGTTAATTATCAAATTGACTGGCTGTGGCGGACGCGCGATGCCGGTGATGTGGGCAAGCGCCGGCAGTAGTACCAAATCCGCCAGCACCGCCGCACCGGCGGCCAAGGCTAACAAACCGCCCAGCACCTGGTTGGGAACGAAGGCGCTGGCGAGGAGCACACTGAACCCCCCGGCCAGCACTACGGAGGTCCACACTACGCCCGCGCCCGCGCTTGCTAACGCGGCACCCATGGGGTCGGGAAAAGCCCGGTGTGCGCGCAGTTCGCTTAGCACGTGGATCGTGTCATCCACCGCTAGGCCGAACACCACCGTGAGTACCAGCGCTGAGGTGTAGCGCAGCTCGATGCCTGTGAAGCCCATCACCCCAGCCACCACGATCAGCGGGAACAGGTTCGGCAGCAGGCCAATCATCGCAAGCCGCAGACTGCGCAGGGCCACGGCTAGCACCAGCACCACCAAGACTAAGCCGACCCAGAAACTGCGCTGGAAATGTGCCACCAGCTGATGATTGACTTGCTGCCCCACGTAGCCCTGACCGGTGAGTATGGGTTGACTGTCGGGGCCGAGGCGCGTGGCATATTTTTGGCGGATGGTATCAAACAACGCCATGGCCTCGGCGGTGTCAAGATTGGCCATGCGAACGCGCAGGCGCATCAGGTGATGCCGGTCATCCACCCAATGGCGCACCTGTTCGGGAGCGAGCAGCAGGGCGGTGGGCATCAGCATCAGGGCGTCCTCGGCCGGCACATTTTCCAACAGGGGATGCAATTGGCGCAGCATGTCCGTGGGCGAGGAAACAGAAAGCACCCCGGCTAGCTTGCGCAGGTCGGCGGCAAGAGCTTCCACCCGGCGCATGCGCTCCGGCGTGTAGGCGGCGATGGACGGACCATCCGGCGATGGGATGAGCACATCAAGCGGGATGACTCCGCCAAGCCGCTCCTCGACTAGGCGATTGGCGAGCCTCACAGGATGGTCAGCGGCGAGATCGGCGAGTAGTGGTGAGTTTACGCGCACACGCGTCGCGCCGATGACAAACACCAGAGCCAGCGCCGCAAAACCAGCCAGCACCGCGCCGGTATGCCGCCGCACCCAACCGCCCCAGGACAGCCAAGGGTCTGCCGTGCCCTTGGGTCGAACCTCGGCCGGGCAGCGCATCCGGGCCATCATTGGCGGCAGCAACAGCATGGTGACTCCCCAAGCCGAAAGCGACCCCAAGCCTACGGCCAGCCCGAAGCCAGCAATCAACGGGATGCCCGTCAGGGACAACCCGGCGAACACCAGCGCCGTGGTCAAGCTGGTGATGCCACAGGGGCCCGCCTTTTCGAGGAATACCTCCCGTGCGGCGGCCCGAGGTGCCTGCCCCTCCCCAATTTTCTTCCGGTGACGAGCCAGCAAATGCACGGAGTGGGAAACCGCCATCAGCCCGACCAGCAGGAAGAGCGCGGGAGCAAAGATGTTCGGTGCCAGGCCCGTGAGTGCCATGAGGCCTCGTGTCCAAAGCACTGCCAAGACGGCCCCTACCAACGGCGCCAGTACGCCAACCCAGCTTCGGAAAATCATTGCCAGCACCGTCACTACCACCGCCAGCGCCCAAGGCAGCAGTCGGCGGTTTTCCGAAGCGATATGCTCGGCAAAGTAAACCCGGTGTACCGGATAGCCGGCTAACTGGACTTGGAAGCGACCACCCGATTCCACGGTGACCTTTTCCCGCTCTAAGCTGCGTACGAGCCGGGTGCGGTCGGCGGAGCTCAAGTAATCTTCGCGGACGGTCAACGCCACGACCGCCAACTGGCGGTCAGCGGACAAGACGGCGTTGACGAAGGGTCGCTTGCGGAGCTTGCCGAGAACATTGGCCAGCCGCTCCGGCGACCCGGGCTCAAAGGCGCGCTCCAGGCGCACGTGACCTTCGGCAGTGCGCAGTGGCACCAGCACGCTGCTGGGCGACACCACGCGCTCCGTCTCCGGCCACGTCTCCAGCCTGCGGGTCAAGGCGTCGATGGCGCGCAGTTCGGCCAGGGCAATCGGTCGGGGAGATTCCAGCAGCATCACCGCCGTGCGGTCGTCACGGCCAAAACTTTCCTGATAGCCTTGGTACGCAGTCCATTCTGCCGTGTCGCGCGGGAAGAAATCCTCCACCTCATAGTGCGACTGCAGATCACTCGCCGCCCACGCCAGTAATGCGGTCGTCACGGCCAACGCCAGCAGCGACCCTCCGGGCCGGTTCGCTAGCCAATGGAGCGGGTGCCAGCGCATCGATCAGTCTTCCGGGCTCTCTTCAGTGGATTCCTCCACTGAGCGGTTGCGTTGGTGATGTCCCTGATGTGTATGACGCAGAAAAGTGAATGGCCCGCCGTAGGCCGCCGCCAGCATTGTACCGAAGAAATCATTCACTACTTGGCACGCGTGCAGGTGCCGGTGCAAAGCCTCGTGCAGCAGCGCGTAAACGGTCAGCCCCAAAAAGGCGAAGAGGATGCCGATGCCAGCCTTGGCCGCCCAGTGGGCCTGCTGGTCGGCCCACCACAGCAGCACCACCCAGCTCGCCATCAGACTGAGCGTAAGTGTGACGTTCAAAGCTCCGGGCGGCGGGTGGTTGCATTCCGGTTTGGTTTTAGATACGTGCGGCTTCAAAATAAAACACCTTGTCATCGAGGTTAGGCCGGGGATCAGCCCCGAAGGATACCAAGAAATGGCGGCCGGCAAAGTTCATCGTGCGACAGCCCGCCAACGCTTCCCGCAGGGGATCGTGCCGATCCAGGCCCAGGGCCGCATGGTGGTAGTCCTGCCCCGCGAACCCGCATTGCACGGCCCGAAGCAGGGCGGTTAAGATACTCGGGTCATTATCACGGCACACCGCGCAGTGCAGATACAATGTGCGCTGTACGGTCCCAGGTGCAGGCAATCCGATCCCGCCTTGCAACCTACTTACCGCGTTTAGCCATGGTCGCAACCATCGCAGATGGCCCCCGTATCCGCGTACATGAGTTTTCTTGTAGTTACCCTGATCCCAGGCGCCTAGGAGACCGATTAATTCTTCGCCGTCGAAGGCAAGAAAGAAATCTTCCAGTTTCGCATCGCGGTAATAATTATTCTGACTCAACTCAGTAAAATCGTATACGGGGAAAAATTGTTTGTGAGGAGCCTCGCGATCGAAGAATGCCTGCATGGCTGGAATATCGCGTGTAGAGGCCTTACGCACCTGAAGTTGGGAGGAGCCAAAATGAAACTGGCGAAGGCTGATGAGATAAAAGTCATACTCTCCGTTCGGAAAATATTTTGGTAGCCCGCGACGATGACTTGTGAGGATATCTAGAGCCTTTGCGTTTTCGCTTATCACTAGAGTTTGGGCAAATTCACCGTTTTCTAGAATCTCGTTGCGGAGGAACCGAAATCCACGTGCCAGCATGAGGCCACTTCGTTGTCCCGGTGTGATCCGTAAGTCACTTAAGTAGCGCAATTTCTGGATTTGGCCATTAACAAATACCCGCCTCGAACCTGCGGAAAAAACACCGGCTAACTTTGATGTGGTGTTCTGCTTGGAGACATATATCTCGGGTTGCTCACACTGTACTGCTGCCCCGTGGAAATAATCAGGTCGGCGATCTTGAGTTAGACAAACTGAGCCTTCCATCGGCGTTTCCGCTAGAATTTTGCACAAGTCGAGGCTGTCTTCTTTTTCAGCTCTTCTGATGGGATTCTTTGTGATCATGAAGTTGGCAGCAGATCGTCGACTTCGCCTGGCTGGAAAAGCGCAGGCAATTTCACATCGCCCTCGCGCAGACCTCGACGGGTGGCCCATTGGCATGCAAGGCGCTCGGAAAAACCTCTAGGCAACCGCCGTATTTTTAACGGTGCCAGTTGGCCTAACCGACTTGCTTGTGCATAATAAGGATTATTTGCTAACGCCGCTTCCACTCGAATGACCAGCATTTCATCTTGGTTTACCACGTTGGGATTCTCCAGGTACAACAGGTACCCGCATGGCCCTGTGCGTGGCACCAGAAAGCCACGGGTACCAGCCAAGGCCTTGATCACTTGCGGTTCGCTGAGCTTTTCACCAACCAAGTCCACCGAGCGGCCGGCGCGCCCCAGGAAGCGTAGGCGCGGTGTGCAATTCAGGCGACCGGTTACCTCCACCAAGTCACCCGTGACATATCTATACAGGCCGCCGCTGGTAGTCAGGACAACTTCGTGACAGGATCCAGGCTCTAGTTCATGCGCCAAACGTACTTCGCCTGTTGCGGGATCACGAAACTCATAAAAATGAGAACGCACTGCCAGCACGGGGTCACCGCCGGGGTAAGGAGCACTCGTCACACCCTCGGTTGCCATAAGTCCTTTACCCTGAATTTTAACACCCGGGCCTAATCGCTCTCTCACCGCTGTCAGCCATTGTGAAGATTGGGCATCTGTCCAGCAGCTTAAAACTGCCAACTGTGGCCACTGGTCGGCCCAGGTAAAATCATGCCCCAGCCGTTCGCGAAGGCGGTGGTCGAGGTTTAAAAAGAAGGTGGGACTCCACACGGAGACAAACGCCAAATCACGACACGCCAGCAACTGGTCGAGTGTGTGCCCGTATAAGGTATCGGCTGTATCGGGTCGGCCGGCCTGATTCATTACAAGCCATTCGCGTAGAGCCCTAGCGCTTCGAGTCGGGAAATAAGAGGTATCATCGAGATGCCCAACCGGCACGCCCGCTACAGGAGGATGCGTCTCCATCAACGGAGGAGAAATGGACCAGTACGCAGGTCCAGCGAAGACGCTGGGATGCTCCAAGTACAATCCACCCATCCATGCAGCTACCGCGTGTGCAATCTCTTTGCGCAGTCCATTCGTGAAAGGGATAAGTTTGGCTTCGGCCGATGTCCCGGAGGTTTTCTCAAAAAAACGCACCGGCTCGGTCGTCAGCTTGCTATCATCCGGCGCCCGCATGCGTTCCAGCCAAGGCTGCACATTGGATGCATGGTCGCCCATCGGCACGCGCGCAGCAAAATCCGCCGGCGTCCGGACGCCCGCAAAATCATGTGAGCGTCCAAAGGCGGTCCGGGCGTTGGCGCGCACGATGATGCTCAGCCGGTCTCGTTGCGCGTTCGCCGGTTTCGCGCAGGCAGTGCGAAAGCGTGCATGTTCGGGCATCTGCAATTGCAGCCAAGCGGTAGCGGCTGGATTCAGGCCAAGCACAATTCCTCCTTCCATGCCAACGGTCGTCGCATGCCCGCCTCCATCAGCACCCTCGCGCGGCGGCGAAGGTTTTCAGGTGACAACTCGGCTAGACAGACTAGTTCATCACCCTCATCAAACCTTGGGTTGTGCCGCAAAAAAAAGTCCGCGTGCCGATGGCCTGCCCGACGTTGAGTATCCTCTGCCAAAGCTTCTTTCACTTGGCCATGGTGTTCCGGAAAATGAATTACGCCGCGAGAAGGCTGCCAGTTGTGAGGGAACAGCCGTTCGGAGCAAGACTTTGCCAGCTTGCCACCCTTGGCCCAATGGCGGGACCGTTCAGCCGCTGGAAAGTACTGCTTAAAGAACAACGGAAGATACATATATGTTCGGTGACCTTTGGAGAGCAGATACCAGAAAAGTCGCCTTTGCCGGTTAGCCAAAATGGCACCGGCAGTGTTGAGGAACCCCCGCACCAGCGCCTGTCCTCCCCAATGTTTTGGATGGATGACGGTATCTCCGGAGTACAGAATGTCGTAATTGCTCTCCTCGAGCCCGCACGGATTGAGCGCGAGTGTGCTAAATCCCTGGATTACCCCCGATGAGTCATGCAAAAGCAGCACCCAGTCCTTCCTCGCCAAGTCATCGGCAAAGCGCTCGAAGGATACATGGTCGTAGCAGGTCTCCATCAGCATATGCAGCCGCAGTGCATCCTCTTCGGACAGGGCCTCGCGCGGGACCAGTTGGTAAGGCAATGAGTGAGGTTCGGTTTTCATGTTAAGCTTCCTTCCCGACCAGTGCGCCCAGCAGCGCCACAAGGAACAACGTGAACTGCGGCAAGAACAACCAAGCGGTCCGTTTGTTGATTTTTTTAAATTCCGAGTTTCCGGGAACAAAATAAATTGCCTCCTCCGGCCCGGCGGTGGCGGTACGGAACCAACTCACAAACACGATCTCTGTGACCACTGTGGAGGCTGTAAGCACCAGTAGGAACAGAATCCAAGTGGGTGCGCCAAGTGTTATCAGCCAGCCTAGCCCGGCCAGCGTCATTACCAACTGCAGTGCGTCGTGCGCCAGACCATAGCTCACCTTCCAACTGTGAGTGATCAGGCATAAATGTAACTCAATGATTCCTCTCAGCAACATGCTTCCGGCCAGTAACCAACATATTAGGAGGGCTTCCGTTTGCCCTATCACCAGGAGAGGTGCCACTATCCAGAGTGTAACTACGAACACTAACCATTGTGCCTTGAGCGCCGAGATCGCACCACCCACACGGTCAGGTGAGCGATTCTGCCACCACCAAAAGGCCGGCCCTAGCAGTTGTAACATCAACAGTACCGCTGCCCCACCTTGTGTCCATCCCGCGCCTAGTTGATGCCAATCAGTCATGCTATCAAAAACGGATATCCTTAGTACGAGGCGACTGCCCCTGTAATGACTGTCCTGAAAGTAGAGAGCGCATTTCCCTAGCAATGGCATCAGATGTATGGAACATAAATCGCTGAGGACCATAACGCCGGATGTCTTCAGTCTGTTGACGAATGATGTCCACATCCTGATCCAGCACCCGGTGTGCGAAGGGTCGGTACAACAGCCGGATTAATGGCGCCCAACCATCGAAGCAGAAGGCCATGTATGTGAACACACGGGTGTGATATTCATCGATTGGAGTACACTGACTCATCACGATGAAGTGGCGGCCCTCGTGCACCCGATAGTCCACACGTGTTGTATAGGGCAGTGTAAAACGGTCGGTGTGCCTCATTCGCGCGCCTTTGGGGCAGAGAATACGTCCGAGCAGAGTATCCATCCGCTGCTCGTTCAGGAACTCTGCCTGCACCCAATCGCGACCGCTGGTGATCTCGACCTGATTCTCCCGGGTCTTGTCCGTACGAAATAAGCCCTGATGCACATGGTTAGTGTGTGGGCAGTCGAGAAAATTTTCGGCGCAGTTGAAGGCATCACCCTCAAACACACGTTCCATGAACCAATATTGCCAGCGAGCATGACCGTGAAACGGGAAATCCAGAGGTTCCCCCTCCGGTATTTCGCTGTCTCCGGGCAGATAAATCCACACCACCCCCTGCTTCTCGCATACCAAGTAGGATCGCACCCGTGGCTGGCCGCCATTCGTAGTGCACCCGTTGCAGGCGGCTGGCACCTTGATGCAAGCGCCTGAGGAATCGTAGGTCCAGCCATGATAGGCACAGGCCAGTCCATCGGCTGAGATCGTGCCGCGAGAAAGCGCCATGTTTCGGTGTACGCATCGGTCTGCCAGCGCGCCCACCCGACCGTCTTTCATGCGGAACAACACCAACGGCTCTCCTAGCACAATGCGTGCAAGAGGTCGCCGCTGCAGTTGGCCGGACCGGCAAGCGATGTACCAATGGCCGCGCATCGTCGTCACAGCACGATGGCCTCCTTTGTGGGCTGATGGTTTTAATGAAGTGGCTGACAGCCTGCTCATAACTCCCAACATCCTAACGAGAAATGACCTGAACCGTTCATTGATAAAATCAATGGTAACATTGACTGAATCGATACTCACCCCACCAGAAGCATGGCTGCGATTGCTCCGATCAGCATGGGTGTATCCAATTCTTTTTTTGATTTTCCAAATTTCATAGTCCTGATGTGCGCTAAACGATAGCAGACCACCGATAACCGTCCAACACCAATTAGCCGTTTCGCCCGTGATTGACGTGGTGCCGACAAGGTACAGCACGGTGCTTCGGAAGATACATCTGCCAAGTGACATTTCGGGTTTTACGGGAAAACCTGATCCACGTAAGGCAACCGTTGAAGCCGTTTGGATGGTTAATCGATTCGATGGACTGCGCATCCTCTATATGCGGACCATTAATCTGGCTAAGACCAAGAGGTAGGCACAGGTCGGACGAAAGGTAACTACTAAGAAGCGAAAAAGATCACCTGAGAATCGAAAGCGCTTCAACCCAGATCGGACCATTGCCAACCTCGTATTTGGTGATTTTTTTCAATACGCCTGATTCCTCGATCCGATACGCACCAAGTCGGGCATCGCCCTGACCAGCGACGTATAAATACTTGCCGAGTTTGTCGATTGTAAACGACCTTGGAACTCGTTCGCATGGGTTGTGTCCAATCAATTTTAGGCGTCCGGTCTGTGGATCGACGCTGAAACCGACAATGCTGTCTTTCCCAGTTGGCGAACGCCGTTTGGAGTTGTCGCGGTTGGACACGTACAGAAACCGTGCATCGCGTGTCAGGTGGAGATCGGCGGTAGTAATGCGGCCATTGAATCCTTCTGGCTGGGTCACAATGTTCTGAATGGAAATCAGGGTTCCCTTTTCTGTATCCCACTGCCAAACTCCGACGCCAGGCTGGTCGCGTTCGTTCGTTGTGTAGGCAATGGACAGGTTGGGATGGAAGATCAGATGTCGTGGTTGACGCGCATTGCGCTCACCGGCGGGACCATTGGCGAACGGCGGATCGTTGGGTTTGGTACTTCCAACCTGCGCGGTGAAGTGGTTAATGAAGACTTTGTTGGGTCCGGTCGCGGGGACGAGCAGCCAGTGATTATCGGGTGAGAATACCGTACTGTGCGCCTTCTGCTCGAACGTCAATTCCTGAACGGCAACGCCCCGGCAAAGCGGATCGAGCTTCCAGATCGTCGCCTTGCCCGGGCCGTAATGATTACCTGCCAGAAACTCGCCGTTGTTGTCGGTCATCAGATAACCGGGACGCAAATTGACCCTCGCCCTGTTGGCGAGTTTCAGCTTGCCACCCTTCCCAATTTGCAATGTCGCAATCGCTGGCATATTATCTTCCTCATCGGACATCACCGCCACCGCATACATCAACTTTCGATTCGGTGCGAAGGTGAACGGACCCGCGCCTTCAAAAGGCAGCGCCTGCACGAGAGACAACTCGCCGCTTTCCTTGTTCACTCCAAACACAGTGAGTTGACCGCCAGCGGCCAGATACAGCCGCTGTTCGAAATCACGCGGATCGCCATCGCGCGGCACGGGGTCTGGGTTGGGCATGTCTTTCAGCACAGTGGCGAGGCGCTGACGGGCCTTGCGCGTAGCGTCGGTGTCGGCCGCAGCGAGTATGGGTTGCTGTTCGAGCTTGTCGTTTGGCACGTCGTAAAGTTTGCCGTCGTCGTAGAGCTTGAATTGCTTGTCTCGAACGAATCGGATCTTCCTAAATTGATCCTTGTCCCAACCCGGTCGCGGATCGTAATGACAGAATACCCATTCGCGAAGTCGCCCTGACTTGCCACACAATTGAGAGTAGAAGCTGATGCCGTCGAGTTTCGTCTCGTCAGGAATAGGTCGTCCGGCACCCTCCATGACTGTAGGAAGAAAATCGGTTGAATCCACGAGGTTGTCGTTGATGCCGGGCTTGATCTTTCCCGTCCATCGGACGATCAATGGCACGTGAGTGCCTGCATCGGTAGTGCGGCCTTTGCCGCCGACCACCGGGCCACTTCTTGTCTGTGAAGTGATCTGCCTGTGAGTGCCATTATCGCCATAGAAAAGAACCAACGTGTTTTCGCCAAGCCCCAGTTCATCGACCTGTTTGATAACACGGCCAACGCATTTGTCCATGTATTCGATCATGTTTGGGAAATGGCGTGGATCTTCAATTGATCGTTTAGTCTTGTCTGACCAGTCGGCACTATCCGGCGTTGGTACGAATGGCCGATGCGGCAACGCCATCGCGTAGTAGACGAAGAACGGCTTGTCGTCGTCCTTCCTTCGCTTGATGAAGTCGTTGATGAAATCGACCCAGTGATCAGGTCCGTATTTACCATTGTATTCCTTCAGAAGTTTGCCGTTCTCATATATCGTTGGGTCGGCAAATCGCGAACCTTTGTCCTCCGTGTGCCACGAATGAAACAGGCTGTATTCATCGAACCCCGCTGCGGAGACCTTCATCCCCTTGCCGCGGCGCAGGTGCGAACCTGGATAGCTTGGCGGATCGTAACTCTGCAACTGCCACTTCCCCGCGATGCAGGTATTGTATCCCGCTTCCTGCATGTAGTGGCCGATCGTCTTCGCTTTCGGATCGAGGATCCCGAAGTAGAGCCAGTTGCGGTTGTTGTATAAACCGGTCATCAACTGGACGCGTGTATTCGTGCACAGCGGTTGCGCGTATGCGTGCGTGAAACGAACTCCCTGCGCGGCCAATCGGTCAAGAGCAGGCGTTGCATAGCTCGTGCCTCCATAACACCCCAGCCCCTCCACCCCGAGATCATCAGCCATGATCAAAATAATATTCGGGTTTTTTGACTCGGCCCAAACTGCAAGCGGAAGCAGGAAGCCAAATAGAATGAGGTAAGATTTATTCATCGGCATTTAGTTTCTGGTTGTTGAGGACTGCTTCGATTTTGGCCCGGGTTGTGGGCTTTAGGTCGGGTCGTTGCAGGGCCGATACTAGTCGAGCGCGGAGCGCGGGGTCAAGGTGCGGGATGGGGTGGTAGGCGTGGGGCCGTTTGAGGTGGATGCGGAGGGCGGGGCCGTGCGTGGAGTAGCGGATGCGGCGCTTCAGGAGGGCGTAAGGCTCCATTTCGGAGTTGCCTGCCTTGAACTGGTCGGCAAGCCACTTGAGAGCGTCAGAGATGCGAATGCGCAGGGAACAGAGGCTCTTGCCGTTGCCCTCAAGGGGCACCTCAAGCGCCGTTGTGCCGCCGAGGAGATCGTCGAAGAGGTGACGCCAGCGGGAGGCGTTGGCCTCAGTGTATGTCCATCTGGGTGTCATTGTAGATCTTGGATGCTTTGCCCCAAAACTTTCTTAAGCACTTGCGTGAATCGGTGGCTGCACTCTTTGATTTTTCAGAGGCAGTCAACTCCTTGAGGACTCGAATAGCCCTGTGGCAAAGGTCCGTGGGGTCGATGCTGGCGGCATACCAATCCTCGTGGGTCTCAAGGGCCACTTGATCCTCGGACTGCCCTAAGAGGGCCGCTGTAGCCTTAAGGGAGTGTCCTTGAACGGCTAGCTTGAGGATCTCGAACTCTGCCTTTGTGTATGGCGATAATTCATTAACACTCGGTAACGGATTATCGGATTTGTCTGCGGACCTTACGGACCCCTTATTACTACTTGTCATGTTTTTATTGAGTCGAATATTTACTAAGGACTTGAAAAAAGGCGTCCTACATGTCCGCGCCCTTGACCCCAACTCCGTGCCACCCCTTTACCTGCCTACCTTCCCTGTCCTCAGGCTTAATGTTGTTGGAGACACCAGCCGCAAAGAGGAGCTCAATCTCCGCCTCAATCCTCCCGGGATAGCTCTTTGCATTCCCCTTCGGCCAGCCCCGTCCCTTGCAGTAATCATGATACAATTTATTAACCACTTCTTTAGTCGTTGATGCTCCACTTTTCTCCACAAGGCGATCCCGTACAAACAACTCTGGAGCAGAGGAGGCAAGGAGGATGGCGTCCCTGTCCCGAGTAAGTCTTTCGTTGAGAGAAATCTTAAAGTTATTCTCGCGAAGTTTCTTGTATCCTTCATACATCCAACACAGAACACCGGCGGCCTCGTTTTCAAGAATCTTCCGGGCCAATTCTGGGTCTGGATTGTTTGTTTTCGGCTTTGCATATTTCAGTGCTAAAAGACGCCGTTCCCAGGCTTGCGCATCTTGTTCTAAATGAACGGTTAGGAACGAGTTGCTTGAGATCGCGACATTAAATATCCCCTTAATATTAATGTGACCTCCGTTCTTAACCTCGCCAGTCAGAATGTCACCACCCGTCAACGCCTTGATCGTTGATGCCCCATCTCTCATCAAGAAATCAGGTTTTACATCTGACCCGATAAGCCACGTTTTGCCACGATAGGCTGCTATCTCAAATTGTTTTTGAAGATGCTGCGTCCTAAGCTCTCGGATATTGTCATGGCCGATTAAAGTGCTTATTACCTCAAGCATTTTACTTTTGCCGCCACCAGCTGTACCCAGAATCAACAAGACTTTTTCAGCTTTATTAACCCCAAGAAGCACCAAACCGCAGACCTTTTGCAGTAGCTCAATTTGATCCTCATCCAGCGCTTCGCCTAATAGCTTATTGAGGAAAAGATCGCATTTCGCTTTGGAGTCAAATGGGAATGGTATTCTATTTCGACTCCTGTACTTCGGACTGAAATCGACGACTTTCTCGTTTTCAAGTTCGAGGACACCGTTTTCAAAAATGATAAATTCAGAAGTATCTTCAAAGTAATCATCTGGCTGCTCTGCAATGGCAGCAGCACGGTGACGGATTGAGGAGAGCACGCTCTTCTTGGTGAACTTGAATCTCAATGGACTAACATCATTCACTACACCGTTATCGCAAGCATTGGCACAATCTCTCATGATCTCACCAATCATTGTCTCAACTTTGCCGGCGTTGATGGTCTCAAATATCCCCGTCTCTTCACTGTAATGGTAGAACGCTCCTTGAGTGAAAACAACAGGAGCATCCGGTATTCCTTGATCGCTAAGACAAGCAGCGAAAAAGTCTTCGTTTATATCTTTTATAGTAATTGCTCTATCATTATTTGTAATATGTAACGGTAAGCCATATTTCTCAGCTACTCTTGGGTATCTGTTGGTTAACCATGCAACAGGATGCACTGAATTTTCATTGTCAGCCTGTTCTTCCGGTTCATTGTGTTGACTCACACTCAATGAGACTTCGGGTTCCGAGGTGGTGGAATCAGAGGGGTCACTTTTCGTTGGATCAGTTTTCATAGCGCCCTCCATCATCCAAACTATTAATTTTCTGTGCCCCAGCTATTGCTAAGTTTGTTGTTGGTAAACTCTTCGCAAGACCCGGAAGACCAGCAAGAACCGACGTAGTTCTTTTTTGAACAGCGTCATTGTGAAATAACTCTAAATTATTAGGTGGTGTGTAGTTGGCGAACCAAGATGGTTTACTGAAGTTTTGTAGAATAGAACTTGTTGTCTTGCTACTATCAGCCAAATGGTTGGCACCGTTTGTATATTTACAGTTGTTTATTGCGCACATAGATTACCCTTAGGGGCAATTGAAAATAGCAATAAGTGCGCCAACAAATTACAAAAAATATATCAACATTGTACAAGTTAGAATATTACAATTTAACTTTTATGATGGTTGATAAAAAAAGTATGTATCAATGCTCAGGATTTATTTTATTCTTATAATTGCCAAACTAAAGTTCAGCCCTTATACTGTGAGACGGCCGTTAAATTTAATTTAACGACAACCTGTCAAGAGAGAAGTCAGTCTAAACGGAGATGGCGAAATTATCTCGGAAAAGTGTTAGCGAATGGTTAGCGGGCTGTTTTGGTTTGCTCTTATCAAGGACGCAAGTCCTTGATAGAGCGGGTGTAGCTCAGTTGGTAGAGCGCCACCTTGCCAAGGTGACTGTCGTGAGTTCGAGTCTCATCACCCGCTCCATTCTTTTCCTTAGGATAAAGACCCAATTCACTCTTCGTTAAAATTGTGGCCAGAGTTTATCTGCATACCAAGTGCGGTATGCAGATTGAATTTCACCTCGAAAGCGGCACAAAAAAAAATTGCTGAAAAACACCCATCAGCCACGCGCCATAATTCTTAAATTTTATTT
>Ga0310122_10000991_pt1 | contig 18194 bp, 18 predicted proteins | sample CB6_Bottom_1051__FD_203503 | JGI IMG/M metagenome (GOLD analysis project Ga0310122, IMG submission 203503) | Marine microbial communities from Western Arctic Ocean, Canada - CB6_Bottom_1051 | ecosystem: Environmental > Aquatic > Marine > Oceanic | place: Canada: Western Arctic Ocean | collected...
CGGTCGAGCGTCACGACCACCGTGGCCGTGACCAGCGACAACGGCACCACCAGCATGAGACTGAGACCGACGCCGTGGAACAGCCAACGGTGGCACTCATCCAGACGACCGGCGCCGTAGGCCTGGGCCACCAGGGTGTCGAGGCCCAACAGGACACCGATCCCGAACACCACCACGGCGAAGAACAGGATGCTGCCGACCCCGACCGCGCCGATCGCCTCCGGTCCCAGACGCCCCACCATCGCGATGTCGACGATGCCCATCGCGATCCAGCCGAGCTCGGCGATCACGACCGGCACCGCAAGCCGGACCATCGGACCCATCTCCCGGCGGAGACTCGTCGGTGGCGTAGTCATGCGTGGGTCTCTGCTGCGAACGCACGGCGGGCCGTGCGAGGTTGGGTCGATGACGGTCCGACCGGACACCGTAGGGAACAGTGCCGAGACAAAGACCCAGACACGACACGGAGAAACGATCGCCTGACGTGTGGTCTACGGCGAGGGTCGGGTGAAAGGACTACCGCCAGAGCATGAAACGCTCGACCCACGTACGGGTCAGGTCGTTGTACATCACCGTCACCATCAGGGTCAGGATCAGAGCGAGGCCGACGAACATCAGTCGCTCCTTGAGCTGCAGGCTGAATTCGCGGCGCGACACCCCCTCCATCGCGAGGATGAAGATGTGTCCACCGTCGAGCACCGGGATCGGCAAGAGGTTCAGGATGCCCAGATTGATGCTGATCATTGCCATCAGCGCGAAAAACTCGACCCAGCCGCGCGCCGCCGCATCACCAGACAACTGCGCGATGCCGACTGGCCCCGAGAGCTGTTTCACCGACACCTCACCCGTCACCAGTCCCCAGAGGGTCTGAAAGATCAGTCCCGACCATTCGTAGTTCTGCTCGAGGCTCAGCGTAAACGCCTCGAATGGCCCCGGCTCGACGACACGCACCTCAATCGGGCTAAGCGCCACCCCGATCATCCCAACGTCGCCGACGAGCAGCGGTGTGACGACGATGTCTCGTCGCGCACCGTCACGACGCACCAACAGCGTGCGCGACGTGCCGGCACTGGCGTTGATCTCCTCAATCAGCGACGCCAGCGTGACCTCGCGCCCGTCGATAGCTTCGATGACGTCGCCGACCTGGATCCCGGCATCCTGAGCAACCGACGAGGTCGTGGATGCTATCGACGTGACCTGGGGAGTGGTCACCGGACCAACCCCGAGATCACCCGCGTCGTAGCGGCCCAGAGCCGCCGGTGTCACCTGAACTGTATGCGCTCCGCCGTCACGCCGCAGCACCACCTCGGTCTCTCGGTCGGCACGCAGCACGACGGAGAGAATCATCTCCTCCCAGGTGTCAACCTCCCTCCCGGCGACGCTCAGAATGCGATCCCCTGGGCGGATACCGGCCGCCGCCGCCGGCGAGTCTTCGGCCACGGACCCGACCACAGGAGGCTGCTCCGGATAGACGGGGACCTCTGCGCCCTGATACAACACGACCGTCATGACCACCACCGCGAGGATGCCGTTCATGACCGGTCCGGCAAGCAGGATCTGGACCCGCTGCCACTTGGTCTTGGACGGGAACTCGTCGGGCTTCCCCTCGGGCTTGTCGTCCGCGCTTTCGGCCATGCCGGCCATCTTGACGTAGCCACCAAGCGGAAACGCGCAGATGCAGTACACCGTGTCACCACGCTTGGTCTGGAGCAGCTTCGGCCCGAAACCGAGCGCGAACGTCAGGCACCGGACACCGTGCCACCGCGCCACCAGGAAGTGCCCCAGCTCGTGGACGAACACCAGCACACCGAGGGTAATCAGCAACGGGATCACATCGGTCATCGTTGCGATTGTAACTCGGCCACGAGGCTTCTGGACAACGCGCGGGCACGGGCATCCACGCGACGCACATCGGCCAGGGTCGGCGTGTCGAGCGCCGACGTCTCGGCAGCGGCAGCGTCGAGTGCGGCCGAGATCACGACCGGAATCGCGCTGAACGGCACAGCCTCATCGAGAAAGGCCTCAACCGCAACCTCGTTCGCTGCGTTGAGCGCCACCGGCAGCGCCGCACCGCCCCGCAGCGCGCGGTAGGCCAGCGCCAGGCAGGGAAAACGATCGGTGTCCGGTCGGCCGAACTCGAGCCGCCCGCAGGCCGCGAGGTCGAGCGAGGGCAGATCGGTGTCCCAACGGTCTGGATACGAGAACGCGTATTGAATCGGCAGACGCATGTCGGTAACACCGAGCTGGGCGATCTGTGACCCGTCACGCAGCTCGACCAGCGAATGCACGACCGACTGGGGGTGCACGACCACGTCGATCCGGTCAGCCGGCACGCCGAACAGCCAGCGCGCCTCGATGACCTCGAGCCCCTTGTTCATCAGCGTTGCCGAGTCGACGGTGATCTTCCGCCCCATGCGCCACGTCGGGTGGCGGAGCGCGTCGGCCGGCGTCGCACGGGCCAGTTGCCCAGGGGTCCAGTCACGAAACGGACCACCCGATGCAGTGAGGATCAGCCGTTTGACCTCGTCGGACGACCGTCCGTGGAGACACTGATGGATCGCATTGTGCTCGCTGTCGACAGGGAGAATGGACACCCCGCACCGTCGGGCTGCCTCCATGACGAGCCCACCAGCCATCACGAGCACCTCCTTGTTGGCCAGCGCAATCGTCTTGCCTGCCTCGATCGCAGCGAACACCGCGTCGAGCGCGGTGGTGCCGGTGGTCGCGCACAGTACCAGGTCGACATCGGGATGCGTGGCAACGGCCAGCAGGCCGTCGGGGCCAGCGCGCGACTGCTCGACGGACCCCGCACACGACACCGACAGCCGTGACTGCACGGAGACCAGGGCGTCGTCGGCTGCCATCGCGATCACCCGAGGGCGATGCCGCTCGACCTGATCGGCGAACCGCGCCACGTTGGCGCCGGCAGCGAGACCAACCACCTCCACCCGGTCGGGATGCGATGCCGCGACAGAGAGCGCGCTGCACCCGATGGACCCCGTCGACCCGAGTATGGCGATGCGTTGCATTTCTAGACCGGGGCTTCGCCCCGAACCCCCGCGCGCGCTACGCCCTCTCCAAAGTCCCGGAGGCCTGCCCCCGTTTCCGACGCGTTGCATACTAGGCCCCCAGCTGGAGGAACAGGTAGAAGCCGGGTGCGGCGAACAACAGGCTGTCGATGCGGTCGAGCATGCCGCCATGACCCGGAATGAGCGCGGACGCGTCCTTGACCCCCGCGCCGCGCTTGAGCTGCGACTCGAACAAATCTCCAGCAATACCGAGTCCAACGATGGCAAGGCCAAGCAGCGCCCGCTGCGGAACGGTCGACTGGTCGAGCACCGGTGTGACAACCAGACTCATCAGGGCAACCCCTGCTGCCAGACCGAATAGAGCCCCTTCAACCGTCTTCTTCGGGCTGATCGCAGGCGCGAGCGGGGTCTTGCCGAGCCATCGACCGCCGTAGTACTGCGCGGTGTCGCTGACCATGATGGTCGCCAGGAGCAGCAGCACCGCCTCGCGACCACCGGTCGTCCTGACCGCCACCGCGGCACCGATCGGTAACCCTAGATACAGGATCGGAAACACTGACGCGGCGCTGTCGAGCAGTGTCTGAGTACCGCGCCGGACACTGGCGAGGCTGACGATCCCGATCGTCAAGCCCGACGCCATCAAGACCACCACCGTGACGTCGAGCGCCACTGCGGCCGCCACCGCGACCACCGCAACCACGGGCACGCCGGGGGACAGACGGGCGCCATACCCAGTGGCAAGCGCCGCGTACTCGCGGAACGCCAGAAGCACCACGACTTCCGCCAGCACCAAGGTCGCCAGCGGCGGGAGAAACCAGATGGTTCCGACCACCAGCGGCAGGATCGCGAGGGCGCTGAGGACACGAGCCATGCGATTCGAGGCGCAAGCGTTGCTGGCGGTCAGTTCCCGACAACGGCGGGCTGCGTAATTCCACCATAGCGCCGGTCGCGCTTCTGGTAGTCGAGAATAGCCTCGAGCAGGTGCCTGGCGCGAAAGTCTGGCCACAGGGTTTCGGTGACCCAGATCTCGGCGTACGCGATCTGCCACAGCAGAAAATTACTGACCCGCATCTCTCCACTCGTGCGAATGAGCAGATCGGGGTCCGGCTGACCTGCGGTGTAGAGCAGCGCTCCAAACCGCTCTTCGTCGAGATCTGACGGCTGGAGCCCAGCCCGAATGGCACGTCGCGCCGCCTCGACGATCTCTGCCCGCCCGCCGTAGTTGAGCGCGATATTGAACTGCATGCCGTGGTTGCCGCTGGTCCGCTCTCGTCCAATGTCGAGCTCGCGCCGCACGTCGACCGGTAGCTCGTCCTCGCGTCCGATGACCTGGAACCTGATGTCATTGACGAGTAGATTCTCGAGCTCGAGCCGCAGATACCGCTTGAGCAGGCCCATGAGGACACCGACCTCGGTTCGGGGGCGCTTCCAGTTCTCCACCGAGAACGCGTAGAGCGTGAGCACCTCGATCCCGAGGCGGGCAGAGGTCTCGACGACGTCGCGCACCGAATCGATTCCAGCACGGTGACCCTCGACGCGCGGCAGATGCCGATGTGCGGCCCACCGACCGTTGCCGTCCATGATCACCGCCACGTGGGCCGGGAGCCGGTCGAAGTCCACTTGTCGCGCAAGCGATGCCTCCCGCGAACCGGCGGGCGCCCAGGTCAGCAGGTCTTCGAGGCTCATCGATCGTGTCGCACAGTCGGCGAGGGGTGACTGATCCCTCCTAACTCGTGATGATACGAGCCGTTAGGACCCTGGTCAAAACAAAGTTCCCGTTCTGACCGGGGTCCTGTGCGCTCGTTCAAGCGCCACCGCTCGTACGCGCCGCCCCGCTAGGAACCGAAACAGAAGCTGGCGCAGCCCGCCTTCGCCGAGGCTACGACGGGCAGTGATTCCTGACTCCTGACTTCTCGGAGCACCCCGTCTCATACTCGACTCGCATCAGAAACAACCCATGCGGCGGGGCCGTCTGCCCGGCCGCGGCGCGGTCCCTGGAGCGGAGCGCCTGCTCGACCGCGGCACGGTCCCGTTGCCCTCGGCCGACCTCGACGAGTGTCCCGACGATGACGCGTACCATGTGACGCAGGAAGCCGCTGCCCCGCACGTCGATAAAGGTCAGCGCGGCGCCGGCGCCACCATCGACGAAGCTCGGGTCACGGGGTACCCGGCTGAGACTCAGCTCGAACAGCGTCCGCACCGTCGAGTGCGTCGAGCTGCCGGTCGCGTGAAAGGCCGCGAAATCGTGCTCACCGACGAGCACGCGCCCCGCTTCAGCCATCGCTGCGTGGTCGAGGAACCCACCGACGTGCCACCCGTGACGTCGGTCGAACGGGCTGACCACCGCATCGTGGAGCAGGCGGTAGCGATAGGTCTTGGCGGTCGCATCGAACCGCGCGTGAAACGGTTCCGGACGGGCCTCCGCTCTCACGACACGGATGTCCGGTGGCAGCCTCGAGTTGACGGCACGAAGGAGGGCGTCAGGAGCGATCGTGTGCGTGAGCTGGACGCTGGCCACCTGCCCAACCGCGTGGACCCCGGCGTCGGTTCGTCCCGCGCCCACGACCACGACCGGGGCCCCCTCAATCTCGGCAAGCGCAGCCTCGAGACACCCCTGAATCGACGACCCGTTCTGCTGCCGCTGCCACCCGACGTAGGCGGTGCCCTCGTAGGCGATGGTGAGCTTCAGGCTGCGCATCACAGTGCGCTACAGACTGGAGGGTTCAGGCCCCCGATCTGGAGCCCGGCTTCGAGACGGGCTCCCCACGGGCGCACATCGGGCACACGGCCGACTCGTAGGCGGGCAGCGGGATCTGCACCAACGCCTGGAAGGGCACGTCGAACCGCACCGGCTCTTCGCCACGGTCGACAATCGCCGCCGCCGCGACGACCGCACCGCCCGCGGCCACCGCCACCTCTATCGTCTCGCGTGTCGAGCCGCCGGTCGTGACGACGTCCTCGATGACCAACACGCGCTCGCCAGGGTCGATCCGGAAGCCGCGGCGCAGTATCAGTCGCCCGTCCCGGCGCTCGGCGAACAGCGCACGGACACCAAGGGCTCTCGCCACCTCGTGTCCGATGACCACCCCACCCAACGCCGGCGAGAGGACGACACCCGGTTCGAAACCCGCCGCCTGCTCCGCAAGCGCCGCCCCCAGCGCCGTCGCATGTTCGGGGTGCTGCAGCACCCGCGCGCACTGGAGATAGCCGCCGCTGTGGAGCCCGGAAGAAAGCTCGAAATGCCCCTCCAACAATCCTTCACATCGCCGAAACAGATCGAGCGCGGTCGTTGACGTCATCGACATGGTCGGTGGCGGTGGGACGCGTCCCGTCCCGGTCGCGGCGGGCGCCACACCCATCAGACCGAGAGTATACAATCGACGGCAAGACGAACGTCTCGCGCGAGGCTGCGCCTCACACCCACGAAAAAGGACGGAGCGCAGTCGCGCTAGCCATTCTCCTCACAGCCCGGCCCCACCGGCGCGTTTGCCTCTTCCGATTCAGGAGATTTCACATGCGTAATGGACGAACCCTTGTTGCGACCGTTGTAGGCCTCTGCGGACTCACCGTGGGGCCGGCGCTCGCCGGCCAAACCCAAACCAACGTCACCCGGTCAGAGGACCCCGGTCCGCCCCTGTTGGTCGCGGGTGTGCTCGTACCGCCTTCGGTGCTCCAGCCGGAGGAACGCGACGTCCGCGAGCTGTCGGTGGACGAAGCGGTCGCCTTGGCGCTCGAACAGAACCTGGACCTACGCGTGGAGCGGCTCAATCCGCTGATCCAGGACCTCAGCATCGCCGAGGCACGCTCGGTGTACACCCCCACGTTGTCGACCACCCTGCTGACCAACAACCGGAGCCGCCCGTCGACGAGCATCTTCGACGGCAGCGAAAGCACGATCAGCGACCGGCTGTTCAGCGACAGTGTGGACATCGCCCAGGAGGTGCCATGGGCCGGTGGCCGCTACTCGGTAAACTGGGATGGCTCGCACTCGAGCACTAACAGTGGCTTCACGTCGTTCGACCCGGTGCTTCAGTCGAACCTGCGGCTCAACTACACTCAGCCGCTTCTGCGCAATCTGGGAATCGATGCGCCGCGCCTGCAGATCGCGATCACACGGCTCAATCGGGACATGTCGGACATCCAGCTCCGCCGCACGGTGGTCCAGACCCAACGCCGCGTCCGCTACGCATACTGGGGACTGGTCTTTGCCCGGTCGTTCCTCGAGGTCCAACGCCAGTCACTCGAGCTCGCCGAGGAGTCGTTGCGCAACAACCGGACACGTGTCGAGGTCGGCACGATGGCGCCGCTCGACATCGTCGAAGCGGAATCGGAGGTGGCACGGAACGAGGAGGCAGTCATCATCGCCGAGGCCGACCTGGACCGCGCCGAAGACCAGCTACGTACCCTCATCTTCGACCCGGACGTCCCCGATTTCTGGTCGATCCGGATCCAGCCGAGTGATGAGCCGATCCTGCGGGCGCGAACGATCGATATCGACGCGGCGGTCAAGAACGCGCAAAACAACCGCACAGATCTGGACACGCTGGACAAGGACATCGAGAACACCGACACCAACATCCGCTACTTCCGTAACCAGCGGCTCCCGGACGTGAACCTCCAGGTCGATTACGCGTTGAGTGGGATCGGCGGCACGGAGCTACTTCGTGGACAGGGGTTTCTCGGTCCGATCACCGGCACGGAACAGACCTCGTTCGGCAGCGTCCTGGGCGACATCTTCTCGAACGACTTCCCAAACTGGACAGTCGGTGTCACCGTGGCGTATCCACTCGGCACCAGTTCGGCCACGGTCAGCCTCGAGCGCGCCCGGCTGGAACGGACGCAAGCCGACGTGACCCGCCGGAGTCTCGAGACACAAATCGCCTATGAGGTCCGCGACGCAGGCCGCAACGTCACCACCAACCTGCAACGGGTCGAGGCTACCCAGTCGGCACGGCAACTGGCCGAACGCCGGCTCGAGGCGGAACAGCGCAGGTTCGAGGTAGGTCTGTCCACGAGCTTCTTCGTGTTCCAGGCCCAGCGCGACCTGGCCTCGGCCCGGAGCCGCGAGCAGCAAGCGATCCTCGACTACACGCGGTCCCTCGTCGACTTCGACGCGGTGCAGGACATCCCGCTGGGCGGCACCTTCTAGTAAAGGCGACGCCCAGGACCCCGCCTGCACGTGTCGCCACGACGCTCCGGCGGTCGATGGTACACTCGCGCTCGTGCCGAAGTTGTCGGTGGTCATCATTACGCTCGACGAGGCCTCGAGTATTGACGGTGCGTTGGCCTCGGTCGCGTGGGCCGACGAGATCGTGGTGGTTGATTGTGGCAGCACCGACGACACGGTGGCACTGGCGCGGCATCATACCGACCGTGTCAGCCACAGAGACTGGACCGGATACAGCGATCAGAAAAATCACGGGAACCGGCTAGCCACCCACGACTGGGTGCTCTCGCTCGACGCAGACGAGCGGGTCTCACCCGAGCTCGCCACCGAGATCACCGCCCTGCTCAGAGAGGATCCAGCCCATCGCGGGTATCGGATCCCCCGCACGACCCATTATCTGGGCCGGTGGATCCGGACGACCGACTGGTATCCGGATCGCCAGCTGCGCCTGTATGACCGCCGGGTCGCCCGCTGGAGCCTCGACCGGGTGCACGAGTCGGTGCGGGTCGACGCCAGCGTCGGCCGGCTCCGGCACGAGCTCCGGCACCACTCCTACCGGGACCTGTCGGACCACCTCGCGAGAATCGACCGCTACACGACCCTGGTGGCGGCACGGCTGCTGGACGAGGGTCGGCACGCCGGGCCACTCGATCTCGTGGTCCACCCCCCGGCAGCATTTCTCCGGAACTATCTCATCCGGCGCGGCTGCCTGCAGGGGGTCCCGGGCCTCATCGTCTCGCTCATGAACGCCTACTACGTGTTCTTGAAGCACGCGAAGCTCTGGGAGCTGCGTCACGAACGGCGCCGGGCGCCTGACGAACGGGGATAATGGTCATCGGTCATGTTCTCCCTCCACGTCGACACCGCGCGTAGCTGGCGCGGCGGCCAGAACCAGGTCCTGCTGACGGTGCTCGGGCTGCGCGCCCTGGGCCACCGGACGGCGCTAGTCGCACATCCGCACGGCGAGCTCTGCCGACGAGCGGCCGAGGGTCCGGACCTGATCCCGATCGCAGCATCCGGCGAGATGGGTCTCCGGGCAGCCTGGCAACTCTCGCGGGTGCTGAGGGCATTGCGGCCAACGGTGGTGCACGCGCATGACGCGCACGCCGTGGCCATGGTGGCACTGGCGCGCTCGCTCGGCCGGCTCGACCCGCTGCCGCGGTTCGTGGTCTCTCGTCGGGTCGATTTTCACATCCGGCGGAACACGTTCTCTCGATGGAAGTATGGGCAGGTCGACCTGTTCCTGTGTGCATCGAACGCGATTCAGTCGATGCTGGTAGGCGACGGGGTGCCAGCGTCGCGGATCATGACTGTGCACGAAGGTGTCGACCTGGAACACGTCGCCGCAGCGCCGCCGCTTGACATCCATGCTGAACTCTGGCTGCCAAGCGGGGCGCCAATCGTCGGCAACGTGGCTGCGCTGGTGCCACACAAGGGTCACCGGTATCTCATCCAGGCAGCGGCCATGGTGGTGCGCCAGATACCAGACGCTCGGTTCGTGATCCTCGGCACAGGGGAGCTCGAGTCGGTGCTGCGCACGCAGATCAAGCAGCTCCACCTCGAGCGGCACATCTTGCTGGCCGGGTTTCGCCCGGATGTGCTCTCACTCCAGAAGGGGTTCGATCTGTTCGCGATGAGCTCACTCACCGAGGGATTGGGCACAGCGCTGCTCGACGCAATGGCGATCGGGCAAGCCATTGTCGCCACGCAAGCCGGCGGCATCCCCGAAATGATCATCCATGACCAGACCGGCCTGCTGGTGCCCCCACGTGACGCCGACGCCCTGGCCGCCGCTATCGTCCATCTGCTCCGCGACCCAGAGCGGCGGACACGACTCGGCGCTGCAGGCCACGAGCGGGTGCGCAGCTCGTTCAGCGTCGAACGAATGGTCCAGGCGACACTCGACGCTTACGGCCAGCTGGTCGACACACCCCGCGTAGCGGGCACTGATCATCCCGCTGTGGTTGGTTGAACCCGCAGGCGTTCATCATCCCCAGATGGCAGATCGAAAAATCGAAGCGGACCGGGTCCTCCGGGTCCAGACGTCGGAGCGACGCAGTGATCTCGCTCGCCATACCCCAGCCCGGACTGCGGTATCGCGTGAGACCCAGACAGCGGCCCACACGGATCACATGTGTGTCGAGCGGAATCACGAGCTTGGACGGGGGCAGCCCAGACCAGACACCCAAGTCGACCGCGTCCCGGCGTACCATCCAGCGTAGGAAGAGGTTGAGACGCTTGCACGCACTGCCGGCGTCGGGGCGCGGAAAGAAATAGGTCGCCCAGCGCCGGGTGGCGCGGTCGCCATAGATGTCATCGAGGTCGATGGCGCGCGCTCGAGCAGAGAACCGGTTCAACGCCGGGCCGACATCCGACTCGGAGACAGCGAAGCCGTCGAGAAAGAACCGCTCGATCGACCCCGCCTCGTCGACCATCCGTCGCAGGATCCAGAGCAGCGCGATCAGGTCCACACCGCGGATCCAGCGATGCACCAGCGGGCGGAGGCGGTGACCATCGCGCTCAGGGTCGAAGTCGCGGACAAAAGCGGCCGGGCGGTCCCCCAACACCGCGAGCAGCGACTCGGTCGTTCCGAGCACGCTTGCGACTCTGCCGAACGCCAGCGCAGAGGCACAGAACGCGACCACCTCCCGGTCGGCCACGGTGGTGTAGCGGCGAACGACGTGGATGGGGTCGACCGCCGATTCGACGTGGTTGAAGCTGGCGTACAGACGCTCGAGCGGCGCCTTGAGCCGGTGGAGTGTCGATGACGGCACCCGGCTAGCGACGCTCCGCCTCGAACCGCCCGTTCGACCTCGGCTCCGCATCGCTGGCCGGCTTCTCTCAGCGCCGCGCTACGCGGGGGTTAGTGTCCTTCATCACCCAGACTTGCCGCTCGACACTGGTCGAACGCGGTCGCGCCCGGCACCGACTCGTTCATATAGACGGTGCGTCCACCGACGATGGTTGCTGCCACACCCCCCCGTAGCGACCACCCGTCGAACGGGGTGTTCCGTGCCAAGGACCGGAACGCGGCCGCCTCGACCGTGACCACCAGCTCTGGCGCCAGCACTGTGATGTCGGCCGGCGCGCCGACCGACAGGTCTCCACCTGGCACCCCGAGGATACGGGCCGGGTTCACCGCCAGCAGCTCGACCAGCCGGCTCAACGGGACATGGCCGGCGTGTACCAGCCGGTCCAGACAGATCGACACGGCTGTCTCGAGACCGACGATCCCGAACGGCGCGTGGTCGAACTCCACGAGCTTCTCATCGTAGTGATGCGGCGCGTGGTCAGTGGCGATGCAATCGATGCTCCCGTCGCGCAATCCTTCCAGCATCGCCTCGACGTCGTCCGTCTCGCGCAAGGGCGGGTTCATCTTGTAGTTGGTGTCGTATCCAACGAGCTGCTCATCGGTCAACGTGAAGTGATGCGGCGTCACCTCGCAGCTCACCCGGACACCGCGATCCTTGCCCGACCGCACCGCGTCCAGCGCCCCCCGCGCGCTCAGGTGTGCAATGTGCACGGGCGACCCAGTGAGACGGCTCAAGGTGACATCGCGCGCCACGTTGATCTCCTCGGCGGCAGCCGGCAGCCCACGCAACCCCAGAGCCGCAGCGTGATACCCCTCATGCGCGACCCCATCCCCCGCGAGCGAGGCCTCCTCACAATGGTCGATGACCGGCATGTCGAACATCGCGGCGTACTCGAGGGCACGTCGCATCAACGACGCATTCGCCACGGGATGACCGTCGTCGGACACCGCGACACATCCGGCGGCCCGGAGCTCTCCGATCTCCGCAAGCTGCTCACCCGCCTGGCCCTGTGTCACCGCCCCGATCGGATAGACCCGGGCGAGCCCCGCCTGGGCCGCCCGGAGCAGAATCAGTCTCGTGATGGCGGCGTCATCGTTGATCGGCTTGGTGTTCGGCATACAGGCGACGGCGGTAAAGCCACCGGCCACCGCCGCCGCGACACCGGTGGCCACGGTCTCCTTGTGCTCGTACCCCGGTTCACGCAAATGGACGTGCATGTCGATGAACCCTGGGCACACGACGCCCCCCCCTGGTATCTCGATGACGACGGTGCCAGATTCGATCTCCAGGTTGGGACCGACACGGGTCACTCGACCCGCTTCGATCAGCACGTCCGCCACACGATCGACGCCGTTCGCCGGGTCGACGACGCGCCCGCCCCTGAAGATCGTCCTGTCCTGGTTCGACACCTGCACTCCGCTTCTCTTGTCCTAGCAGCCCGTGGCAAAAATCCCACTGCATTCGACCGGCGCTGCATCCCGCCTGGCAGCGTTGCTCTTCGGTCAAATACTGCCGGTATTTTCCCTCTTCGCGCCTTGCCATCCGGGCGCTTCGCCGGTCTCGGTGCCACGCGGGACTTTCACCACGGACTGCTCGGCGTAGCACTGCCGGTCACGAATACGGCAGTAATTAGGAGCCCCGTTCCTCTTGGCGCGCGCCGGCCAGTAAATACAGCACCGCCATACGGACAGCGACACCGTTCGCCACCTGGGCAAGGATGACCGAGTCGGGCCCGTCGGCGACCTCCGAGGCGATCTCGACACCGCGGTTCATGGGACCTGGGTGCATAATGATGACGTCCGGCTTCGCGCGGCGAAGACGCGCCATCGTCATCCCGAACTGTCGGAAATACTCACGCTGCGATGGGAAGAAGTAGCCGCGCATTCGCTCCAGCTGGATCCGGAGCAGCATGATCACATCGGCGCCCTCGACCGCCTCGTCGACCGAGGTGGTCGCACGCACACCCAGCCGGGCCATGTCGGGCAACATCAGGGTGGCCGGCCCGCACGCGCACACCTCGGCCCCGAGGGCCCGCAGCAACAGGACGTTCGAGCGCAGCACGCGGCTGTGCAGCAGGTCACCGATAATGGAGACCTTGAGCCCCTCGACCCGGCCCTTGCGTTGCCGAATGGTCAGTGCGTCGAGTAGCGCCTGCGTCGGGTGTTCGTGCATGCCGTCGCCCGCGTTGATCACCCGAGCGCGACAGAGACGGGCCGCCAGATGACCGGCTCCGGCCGAGGCGTGCCGCAGCACGATCATGTCGGGGGCCATCGCCTCGAGATTGCGCACCGTATCGGCCAGGGTCTCGCCCTTCGCGACGCTCGAACCGGTGGCCGCCACGTTGAGGGTGTCGGCGCTGAGCCGCTTCTCGGCGATCTCGAACGAGGTACGGGTCCGGGTGCTCGCCTCGAAAAAGAGGTTCACGACCGTCTGGCCCCGCAGTGTCGGCACCTTCTTGATCGTCCGGGTGCCCACCTCTTTCATCGCCTCGGCCGTGTCGAGAATCAGCAAAATCTCATCCGTCGACAGGTCGCTGATGCTCAGCAGATCCTTCGCACGCAGCCCGGACGGGGTATCGACGACCGGCCGCACGCCGGGCGGTCCACCCCGGTCAGTAGACGTCCCATCGGCGGGGCGACGGGCGCCCTCAGTGACCGGAAGCATGCTCCAGCACCACTTCGTCCAGCCCCTCGACCTCTTCCAATCGAACCCGCACACTTTCACGGAGCGAGGTCGGCAAGTTCTTCCCAACGTAGTCGGCCTTGATCGGAAGCTCGCGGTGCCCTCTGTCCACCAGCACCGCCAACTCGATCGACCGAGGGCGCCCAAAGTCGATCAGGGCATCGAGCGCCGCGCGAATCGTCCGACCGGTGTACAACACGTCGTCGACCAACAGAATCCGCTGGTCGTCGATCGAGAAATCGATCTCGGTCTTGCGCAAGACGGGCTGTGGTCCTACCGGGTGACGCATCAGGTCGTCCCGATACAACGTGATATCGAGCACACCTGTCGGCACGGTCGCACCGGTGATGTCATGCAGCACCGACGAGAGCCGGCGGGCGATCGGTACGCCGCGCGTGCGGATCCCAACCAGCGCGACATCATCGAGCGTGCGGTTGCGCTCCACGATCTCGTGCGCGATCCGTGTGATCGTGCGAGCGACCTGGTCTGACGCCATCACAACAGGCATGACAACCCCCGGGGCTTTGACCGGAGCGCCCGCGCAAGAACCATCGGGGACCGGACGCCGCGAAGAGACGGAGTACAGCAGAGAGAGGTTGGTGGAACGGGCTGGGGACGATACACGATCAGACCTCTTTGTGGCCTCTCTGGGCCGACATTAAAGAGCTGATGCGATCATAGTCCACGGCCTGTCGGTTGCCAAGCCTGGTCCGACGGCGTTCGGATATACTCGCGGCGTATGCCGCTCGACGTCGCCGCCGCCGTCGTATCCAACACCCACCTGTCCAACGATTACAATGTACTGGCGTTGGCCGCCCCCACGGTCGGGTCTGACGCGCGGCCGGGGCAGTTCGTGATGGTCAAGGCTGCCGAGGGGAACGACCCGCTGCTCCGCCGGCCCTTCTCCGTGTTCGAGGTCCTCCGGGACGACGCCCACCGGATCACCGGGTTCTCGCTGTTGAACAAGCGGGTCGGGGTCACGACCCGGATGCTGTTCGCGCTGCAACCGGGCGACCGGATCCAGTGTCTCGGCCCGCTGGGTCGGCCGTTCTCCGTGACGGAGCCGCCGGAACGGGCCTGGATGGTCGCCGGCGGGGTCGGTCTGGCGCCGTTCGCCACGCTCTCCACGGTCCTCCGGGAGCGACAGATCGAGACCACCCTGTTCTACGGCGGCCGAACCGCAGATGATCTGTTTCATCTCGACGAGTTCCGTGAACGTGGTGTCCACCTGGAGCTAGCGACCGACGATGGGAGCCGAGGAGACCATGGCAACGTCACGATCCCGCTCGCACGAGCCCTCGGCAACGTGGATCCGGGAGTACCGATCCGGCTCTATGCCTGCGGACCGACAGCGATGATGCGCGCCGTGTCGGCGCTGGCGGCAACCTACGGACGCGCGACTGAGGTGTCCCTCGAGCAGGTCATGGGATGCGGTCTCGGCGGCTGCTACAGCTGTGTCGTGCCGATACGGCGCGACGGCGGTCCCACCCGGCTCGTGCGTTCGTGTCTCGACGGACCGGTCTTTGATGGCGGCACCGTGGTCTGGGAGGCACTGGTGTGAGCGTCGACCTGTCGGTCGACATCGGCAGTCTGCACCTGCGCAATCCGCTGATTGCCGCGAGCGGGTGTTTCGGCTACGGCGTGGAGTACGCCGACGTGGTGGACCTGTCAACCCTCGGCGGGGTCGCGGTCAAGGGGCTGTTTCTCGATGAACGAGAGGGCCATCCACCAGCACGCATCGTAGAGACGCCCAGCGGCATGCTGAACGCCATCGGGTTACAGGGCATCGGTGTACGCCGGTTCGTGGACGAGAAACTACCACAGCTCCGTGCCCACGGCGCTGTGGTCATCGTCAACATCTGCGGCTCGACGATCGACGAGTATGCCGAGGTGGCGCGCATTCTGGACGATGCCGACGGCGTCGGCGCGATCGAGGTGAACATCTCCTGCCCGAATATCAAGGAGGGCGGGATGATGTTCGGCTGCTCGATACAGGGCACATATGACGTCGTCGCCGCGGTACGCCGGGTGACGCAACGTCCGGTCGTCCCAAAGCTCACACCAAACGTGACCGACGTCGCGTCGTTTGCCGTCGCTGCCCGCGACGCGGGAGCGGACGCCGTGTCGCTCGTCAACACCTTCCTGGCCATGGCGATCGACGTCGAGACACGTCGTCCCAAGCTGTCGAACGTGCTGGGCGGGTTGAGCGGCCCGGCCATCCGACCGATCGCGGTCCGAATGGTCCATGAGTGCCGACAGGCGGTGAACCTCCCCATTATCGGCATGGGTGGCATCATGACCGCCAGCGATGCACTGGAGTTCATCATCGCCGGTGCCAGCGCCGTGCAGGTGGGCACGGCGAACTTCGTGGACCCCTTCGTCTGGAACAAGCTGCTGACGGGCCTCACCGACTACTTGCAGCGCCACGCGCTCGCGAAGATATCGGACCTCGTCGGCACGCTGGACATCTCGGGGAAGGATCATGACGTCTGACGCACCCTGGTCGATTCGGCGCGATGGCCTGCCCCCGGGTAGCGGGGACCAGCTCCTCGTAGCGCTTGACGTGGATACCCGGGAGCGTGCGCTCGAGCTGGCCGACCTGCTCCGTGGCACCGCGGGTGGGTTCAAGATCGGAAGCCGGCTCTTCACGAGCGAAGGCCCATCACTGGTCGCAGCGCTCGCGGACCGAGGAGATCGGGTGTTCCTCGATCTCAAGTATCACGACATCCCGACGGTCGTGGCGCAGGCGGTATGTGCCGCGGCCCGGCTCGGAACGTGGATGCTCACGGTCCATGCCGTCGGCGGACATGCCATGTTGCATGCGGCGGCGGACGCGGCGCGCCAGTCGGACCGGCGCCCGCTCGTTGTGGGGGTGACCGTGTTGACCAGCCTCGACGGTGTAGACCTCGCGCGCATCGGTGTAGACCGCGCGCTGGCCGACCAGGTGGAAGCGCTGGCCGACCTGGCGACCGGCGCTGGGCTTGACGGGGTCGTCGCCTCCCCACTGGAGGTGGCGCGGTTGCGTGCCCGTCTGGGCCCGACCCCCACCATCGTCACCCCCGGCATCCGTCACGGCCCCGGCGGTGGCGACGATCAGGTTCGTACACTCAGCGCCGGCGAGGCCGTGGCGGCCGGGGCCAGCTACATCGTGGTCGGCCGCCCTATCATCGCGTCAGCGGACCCGCTCGCGTCGGCCCAGGCCATTGTTCGAGAGCTCGGTGCTCACCACACCAAGGAGACAGAAGACAGGAGGCAGGAGGCAGGAGAAGCCTGAGGGCTTCGCCAGCTTTCTGTGACCAGACCCGGTCGCACATGAAACAGCTGACCCTCTACACACGACCCGGGTGCCACCTGTGCGACGACCTGAAGGAGACGCTGATGCGGGTCCGCCCCCAACAGGCCTTTGATCTGACCGAGGTCGACATCTCTCGCGACCCGGCGCTCGAGCGACGATACGGGCGCGACATCCCGGTGCTGCTGATCGACGGTGTTGAGACCGCGCGGCACCGGATCAACGATACCGACCTCGTCCGCAGGTTGGCCGCTGGTGGAAGTCCCGCGTCGCACCGAGACCGGTGACGCGCCTGCTGTGTGGCAAGGCGAAACGACGGAGCCTACCGACAGTACTCGGCCCCAGGAAGGAGCAGCCCCAACGTAGTCCAGGCGGAATGCAGCCACCGACCGGATCCCGGGGGGGTGCGAGGGCGCAGGCCGGTTGAGCCGTGTTGTGCGGGGCGCACCCCGCACACACGCTCAGCAAGGTTCCATTCCGGGCGAATGGTTACTTGGCGGTCACGAGGAAGTGTCCGCGCCGATTACGCGACCAGCATCCCTCGTGTGAGTCGCTGCAGAACGGCGACTCCTCGCCCTGGCTCACCGTCGCGATCCGATTCGCCGCGATTCCAAGGTTGACCAGATAGTCCTTGACCGACGCCGCACGGCTCTCGCCGAGCGCCAGGTTGTACTCGTTGGTACCGCGTTCGTCGCAGTGGCCTTGCACGGTCACCCGCGTTGAGCTCCACTCGCGCATCCAATCGGCGTTACGCCGGAGCGCAGCCTGTCCATCCGGCAGCAGCTCCGACATGTCGAGGTCGAAGAACACCGGGTCGAGCGGCGAGGTACTGTTGAGCTCCTCCAACGACATCCGCGCGAACAACTCCTCGGGAGTCAGCGGCGCCGGTGGCGGTGGTGGCGGCGGTGGCGGTGGCGGTGGCGGTGGCGGTGGTGGTGGTTCCGGTGCCGGCGCCGGCGGTGGTGGTGGCGGCTCAGGCGGCGGGTTGTCTGCGCAGCCCAACGCGCCAAGGCCGAGCACCATGCTTAGGCATACGGCGAGCAGATAGCGATATGAGGACTTCATTAGCGGTGTCTCCCGTCTCCGCGCTCCGAACTGGAGTCTCGTCTACCTTCTGTTTCAGAGACCCTATTCAAACGGAGCCAGCACTGGCACAGCTTACAGAGGAACGGCGAAATCTGTCAATTCACAGTATTTCCAATGACTTCCGA
>Ga0310122_10000992_pt1 | contig 18183 bp, 14 predicted proteins | sample CB6_Bottom_1051__FD_203503 | JGI IMG/M metagenome (GOLD analysis project Ga0310122, IMG submission 203503) | Marine microbial communities from Western Arctic Ocean, Canada - CB6_Bottom_1051 | ecosystem: Environmental > Aquatic > Marine > Oceanic | place: Canada: Western Arctic Ocean | collected...
CTTCTGGATTCTCCATTTGAGGAGCGCCGAAAACTTCTTGTAAAGTCAGTAAATCCTTCCGGCTCAAAGTTTGCTTTTGCCGAGCAACTTATTTCTGGTGAAAAGAAAAAAATCAAAAGATTTTACGAACGTGCCCTTTCTATGGGTCACGAAGGTCTTATGGCGAAGAATCTCAAAGCAAAATATACTCCTGGCTCGAGGGTGAAGCACATGTACAAGCTGAAGCCGGAGATGGAAAGCCTGGATTTGGTAATAATAGGGGCAATTTGGGGTGAAGGTCGCAGAGCCAGCTGGCTCGGTTCATTCATTCTCGGAGCTCGTGATCCTGATACATCAGAATTTGTCGAAGTCGGCAAAGTGGCTACAGGGCTCACTGATGAGAACCTTAAAAAACTTACAGAAATTCTTAAACCACTTATCACAAAGGATAATGTTTCCACGGTCGATGTAAGGCCGAAGATCGTTGTAGAAGTCGGCTATGAGGAGATACAGAAATCTCCTACTTATAGATCTGGCTTCGCTCTTCGTTTTCCACGAGTCAAGCAAATCAGGGACGACAAAGGTCCTGAGGATGCTGATAGTGTAGAAAGAGTAGCTCGTCTCTATGAATTACAGAGAAAATAGTCACTACTCTATAATAATAAAACTTTTATATACCACCTTAGTAACTGTACCTGTGGGAAATGAGTAAAAATTCAGATGTCCTTAATTTGCTGAACCGCGTTGGCTTAAACAAGTATGAATCAGAGCTCTATACGGCGCTCCTTAAAATGGGAAGCTCTACTGCCGGCGAGCTCGCATCAAAGTCTGACGTTCCACGGTCCAGAGTTTATGATGTTCTTATAAGTCTAGAGAAGAAGGGATTTGCTCTTATTCAGGTTGGAAGACCTGTGAAGTATACTGCAACAGCTCCTGACAGGCTTCTCGGTAGTATAGTTTCAAATTACGAGGATGACCATAAGGAAAGGCTTTCTGAGTTTGAAAGAATAAAGGGAAGTCTTTTGAAAGGTCTCAGCAGCATCCACGGAACTGAAGGTTCTGAGGATAAAAACATGGTCGGAATTATTCGTGGCAGGTCAAATATATACAGTCAGATGAAAACTATGATTTCTGATTCAAAATCCTCAATTGTGAAGATAGCCAGCGGAGAAAGCGCCGGTCATTTTGAAAAACATTGTTCTAGTCATATTGAGGGGGCAAAGAAAAGGGGTGTTAGTTCCCGTCTTATAATTAATTCAGGCGGAAAAGCCTCAGATTCAAAAAATCTAAATTACTCATCTGATTCAAGAGCTTCAAAAAGAAGCCACGGAAGGTTTCTCGTTAAAGACGGTGAAGAACTTCTTGCATTCCTCAGGGGCGGGGAATCTGCACTGTGGATACGCGATTCATCTCTAGCAGGCTCTTTCGCAGGACTCTTCGAAACAGTCTGGCAGAACAGCAAGTAATAAGTTATTAAACAAGGTTTATAAAAGGCGTTACACTACATTTTCAGGGTGTAACCAGCACTACGTGGCGTTACACTACTAAAATGGTGCTTTGCATTGGTCTATAAACGCTATATAAAAAAAGGCGGGAAGAAAGTAGGTCCCTATTATTATGACAGCGTACGAGACTCTGAGGGAAAAGTTCGTACAATATATATAGGCCGTGATCCGACAGAATATCTCAGAGAAAAAGCTATTTCAAAAAATAATACTAAATTTTCCTCTTCAAATTCTTCTCCTCCAATAAGGAAAATTCCTCTGCGTCCTCTGGGTGGCTATCGCAAGACTAAATTTGACTCAAAATCCATAGGCCTTTCTCTGGTTCTTCTTGCTCTTATTACTGTGGTTCTGTCTTCTCCTTTATCTGATTCTCCGACAGGTCTTGTTGCAGGCGGTCAAAAAGTTTCTACGAGCTGGGAAAATGTCGAGTTTCTGCAAATTACAGCTGGTCAGAGGGAACTTGCCTATCACATAATTTTCGGAAGCAATAAGCCAAGGCTCTGTAAGGACGGAATATTTATTCTCTCCGGTAATGGGGAGGAAGTTGATTTTACTCTTACTAACAAGCTTATTTTAGGAGGAGAATGTCAAGAAGTACTTGTTCACTTCACTGCCGGTCCGGAGGCGGATATTGCTGCTGTTTTAGGCCTCTTTGAAATAGATGAAATCAATCTGGCGTCTGAATATTCAATATTCTACGGTCTTGTAATATCTGGCGGAGTCGGAAGTTCTCCTGCGGCCGGCTCAGAAGTGGCAGACGAACAGGAACTGCAGAACATTCAACTGAAATATTCTCAGATAGTCGCTGGAGAGGATATTGTATGGACAAAGAAGTTGAAGGTTCAGAATACTGAAAAGCGTTCTAGAACTCTGGAGGTCAGCATTGACATACCTGATAACGCAAAGAGTGTCACTTTCACAAGTTATGCAGCTCCAAATGAGTTCTCAGTTTCTGATACTGTAGACGGGCAAGCTGTTGATTACGAGTATCAGCTAGAAAGCCTTGAGTCAGAAATTTTTGAACTAGAGTATGTTACAGATGGTCCAATCGTCGAGGAATCAAATCTTACAGAGGCTGACGGCAGGCTCACAAAAACAGTTAATGTTTCATCGGACTACCATTACGAAAATGTTCTCACCTATGCAACAGTTCCTGAGCTCGAGCCGGAGCAGGTCCATCTCTTCTGGATTATTGAGGGTCTTAAAACTGATGTCACTGAAAGGGTAGATTTCAATGTGAGCTTCTACGACGAGAACGGCGACGGGCTCATTGATAAAATGTCCTGGATTGTTCCACACCTCTCGACTCAGGAATTTATTCTTGTTTTTGACATCACTGTAATAAATCCCTGGCATTATGGATCCAGCGGAGAGGACTGGATTGTTTACTTCAACACAACGGGTGAAGGAACTCTGAACATAAGCAAAGACAGTCTCGCGGATTCAGTGCTTTCCTTTAACTGGATAAAATGCGGCATTTCTACCCTGACTCCGCTTATTAATGGTCCAAGTGTTATTGTCTACAACTATTCCTGCGATTACACCGGAAGTATCAGTCATACAATTTCTGATATGCCGTCTGAGGTCTTCAGTCAGACTTTGAACTTTGGAAATGACCTGTATAATGATGTTGATTATGCCTTCGACCCAGCTGCATGTGAGCCCTGGATGGATCCTGGACCTCCTGCCTTCCTTGATTGTGAGGCCTCCTGTACTCCTGACGGAGCTTATGGTATTGGTTATGATATAGATCCTGGTGTGGATGGAGCATGTTATGAAGAGAATCCAGAGATTGATGGACCTCCGGGTTGCCTAACTGCCTGCGGAGCGTCAACTCCGGAAGCAACAATAACGGCCTCCGATGCAACTGCAACAGAAGCAGGGTTAACAACTGGCGCTTTTACAATAAGTCTTGACTCAGCCGCCTCCGGAAATCTGGCAATAGATTTTACTGTCAGCGGAAATTCCACATCTGGAACTGATTACACAAGTATTGGAACTTCTGCAACAGTTCTTGACACAAAGGACAATGTTGTTGTAACTGTCACTCCCCTCTACGATTCAATCATCGACGAAGCCGAAACAGTCACTGTGACGCTTGACACCGGTTCAGGTTACACCGTCGGAAGTCCTAGTGAGGCAACAGTTACTATAACAAATAATGATCACAAATTTATCCTTGGAAAAGAAAGTACAACTTCAGCTTACACAGTAAATGGCTCAACAAACATTACCATTTCAAACAGCAGCAATTACAGTACTGACCAAATAATCAACTTCACCCACTCAACACACGGAGTCAGGCTGGCTTTGAATGTCCCATTCTCTACTTCCTTCATAAACCTAAGTTCTCTTGTAATAGATGCTAGCTATCTAAAAACTGCAATAAATTTTACTAGTGTTTCTGGTCCTGACTCTGCCAATCACACTGTATATTTCCCACTAACTGGAGCCGGCGGTTACATTTGTCCGGATGCAAATGCGACTTCTCAGGTTTCATCAGGCTGTTCAAAGGTCGTTTTTTTCTCACATCCTGATGCCTCAAGCGGAACGGCAAAAGGAGGTTTCCAGTTCTATATAGAAGGGTCAAGCTACAAAATAATGAATCTCTCTGGTAGCGGAGGCGGCGGCTGGGAACAGCCCGGTCATACGACGCCCCTGCTCAATCTGACGGACAATCCAAACAACACGAGCAGTGCAAATCTCACAGCGTGGAACCAGTCCACAAACCAGAATAACAGCGTTGCCGTTTACAACAATTATGACTGGATTGTCAACAACACTTCAATCGCTGTGGTAAATATGGCATTCGATGTCAATAACTCTACAGGTGTTAACAACTATGGGAATGGAAGCTCTGGCGTTGTTAGCGGCCCGACTCATATGTCAAACGCAAGCTGTAAACGTGGTGGCTGCTACAAGTTCGACGGTGTCAATGATTTCATCAATATTTCTGACAGCAATTCATTGGATATCACACAGAATATATCAATCAGCTTCTGGCTCAATATCACAGCCCTTCCTACGGCCTATTCAACAATAGTCCTTGGCAAGGCGAACACTTCAACGCACTGGGGCGGACCTTACTGGTTTGAGCTCTACGGAAACAACAACCCATCAGGAAAGACTCTGTCTTTCTGGATTGCCAATGCGTCTGACCAGGGAAGTACAGTCAATTATGCAAACGCAGCAAATCTTGCTTATCAGCATATAGTTGGAACTTATGATGGGCAGACAATGAGGCTCTTCGTAAACGGAACGCAGGTTAGTTCCAAGGCAATATCTGCCACACTAAAAACTAATGCTCATCCCTTCTACATCGGAAAGGGCTACGGAGGCACGGGCTACGGAGGCAATTACAGCGATGTAGTTGTTGACGAACTTACAATTTACGCCAGGACTTTGACGGCTCAGCAAATTTCGGTAATTTACAATTCAGGAACTCCAAAATACAATGTCACTGTTGCCGAAGAGTTAAAGCGCGGAGAGATTTGGAAGGTCAATGTTACTCCTATTGACAAGTACAGGAGCGGTCCAACTAAAACTTCTGCAACTGTTACAATAATGAACTCTGTCCCTACTCAGATTTCTCCAATCCTCAATGCGACTGACGACCCTCTCAACAGGACTGATGCAAATCTTACGGCCTACAACCAGTCGACGAATGATGTGGATAATGATACGGTAATTAATGTCTTCAACTGGGTTGTCAATGAAAGTTCAATAACAGTGCTGAACATGCCATTTGAAATAGGAAATGGAACTCTCAATGTTGCTGTCCAGGACTGGTCTGGCTCAGAGCGCGATGGGAGTATAATGGGCGGAGCCCTGACCTGGAATACTGGGGGCCCTTCTAACAACTTCTACAATTTCGGTGGTACAAATCAATATGTTTCAATACCTTATAGCGCTGACTTTAGCTTTGCAGGAGCTTCTCCCTTTACTCTGAACCTTTGGCTGAGGACTTCAAGTACTTCAAAACAGGGAATTTTCCAGGTACTTGATGAGGCAATGGAGGCAGTGGGCGGTTGTGGTGCTGGTCCCCCTGGTGCTATGTACTTCCTTTATCAGAAAACAGGAACTCCTCCTGTTGCAGAGTTCATAATCTGTGAGGATATAGCTAAGGACACTTTAACTGGAAATCTTGATATTTCAGATGGTAACTGGCATATGATTACTGTTACAAAGACAGCCACAACCTTAAATATGTACTATGATGGTGTCGCAGATGTTATTGGAATTCCTAACTCACAAATAGACATCCCTGGCAAGAGAGCGTTTGACCCCAACTCTAACCAGACAATTGGCAGGGTAAAGGACACTCAAACTCTCGCCGGAACTTTCTATTATGATGGAGATATAGATGATGTTATTGTTTACAACCGAGCTCTGAGTGTGCAACAAATTGGTCTTATATACAACGCCGGCACAGCAAAATATGACACTCAGAACCCTGCTGAGACAAATGAAGGCGATGTCTGGTATGTAAACGTCACTCCTATTGATTTAATATCCAATGGAACTACCAACAGGTCCAACAATGTCAGTACCGGAGCAGTTGTTACTCTGACACTGTCCAACTGTGATGTCAGTTTCGGAAATATGATTCCGGGTCAGGCTGACAACACTACGGACGGCTCTCCAACGCCTTGTGTTGTTAACAACACAGGAAATGTTGATGTAAATCTATCAGTTGAGAAGAATGCCAGTCTCTTTAGTACAGGGGATGGTTCAGGCTCAGGCTCTACTGTAAACTTCGGAGTCATGATAGCCAACACAAGCGTTTCTACAGCCTGCTGCATTGGAACAGGTTCTGGCGGTCGCTGTGTCGGAGGAAATTTCAGCGTTATCAACACTTCAATAAATGAAATTGTCAGGAACCTATCCTACATTGACGGAAGCGATGCCTGCGAACTTGAATATTCTGTCAAAATTCCAAGTGAGGAGCCCCCTGGGCTGAAAAACGCCACGGTTTTTGTTACTGCAGCAAAATCTGGTTAAGTTTATATACTTATTAGGCTTATTCCAAATTATGAAAGAAACAATGTCTATTAGGTCTTTTTCCGTGTTGCTCATTGCGGTTGTGTTCATATCAGTTATTGGAACTACATTAGTTCTCCAGAGTCTTGGATTTTTATCTCTTCCGACCTCTGTAGATTCAGGCTCTGCCACAGTTTCAGTTACGGTAGTTTCTCCGGATTCTGTAGTCGGTATAGAAACTACCGGTGAGGTGAAAGTCGACATAATTACAGAAGAATCCACGTGATTGCAATAAAGTATATATAACATATTTCTCACGTTAGAGTAGTAAAAAAATGGTAAAACAAATAGACTCAGGAACAGCTGCATTTGTTCTTACTCTTGTGGCTATTGTTTCAGTTCTTGGAACTACTGCAATACTCACTTCTAGCGGTCCAGTACCTTTCATTACAGGTTTTGCAACATCAGGAGCTAATAATACAACGGCAACAGCCTCTGTCAATGTCAGCGAATATGTTATAATGTCTCTCAATTCTTCTGTTCTAAAATTCGGAGAAGATGCACCCCTTACTCCAGGAGCCTCTGACGATACAACTGACGGAACTCCTGATCCACTTATCCTTACTAATGATGGTAATGTTGAAATGAACGTTTCAGTCCAGAAAAACGACGATTTGTTCACAACAGATGTTTCGGGAAGCCTCCAGATAAAAGTCGCCAACGTTACAGCTGGAGATAATGCAGGATGCAACCACGGTGGTTCAGGAACTCTTGCTCTCACATTTACAGACATTGTCTCTTCTCCAAATCCTACTCAAATAATCCGCAACCTTGGTTATGTTGCTGCAAACGACACCTGCGCTATACATTTCAAAGTTACAGTTCCATCTGATGAGCCTGCAGGAAACTATACTTCAATTCTTACATTCACTGGAGTAAAAAGAGGCTATCTACTCCTAAAGTAGTGGTGGCTTTGTTTGCTGCGCTTGGTTTCGTATCATACTGGTTTCACTATGCAAGGAAAAATAAAAACAAATATAGCAATTCTGGCAATTATTCCGACTGCAATAATAGTGATTATGTTGATTCTTTCCTCTATAGGTTCATTTAACATATCCTTGTCAGGTTTCACAACAGCCGGAGCTAATAACACGACCCTGATGGCATCTGTAAATGTTTCTGAAACTATTACACTGTCTCTTTCAGCTGCGACTATAAACTTCGGCGCACTTGTCCAGGGTACAGCAAACAATACAACGAATGACGCTCCAAACCCATTCGTCCTCGTCAATGGAGGAAATATTGGTATAGACTTAACAATTAAGATGAATCAGAGTCCTTTCAGCGGAACTGGCAGTGGAAATAATACAAACACTTTCAGGTTCAAAGCCGGAAACTGCTCTACAATAGTCTGCGGCACCGGCAATAGCACCATTTTCAACTGGGGAACTTCCCAGACAAGTTTCCAAAACTTTACTACTGTGAATCAAAACCTCATTAAAAATCTGAGCTATTCAAGCGGCGATGATGTTGCTGAAGCAGAGATACTTCTTAGTGTTCCTAGCGATGAATCGACCGGCTCAAAGTCTGTTGCAATAACTTTCACAGCTTCCAAAACCGGATAGAGGTGACTTTTATATATTAGTGTGAAATATTGTCTATGATGAGATTAGGTAAGCTGCTGACGATTGGTTTAATATTCTTTTTTATTCTAGTGTCAAGCGTACAGGCAATAGGAATAACACCTGCCCGTGTTACTGTTGACTTTGAGCCCGGTATGGAGGGCGTCAAAAACTTCTGTGTAATCAACAACCAGAAAAAGAGCATGGGGGTTGAGCTCTTTGTAGATGGCGGACTCGCAGAATATATTGAGCTCAGTGCTACGAGGGCTACAATGAACCCGGCAGAGTATTCAAAATGCTTCAGTTATATTTATTCTCTTCCTGACAGGCTGGAACCAGGAACACACGAAGCACGAATTGGTGTGACTGAAATTCCTCCTGAAAGTGTATTCGAGGGAACAGGAATCAGCACAAGGGCAAGCGTTCTCAGCCAGTTCAGAGTATTCGTTCCTCCTGAAGGAAGTCACATACAAATCGAGAGGATTCTCACAAGCCAGGCTGAGGTTGGCTATCAGGTAACTATAAAGCTTCTTGTCAGGAGCATAGGAACGGAAGATACTGAATTTTATGGGGATGTTAAAATTTCTGATTCCAATAACATTAACCTTGGGACTCTTACTGTTCCGAAAACACTTGTTACAGCAGGAGCTGTGAAAATAGTTGAGCTAAAGTGGGGCGGTTCTACAATTCCTGGCCGATATTCAATTCTCGCTAGCCTGACTTATGACGAAGGTGTTGAGACAACTGGAACTGTTGAAATAAAAATTGGTGGCGAGCACGTGGATATAATTGCAGAAGATTCTATGCAGGTTGCGCTTGACGATATCTCTAAGTTTATCCTGACGGTCGAGAACTTCTGGAGCGAAGAGATAGAAGATGTTTCAGGGCGAATAGTGATACAGGACAGCACAGGAAAAATCATTGAACAGCTTAGCATAGACTCCTTCGACCTCAAGGCTCTCGGAACCAAGAACCTGAATCTGTTCTGGGACTCAAGAGATGCTTCTGCAGGTGAATATCTTGTTACTGTTGTTCTTGATTATCTCGACGGGAAGGTTTCAACAAAGAAAATAACACTATCTATCGGAGCTGTCTCAGCAGTAGCAGAAAAAAGTTCACTTGACGCTCCAAGTCAGGAATTGGTTGCAACACTTTCACTTCTGCTTATTGTTCTTGTCATCCTCACCATTATCTACGTAGCAGTAAGGAAAAAGTAAATGCCGCCTAAATCCAAAAAGATTCCGGAATTTGCAGTTATTGTAGTATTCCTTGCAGTTCTTGCAGCTCTAATTGCCCTTTCAGGCCCTTCCTATGACTATGAGCTTCAGAAGCTTGATATGCATCTTACAGTCGGTAATAGGCTGGGCTTCAATGTAGATTCAGATGCAGTGTATTTTGGAACAATTTTTCCCGGAGGTACATCAACCCGTGAAATTACAATATTCAACAACGAAACGCGGGATGCATATGTGACTATTGGCGCAAAAGGTGAGCTTTCGGGCTGGGTGTCCCTTTCCAGAAATAATTTCACGATTCCCGGGAAGTCAGGGACCTCCTTTAAGGTAACTGCGTCCCCTCCTGGCTCAGCAGCACAGGGGAATTACAGCGCTGTTCTACAAATCTTTCTCAGATATCAAAAAGCTGACAACAAGGTAAGCGGTCTTGTAGCAGGTGCGGTCAATTTCTCTGTAACCTCTGCCGCAGGTGATGTCACTTCTCCTGTTATAACAGCGGTAACTATAAGTTCAGACCTTTTTGACGGGGACACAGCAACAATAAGGGTTAATGTTACTGACGACGTTGCAGTCGATACAGTTTTCGCAACAGTCAATATCAGTAGCTCACTCACAAATTACACAATGTCACAGGAAGGCTCAACTGACTTCTATAATGCAACATTTACCGCAGCAGAGGGAACACATTCTTACATAGTGACTGCTAACGATACATCTGGGAATTCAACGAACACAAGCTATACAAGCTTTACAGTTTCTGCTGCTGTAGTTGCTCCTGCTCCTGCTGCTGAGGTAGGAGTTGGCGGAGGAGGTGGAGTTGGCGGAACTATGGCCGAATCCTTCAGAGTACATATCAAAGTTCCAGAAATAGTTTCTGCTTACAGTGACGAAGAAAAAACCATAACGGTTATAGTGTCAAACCTCGGAAACGGAGTTCTTACAGACCTTTCACTTTCGGCAAGCGGACGTATTTCTCCATATACACTCTCTCCTATCTCAATCAAGGCCCTGTCTCCCGGAATGCGCGCTATCTTCCTTCTCACATTAACTGCTCCTGATATCGTCGATGACAATGAGTTCAACATAAGTCTTAGAGCATCTGCAAAACAGGCGGATACTTCCTCCAGCTTCCTCCTCAAAGTAATCGGCATGCAGAAACCTGCCCTTGAAATAAGGCTTCAACAGAGCTTTGATGAAATTGAAAAACTGCTGGACGAAATATGGTCTGAGGCAGAATGGCTAGCTCTTCGAGGAGCCAAGGTTGCAAAGGTCTTTACATTTTTAGATAGTGCCAAGTCCTCCCTTGAAGAGGCAAAGGCCGCAATCGGTCCTCTCGGCTATACTGCGGCTCAGGAAAAACGTGATGAAGCTAGAGCCTTCCTGGAAGATGCAGTCATAGCGCTTGGTGAGGCACAACCTTCAATCAAACTCACTCTGACAAGTCCGGCTATACTCTTTATCGCTCTTGCTGTTCTTGCTGTAGCTGCTCTCACTGTCTACACTGTAAGAAATGCAGGAAAGACACGTTCTGCGTATAAAACAATCAAGTCCCGTGAACGAGCCCAAAAAAGCAGGATGGACAATAGGAAGCAGGCCCGTCTAAAACATCAGGCTGCCCTGATAAAACAAGCATATAAAGAAGGTCACGTTAGCAAGAAGACATACGAAAAATCCCTGCGGAAGCTGAAGAGTAGCAAGAAATAAAGATTTATAAAGAAGTAGCTCTTACGGAATTAATATGGCTGGAGACTCAAAGAAACCTGAAGCAAAGGAAAAAATCCCTGAGACAGAGGATCACGTTCTTGACGCCCTAAAGGATTTACAGGCCCAGCTAGAGCAGCTTTCCGAGGAAAAGAGAAAGCTCGAGAATACTGTTGCCAGTGTTGAGGGTAAGATAGAATCAACAACCCAAAAAGAGGATGACACAAGGCGCCAGCTTGCTGAGCTTGTAAAGCACGAGGATGCTCTCAGAAGGACTGAGAGATCTCTTCACAAGAAGCTGGAGACTCTTAAATCCGAAAGTTCAAGGGTTCTGGAAATAAAATCAAGGCTTCAGGAAGTTTAATTTATTTAGCTTTGAAATGAAGGAAGGCTGTTTATACTATTGCTTATAGTCAGACCTATTGTCCTTGCTATTCTGTCAGTGTATGAGCCTATAAGTGATTCTAAAAAGCTTCCTTCCGATTCAATCTCAACAATATTGAGATCCTCTTCTCCTGCCATCTCTTCGGCGAGGCTTATTGCAAACTCTCTGCTTCCTATATAATCAACGAGTCCAAGTTCCAGAGCTTCCTTTCCAGTGCAGGGTCTTCCGTCAGATACTTCAGATAGGTCGGCGCCTTCTCTTCTTTCACGAACGACTCTTACAAATTCCTCATTTATTTGGTCAACAATATTCTGGAATATAGCTTCCTCGTCTTCCGTCATCTGCCTAAATGGGCTTCCAATGTCCTTATGCTCGCCGGACTTTATTGTGGTCTTGCTCACATTGTAGTCCTCAAGCAGTCTTGAAAAGTCTGAAATCTGTATATAGGCGCCTATACTGCAGGTTATTGAAAGTGGGTGAGAAACGATTTTGTCCGCTGAAGTTGCCGCCCAGTAAGCTCCTGAGGCTCCTACATCAGCTATCCATGCGACTACTGGTTTTTCACTTTTCATTATTATAGATGCAATTTCTGCGCTGGCCACTGGTGAACCTCCTGGTGAGTTTATTTCAACGACAATTGCCTTCACATTTGAACTGTCTTCTGCCCTTCCAAAAAGTTTTGAGAATTCTGATACTGTCATCGTCTCATCCATAAATCCACCTGAGCTCGTTATAATTCCTTCAAGCTTCACAACTGCAACTGAGTTTTCAAAACTTACTCCGTCCGACCATCCACTGAGTATCAAAATAACTGAAATAATTATTAGTGAGATTATTAGTGTTTTAGTCCGCCTTCCGACTTTCTTCGCCATAATAGGCCTAAGCTATGGCGCTATAAATATATGCCTTCCTAAAAAAACTTAAATAAGCGTCTTGTTATGGTTTGGGTATGAAACTCTTGATAACAGGTGGAGCTGGATTCATCGGCTGTAATTCAGCCGATTATTTTCTGGGAAAGGGTCACGAGGTAAGTGTCCTCGATAATCTGTCCAGAGCCGGCACCGACAAGAACTTAGAGTGGCTTCAGAAGCGCCATCCTAGTGTCAAATTTATCAAGGCCGATGTCAGGACGGACCAGGCCGTCCTTGATGAGGAAGTTTCTAAGGCTGATGCTGTCCTTCACTTAGCAGCACAGGTTGCTGTTACTACTTCAGTTACGAATCCACGTGAAGATTTTGACATAAATGCTCTTGGGACCTTCAATGTTCTCGAAGCAGTCAGGAAGTCTGATAATAAACCATCTCTCATCTATTCGTCTACAAACAAAGTATACGGAAAAATGGAGGAACTCGAAGTACTTGAGGGAGAAAAACGCTACAAATACAAGGATATTGAAGGCGTTGATGAAAAACAGAATCTGGATTTCCACTCTCCATACGGTTGTAGCAAGGGGGCGGCAGACCAATATGTTCTCGATTATGCAAGAATATACGATCTGAAGACAGTAGTTCTTCGGCAAAGCTGCATATACGGAACAAGGCAGTTCGGAATAGAGGATCAGGGCTGGGTTGCATGGTTTATAATTGCAACAAGTCTCGGAACCCCGCTTAAAATATACGGAAATGGAAAGCAGGTTCGCGACGTTCTATATATAGAGGATCTCGTCAGGTGTTTTGAAATGGTTTTTGATAAGATTGATAAAACATCAGGAAATGCCTACAACATTGGCGGAGGTCCAAATAATTCTCTTTCACTTCTTGAACTCATCAGCCAGATTGAATCTTTACACGGTCGTGAGATAGAGCACAGTTTCCACGACTGGCGCCCAGGTGATCAACCTGTGTTCATCTGTGATATAAATAAGGCACGGAATGATTTTGGATGGGAGCCTAAGGTCAGTCCCGAAGAGGGCGTGAAGAAACTCTTCAACTGGGTTCAGGAGAATAAGGAACTTTTCCAATAAAATGAAACTTCTAATGGTCCAGCACCATTATTATCCATCCCTCGGCGGCGGGCAGGAGTATGTAAAACTCCTCTCAGAAGGTCTTGTAAAAAAAGGTCACAAGGTCACGGTTTTTACAACAAACAGTCTTACAAATGAGGATATCCTCTCTCTTTCATTTACTCCTCCTTTCCTTTCGCGCAAGAAGAAAATAAAGCCACTCAAGGAAAGGGAAACAATCGGTGGAGTATCTGTCAAGAGGTTTCCTGTAAAAGGAAGATTCTACAGCTTCAACAACATCCCTGAAATGTTTAGTAGCATGGACGATTTCTCAGATTATGATGTCATTACATCATATGGTTTCAACCTTCTTTCTTCCTTTAAAGCCTGCAGAAAGGCACGGAAGCAGGGAAAGCCCTTTGTTCTGAATGGCGTTGATGTTCTTGTTCCGAAAAGTCTTCCTCTTCCAGCAAGAGCTCTTAAATGGATTTATGACTTAAGTTTCGGAAGATACCTCGCGAAAAATTCAGACTATATTATTTCTTTCACAGAGGACCAAGTTAAGGACTATGTAAAAAGGGGTGTCGATGAATCAAAAATAGGGATAGTTCCTCCGCCTCTCGTTCTAAAGGACTATTCGTCCAAAGTCAGCGAATCTTTTCTGAAGCGCCATGGAATAAAGAAGGGCGATAAGCTTCTCCTTTATGCCGGAAGAATCACAGAACATAAAGGGATACAGGATGTTATTGAGAGTCTTCCTGCAATCAGGAAAAAAGTTCCGACCATAAAATTCTTCATAGCCGGAGGAGATTACGGCTACACGGAAATTCTTCAGCGCCTCATAAAGAAAAAAGGCGTGGAAGACTGCGTCTTTTTCGTTGGTCCATACAAGGCGCGTGAGAAGGAATTAATACAGTTCTTTGCCGCCGCTGATGTTTTTGTTCTTCCCTCAAATATGGAGGGCTTTGGAATTGTTCTCGCCGAGGCAATGGCCTGCGGAACTCCATGTATCGCTTACAATATCCCTGCAGTAAGGGAAGTCATAAGCGATAGGAAGAATGGCTATCTTGTTGAGGACAAGGAAGACTTGAAAAATCATATCATTTCTATGTTTTCTAAGCCAACAGAGCTCAAGAGAATGGGTGAAAATGGCAAAAAATCTGTAGAAAGACTGTCCCAATCTGCCGTAGTTTCTAATCTTGAAAGCATATACACAAAGCTATTAAAGAATAAATAAGAGAAATCTTGAAGATGGAAAAACAAAAAATACTGGTAACTGGTGGTTCAGGCTTCATTGGTAGTCACCTCTGCGATTTCCTCATTGATAAAGGCAATGATGTAGTCTGTGTAGACAATTTTTTCACCGGAATGAAAAAGAATGTTGAACACCTAATGGATAATGATTCCTTTGAGCTCATAGAGCACGATATAATTGAGCCCCTGGAAATAGATGTTGACCAGATATACAACCTCGCTTGTCCTGCCTCACCTATTCATTACCAGGAAAACCCGGTCAAGACGGTAAAAACGAGCGTTATGGGTATGATTAACATGCTTGACCTTGCACGGTCTTCAAATGCCAGAATCTTACAGGCATCAACTTCCGAAGTTTACGGGGACCCTGAAGTTCATCCTCAGCCGGAGACTTACAATGGAAATGTCAATCCTCTCGGTCCACGGGCCTGCTACGATGAGGGAAAACGTGTCGCTGAAACTTTGATGATGGATTATCATCGTGAGAACCAGGTTGATGTCAGAATTGCAAGAATTTTCAACACATACGGACCTAAAATGGCTCAGGATGACGGAAGGGTTGTTTCTAATTTTATAATTCAGGCTCTTACTGGAAAAGATTTGACAATATATGGTGACGGAAAGCAGACAAGAAGTTTCTGCTATGTCAGTGATATGGTTCTTGGACTTTATGAAATGATGAACCAGAAGAATATTGGTCCGATAAATCTAGGGAATCCACATGAAATAACTGTTGGAGACCTTGCAACTGAGATAATTGAGCTCTCAGATTCCATCTCTCAGGTAATATTCAAAGATCTCCCTGAAGATGACCCAAAACAAAGGCAGCCTGATATAAGTCTCGCCCGTGAAGTCCTTGGCTGGGAGCCTCAAGTTTCTCTAAAGGATGGCATGTCTCTTACAGTGAAATATTTCAAGGAAGTCCTTGGCAAGTGATGAAGCAAAAAAAGACTATACTGTTCGGAATAACAAACAATTTTTTCAAGGAGCCGCTGTCTCTTATTTCCAATGAGCTTATTTCACGCGGCTACAATGTGATTATTCTGACAAGCTCAAAAAAGGTAAACAGTTATTTCCTTCTCAAGAGTCCTGATGTACGTTCTATATATCTTCCAAAAGCTGGACGCTCACTCGGGCTGAAATATTCTGATACTGCTCTTGACAAACTTTTCAAAAAATACAATTTCAATCAGGAGCAGTTTTTCTTTCGGGAAACAAAGATAATGGGAAGGAAGAAAAAATGTCTCAGGCATCACTGCTTTCCAATATTGTCCTACTTAGATAGATTCTTTGAAGAGGAGAAAGTAGACTACTTCGTCAACTGTGGGGAAGCCCTTTCCAATATAATGATGTGGCTTGTCTCAAAAAAGACAGACACAGAATACTTTCACACAACCTGGGTTGGCTATATTGACAATATGCACTACTGGGATTCTGACCTTAACAGAATAAGCTGGATAAAACCTGAGTTTCTCAAAAAGAAGCTAAGTAAGGGTGATTTGAAGATTGCAGAGGATTTCTTGTCGGGTAGCAAGAAAGAGAAGAAGGTTCAGGGCTTCGAGCCGAGAAAAGTTTTCACTTACTACTTTTTCAAAAAATATCTGATGTATCTATATAATTATATTTCAACAGGTCCGGCTCGTATGGAGACTTACTCGCCTCCGACTCTTGCAAATCTCTGGATATCAAGGTTTTTCAAGCGCCTTTACTACCGCTCGTACTACAAGGACTTCGATAAGAATGAGAAATATTTTTACTTCCCTCTGCACCTTTACTACGATGCGATAATTGCTCTGTCTAACCAGCAGTTCTACAGACAGGACGAGGCAATAAAAATGGTCGCCGAAAATATTCCGAAAGACCATATAATTATTACAAAGGAGCATCCGGTACTCGACGGAACTATGCCCTTTGATATGATGAGTGCTATCTCGAAGCTAGATAATGTGAAAATTGTCAAGCCTCACACTAATTCTCATGAAATAATAAAAAACTCATCCGGAGTAATTACAATTGCCTCTTCAGTCGGCTGGGAAGCAATGCAGTACAGCAAGCCGGTTATAACACTTACCGACACCTTCTTTGACTATAAGAATCTTACACGGAAGGCGAAGAACGAGGCGGAGCTCAAAAAACTTTCCAAGCAGGCGGCGGAGGGAAAATTGAAGTTCAACAGGCAGGACCTTCTGCAATATACTTATTCTTTTGTAAAATCGCACCAGCTAAATGATTACTTTGCTGAAGACAGTCTGTCCTTTGATCGCAGCGCGAAAAACATCCGGGGCCTTGCCGACGCGATAGAGGCTGAAATAAAATACAGGGAAAGCAATTAGCAGTTTTTCGGACTGTGCTATTCCCTTGCCTAGGATAAGTTATTTAACTTCCCAATATCATCTAAAATTACAAAGGGGGCTATGGTGTAATCCGGGAGCACGGTTGGCTCCAAACCAACTGGTCGGGGTTCAAATCCCTGTGGCCCCACTCTTACTTACCTAGAGTATTTACTTTTCAGCGTCTAAACATATTTAAGCTCCGGCAATTAATCCAGATTATGACCCGAATCATGGCAATAGCCGCCGGTAAGGGCGGGGTCGGTAAAACAACCACTACCGTGAATCTCGGTTCTGCGCTTGCCAAACTTGGTAAGAATGTTATAATTGTCGATACCAATCTTACCACGCCTAATGTCGGTCTGCACCTCGGTATGCACGGCAAGATGACCACTCTCAACGATGTTCTGGAGGGCAATGCAAACATAATTGACGCTATTCACATTCATGAATCCGGAATGCGCGTAATCCCTGCAGGGCTTCATATGCGCTATCTTAAAACGACGAATCCCAACCGTATCTGGGATACGGTTCTCGACCTCTTCGGAAGCGCCGACTTTGTTCTTCTTGATACACCTGCCGGCTTGGAGGAAGGCGCAAAAGCTGTTCTGAACGCAGGCGAGGAAGTTCTTATCGTCACGAATCCTGAAATCCCGGCGCTTACGGATGCTCTCAAAACCGTGAGGATGGCCTACGAGTCTGGGGCATATGTCGTCGGTGCCGTGATAAACAAATATCGAAAGGATCCAAAAGCTTTGAGGAAGGAAGAAATAGAGGCGATGCTTGACTTGCCTGTTATCGGAATAATTCCACACGACGACGAAGTCAGGAAAAGCATACAGGCAAAGAATCCTGTTGTTTTAAGAAAACCGAAATCTCCTGGCGCTATGGCTTACAAAAGACTGGCCTCCGAACTTGCCGGCGTTGAATATACAGTTCCTGCAGAAGGTCTGCCTGTTGTAAATGCTCTGAAGAGAATGTTCGGGGTATGAATCTATCCAACATATATATTATATACTAAAACGGCTCATAGTGTTTTATGAATCGTAGAGCCGCTGTGAACAAAATGCTGATTGGCGGAGCTCTCGTCCTTCTTATTATAATAGTGGGCTATGTTTTTTTCTCCGGCGGTGCCGAGACCGGCGGAAAGTTTACACAGACTGTTCAGCACTCAAGTGGCGCCGTTCTGAAACTTAGCGCACCTGCCTCTGTAACTCCTGGGACTGTCTTTGAAGTCGTATTCGAAGTGT
>Ga0310122_10000994_pt1 | contig 18153 bp, 31 predicted proteins | sample CB6_Bottom_1051__FD_203503 | JGI IMG/M metagenome (GOLD analysis project Ga0310122, IMG submission 203503) | Marine microbial communities from Western Arctic Ocean, Canada - CB6_Bottom_1051 | ecosystem: Environmental > Aquatic > Marine > Oceanic | place: Canada: Western Arctic Ocean | collected...
GCACACATGATGATCGTGAGTGTACATACACTTGCAACTGCACACATTGGGGGCATGAGGATTTAGACTCAACTGGTTACACCATTGGGAGTGAGGTGAAAAATAAATGAGTAAAGAATATGGAAATATAGACGACTACAAGAAAACCAAAAATGGCACAAGTATAGCCAAATTAGGTGAAACCCCATTTGTAATTGTCAAAGTCGAAAGATCAGACTATGATAATACAGTAGGTGTGGGATTGCATACTGAAAGCCAAACCATTGATGGAGAAAGTGAGAATTATTTTTACACAACTAGGGAAGTTGTTGTAAAAAGATTCTACAACCTTGATCAAGTCACAAAACAAGTTGTTGGTGAAACAGAACTTTTCCAGATAATTAATGGTGGGAAAAAATTCAAGGTTTCTTGTAAACTAATCAAAGGAAAACCAGGAAAGAATGACTACTTTGATTTGGTCAATGTGTCCAAGACATCAGCACAGGAGAAATTCTAGAATGTGTTACAGCCAGTATAGAATGAACCAGTTGCTCGGGGAGGGCAACGATTCTATTTTTTCTTTTGATAAACAACAAAATGATTTTTGGAATAGAAAACCCGATGACGACTTTAATGAAAAGATGCCAGGAGAGGGAAAATGAATAAGGAACAAAAAATTAAACTTGTCGGAATTAAATCTGACTTGGCTCGGCTGCCTGGATTCAAAAAATGTTACGTCTGCCACACTACTTCCCAGAGTGGTATGACATTTCATCATTTATGGTATTACAAGAATGAAAAAATCTACAAGGATTTTTCAAGTCCACTAGAATATTATGAATATCTTGCACCACTGATACTCCAAACACCAAAGAGATTTCTTTATGTTCACAACAAATGCCACCAGGCAATTACCCGATTACATCGATGGAATCAACCAAAGAGAAACAGATTGATCAAAGCTGTGAGGATGACCAAATGAGTGAAGTACGAGGATGCATAAGATGTAAAAAGCAATTTAGTGTTTCAATACTACGAACTCAATTCTGTAATGATTGTAAAGAAATTAAAAAGATTGAGAGTAATAAAGTAATTAGAGACAGTATTCTAAACCATGACCTTATTTACGGTAAGTGTAAATGGTGTAAAAAAATTATCAAAATAAGTGCTGGAAGAAAATATTGTAGTCATACATGTCAAGTAAGATACTGGAATGTTCCAAAATATATCAAAAGGGCAAAACTACAAATCATAAAGCATCAAAATAGAATAGAATTTTTGGAGAGTTTACTTTGAACTGTAATTACTGTAGTAAGCAGTTCAGTGATAGGTTAGAAAGTATAGCAGCCCTAACCTATCATGTTATAATTATTCATGGAGATAAAGTATGAAATGTGAATGTGGATGTCATGTGTATAAGGTACTACCCATTTGCTGTTTGTGTGATTGTGATGTGAAGAAATCTAACAGGGAGTGTTCTTCTTGAACTGTATCTTTTGTTATAGATTAGCCAGTCGAGTAAGACCACGAAGTACATTTCCTGTATGTGAGGTTTGCGATGGAAAGCTGAACATTGAGCTGACGTACTATCAAATGCAAACGAGGTTAGAATGACTCCAAATAACGAAAAGAAAAATCATTACATCAAACTATTTCGTTCACACAAGTTCAACTGTTTCCCAATTCCTGAGAATACCAAAGTTGCAGACTTTAGGTATAAAGCATCAAAGACTGTTCCAAATCAGATAATCAAAGCAGAAGAAAATTACGGAGTGTTACCCACTGCTGGAAGTGGTAACTGTTTAATTGATTTTGATAGTAAGGAGGGATTTCGTAATTTTGCTCAACACATGATAAAAAAAGGCTTCATGATAACTGAGTCTCCACATGGGTGGCACATGCCAGTGATCGGGCTAAGTGGTCAAGTCGGGAAAATTGAACTATTCAATTATAAAATTCAAAATAAAAAATTAATTGAAATTCAAGGGTTTGATCATTACTGTGTTGGTACAGAATCTGTAATTATAGATGAAGATGATAAAATTTTAAAATATGAAAACAAAGGAAGTGATAAAATTTGGGATGCACAAGGTAAAGACTTTCATGAGATGATTGATGATTTATGCAGACAGTGTAAAGTAGAGTCAAGGAAAAAACACTCCAATTCAAGTTATAAAAATTTCAGGGATAAATTCAAAGCTGGAGAAATACCAACCAAAGGACAATCAAATGATTACTTTCATCAAGCTGCAATACAATGTAATCATGATGGATTATCCATTCAAGATACACGAGATAAGATCAAAACAATATATCATAAATGGTCAACTAGCGACCAATATTCTAATAGACCTTGGAGTAACATTGAGGCAAAAATCCAAGAAGTATACGATAATAATCAAATTGTAAAAACTGGCAGACCTGAAAAAGAAGATGAACATAAAACAGTAAATATTGCAAAAAAGATAGTTAATGAAAGAAAAATTTACTCAAATGTAGATACTGATGAAATATTTGAGAATAAGGATGGATTTTTAGAGATAATTAACAACACACTGGTGCGTGAGATGTTAGATTTACACCCAGACATGACACAAACAGAATACAATGATGTACTATTCAAACTCAAAGGATATGCTGATGAAATCCCACAAACAAACAAAGACTATATTGTATTCAAAAATGGTGTTTTTGATAAAACCAAAAAATCACTAATTGAAACTGATGAAATAGCAGACATGGGATTTAGAGATTATAATTATCTACCAAAGGGAGTAGAGAATGAACCAACACAGTTCATGAAAGTATTATTTGGTGATACACCCGTCCATGAGATGCCAAGAATAAAGGCTGGATTACGCTCTATTTTTATAAATTATCTAGATCCTAAAATATCCGTACTATATGGTGCTTCAGGTGTGGGAAAATCCACCCCTCTTTTAATACTCGTTGGCGTACTCGGTACTCAGTACGCACTTTCTGTAGAATTGAATCAATTTTTAGAGGATAAATTCATTCGTGCAAAGATTATGGGAATGAGATTACTGGTGTTTCAGGATTTGCCAAAGGAGTGGAAAGATTTTACAACTCTTAAAACACTCACAGGTGAGCAGCGTAAAACTGAACGTGGATTCATGAAAGATTCAGTTACTTTTGATAATAAACTAAAGATTTGGGCAAGTGGAAACTATCTGGCAAAGATCCCAGAACATGAACAAGATGCCATGTACACCAGGAGATTATCTCTAATTCATAATATTCGTACCACCCCTCATAAAGAAGATCCTACATTTGCAGATAAAATTGTAAAAGAAGAATCAGAAAAAATTGTCTCCTGGATTATTAATTTTACCGATGAAGAATGTCAGTATGAAGATAAAAAAACAGTTCAAGAAGAATGGGAGGAAACTGCATCACCTGAAATATCATACTTGAACAAATTTTGGCAATTATCTGATGAGAAAGGGGAAAAATCAGTTATGAGGCTAGTAAAAGACTTTCAAGAAAGGTATCAACAGAGAATATCCATTGATCAAATGGCAAAATCCCTCAAAGTAATGGGATATGCAGTAAGAAATAACATCATTACAAACATTGAGGAAAAACCTGTCAAATCAGACAAAATGGAGAATGAGAAACTTGTATAATTTATTTCTGAGTTCTCTCCGACAAACGTACAAACGTACAAAGTACACATACAGTAGGGTTTTGTACCTTTGTACCTTTCATAGCCCTTTTTTATCGAAAACAAAACAACCCTCGATACATACCGTTTGTGTGTACGTTACACAGAGAGAATTCAGAAAAAATAGTTTAATTCTGGGGTGTCAGGCATGAAACTATTCTGCAATACCTGTAATGTACTCATGGTGAGAAACGAAATAGTATCCTCAATCATTTGTGTTTGTTCCTTTTGTGGGATTGCAGTGAGGGTGGTAAAATGAGTATCACTACCCCCTACATGCCAAAATCAAAGTCTGATGTTCATATCACACCTGATAGGGTATTTCAAATAATTTGGGATAAATGGGGTTATACTCAGGACATGTTCTTTGATCCATGCCCTATTAATCCAACATTTGACGGATTAGATATTCCCTGGAAGCAGTTAAACTTTGTAAACCCACCATATTCTCTGCTTAAGGAATTTGTTTCCCACTCCATTACTGAGATGCATAATGATAAAATTACCATCCTATTACTCCCAGTGAAATCTGACCAACAATGGTTTCATGACTTATTATCCATCAAAGCAGAAATGGTTTGGATAAAAAGACGATTAAAATTTAAAAATAACAAATGGTCAGCCACACAACCACATTTCTTAACGAGGGTATCATGATGTATCGATGCTTCAAGTGTGATAAACTGTATTACCATACCGTATTTGGTATGGGGTTATTTTGTATCATATGTAATAGTAAAGTTCAAAGGTATAATGAAAAAATCCTACCCGAACTAATCAGGAAATATAATATTCTAAACTAGCATAGTACCTTACATGAAACAATTGCTTCTTTCAACCAAAACTGATACTGTACATTTGGTGAAGTTGACATATCTATTTTCGTGTGAGGTGTCTGAAACGTTACTTCATCATTAATTTCTGCTGAGGTACAACCATTTCTAAATGTAAATATGGTATCAGGTAGTAGCATTTTCCAATCATCAGCTGATATATTTGCAGTATAACAGTCAATAATTATTCTATCTTTTGATAAAGTTACTGTATTGTTTTGGGATAATTTATCATAAACATCCGTATAATATGAAAAACCACTTTCAATAGTTATCATTTTAATTCTGGCAGATAGCTCCTGGTGAGGATCTACTATTATCCTAATGGTATCTTCGGTATCATAGAATCTATAAGAGTGAATAAAATTACTTTTTTCTCTATGAAAAAACCCATCATATACAGAAAATTCACCAGAGATTTTTAAATTAGAATTATCCAATGGTAATAAATCTTCATAGGTAGGGCATGAACCATCGCCAACTTTCGCCATAGCAATACAGTTGTTAGATAATCTTACACCAATTAGTTTTGCATCATGCTCTTTTATTTCTTGAAGCATTTCTTTTATTGCAATTTTCTTTAGTATGGTTTCTTTTTGTGATAGTAATTTTTCCATTTCCACCATCAAATCATTTAATTTTACATGTTCTGTGAGTAATTGTAATGTATTGACTGGTGCAGCATTCCATTCCTTTTGTACTAATTCCTGTGCAATAACAATTGCATTTTCTTCTTTTTGTATAGTTATTTTCTGTACTGCTATATCGGTTCTTGTTTGATTCATTATTATTTCTAAATCTACTAATTCCACCTTTAACACATCAATTTCATTCTGTGTCAGTTTTGTAAAGTCTACCAATTCAATTACAGGTTTTCCCCCATCATCTGGATCTTTTAAGATGTATTCAGCCAGTAATCTTTCTAATTCAATTTCTTGTTTCTCTGTGTATGAATATGCAAGCGGTGTAATCATCATAGCGATCATCCCCATGATTAAAAATACTACTCCAACACCCACAGTATAACGAGAAAATAGCGAGTAATTAATCTTTATACGTGTTTTTTTCCCAACTTAATAGATAATTAATATCAATTCTTGTGTACAGGTCAGTTACTGTAGGGGATGAATGTCTCAATTTACAAATTACTAGTTCTCGTTTGTAATTATCTGATTTGGCATCCTTTAGTATTCTGAATGCACACCTGGAACGAAACAGATGTAAAAATATTCCCTCGATGAGTTTTTCTTCCTTTTGTTGAAATATGTCTATTTTGGCATGTATCCCTGCCATTTTCCCCCACTTCCAGAGTGATTGTCTGGATATTGGGAATAGATATTCCTCATCATCCAGAGAATTACAATATTTTAACAGATCTTGTTTTATTCTATTCGTAAATGTGGTTCTTTGTGGTTTTTTCCATCTACCTTTCCCATTACACACTTTGCAATTTTTATCTACAGAAATTAACTTCCTAATTCTAGTCTCAGTCCATCCCCACTTACTACACTTGCATTTTTTTTCAGTTTTGGGATTTGTTACAGTTAAAATGAAATTATTAAAATTAATATCCTGTTTTTTTACATGAATGGTTTCAGTAACCCTGCACCCTGTATCTTCCATGAACCGAAAGCAAAGAGATGCTATTACTCCATTTATTGGTGCTCGACTTGATGGTATCTTTTCTAATTCAAATAATAAATTATTAAATTGATCATCTGTTATTTGTACAGACTCTACGGACATAGTTACTATACTATCAAGTAGTTAATTTACATATTGCCAAAATACAGAACCAGTCACAAAGCCTACTACAAATATTATAACCCCTCTAAACATCTACTCGTTAGATTATCGCTAAAGTTTTAAATATTCCTGTACAGAATATTATATCATGACCAGAGTATATGTTAAAACACACACAGTCAAATCCTATTACAAAGAAGTAAAGGGTAACTGGAAAAAGAAAAAGAAAAACTAAGTCATAACTAGCCAACCATAGTATGACACTATTGATATAACAAATATTACATTAAGTGTCTTTTTTTGTCTTTTGGATTTACTCATGTATTTTCCCTGCACTTTCCAAATGAAATTAGTGATTACTGTATCTCTACCAGTCTTTTTCCAAAAATACATGTCAAGTTTTCCAATCATTTGAAATATTATTTTGTTGATGTATGCATGAATATAAATAAAAAATATGATTACCTTATCAAATATGGTGAGCAATACAATCCCCATAAGAGATATTGCTGCAACCCATACACCAAATGTCAATTCCCATGACAAATATGCTACAACCAAAGCACTTTCAAAAACTGGAATTATCCATTTCCCAATATTTTTCTCACTGGCAATCTTTTTGGTGTCCTTGATTCTTTGAATGTAACTTGTAAAGTAATTCACTTTACCGTTCACCAGATAGAAGTTTTATTATCATCGTTCCAAATGTTTAGTGTATTTGACTTTTTTCTAGGCTTGTACTTTCTTCTAGTCTTTTTAGGTGCATCCCCCCAGATTGATGGCTGCTTTTTACCCCACAATCCTATTGTATTTTTAGATCGTTTATCTCCCCAAATTGTATTCTTTCCTTTTCTTTTTGTGGTGCTGGTTTCTCCCAGCCCTGTAGAGAAAGCATTAACCATGCCATTGAAATTCTTAAGCCCCTTATCGAAATTCTTTTGATTAATGTGTTTTTTAATTGTAGTATATCTTCTAGCCCATTTTGGTTCATACTCATCTAAGATTATCACATATCTTGATAGTAGAACTTCTTGCATTGTTAGGGAATCGTATGATTCAGTTTTCTGTGTGATATAATTGATGAATGTAAATGTATTATCAGGTTCTACAGGTTTATTGAATTTTTTCCATTCGGTCCAGGTGAAATGTTTAACATATTTCATGTTCGTGATTCTCCAATTTTATATTGTGCTTTTCTTCCAGAGTACACCATATACATTTCCTATACCATTTCATTTTAAACTTCCATCTCCAATACTTTGTTTTTCTTGAAAATATGTTCTAAGCATACAGATAGGGCACATCCCTGCACAACCTCTATGCTTAATTTCGTGTAGAGAACATTCGTTCCATTCTGAATCTACTTCATGTCTTAATTTTCCTTTATTCATTCCTTGCATTTTTTGATTAATGAATTTTGGATCTTTCCATTTTTTATTATCTGATTCAATGGCTCTATCAATACCATCAAATTCATTAATAATATCTTCCCAAGACATACCATCTCTCCAATCATCTATACTAATTTTCATTTTTTCTCCCCCAAATATAATGAAACCCAAAGACCACATGGAAATCCATGTCTTTCATAATATTCTGGATCTATTGTGCCACTCATAGAGATATTAAGATTATATTTTTTTGCTACACATGAAACAAAAAATTGAATATCTTTATCTGCATTATGTAAGTCATTATTTTTGTAGTATTTTTCAAAAAATTCTTTTCTATTTTTTTTGTTTTTATAATATCTCTCTCGTTTTTGATTTGTTTCAAATGTATGTAATTTTTCAATCTTCTTTAATAAATATGAAGAAAGATACTCTCTTTCTACTTTGATTTTTTTACAGATTTTCATTTTTTCTCCCCCCAAATCTTATTCAACTCTAATTCTAAAACCTCTTGGATTTGGGCTATTTCTAACCCATCAAAATCTTCTTCTAAATCATAATATGCTTTACGAGTACAGTTACTAGCCATAAAATCAAAATCCAATTCTTCACAAAATAAAGTTGTCATCCACACTTCTTCCAGACTAGCATAATTTTGGTTCATTCTTCTTCCTCCCAATCATGTTCTTCTGCAAACATTTTTTCCTCTCTACAACTATCACATGCTTTTCCTATAATGTGTGTTTTATGAGTAGGGCAGATATAAAATTCTTTAGTCATTCTCTAAATTCCTCATCATCAAAACTATCCGACCAATCTTTTTGTGTGAAAAAATGTTTATCTTTCTGATGATCATGCAAACATCTTTCATTAAATTTAATGGATTTTTCTGTACAGTATTGTAATGCTGCAGCAAAATCATTAAACCTTTTTTTAGGAATTATCATTCCATAAGTGCTTCTTATTACCAAATATTTTTTATCAATTTTTATTGGTGTATAATCAGGTGACCAATTTTTAGTATTATAAAATTCATCATTATCAATAACTAGCCATTCATTACATGATAATACTTGCTCTTTTGTCATTCCATCAATTAATTTTTCAGTCATTTTTTATTTTCCTTAATTAATATTTCATCATTAACTTCTTTTATCAATTTCTGCATCAAGTCATCTTCTTTCTGTTGTATGTCCTCATCTTCTCTTTGTGTTTTTATTCCTTCCTTTGAAAATTTATAATTTATTGGGGTTAATTTCAGATGTGGAAATTCATCTAAATTATATTCTTTTAAAAAACGCTTTCCAAATTTTGTGTATAAAATATTAGGTCTTGCCCAGTTTAGATCATCCAATCTGTGTAGTAGACCAGCAATTTCGTGATGATTAAAATGATCAGATCTTAATCCAGTTGTGATATATCTGATGATACTTTCAGATTCTGATTTTACGCTTATTTTATTAGGGTTTCCACAATATCCACGCCATTGGTTATGAGTCCATAATAAATGTGAATTGTGTGACTCTTCATTGTCTGTTGTATGATCACAAAAATTACAATCAAACGAAATATTCAAAGTCATTTTACCAAGTCCTTAACGTGTGGTAAGAGACTAAACGCTTTATCTATTTTCTCTGTTTGATCAAGTATTTTTTCAATCTCTAAAAGAGTTATTGAATCGAGTTGGGTAATTAAAGAAGTCAATTTTCAACCTCATAAACGTTTTCAAGTTCTTCAATGACTTCATCTCGTTTTTCATCTATTTCATTTTCTGGGCATTCTTCATCCGCACAACCACATCTAAAGGCGATTGGATCAACTGCTCGAAGTGTTGCCCCTGCTGAATAAGTTAGATTCCCGATTTGTACATCTTCACTTATTTCATTAAGCAATTCTTCATAATCATCTTCGTCTATTGTCCAATTATTGATAAAGTCGTCAACTTTTGATTCGACGAGATCATCAAATTTTTCTTGAGTGACTTTTATTTTAGAGATCATTGGGTGAATTCTCCACTGTAAGCCCATTTTGATCCATCACTTACATTGACGATATTTTCATCATCTACATTAAAAAATTGTAGTGCTGTTCTTATCTGCCTATTACTTGTTTGGCTGCAATCATAATTGCATTCAGTTAATCCAGTCTTTGGATTATGTGCAAATATAATCGTTGAATAGTGTCTGATAAAATAGATGCTGCGTTCTTGAAAAATTGCTGCATTTTTCACCATTTTTAATCCTTCAACCTCGACACTTTCGGTTGTTGGGTGCATTGTTGCTTTTTGTGTTGTATTCATACTAATTCATACAAACATATACTACTTAAGTATTGTGTAAATTTGTATGAATTAGAGAGATATCTTTAATAACAATAAAACACTAATTCATACAATGTCATTCATAACAACAACCAACAAACAAAAAAATAGAATGTTTTTACGTATACCAGTTAAAGAATTATCAAAGATTAAGGATTTCCAGGGGGATAAAATCAAAGTAATCATTGATGACCCATTAACAAAAAAACAGATTATCATTATATCGCAAATTATAACCCAAGGCAAAAACAGAACACTAGAAATTTATTCAAAATATCTTAAAGACTTTGAGAAATTCATTGGTAAAGATCTAAAGGTCACACTAGAAAAGATCTAACTGCATCAAGCCCCTTATCCAATCAAGTAATACTTTGAAATTTTAACCTGAAAATATCAGTACTTAATCCTTACCCCCACAGTGGGTATACTGATCTTACTGCATTACCCCCACCTTATCCAATCAAGTTATACTTTGAAAATTTTTTAATTTGGCTTATACCTTATAGTAAGTTTACCGAATAGACAGACCGTAAAGATAGCAACAACTAGTCACGAAATCACCTTATACATTTAAGTCGTATAATACAAAAAATACACGTAGACACTTACTTTAATAATCCTCTTATATCATAAGCCTACGACTCTCACGCCTGTATTATGCCTTTTAGTAAACCTGTACAGACTACCCAAGGCTAATAATAAATAATTAGTTTTAAAAAAATTTTTCATAATTGTTATTAACTCAGCAATTAATCGTTAAAGAGTGGGTGTAACTTATTCAATCAAGACTTCCTGATATCAATACAGCATTTATCAAACATAGGAATGGTGCGATTGAGGGGCTTGGTGCAATGAACATAGATAAGATCTTTGGGAGTCTGTACAGTTGGAATAGTCTATTACCTAAATACGAACATGAAGATGGTACACCAAAGTATCGGGTTGTTGTCTCTGATTTATTATATACAAAAGAAACCGAGGTGTCAGTTGTAGCAATCTGTAATCACTGTAAGGAAAGTATTGATTATAATAAACTCATAATAATTAATTCTGTTACATCATTACTTGTACAGATTTTATCAGGTAAAAAAACAAGTAAGATCTGGAGCTGTCCAAAATGTGGCATGGAGAATAGTTTGCATGAAACGATAATTTCTGAGAGTAAGATACAAGAACCGTATTTTTTAGGTATCGTTCCACAGCCACCAAAGAGGAAAGACGGATTACAAGACAGAGGATCATATGCACGAAAAGTAACACAATGGGCTTGGAACTTTGTTGTTGAATTAGAAGAAGCATCAGGTAGATTCAGAGAAGATTATAAAGATAACAAAGCTGATTATGAGGGCATCGGGTTTGGTGATGAAATAGATGGGGGTGAGAAATAATGCCTATGCAAGAATTAGAACATATTAGACGACCAACTAAAAAGTATAGTACCAACAACCACCTACCTACTATTATAAAATGGAAGGGGGTAAACATGATAAGACAAGAATCAATTTTGGCTGCTGCAAAAGAGATTATCAAGTGGGGAGAAACAAAAGACATTACAAAAATTGGATTGGTCGGAGAGGAAGATTCTGGGAAAACATCACTTGCAGAAACCTTGAGTCATATTATTCATAAAGAATCAAAATTGGAATGGGTGGTTAGAAAATTCTATGAGAAGGAATTAATGGATTTTAAGGAAACTCTCAAAACATTAACCCCTGCAAACCATATTTTGATATTTGATGATGTTTCATTTTTGAGTGGGAAACATGGAAAAAAATCAATTGAACAAGTAAAAGAGTCTGTAACAAAAATTAGACACTTACCTGGTGGGAAGGATGTAAAAATTATTTTAATATACAATTACCATTATACCAAAGGATTAGACAAATATCTAAGACAAGCTCATTTTAGGTTCTTTACAACAATAGGGAGTGAGGAAGAAGAAAACATGGAAGATATTGTCGGATCAAGGAATTCAGGGCTGATTAAATATTTTAGTAGATCCCTACAACAAGGCGTGATTAAGGATTTTTTTCCTAGCCCTGCAAGAGTACATACTAGTAAAAAGAAATTCTTTTACAAGTATAGAGATCCTTTCATCCCTGTATTATTTTGGAACAACTCCACACTAAGAATGATAATTTCACCATTACGTCAATGGATACAACCAATTTGTAGTATTTGCAGTGATGCCAATGGAGAAGCAACCAAAGTTGATATTGCTGAGTTTTGTGACGAATTTGAAAAGGCATACCCCAAATGGTCAGTAACTATAGTCAAACAATTTCTTAAAGAACGTGGAATCAATTGTTACTCTAAAAATATGGTATCTGGTAGGAGATTTTTAGATAGAGCATTAGAAACAAAAGTATTCAATTTAGATGATTTGGCGGTTCATTTAGGATTAACACAGACAGTAACTAGATTACGAAAAAAACCTAAGGATTTTGCGAGTTTACAATGATTTGTGGACAGTGCTTCAAACCAATCACCCATTTCAATTGGTACAATAATATGAAATTATGCAAACTATGTTTACATATTGCTCACCCCTGGAAGAAGAAACGCTGTACAACTTTATGCCCAGCACCTAACATGTTAAACTTGAAGGAAAAATGGGAAAGAAAATAACTCTACCTCTTATTAACGAGTAATTACCGAGTAGATACTGTGGGTGTAGTTGGGTAATAGAAAATATTATTTAAAAAATAGAGATAAAATTTTAGCACAATTAAATGTATATCGACAAACTCCTGAATACAAAGCAAAGAGAAAAGAATACGAACAAAGACCTGAAGTAAGAGATAAATTAAGAATCTATCAACAAAGACCTGAAAGAAAAGCTAAAACAAAAGAATACGGTCAAAGACCTGAAGTAAAAGCAAAGAGAAAAGAATACGAACAAACACCTGAAAGAAAAGCTAAAACAAAAGAATACAAACAAAGACCTGAAGTAAAAGTGAGAAATTCAACATATCTAAAAAAATATAAACAAAATAATCCAGAAGTGGGATTAAAAAGTAGCCAAAAACAATTCAAGAAACTCAGTAAAACATTAGGAATATTTCCATTCACAAAAATCCCTATGATATTTTTTGCATGGGGTAAAACAATAAAGAAAATACATGGTAAGGTTTGCTCAGTCTGTTCTAGTATAACATGTATAGAAGCACATCATTTATTTGAAAAGGCAAAGTATCCATTACTTTCATTAAATGAGAACAATGGTATTCCTTTATGTAAAGAATGTCATGATGAAATACATCATCCTTTATACATAAAAGAAAAAAGATTAAACCAAAAGATCAAACCCTTAATTACTCGGTAATTATTCAAAGAAACATGTGCTTAGTATCTCATGCTTCATTGATCTTTTACCCTATTGTACTAGGTGCATTGTCATTCACTGGTGTGAAGCTATACAGAAAATATAAGGAAACCAAGCAAAAAGCCGATACAACACCAACCACCATTCAATAGAGCTATTCGCCTTTTGGTGAATAGGAATGTTGGTTTACCCAATTTCATCCTCAGGTTTTTTCTTTGTTAAATCTTCATCTGGCTTTCTATTCCAAAATGTCAATTACAATCTCCACAATATCCATCATCATCTGATATGTTAGTTTTCATTTCTTTACAGATTCTACAATATCCTGTTCCCCTATTCATCTACAACTCGAACCTCTATTGATTTTAATTTGGATAGTACAGGAATTACAATTCCTAATCCTGTACAAAATAGGATCACACCAAATGCCCCGATATATGAAATCCCTGGAATACCAAGTACGGTTGCAAGACCAAGCCATCCAGCAGAGAATGACATGAGTACAAATCCCATGATAACAATAAGGTATGGATTATTCATCTACCCAATCTTCCTTGAAAACTTGCCAACATGATTTGAAAAATCCTATAAAATCAAACATCAATCATTTTCCTCATCTTTCTCTCTATCCCTACCTAAGAATCCTGATAGTAATGATTTATTCATCTGGTCTTTCATAGTGTAAACTCTTTCAACCTTGTTCTTGTTGATTTTATCTATTAGAGTTGATTGTGAGTTTTGTGCATTCCTCTGAGATTCAGAAGATTTGGCATCTATTGACCGTCTGTATGATAGACCAATTTCCATTATTATATGTGCCATTTGTAACGCTCTATCTTTGTGCATATAATTTACACATTCTAATGCCATCCGTTCTAATTCTTTTAATAAAAAAGCAAATCTACCAAAGGCATTAGAATTAACTGAGCCTGTTTTCCACCATATAGTATCGTCATCAATTATTTGTTCTTTAGTAACTGAGCCATCTTTTTGTAATACATCTATAGTCTTTTGACTGGATTGAATAATAATATCAATCAGGTCATTATACTTTGGTTGCCCCTCAGGCTGTGGCATATCCCATCACTAAAGATTTAATTAATTACCGAGTAATTAACGTTTGTGGGAAAGGTTAGTATTAGAATCACATTAACTCGTTACCAGAAGGAAAGATTACTGGGAAAACAGTATAGAGATGACGATGACTTTAGTGGAACATTTAGTGATTATATTAAGAAGAAGAAGAAATCAAAATAATGGTTAAATATTACCGATAAAATAACAAGGTGTGCAGACAACTATTCCTAAAAAGAAAAAGAAACGATCCATATGGAAAACCCAAGACAAGTGGTAATGTCATACATAAAATTATTTAAACATAAACGAAAGCCTCGAAAAGATACTGCCCCATTTTCTAAAAACAGTGAAAAAACAGTTTATGAATATGGTGATGGTGCAGTTAAAAAACAATCACATCTTAATGGAAGATATACAACCTACAATAAAAAAGGCAGAGTAATTAAAAACCGTTGAAACTTTAACTATACTATACAATAACAATTTTTGTCAGTGGAGCTTTTACACCCAATCACTAACTCCTGCTGAACACATGCCCCCCTGCCTTATTGGGCAGGGGGCACAAACTTATTAACACGGCATTTACTCGTTACACTGTGGGTGTGTTAGATTAGCAGTTCTAAGTGGTCGTGATATTCTTACTTCAAAATATATCACAGCAGAGATTACAGACTCAGAAGATAGAATACATTATGTAGCAATCAAACATACGATTGGTGATTTCTTTGTTGCAGACTTGGATGGAAAGTTTTTTGCTTTCACATTGAAGAATGCTCGTATCTTAACACATCGAGTAACTATGACTAAATCATTTAGAGTTATTCAATATGACACAACACATTATTCCTCACTTAAACCAGTAATTAAAGAACTAGAATTAATGTTACAGAAAAATAGTTTACCAAAAGTAAATGGTATGTTGTATGATGTGTTACGAGTTTTGGCAAAGAGGGAGAAAGATGATTTTAAACCTCATAGTATTATTGATTTGGTTGCAGAGTTTGGGGATAAAGAAGGACAGTATCCTGAGGAAGTTAGAGCTATCAAAAATTATCTTTTAACATTGGATGTAGATACCATAATTACACCTGTAAGAAAAATTACTGATTTCATTCAAGAAGATCTAGTTGCCACATCACCTGGATTTTTAGGTTCATTTGTTCCACGTATTCAAAGTCTAGATAACGAACATCGAAAAATAACCAACACCCCAGTTAAAGGAACTACTGGAATGCTAAAACTTGCAGTGATTGGATTGATGGGAATTCTAATTGTTGGTGGATTATTCTACGCAAATGAGCAAGGCATCTTTGATGGTGTGTCAGAATTTACAGAGTCTATGAGTACGATGGGTGATGGGTTAGGTGGAATACCATCACCAACTCAGGGGTTTGTGACACCAGGTGCAACAGACTTTAGTGATACAGCTATTCAGGCAAAATATTCTCCTGAGGAATTAAAAGTTGCAGTGAACAATGGTGAAGTTGATTACAACAAACTATCTAGTAACATGAAAGAAATGCTTGAAGATGTGGAGATTGAAGAATGAAAACCTGTAAGTGTTCTCATGACAAATCAGATCATGGTAAATATTTTAGAGTTTGTACAGTTTGTCCATGCAGTAATTATCTAAAAAAAGAATACCCTACAAAATACGATAAAGCATATCTTGGAATGCTGTTTGGCATGATTGGGTTTTTTGTTTTTATTATAATATCACTAAACTATGGTGTGTCACTTTTTGAGCAAAATGTTTTGGATGCATCAATTAATATGAGCATTGGAGAATTTATTGCACTACTAATTACTATAGGTACATTTGTGTCACTTGGTGCAATATTATTATATGCATCATCAATTGCTGAGTATTTCAATCTAAAAAGGAGAAAAGACTATAATGCTAACTGAAAGAGAAACCAAAATAATTCTAATCAAATATATCATTCATGGGGTATCGCCCTACTCTGATGCATCCTTGGTTACGAGAGTTAAAATGCTAAAGGCATCAATGAAGAACCTAGGAATGTCATACAATGATAGTGAGATGCAAAGTATAGGGAATGAGTGTTTGGATTTACAAGGTAAATTGAATGCCACATTAATGAATTCAATTAAAAATGATAAGGATCTAGTAATCAAGGCACACCAAGAATTGCACAAGGGTAATGACTCCCTTACCAAAGAATTGGGAAATGACCTGGCAGATGAGGGGTTGAAAGTCCTAAAAAAGAAAAAATGGTATGAAAGAGCATAAATTAAAAGAATAAAAATAACGAGTAATTAACAAGCATGATGAATGCTGGGTTAATTCTTTTTGCAGTTATGATAGTTAGTTTGGTTTTTGGCAGTATTACTCCTGGATATGCTCAGACCACTGTTACTGTAGATGAAACCACACCATGCTTCATGAATTATACAGCATCAACTGATATGTGGAAGAATTGTGGATTTAAAGACGATTTCTTAAAGGCAGTGATTATGCCATTTGAATGGGTGATGGGTGGTTATTTCACTTTGGTGATTGTGTCAATTTTAATTATCATAACTTATATGAAATATCAGACTGTAATTTATCCACTAGCAATTGGTATTGTCATGCTACCAATATCTTCATGGGCATTCCCAGAGATGGTAATAGGGTACGGAATAATCTTATTCGCTGTAGGTGTTACTGGAGTAATCAAGATCATTATGTTTAAACAAACCAAGGTGTAGATTTTGGGAAGAACCAAAACCGTATCTCCATTAAGGAAATTCTACAAGTGGAAATATTCAGGGCTAATAGTTGTACCAGGTTTGATGGTGTTAATTTTATTGGTTTGGTTTTCATACACTGGAACATTAGAGTTCTTTGATGGGTATTCCTGTGCAACTATATTCAATTACATATCTGGTGTAGATATGCCAAAGGATGTTATTTCACATGATGAATTAACTGAATCACAACATGTTCATCTGCATGAATTGTATCAGGGCTGTCTAGATTATGATAGATTCTCTGAACCGATAAAACATGAGTAGTTAAAGTTTGAACCGTTTTGAAAACGGTTGAATGGTTTTATACTCGTTATTTGCTCGTTGAAACAGAATGCCTGATAATAGTATCATGTCATATGTAGGCGCTTTCATTGCTGTCGCAATCATGCTGGGAATTGGAACTCTAATTCTTGGCGGTGCAGCAACTGATTGTTCAAACGTTGAGGGATATTCTTCAACCGCTGGCGCATCCACTGGATGGGCACTACAATGCGAAAATAATAACACCCAATCACAGGCTGGATACAATTTGTTAATCATAACATTAATTGTACTCGCAGCAGTAGTTGTGTTAACAGTCGTCCGAATGCTTGCATAGAGAAATCAATGATTTTTCAATGTTAGAATAGGAACCCCCCCTTTTTTATTTTAAAAAAAAAGATTAATTACTTGTCATTCACTCGTTAAACTGTGTGCCTAGACGAAGAAATAAACATCGCAAAAGGAGATTTGCAGAATTATTTGATTTGTGAGGGTTGGTGTCTATAGGTGTCATCTTTAGTTTATCTAGGTTTATCGTTAATTCTTTTTGTCATAACTTATGGTATTGCTTTTACAATGATGCCGATGATTTTTGGTGCTTTCTTTTCTGTAGTGGACACATCGGGAATTTTAGATCCAGCCGCATGTGATGTATCACTAACATCTGCTGCTTGCATATGGAGTGGAATTTATGAAGAAAATGAAACTACTGTAAAATATCTCGTTCCATTAATGCCAACAATGGGTATTGTAATAATTGTGATTAAAGTTTTGATGAC
>Ga0310122_10000995_pt1 | contig 18127 bp, 19 predicted proteins | sample CB6_Bottom_1051__FD_203503 | JGI IMG/M metagenome (GOLD analysis project Ga0310122, IMG submission 203503) | Marine microbial communities from Western Arctic Ocean, Canada - CB6_Bottom_1051 | ecosystem: Environmental > Aquatic > Marine > Oceanic | place: Canada: Western Arctic Ocean | collected...
GCTCATCCTGCCAGTCTCCCCTGTTCTCCTTTGTAGGACCCGTGAGGCCGGGCCGATGCCGTGTCGGGATGGGCGGATTTGAACCGCCGACCCCCTGCTCCCAAAGCAGGTGCGCTGCCTGACTGCATCACATCGGCCAGGGCGTTGGCGCGTCGACGCCGGACGCACGCAGGGCATCGGCGTCGACCCATTCGAGCGTGAGGATGTGGGTCGCCTCGAGGACCACCTTCGGGGCGTACCCGGCCTTGTGGGCCTCCTGCCAACGGGAGGCGCAGAGACACCAGCGGTCCCCCGGCAGGAGACCGGCGAACCCGGGGTGCGGCGTCGACAGGTCATTGCCGGCCTGAGCCGAGAACTCGAGGAACTCGGCGGTCATCACGGTGCACACAGTGTGGACGCCCATGTCGTCGACACCGGTGTTGCAGCAGCCGTCCCGGTAGAAGCCGGTGAGCGGATCGTGGCTGCAGTCGACCAGTTCGCCACCGAGCACGTTCACGGCCATCAGTTCACGTCCGACTTTGTCATGCACCCAGTCTTACCGATTCCACTCGACCTGCAAGAACTCGCGCCCGCCGGACATGTACCCAGTGAGACCCCTCATCGACCCGGCGCCTCGCCCGGTCGCCCCCACGTCCCTCTCCCAAGGAGACCCCGTTGATCAAGAACATGCACCCCGCCCGGTTGATGGCCGCTGCCGAGGCCCTCGTGGCGCTCGTCGCAGCGTTCCTCCCGCTGTCCGGCGAGCAAGTCGCCGCCACCCTCGCCGTCGTCGCCGTCCTCACGGGCGAGCGCGTCGTCCGCAAGGTCGGCAAGCCATGACCGCCGCCTGGATCGTGTCGTGGATCGCCGCCGGGTTCATCCTCGGCGCCGTCTACACCATGGCCGTCTCGGCGATCTTCGACGGCATCGCTGGCGCTCGTTCTACGACTTGCACATCGACATTCAGGAGCGGCTCGAGGCGGGCGAGACCCCCTCGGCCATCGCAGCCGAGATCGTCGTCGACATCGACCTTGTCGAGGGCGTCATCGGAGACGCAGCACCGATGCAGGAGGAGCTGATCGGACTCCTCCTCGACGCCCGACGGGAGGTGCAGTCGTGAGTACGACCGCCGCCCTTCACCTCCTCCGATCCGCTCTCGATGAACGGGACGCCGACGGCGGTCGCGACCACGAGGTGCGGCGGGATCGAGCGGGCCCGGGTCAGCCCAAGCGACGAAACACCCCGCTCCGGCTGGCCATCCCGGTTCCCGGCAAGGCGGCCAGCGCGGCGTTGCGCTGGTGGAAGCCCGGATCGGCCGTCCCGCGCGTGGTGCGCTCGTCCCAGTCGCCCATGGACTCGTATCCCCAGTACATGCGGACCGACGGCCCGGTCCCCCAGAAGCTCGTGCAGACGGTGACCGGCGTGCCGGTGAGACCGTGCATGTACTCGGCGAACTCCACCGTGGCCTCCAGGGCAGGACCCATCTGGTCCATGCGGACCTCGCTGATCACGTCGGACAGGACGTTCGGCACCGACGACCAGTCTCCGAGCGCGTGCACGATGCTCCAGAGCGAGTCCTCCGCTGGACCGGCCACCAAGGCCTTCACGGCAGCCGCCGTGGCTCCTAGGGCCTCAGCGTCCGGGTAGTCGTATATGGGCGCACCCGAGAAGAATTCCTCCACATCGGAGCAGAGCGCGGAGGCGCCGAACTGGTTCGTGGGTCCCACGACCGTCTCCCACAGGGAGTACCCGTAATCGGACATTGAATTCACGGCCCGGTGGACGTCCACCAGGGCCGCAGACGCTTCGGTCGTCCGACCCGCCTGCATCCGGAAGATCCGGTTCCAGAGTTTCATGCCACGTTCCCCTCGCGTCCGACGCCACTAGAGGAGGCTGATGCTAGGCGCGGTAAGGAGGGGCCGCCGCCGTCATCACCGGACTCTTCCACCGCATCCGCCGCGAGAACAACGACGCCCACGGCCGGGCCATGCGCCAACTCGACCACATCGCCACCACCGTCGAGCACATCGACGAGCAGGTAGACGAGATCGCTGAGTGGCAGGAGGAGCACGAGAAAGTCCACCAGGGGGAACGCTGACCACCGCCACCGCCTACCTGGAACTCATCCAGGCGCCCGTCGCCTGACCCGGCCCACTGGCCCTCGACCCGCAGAGGCGGGGAGCCGGTGGGCCTACTTTCCGCTCGATGTTGCATGTAGAAAACGTTGGGGTGATACAGGACCTCGACTTCAAGTTCAACGTGCGCTGGCCGGCGACCGACAGCCGCAAATTTCTATGGCGCCACCAGGTGAAGGACAACATCTTCTGGAGCGTCGTCAGCGGCGTCACCGTCTGGAGCATCTACGAGTCGCTGACCATGTGGATGTGGGCCGACGGGCGCATCCCGCGGGCCGAGTGGGGGAGCGCCCCCGTCTACCTCGGATTGCTGGTCCTCGGCGTGTTTTTCTGGGGGACCACCCACTTCTACCTCAACCACCGGCTCCTTCACTGGGAGCCGCTCTACCGGACTGCCCACGAGCTGCACCACCGCAACACCAACAGCGGGCCCTGGACCGGCATCTCGATGCACCCGGTCGAGCACCTCGTGTACTTCACGGTGTTCCTGCTCTGGTGGGTCGTGCCGGCCCACCCCGTGATCTTCATCATGACCGGCTTCTTCAACGGCATCAGCCCGTCGATCTCGCACTCGGGCTTCGACGAGGTGGTCCTTGGGGGCCGCTTCCGCGTCTCGGCTGGCGATCAGTTCCACCACCTGCACCACCGCTACTTCGAGGTCAACTACGGCAACACCCCGTCGCCCATCGACAAGCTCTTCGGCACCTGGCACGACGGCACCCCCGAAGCCCACGAAGCCTTCAAGGACCGTCGTCGGGCCGAGAGGACCTGACCGTGGCCCGCCCCACGCCCGCTGACCTCGACGCCATCGGCGCAGCGTGGCAACCGGACCCGCACGCTTCGTCGACGCTGGGGGCCGACGCCTACACCGACCCGGCATGGCTCGGCCTCGAACTCGATGCCATCTTCTCCCGGTCATGGCAGTGGGTCTGCCACGTCGAGCAGCTCCGCGAGCCCGGCGCCTACGTGACGGCCCAGGTGGCGGGCCACCCGGTCGCCATCACGCGTGCCGCCGATGGCGAACTGAACGCCTTCTACAACGTGTGCCGCCACCGTGCCCATCAACTCCTCGAGGGTGCGGGCACCACACGGCGCATCGTGTGCCCGTACCACGCCTGGACCTACGACCTGACCGGCCAGTTGCTGGGGGCACCGCTCACCCAGGACCTCATCGACTTCGACGTCGCCGACATCTGCCTCCACGGTGTGCGGGTCGAGGAGTTCGCAGGGTTCGTCTACGTCAATCTGGATGCCGAGGCAGTACCGCTGATCGAACAGTCGGGCACCCTCATCGAGGAACTCGCACGGGTGGCGCCCGACATCGAGCGCCTCACCTTCGCCCACCGCCTGACCTACGAGATCGCCTCCGATTGGAAGAACGTCGTCGACAACTTCCTGGAGTGCTACCACTGCCCGGTCGCCCACAAGGACTTCTGCACCCTGGTCGAGATGGACACCTACGAGGTCGTGACCGACGGCATCTGGTCCCGGCAGTACGCCGAGGCCGGCAAGACGGCGAACTCGGCCTATGACGTCGAGGACGCCTCGGTCACGATGCAGACCGTCTGGTGGCTCTGGCCCAACACCTGTCTGCTGCGCTTCCCGGGTCGCCCCAACTTCATGGTCCTGCAGATCCTCCCCGACGGACCCGGACGGACCCTCGAGACCATCGACTTCTACCTCGAGAAGCCGAACCGTCCCCAGCCGAGGTCGAGGCGATCCGCTACATCGACGATGTCCTGCAGGTCGAGGACATCGCGATCGTCGAGAGCATCCAGCGGGGCATGGCCTCGCCGGCCTTCGAAGCCGGACGCATCGTCGTCGAGCGAGGGCCGGGAGGCGAGGAGAACCCGTCCGGGCGATCCGAGCACGCCGTCCACCACTTCCACGGCCTCCTCCTCGACGCGTATCGTCAGGCGCTGGAGTAGAGCCGGCGTCGGCTAATGTTGCGCAACCTCGAGTCTGGGCAGGCAGCGAGGCGAAACGGTGTGTGCCCTCAGCCCTGTTGACGAACGACGGAGTGAGTGGCCATGCGATTCGGGTACTTCCTGAACCAGAACAACCTCGGCAACGCCAAGCCCTTCCACCAGGTGGTGGACGAGGGTCGGCAGATCGCCCGTTACTGCGACCGCAACGGCTGGCACTCGATCTGGACCACCGAGCACCACTACGGACACGAGGGCCTCGAGGTCTGCGCCAACCCTGCCCTGATGGGCGTCGACCTCGCCGCCCACACCGAGCAGATCCGCATCGGCCAGGCCGCCAACATCATCACCTTCCGGCACCCGGTCCAGCTGGCCGAGGACCTGGCGATGCTCGACCACATGAGCGGCGGACGCCTCGAGGTCGGAATCGGCCGCGGCGTGTACCCCCGCGAGACCATGAACATGAACCCCACCGCGGACGTGCGCACCCCCGAGGTCAACCGGCGGCTCTTCGCCGAGACCCTCGAGGTGATGCGCCGGGCATGGACCGACGAGTTCTTCTCGTTCGACGGCGAGTTCTTCACGTTCCCGTACCCGGGCATCACCTTCAACCACGACATGAGCCCGCCGCTGCCGGCGAACACCGACCCGGAAACCGGCCACATCACCGCACTGTCGGTCATTCCCAAACCACTCCAGGACCCCCACCCACCGCTGTGGCAGGTGGTCGACACGCCGCCGTCGATCGAGTTCGCAGCGCGCAACGGGTTGCAGGCCATGTTCTGGATCCCGCCCACCGACTCACTGCTGCCCCGGTTCGAGACGTACCGGGACTTCGCATCGGAGGCCCGCGGCGAGGAGGTCCCCATGGGCGAGGGGGTCGCCGTGCTGCGCGACCTCTTCGTGACCGAGACGATGGCCGAGGCAGAGCGGTTGGGCGGCGACGGGATCGTCCGGTACATGCGGTGGGTCTGCGAGTTCCGGGGGCTCGGCAACCACCGCTATCCCGGCGAGGAACTCCCCGAGACAGAAGGGAAGCTCGACCTACTCACCTACGACTGGCTGCACCCGCGCAACATGCTGTTCGGCACGCCCGAGTACGTCGCCGAGAAGATCCACGAGATGAAGGAGAAGCTGAACCTGCAGACCCTGCTGGTCTGGTCCAGCTTCCCGGGGGTGCCCCACGAGGCGGCCATGGACAGCATCACGATGTTCACCGAGCAGGTCATGCCGCTGTTCACGGAGGCCCCCGGGTCCGGCGACGCGGCCCCCGCAGGCGCGGACATCGGCACGGGGTGAGCGTCGACACGCACTTCCGGATCGAGGGCGGGGGAGGGGCGACCCCTTTGATCCTGCTCCACGGGGTCGGCCTCGACCTCACGATGTGGGACGGGGTCGTCGATGCACTGGCGGCCGACCGTCAGGTGCTCCGGTTCGACCTGCTCGGGCATGGTGGGACGGAGGACCCACCCGGCGAGCGCACGATCGAGGACTTCGTGACGCAACTCCTCGAGCTCGTCGAGGCCGTCGGGTTCGACCGACCGGACGTGGCCGGGCTCTCCATGGGCGGGATGATCACGCTCGCCGCCGCCGCCCGCCATCCGGAAGCCTTCCGCCGGATCGCCCTGCTCAACACGGTGTTCAGGCGCACCCCGGAGCAACTGGCGGGCCAGCGGGAGCGCCTTGCCGCCACCGAGGCTGCCGGGATGGCCGTCGTGGCCGACATGGCCATCGACCGCTGGTTCAGCGCCGAATGGCAGGCGACGCATCCCACCGAGGCCTGCACCGTCCGCGACCGCATCCTCGCCAACGACCTCGGCGCCTACCTGAAGGCCTACCGGGTCTTCGTGGATGACGATCCGCTGATGCCGGGCGGCGCCGAGTGGATCACCGCCCCGACGCTGGCCATGACCGGCGAACTCGATCCGGGCTCGACGCCGGAGATGAGCCGGGCACTGGCGGCAGCTGTCCCGGGCGGGCAGGCTGTGGTCATCCCCGACCTCCACCACCTTCCTCCCATCGAGGCACCCGACGTCTTCGTCCGGTCCCTCCTCAACTTTCTCGACCAGGAGCACACCCTGTGAACGATCCACTGACCACGTACCTCATGTACATCGACGGCGAGTTCTGCGAGGCCTCCGACGGTGGGCGCTTCGAGTCCCTCAACCCGGCGACCGGCCTGGCCTGGGCGACCGCCCCGGCGGCCACGGAGGCCGACGTGGACCGGGCCGTGCGTGCCGCCCACCGTGCGCTCAACGAGGGCGACTGGCCGGCCATGAGCGCCACCCAACGCGGCAAGCTGCTGTTCCGCCTCGCCGACCTGGTGGAGGAACACGCCGAAATGCTCGGGTCCGTCGAGACCTCCGACAGCGGCAAGCTGGCGGTCGAGACGCGTGGCCAGTCGGCCTACGTCGCCGAGTACTACCGCTACTACGGGGGCCTGGCCGACAAGATCCAGGGCGCCACGTTGCCGATGGACAAGCCCGACATGCACGTGTACACGCTGCGGGAGCCAATCGGGGTGGTGGCGGGCATCGTGCCCTGGAATGCCGAGATGCTGCTCACCGCCACCAAGGCCGCTCCGGCGCTCGCAGCGGGCAACACCGTCGTGATCAAGTCCTCCGAGGAGGCCCCGGCGCCGGTACTCGAGTTCGCCCGCCTGGTCGACGAGGCCGGCTTCCCGCCGGGGGTGTTCAACCTCATCACCGGCTTCGGGGAGCCCTGTGGCCGGGCGCTGACCAGCCACCCGCTGGTCAGCCGGGTGTCGTTCACCGGTGGCACCGAGGCAGCACGGAATGTCGTCGTCAACACGGCGAACAACTTCGCCCACCTGTCCCTCGAGCTCGGCGGCAAGTCGCCGATTTTGATCTTCGACGATGCCGACCTCGAGGGTGCCGTCAACGGCGCCGTGGCCGGCAACTTCGGGGCCAGCGGCCAGAGCTGTGTTGCCGGCTCGCGGGTGTTCGTGCAATCGGGCATCCACGCCGAATTCATCGACCTGGTGGTGCAGCGGGCCGAAGCGGTCCGCATCGGCGACCCCCTCGACGCCGACACGCAGATGGGACCCCTCGCCACACAGGCCCAGCGCGACCGGGCAGAGGCCGTCATCGCCGAGTCGGTGGCCCAGGGAGCCACCCTGCACACCGGCGGTCGGCGGCCCGACGGCTTCGACACAGGCTGGTACTTCGAACCGACCCTGCTGGCCTGTCCGGACCAGAGCATCCGCAGCACGCAGGTCGAGTTGTTCGCACCGGTGATGTCGGTCCTCGAGTTCGAGACCGAGGAGGAGGCCATCGCCCTCGCCAACGACACCGAGTTCGGCCTCGGCTCCGGGATCTTCACCCAGAACCTGGCACGTGCCCACCGGGTGGCGAAGGCGCTCCGCTCCGGAATCGTCTGGATCAACACCTACCGGGCCATCTCGCCGATCTCGCCGTTCGGGGGCTTCGGCCAGAGCGGCTACGGACGCGAGGCCGGCCTCGACGTCATGCAGGAGTACACCCGCAGCAAGGCCGTCTGGATCAACACCTCACAGGAACCGATGGCCAACCCCTTCGTCATGCGCTGAGCGCGTGTTCGACGACGCCCTTTCACGATCGGCCGCCATGGGCTCGGCCGAATGGGGTCGTGCGCCGGTCGTTCCCTAGGTTGGGGCCAGGCGCTCAGGGAGAGCAGAAATCAGGGAAAGGCAGCAAGACCGTGCACCACGCCGAACAGGTCGCACAGATCAAGACGATGCTCGCTCGCCTCGACAGCGGTATCACCGTCGATGCGGGTGGTTTCCGCCGCAACCCCTCCTGGGTGTACACGGACCCGGAACTCGCCGAGCGGGAGCAGGAAGTGTTCTTCGCCGGACATCCACAGCTGGTCGGGCTGTCTTGCGACCTTCCCGGGCCCGGGACCTTCCTCACCACCTTCGACCTGAAGACGGCGATCCTCGCCACACGCTCCCAGGACGGGAAGTTCCGTGCCTTCGTGAACTCGTGCAGGCACCGGGGAGCGATCCTCGAAGAACGCGAGCGCGGTTCGGAGCGGCGCTTCTCGTGTCCCTTCCACCAGTGGACCTACGCCGACGACGGCGCCCTCGTGGCCCTCCCGAAGGAGGAACACTTCGGGGACGTCGACCGCTCCTGCAACGGGCTCATCCAGCTCCCGTCCGTCGAACGGGACGGCCTGCTCTGGGTCCACCCGGATCCGGCCGGGAGCATCGACCTCGAGGAGCAGCTGGGCACCGACCTCTGCGCCGAGCTGGCATCCTGGAACCTCGGCGAACTCGTGTACCTCGGCCAGGACCGCTACGAGGTGGCCTGCAACTGGAAGCTGGCCATGGACACCTTCGGCGAGACCTACCACTTCCCGGTCCTGCACCGGGACACCCTGAACCACCACTTCCACGGCAACGTCCAGTGCTATGACACGTTCGGCCGGAACCACCGGATGCTGCTGTGCAGGCGCGAGATCGACGAGATGCGCCACCTCCCCGAGGACGACTGGGACATCACCGTGGCGACGTTGCCGGTGTACTGGCTCTTCCCGAACATCCAGCTGATGCCCTTCGAGGCAGGCGTCTACCTGGTGCGCGCCTACCCGGACCCGGAACAACCCGGTGCCCACTGCAGCCGCATCGACTTCTACCTGCGGCCCGGCCCGGCAGCGAACGCCGAGGCAGCGGACCTGTTCGCCATGGTCGGCACGAGGTTCGGCGAGATCATCCGAGACGAGGACTACGCCGTGAGCGCCAGCCAGCAGCGGTCGGCCGACTCGGGCACCCTCCCGAGCCTGCTGTTCGGCCGCAACGAACCAGCCCTGCACCACTACCACAACACCTACCGGTCGATGCTCGGCATGGATCCACTCCCGCTCCTCGACTCGGCCGGATGAGCGGACCTGCCGTGGGCCGGGGTCCCGATCGACCGTCAACGACGAGGGCATCGACCGTGCCGGTGAAGGAGCTTCGATGAAGACACTGCGTACCCCCGACGAGCGCTTTGCCGACCTGCCCGACTTTCCCTTCGACCCGAACTATGCGGACATCGACGACGGCGAAGGTGGCCGCCTCCGCATGCACTATCTCGACGAGGGCCCACGGGACGCGCCCCCGGTGCTCCTGCTCCACGGCGAGCCGTCCTGGAGCTTCCTGTACCGCCATGTGATCCCACCCCTCGTCGAGGCCGGCCATCGCGTCGTCGCCCCGGACCTTGTCGGCTTCGGTCGCAGCGACAAGCCCACGGAGCAGGCCGACTACACCTACGCATGCCATGTCGCCTGGCTTCGCCAGGTCGTCGTCGACCATCTGGACCTGACCGGGATCACCTTCTTCGGCCAGGACTGGGGCGGCCTGCTCGGCCTCCGCCTCGTCGCATCGGACGCCGAACGCTTCGCCGGCGTCGTCGTCAGCAACACCGGGCTCCCGACCGGCCACGGGCCGGCCAGCGACGCCTTCCTCGAGTGGCAGCGGTTCTCGCAGGAGTCACCGCACTTCCCGATCGGCACGATCATCGCCGGCGGATGCACGAGCGACCTTTCCGCCGAGGTGGTCGCCGCCTACGACGCCCCCTTCCCGGATGACGGCTACACCGCAGGCGCCCGGATCTTCCCGTCGTTGGTGCCGACCAGCCCGGATGATCCCGCATGTGCTGACAACAAGGCGGCATGGCGCTCACTCGAGGGCTTCGAACGTCCCTTCCTCGTCGCATTCTCGGACCGCGATCCGGTGACGAAGGGTGGTGAGGCGGTTTTCCACGCCAAGGTGCCGGGGACACGGGGACAGGCCCATCGCACCATCGAGGGAGCCGGCCACTTCGTCCAAGAGGATCGCCCCCACGAGGTGGCAACGGCGATCCTCGACGTTGTCGCCGCGCAGTCAGCCGGCACCGGGGGAGAAACCCTCGCATGACGACGACCGCACCCGGCTACGGACAGGTGGATCGGGACTACGCGATGCGGATGGCGACCTGCCCACCGGAGGAGGACGGGCCCGTCTGGATGGTCAACCTCATGCACTACCGCGGGGAAGCGGTGTACGCGGACGGAAAGAGCGGCATCAGCGGCCGTGAGGCCGACGAGCGCTACGCACCGCTCGACATCCTCTCGGACCTCGGCGCCGAGGTGGCGTTCATGGGCGAAGTCGAGCAGCAGATCCTCGGGGACGCACCCAGATGGGACCGGGTGGCGGTGGTGCGCTACCCGACCCGCCGTTCGTTCATCGAGATGCAGGCACGTCCCGATTTCCAGGAGAGGCACGTCCACAAGGAGGCCGGGATGGCCCAGACGATCGTCGCCGGCTGCCTGCCACTCGGTCCACCTCGCGACCTGTCGTCGGCGCAGGCCACAGACTCCACGGACGCCACAGAGCCTGCCTGGGCCGAGGTGCCCCATCCGCCCACGGACGAGGACGGGCCGATCGTCGTGTTCCACCTGCTCCGCTTCCACGAGGATGCGTCGGAGACCGGCATCGCCGCCTACCAGAAGGCGGCCAAGCCGGTGGTGGTCGCCCAGGGCCGGCGGGTCCTGGGGTGGTTCGGGGTCGAGGGCACGATCGTGGGCGACAGGCGCGCCTGGGACCAGGCGCACTTCAACGCCTTCCCGAGCCTGCGGGCCTTCAACGCCGTGCTCGACGATCCGGACCGTCAGGCGGCACAGGCGGCCCACCGCGATGTGGCCGTCGCCGACACCTACACGATGGTCCTACGTCCGACGATCGACCGCCTCGCCGCATCGCTCGCGGCGCCGAGCTGAACCGGAGGAAAAGAGATGCACAACGACGACTTCCAGGGCGTGATCGGTCGAACCACCAGCGAGTCGGAGCCGTGGTGGCCCGAACCGGTCCTGCCACCGGAGGGCACGCCCAACGTCGTGGTGATCCTGCTCGACGACACCGGATTCGGACACCTCGGCTGTTTCGGCGGGCTGGTCGACACGCCCAACTTCGACCGATTGGCGGCACGGGGCCTGCGCTACAACAACTTCCACACCACGGCGCTCTGTTCGCCGACCCGGGCGTGCCTGCTGACCGGCCGCAACCACCACTCCGTCGGGATGCGGGCGCTTGCCAACTTCGACACCGGCTACCCGAACATGCGTGGCCGCATCGCCGCCAGCGCCGGGACCCTCGCCGAGATCCTCCACGGGGAGGGGTTCGCGACCTTCGCCGTTGGCAAGTGGCACCTCACGCCGATGCGGGAGGCGTCCGCTGCCGGCCCCTTCACCGACTGGCCGCTGCAGCGGGGCTTCGACCGGTTCTACGGGTTCATGCAGGGCGAGACCGACCAGTTCCACCCGGAACTGTCCGAGGACAACCGGCCGACGCCCGTGCCCCGCACCCCCGACGAGGGCTACCACGTCAGCGAGGACCTGCTCGACCAGGCGATCGGGATGATCCGCACCAAGGAGTCCCTGGTCCCGGAACGACCCTTCTTCCTGTACCTGGCGTTCGGTGCCACGCACGCCCCGCATCAGGCGCCCGACGACTACCTGGCGAAGTGGCGGGGTCGCTTCGACGAGGGTTGGGACGCCTGCCGGCAGGGAGTCCACGAGCGCCAGCTCGAGATGGGGGTGATCCCCCCAGGCACCGAGATGGCCCCCCGGAACCCCGGTGTGCGCCCCTGGGAGGACCTCAGCGGCGACGAGCAGCGGGTGGCCTGCCGCCTGCAGGAGGCCTTCGCCGCCATGCTCGACCACACCGACGCCCAGGTCGGCCGCCTCCTCGACGCCCTCGACGAACTGGACCTGGCCGATGACACGCTCATCATGGCGCTGAGCGACAACGGCGCCTCCCGTGAGGGATTCGAGAGCGGCATCACGGACACGTTCCGCTACTTCAACGGGATCCCGCAGCCGCTCGACGAGATGGTCCGTCGCATCGACGACATCGGGACCCGGAGGAGCAACACCAACTACCCACGCGGTTGGGCACAGGTCGGCAACAATCCGGGTCGTTGGTACAAGTCGCACACCCACTCCGGCGGCGTCCGCGACCCGCTGATCGTGTCCTGGCCGAACGGCATCGACGCCTCGGTCAACGGACAGGTCCGTTCGCAGTTCCACCACGTGATCGACCTCGCCCCGACCGTCCTCGAGGTCCTCGGCATCGAGGTGCCCGAAGCCATCAAGGGCGTCGAGCAGCAGCCCGTCGAGGGCACCAGCCTCGCCTACACGTTCGGAGCCGATGCGGTCGATGACTCGGCGGTGCCGACCCGGAAGACCACGCAGTACTTCGAGATGCAGGGGAACCGGGCGATCTGGGCCGACGGCTGGAAGGCGGTGTCGATGCACGAGCACGATCCGTTCCACGCCTTCGAGGGAGGCCTCAACGAGGACAACTGGGAGTTGTTCCACCTCGACAGCGACTTCTCCGAATGCCACGACCTGGCGGCCGCCGAGCCTGAGCGGCTCCAGCAGATGATCGACCTGTTCTGGTCGGAGGCCGAGCGCTACGGCGTCCTCCCGATCATGGACCGGGCCGGCAACCTGTTCTCCGGCCACCCCACGCCGGGCACTCCTGCGAACCGCGACCACTTCACCTACCACCCCCCGGTGCCGCGGATCCCGCCCGAGGCGGCGCCACCGCTCGGGGCGCGCAACTGGGTGATGCGGTTCGAGGTCGACCGGCCGGTGGGCGACGAAGCCGGCGTCCTGCTTGCGTTCGGCACGTTCAACAACGGGCTCGTCGTCTACGTCGACGTCGACGGACACCTGGTATACGACCACAACTCCTTCACGACCCACACGGTCCTGCGATCCGAGGACCGGGTGCCCACGGGACGAAGCGTCCTCGAGGTGCAGCAGCAGCGGGTACGGCGAGGACCGGGCCGGGCGTGGCTGCTGGTCAACGGTGTGCCTTCGGCCGAGGCGGACATCCCCCTGATCCCCACCATGATCTCGCCGGTCGGCATGGACCTCGGCCACAACCCGACGGGGGTCAGCAGCGCCTACGAGGCACCCTTCGCCTTCGCCGGGACGCTCTCACTGGCGACGATTGCAACCGCCAGGGCATTCCGCCCCGACGAGGAGATCGCCTTCGAGGTCCGGGCGGCGTTTCTGACGGACTAGGCGGGCGCAGTCGTCAACCGGCGCCCAGCACCTGCTCCCGGGTCGGGACCCGCCAGCCCACGAACCAGACCCCCACCAGGCCCACGGCGGCGACCAGCAGCCGGACGGCGACGGGGTCGATCAGCAGACCGACGCTGACCCCGCAGGCGGCGACGATCATCGAGATGGCCCAGACCTTGGCCCGGCGGGGCATTCCGAGTCCCGCCCGATAGTCGCGGACCATCGACCCCACACGCGGCAGGTCCAGGATCCACTGCTCGAGTCGGGGATAGGAGCGGGCGAAGCACCCGGCGGCCATGATGAGGAAGATCGTGGTGGGTAGGCCGGGGACGATCACCCCCAGGCCGCCAAGGGCGAGCGAGACGATGCCGAGGAGGAACCAGAGCCAACGGGCCGGCCCGCTGGCGATCGGGGGAGGCTCCGGCTGTTCGTCCACGGTGGCGACTGTAGGTGGGAGCCGCCGGCTACCAGACGGCGGCCGGGTCCAGCATGTAGACCTCGCGCATCCGGGTGTAGCGGGCGGCGAAGTCGGCGCTCCGGAGGCGGCGCCCGTCCTGCGCCGGCGGCGCGACCATCTGCCAGTCGACCGGTCCGAAGCGGGCGACCACGAGGTCCTGCCAGGCGGGGAGCAGGTTGGCGACGGATGCCGACGCGACGCCCATCTCCAGTGCTGCGGCTTCCCCGTCGACGACCTCGAAGATCCCTACGGCGATCGGAAGCAGGTGCCTGAAGGCGGCCGTGAGGCGGTCGGCGCTCTCCGGGACCGAGAGCAGGGCGTCGAGCATGGCGTCAGCGTGGCGACGGTGGAACGTCTCCTCGCGTTCGGCCCGAGCGGCGATCCCCGAGAGTCCCGGCAGGGTGGACTCGCCGAACACCCGCCAACGCAGGCCCTCGGCGGTGTCGTACAGCCAGTGGCGGACCAGGGCCTCGGCCCAGTCGGCGGTGTCGAGCTCGACGAGGTGGCACGAGCGGTAGTCGGCGGCGTCCCTGCGGATGGCGAGGTCGTCGATGGCCCGGTCGTCGTCGCCCACGAGGAGTGCGTAGAGGGCGGCGGCGTGCCCCAGTTCGTCCTGCCCGATGCTGGCGAACGCCAGGTCCTCCTCGAGGAAGGGGGCGACGCCGATCCACTCGGTGTGCTGCTGGCCCATCAGGTGCTCGTCGTCCGCCAGGGAGAGGAGGTACTCGCGGACCGCCGGATCGGGGGCGTTCACGAGTTCTCCTCACGGATCCGCTGGCGACGTTCGGCGACACGGCCACCGTCGTTGTGCCGGTGGGGCTTGTCGGCGTTGGGGGCGACGAAATCGTCGTCGCCGACCACCAGGTGGTCGCGGTCGACGAGCCAGATGCGGTCCCCCTCGGCCCGTCGGGCGTAGTTCTCGCGTGCGAGCAGCAGGGCCAGCTCGTCGTCGGCGGCCTCGAGGCTGCCGGCGTGGCGGAACTCCTGTTTGCCCTCCTTTTTGAGGAACACCTCGTAGATGCGCACGGTCCTGCTTCCTAGCCCCGGAGGGCTTCGACGACCTCGCCGCACGACGTGCAGCGGTGTACGGATCGACAGCGGCTCGGACCGAAGGCTGAGAGTTCGCTGGTGCGGCCGCCGCAGAGCGGACAGGCCGGCGGCGGCCCCAGATGCACGGCAACGGCAACGGTGAAGTCCGAGGCGAGGCGCTCACGGGCCCTCGCGGAGACCCGCTCGACGGACCAGACCGGGCCCGGCAGCCACGTCACCTCGACCTCGGCGACGCCGTCGACCGCCCCGACCGTCTCCCGGACCTCGTCGGCGATCATGGCGAGTGCCGGGCATCCGGAGAAGGTCGGGATGAGGCCCACCTCGACCCGTCCACCCGAGACGCCGAGGCTCTCGAGCAGGCCGAGGTCGACGATCGACACTCCCGGGTACTCGGGATCGTCGACGGCCGCCACGGCGGCCCGGACCTCGACCTCGAGGGTGCTGCTCATGCCGCACCCCGGCGCTCGCCGACCTGGTCGAGGGCGTCACGGACCCAGCGGGTGTCGGCCCAGTTGGCTGCGGCCTCGGCGATGCGGCGGGCCGAATCGGGCCCGCCCTGGCGCAACGTCCGCTTCAGCGGCTCCCAGTCGATGGGTCCGATCACCCAGCGGTCGGCAGTGCCGTCGTGGTGCAGGCCCTCGTCGGGAATCGAGAAGCCGTAGCCATGGAGGAGGGGAACGAACTTCTGGACCCAGCGGTCGCGCAGCACCTCGTTGAGCTCGGACTTGATGTGCCAGCGCAGCAGGAGGTCACCGGGCTTCGAATCGGGGCCGAAGAGTTGGAGGGAGGGCCACCACCAGTCGTCGATCGATGCCTGGAACATCGTCCGCTGGGTGTCCGTGCCCTCGGCGATGCGCAGCATGCGTTCCTCGCCGAAGCGCATGTGGAAGCCCTCCTCGGCGATGATCCGCCGCAGGATGCGCTTGTACGGGCCGTACGAGCAGTTCTTGAACACGGCCTGCTGGCTGGCGAGGGCGGCGGCATCGACGAGGAAGGCGATGGCGACCTGATCGCCCCAGGTCTTGGCCCGGTAGTGGAACACGTTGTGGAAGCGGCTGTTGCCGGCGAAGAGGTCCTCGAGCATCTCCTGGCGGGTCTTGAGGCCGAGGTCGGCTGCGACCATGTAGAGCAGGTGGCCGTGCCCGATCTCGTCCTGCGTCTTGGCGAGCACGGCCATCTTGTGGCGCAGGCCCGGCGCACGGGGGATCCAGTCCCGTTCGGTGAGGCCGCCCATCAACTCGCTGTTGGCGTGCAGCTCGATGAAGCGGAAGACCGCCTCCCGGTAGGGCTCGGGCATGTGGTCGTCGGATTCGACGATGCCGCCCTCGTCCAGGAATGCCTCGAAGTCGTCCATCGAGGCCCACCGTCGTGCCATCAGGTTGCTCCGTTCTCGCCGGGTCGGTTGGCGACCATCGTGAGGACGTCGTAGGCGGCGACCACCTCGCCGTCCTGGTTGAAGACCTCGCTGTCCCACGCCACCTCGCCGTAGCCGGTGCCGGCACGGAGCGTCTTGCGCCGGCAGGTCAGGTGGACGGTGAGGGTGTCGCCCGGATAGGTGGGCTTGGCGAAGCGCAGGCGGTCGATGCCGTAGTTGGCGAGCACCGGGCCGGGATCGGGCCAGACGAACAGGCCGGCGGCGAGCGCCACGACGAGGTAGCCGTGGGCGACACGGCCGGCGAAGATCGGGCTGGCTGCGGCCGCCTCTTCGTCCATGTGGGCGTAGAAGCGGTCACCGGTGAGCTCGGCGAAGGCCTCGATGTCATCGACCGTGACGGTTCGCGACCCGGTGGTGATCGAATCGCCGATCTCGAGGTCGTCGAAGGTCAGGGTGAACGGGTGGCCCTTGTCCGTCCTCCGTGTGGCGCCGGGCTGCCACGTGCCGAGGATCCGCGACACCGTGTCGGGTGATCCCTGGATGGCAGTGCGCTGGAGGTAGGGCCGCAGCGAACGAAGGCCGCCCAACTCCTCGCTTCCACCGGCGCGTCCGGGTCCGCCGTGGACCAGGTGGGGGAGGGGAGAGCCGTGCCCGGTGTGGGCGTCGCCGATCGAGTCGTCGACGACGAGCACCCGTCCATGGTGGGCGGCGATCCCGGTGGCGAGGAGGGTCGATTCGTCGAGGTCGGGAGAGAAGACCGAGGCCACCAGGCCGCCCCGCCCCAGCGCCACGAGTTCGATGGCGTCGTCGAGGCCGTCATAGGGGACGACGGTCGCCACGGGGCCGAACACCTCGACCTCGTGGACGGATCGCGCACGGGCGTCGTCGGCCCGGAGCAGCGTGGGGGCGAGGAACGCGCCGCGCTCCGGATCGACGCCGTGGAAGTCGCAGGCGTCGAGGAGGGTCGTGGTGTCCGCACGCAGGCGGTCCAGCGAGGTGCGCACCCTGTCGCGCTGTTCGAGGCTGACCAGGGGGCCCATGTCGGTCTGTGGGTCGGTCGGGTCGCCGACGCGGACCTCGGACAGTGCAGCGACCAGCGCCTCCTCCACCTGCCCCTGATGGGCGGCTGGAACGATGACGCGGCGGATCGCCGTGCACTTCTGGCCCGCCTTCGAGGTCATCTCCCGGGTCACCTCCCGGACGAAGAGGTCGAACTCGGCAGTCCCGGGGCCGGCTGCGGGGGCGAGCACCGCGGCATTGAGGGAGTCGGCCTCGCCGTGGACCTGGACCAGGTTGGCGAGGAGGGCGGGATGGGTGCGAAGTGCCGTGAGGGTGGCGGACGAGCCCGTGACCGAGACGACGTCCTGGTCGCGGAGGTGGTCGAGGAGGTCGCTGGGCTCGCCGCACACCAGTTGGACGGCGCCCTCGGGCAGCAGCCCGGCGGCGACGATCTCCCGGAACAGCGCCTCGGCGAGGTGGGCGGTCTGGGGAGCCGGCTTGACGATGGCCGGCATCCCGGCCAGGAGCGCCGGTGCCAACTTCTCGAGCATTCCCCAGCAGGGGAAGTTGAAGGCGTTGAGGTGGACGGCGACCCCCCGACGTGGGGTGGAGAGGTGCGCGCCGACCACGGTGCCGTCACGGGACAGGACCTCGGTGTCGCCATCGGGGAGGACGTGCCCGCCGGGAAGCTCGCGTCGGGCCTTGCCGGCGAGGGTGAGGAGCACGCCGGGGCCGCCCTCGATGTCGGGTAGGGCATCGGCCCGGGTGGTGCCGGTGGTGGTGGACAGGTCGTAGAGGGGTTCGGTGACCGTCAGGAGGTGTTTACCCAGCGACCGCAGCATCGTGCCCCGCTCGTGGAACGTGAGCGCCCGCAGTGTCGGGCCGCCGACCCGTCGGGCGTACCCGACGGCCGCTGCGAGGTCGATGCCCTGCGAGGAGACTGAGGCGACCGCTTCTCCGGTGACCGAGTGGAGGATGGACGACGGTTCGCCGGTCGGTGCCGTCCAGTGACCGCAGACATGGCTCTCGAGGAGGTGCACCTGGGCTCCGGTGGTCGCCGTCGCCGGGGACAGGTGGTCACCCGGCGGAGAATATGATACAAACTACTGCAATGACTGACATTGTCAAGTATCAGAATGTTCCCTCCGGGGGCCGG
>Ga0310122_10000996_pt1 | contig 18122 bp, 20 predicted proteins | sample CB6_Bottom_1051__FD_203503 | JGI IMG/M metagenome (GOLD analysis project Ga0310122, IMG submission 203503) | Marine microbial communities from Western Arctic Ocean, Canada - CB6_Bottom_1051 | ecosystem: Environmental > Aquatic > Marine > Oceanic | place: Canada: Western Arctic Ocean | collected...
TTTTAAAAAAGATGACCTTGATCTTTATCAATACATTGTTTTAAAAGATTGTTGGGCTGAGGTAATTAAGGAGCGTCTTGCCGTACCCCTTGCTGTGTAAAAAAATACCCCGCTGAAGCGGGGTTTTATTATGGCATAAAATAATTGAGTATCTTTTTAGTCAGACCTCTAAAGCTCCTCGAGCTTTTATGAGCCGACCGAGGTTGATCACCACCCCACATTAACAAACCTAAACAACAAGCAAATTCTGGATCTTCAATCTGCAGAGCTAGCTCTCCACTAACCACCTCCATATTAGAGACATCCGGGATTCCCACCTGAGCTGGTAGCCGTAACTCTCTTTTAGCTAGATCAACCAAGCCAGGCATCTTGGCGCCACTACCGACCAAAACAATTCCTGCTGGTAGCTTGCCGGCCCTCTCTATCTTATTTAATTCTTTATTAACATGTTCAAACATTTCAGCTAATCTCATCTCAATAATCTCAGCTACAAAACGTCGAGTAGGCGTTCCCTTGGCCCGAGGATCAACCTGCTTCAAATCGATCGTCTCTCGAGCTGGAATATCTTTAGCTACCGCTGCTCCAAAAGAAAATTTAATCGCCTCTGCCGCCTCGATAGAGGCCTTCAGACCAATAGCTAGATCATTGGTGATGTTACCAGCACCAAAAGGAAAGACGGTGGCATAAATTAACTTACCTTCTTCATGAACACTAAGGCTGGTGGTACCAAAACCAATATCCACTAATGCCACTCCTAAATCTCGTTGATTCTTTGATAAAACGCTTCGGCCACTAGCCAGTGGTCCAAAAATCAAGCCAGCTACTTCAGCTCCATTAGTTTCCAAACACTTGGTGAGATTTTTAATCGATGGTGAAAAAGCATCCACTAGCAAAACATTAGCTTCTAACTTATTACCAATCATCCCTAAAGGATCCCTAATGTCACCAACGCCATCAACAATAAACTCTCGAGTGATAGAGTGGATGATCATTCTGTTGGGTGGTAATCTGACCGCCTGACAAGCCTGAATAACTCGATCAATGTCATCTTGACTGACTTCGTAGTCGGCCCGGGTAACCGCCACACTACCTCTTGATGGCTGTACTCTCACCTGAGCACTACCAGTATTCAAAAAAATATTTTTATGGATCCCGGGGTAGTCTTTTTTTATCTCACTTAAAACCTGATTGATGGCGCTGGTCACTTCAGGTAGCTCATCAACCACTCCTTTTCTCATACCTCGAGAGGGCATTTTCAAGATTTTGTGTAACGAAAGCTTGCCATCTTTTTTTACTTCAGCTACTGCCGCCTTGATAGTTGAAGAACCAATATCTAAACCAACGATATAATTTTGGGCCATTCTACTTTTTTAATCTATTCAATAACTCTTTTTCTTTTTTTTCCATTTTTATTCTATCACTTTTTTTCTTGTGATCATAACCAAGTAAATGTAGCAATCCATGAACTAACATAAGGGTTAGATCTTGTTTTTGCTTTTTAATATAATCCGGGCATAAATAAATCTCCCCTAAACTTTCATAAGGTTTGATATCGGGTCGAGGAAAATCTTTAGGGGCCTCAAAAGAATGAACGTTAAAGTTATCTTTTAATAGATAGACCTCGACGTACTTTTTCTTTAAAGAAAGGATCTTATTTAGCTTATTTAAGATCTTCTTAACTTGATCTTCCTCTTTAAAAAATTTTTCATCTAAAGATATAACAACTTTCCGCATAATAACTGCTGTTTATTATATATAAAAATTAGGAAATAAAAAGTTTTGAGTTACTGGTAATATTTTAACCGAGTTGCTCTTTGATCACTTCAGCCACTATCTTGCCATCCGCTTTACCTTTCAGCTCAGCCATTGCCAACTTCATTGCTTCGCCAAAATTCTCTGGCTTATTTTTTTCGATAATAGTTGATACTATCGCTACCACCTCCTCCTTGCTCATCTGTTGAGGAAGATATTTTTCAATAATGACCAATTCTTTTTCTTCATTCTCAGCTAACTCCTGACGATCTCCTTGTTTGTATAACTCGATAGCCTCCTTTCTTTTTTTAGCCTCCCTGGCTAATATCTCCAAAATCTCTTCTTGGGTTAACTCTTCCTCTTCTCCTTTCCCCCTCTTCTCTATAGATTTGTTCTGCAAAGCAGCCACCACCATACGCAAAACACCGGCGGTAAAACTATCGCCGGCTTTTAGAGCACTCTTTATATCTTCACTAATCTGTTCTTTTAAGTTCATTTTATTATACAGAATAATTATTATTTAAACCCTACTAAACAATCAAGTGATTATTTGATTTGAATAGGTTGTTGTTTTTTGGCTTTAATTTTTCTTATAATCCAACCTATTAGAACACCAATTAAGAAAAAGACTAAAGCAAAATACAAAAATGTTATAATCAATACCTCAATGGGAGGATTATGGTATTCTAATCCAAGAAACCAAAGAGGAAATCCAATTACTAAGAATTCAATAAGGAATATAGTCTCTCCAATATTAGTTAAAAATCCCTTAAATAATGTTGATAAGATGATTGCAACTATATTAATTGAAGACATTATTCCAACTCCAATCAATCCATCTTTAAACCAAGCTTTCATTTAAAAAATACCTAATTTCTTATTACGCTGAAACTCTTTCTTTTTTTCCTCGCGATTCAAAGCCGACAAACGTCGTTGTCTCTTGTTAATATTGCGAATCTTAAATTTTCTCTTACGAGCCTCCTTTAAAACACCACTCTGTCTAACCTTCTTTAAGAAACGATGTAGGTGAGAAGTGGGTGATTCGCCTTCTTTTTTCTTGATTTCAACCATTAATTTAATTATTTAAATTTTTCTTTTATGTCAGCCAATGATTCCGGTGAGTTATCAACCACCGAATGAATAGATTTGCCACCATCACCCTTAAAGCGCGGAATGATGTGAATGTGCAAATGATCAACGACTTGGCCACTAACCTTACCATGATTAATGCCGATCGTAAAGCCATCGGGATTAAAGATCTCTTGCAACTTCTGAGTCATTTCTTGAACAGCAACAAAAACCAGCTCAACCTTATCTTTGGGCAAGTCTAAGATATTTTCAGCATGAACTTTGGGCAGAATCATCGTGTGACCAGGAGCCACCGGCTCAATATCTAAAACCCCTACCGCCTCATCATTCTCGTATACTATATCCGCCACCTTCTCCTTATTAGCTATTTTGCAAAATAAACATTCCATTTATTTAAGTTTTTTCTTTATTTCTTTAATAAATTTATCTAACAAAACCGACTCCTGAGATCCGGTAGCTAGATCACGAATAATAATTGATTTCTCAAAAGCCTCTTTTTGACCAAAAATGAGCGCTAACAATGCTTCTCCTTTATCAGCCTGCCTCAACTGAGCCTGCAAAGAGCCCTTACCTAAGGCCTCGCCAATTTTAATTCCTGATTTCTTCAACTCCTCTATCAAACTCAGGCTTTTCTTTTTAGCCAAACTACCTACGTGAATAAAAAAGACTTTGGGTTTTTGTTTGGCTGGTAATTTAACTTTGTTTTTTTTCATAACCATGATCACTCTTTCTAAGCCAATCGCCACTCCAACCGCGGGCGTATCCTTGCCGCCCAACATTTTGGTTAGGTAGTCATAACGACCACCACTAGCTAAAGCCCCTTTAAAATCTTCTGCAAAAATCTCAAAGACGGTTTGGTTATAATAGTCGAGACCTCGAACCAAGTGATTGTTAAGGCTGTAGGGAAGATCCAACTCCTCTAAATACTCCAAAACACTCTCAAACTGACTCTTACAAACAACACAAAGATAATCTAAGATAATCGGCGCATTTTTTTTAAACTCCTGACACTTCTCTTCTTTGCAGTCCAAGATCCTCAATGGATTGGTTTTCAAGCGTCGCTGACAGTTCTTACAAATATCTTTCTTTCTGTAGTAATCAACCAATCGACGTCGGTAATCAGGCCGACAAGACTTGCAACCAATAGTATTGATCTGAACATCAAGATTCTTAATCTTCAAAGATTCCAGGAATCGATAGCTGGTTAAAATAATCTGAGTATCATAAATAGGATCATTGCCATCACCAATAATCTCAAAACCCGCTTGATGAAACTGGCGAAAGCGACCCTCCTGAGGTCGTTCTTTACGAAACATTGGTCCGATGTAATATAACTTAACCGGCTGTGGCAGGTGACTAAAACCGTGCTCTAGAAAAGCCCTAACGACCGCAGCCGTTCCCTCGGGACGCAAAACTAGCTTATCCCTACCAGAGCGGAGGGTGAACATCTGCTTTTCAACAATATCAGTCGTTTCACCCACCCCTTTTTCAAAAAGTTCCGCCTGCTCCACAATCGGAGTATCAATACGATTAAAATTGTAGTATTCAGCCAAGTTGCTGATTTCAGAACGAATCTTGCTCCAATAAAGTTGGTCTTTCGGCAAAACATCATGCATCCCCTTAACGCTTTGATAGCCCTTCTTCTTCGTCTTGCGAGTAATCACTTTTTTAATTGTTGTTTTCTTTTTAAACATTTTAATATGAAGGTCGGTTGATAACTTGAGCTCTCACTATTGGCAGTAATCTCACCCTAACCACTCCAATTATATTATCAAACGGAAAAGGACCAAAACTTCTTGAGTCATAACTGTGAGGTCGGTTGTCTCCAAAAGCCATCAACTCCCCCTCACCAACATACTCATCAACTCGACCCATCGAGGTGACGCCAGGATCGAGATACTCTTCTTTTAGTTTTACCTCATTTACAAAGACTTCGCCATCTTTGACCACCACGTGATCACCCGGAGTACCAATAACTCTCTTGATATAAAAAAGCTTGGGATTTAATGGATAACGAAAAACAATCACATCCCCTCTTTCCGGACCTTTGAAGATATAAGAAAGCTCATCTACCAAAACATAATCAGCATCAACAAAAGAGGAGAACATGCTGCGCCCACTAACCAAGAAGGGTTGGACGATAAAGGCTCGAATTAAAAAAACCGTTACCGCTGCAATCAAAACCACCTCTAAAACTTCCCAGATGTTAAAAAGAAAACTACGCATTATCCTTAATTCTACTATTCCCCTAAGCAAATTCAAGTTATATACTCAAAGTATGAAAAAACAAGAAATCAAACTGGTTATTGGTCTTGGTAATCCCGACAAAAAATATGATCAGACTTATCACAATGTTGGTCATATGATGATTGATGAACTAGGTAAGGGAATCAAGTCAGATGTTTTTATGAATCAATCAGGAAGGTTTACTAAAGAAGCTATGAAAAAGAAGAATTTCAAACCAGAAAATCTGCTAGTCATTCATGACGATTCTGATATTTATCTGGGTAAGTATAAATTATCTTTTGGTAGAAATGCTGCTGGTCATAAAGGAGTCCAGGACATTATCAATCAATTAAAAACCAAAGATTTCTGGCGTCTTCGTATTGGGATAAGGAATCCTAAAGAAAAAATCCGCCTTAAAGCGGAAACGTTGGTACTCAAAAAAATATCAGCCTCTCACAAAAAAATCCTCAAAGAAGTTTTCACTCAAGCCGCTCAGGAGTTATAAGGGCCACTGCTTCAGCTTGAAACCCACACTGAAGGTAGCTCGGCTATCATTATCAACTTTAATGTTAGTTAGGGGCAAAGAGACGTCTTTAAAATTCTCCTGCCTTATCAAAGTATTCTTAAAGTTAATTACCGATCGCTCACTATTAGCTCGCCCACTAATCGAGATAGCTTTGTTGTCTGTAGAAAACTGAATCTGGGTCAACATGATCTGATTACCCGCCAGATTTCTTAAGATGTTTAAAAATGGAATCCACTTGGGACTTTGATTTTTTGCTAATTCTATCTTGCCTACCAAGGCGTTAAACTCCTTGGCCTGAACTTCTAATTGCTCTATCTCTCCTATCTCTAACCCTTCTGGTACCACGCCTAACTGTTGCTCCGCTCTACCCAAAGAACCAGCGACCAGCAAATCAAAGATACCAAAAATTACCAAAATACTAGCTAAAACCGTGATAACAATATTACGCCAAAAGGCAGTAAAGCTAATAATCCTGCTTTGCTCAAACCTCTGTTCTGTCCCCACTTTAGCCAAACTAATGAAGATATCCTTAGATCGAGCCATTTGACCACGTAACGCTGCTCCTAGAGCCACTAACCAAGCGGCTGAGAGTTGAGGGTAGGTGGGTAGCATTAACTTTTGAATCTTAAGATCAAAGTTTTCCTCTATAGCCGTTAGAACCTCCTTGTTAGAAACCGAACTCACCACTAGCAGATCCTCTATCACTCCTCCCCAGCGACTAGTATAAAAATTAAGGATTCTTCTTAACTCTCCCACTACCAACTTCTTCACCGCTACTACGCTCAGCTGGCCACCACCCTCAGCCTGCAAAGTTTTCCAGGAAACAAAATAGTTAAAGTATAATTTACCATTCCTCAAGATAAAAAAGTCTAGACCATCCATAGAAAGACTAAACATCAAGTGGGGTTGTAATATATCTTTATCTGACAACTCTCTCATTATGCGCGCCAAAGATAATGGCACCGACTCAACAGCCACCACCACAAAACCAGCCTTATCTAAACTAGCCATCAAATCATTCACTACCTGAGCATTAACAAATGCTCCTATCAGCTCCATCTTAGTCTGCTTGCCTTCCGTCTCACCTACCATCTCCCAGTCGTAATAGGCGGTCCGAATATCAATTGGCGAGATCATTTGCAAATTCAACTGAGCCGCCTCAGCCAATTTATTTTTAGCCACGTAAGGCAGGTTAAAAACCTGAGTATAAATATTAGAAGCCGAGATAGAAACCACCACATTAATCAACTTTCTCGGACGAGTAATCTGCTTATGAAACTCAATCAAAGCACTAGTAAGCTTATTCCTATCTTTAATCCTACCCCCCTCAACCACACCGGCTGGTAAGCGATAAGAAAGGTGCTTCACCCTACCATCGGTCATAGTCACATAACGTAATTTGGAATCGGTAATTTCCAGACCACTAATCTTAGGTGGTGGATTTAGAAACCTAGCCCAACGTTTTAACTTCTTATTTTTAAAATTGAATTTCATTTTAAAACTCCTCTAACTTAATTGAGCTAACCTTAATCTGTTTGGTCAAAGGATCAACATCTAAAATAGCTTTTAATTGTCGCTTGATAAACAAAGCTTTAGCATCGGCCCTTATCTCATACTGACAAACATGTAAGTCACACTCCGTCTTACAAACAAAAACCTCAACGGTAGTTCGACCAATATCAGAAAAAGAATAATTGGGACTATCAGAATCAGAAAATGGACATTCTTTGCTAACAGTTAATGTGCCTTGTACCAAACGAAGATTAGCATCATCCACTGCCGCCTGAGCCGCCGCTCTTGTCTCCGCTGCCAAACGAATACCAAAAGTCGACTGATTAATAAATCGAACCACCAAAATGCCCGTTAAAACTAATCCAATAATAACTACTCCCATAACCAGGATAGTTGGCAAAACAGCCACGCCTTTATTCTTCATGGACTCCAGTTAATAATTATATCACGAATAATTGGTGTTTTTTCTAACCAGTTATCACTCTCAAGATTAATCTGATATTTAATGTATCTCTTTCCTTGTTGGCCATCTGGAATCGACGCCCGTTCACCTGGAATAACCTGAGTGGCTAGGTTGAAATCCCAAGGGCCGTCTCCCTCAACATCAGTGGCCGTTTGCACACTAACCAAAGTACCGGTCTTAATCTCTCCCTGCCAGATGATGTAGTTGTAGTGAGGTTTGTCAACGCCAGTATCAATAACATTGGAGATTAAACTGCCACTACTACTCTTCGATCCCGCACTGGTCTGAATCTTATAAGTACTAAAATTGCAGGCTCCTTGAATCCCTGCCTGATCTGGATCGTGATCATTCTCACAGTGAAAACTGATCCAACCAATAATCTCACTCCAAGCCCAGCCCTCAAAAAAACTATTCTCCCCATCAACCGCTGGTTTGATAGAGACTTTATAAGGCGCAGAACCACAAGCATCAATATTATTGCAATCAAAGCTGATCCAACCAATCGTGTCATTCCAAGCCCAACCACTGAGCTCACCCAGACTATTATTGACCCGAAAATTACCATTACTATCATCACAGATATCGCCAATAGGGGTGGTGGCACAATTGAGAACGATCTCTCCTATTTGAGAATCGGCCCAGCCTCGTAGCTCACTAGCTCTCACCTCGATCGTCTCATTATCATGAAAGTTGATCCAACCAATTAGATCATTCCAAGCCCAATGATAACCATCATCATTGGTATCAATGTTATGACTACCCGAGAGATTGGCCCAGACCACGCCAGCTAAAGAAACTACTATTAAAATTATTAAAATTATTTTTTTCATTCTATTCCTTCAATTTTTAATAGACCTGGTTGACCAACAAAATCCAAGTCGGTAGATTCATAAAATTTGTGGGTAATATCAGAAATGGTTTCATCACTAGTTTCGGTCGGCCCACCACTCCAATTAGTCTGACGAAAAACCTCATTCTTGCTACGAGTAATGTATTTGGTAACAGTGGAAATCTCATCATCACCCTGAAACTTCCAAGTCACCGACAACTTAACCTTCTTGGTAGAGGGATCATCGGTTCCTGAGCTAGATATCGCCCCATCATCATCTCGATTGACTGGGTCGATCTCTAGGTAATAGATGTAGTCAACACCATCGATAAAAACAGTTTCGGTTCCTTCCTTTATCACAAAAACTCCTCTTGTCTCGGTAGTTTCGAGATGATACTGCTTGTCCTCACTAGTGTTAGCCACCTCCTGCCAATCTCTTTCAGATGTGACCAATAGATTATCAACCACCTCCTGTTCCAGAAAGGCTGCCGTCTGAAAAGAAACATCTTGCTTACTAATTCTCAACATAAGAGTCAGGACCGTTACAGCCGCCAGGATAGTAATAATACCCACCGCCATAGCGATCAGAATCTCTATCAATGACTGACCCGATTTATTTTGTAAATTCCACTCGACCATTGCAAAATATTTTGATTTGCGACTTATCTTCCTTGCCCACAATACCAATCTCAACCTCCTCAAAAAAAGCTGGGTTAGGACAAGAGTTGGTAATTAACTGACCATTAATCTGATTAAAAACTATTTTTAATTTCTCATCTTTAATTGGCTTGATCAACTCTACTGCCGGCTTCATGGTTGTCAGATTAATCACCCTTATAATATCAGCCGCCTTAGTGGCAGTTCGAAAAAGAGTAAACTTGTCTCGACCCTCAATATTGTCAAATTGGACACCCCAATAATAACCATCCTGCTGAACCATCGATCGCTGCTGAGCATCTCGTAAGGCGGTAGTTGCTGTTAGAGTGGTATTTTTCAATGCCTGAGTCCCACCAATCTGAGCCAGACCTAACCAAACAAACATTCCAATGACGGCGATAATAGCTATCACGATCATTAGCTCTAAAAGCGTGAATCCTTTTTTCATGATTAAAATTGTCCCACTAGTTGATAAACAGGGACGATAATCGATAAGGCGATCAGAGCCACCACTAAACCGATGAGAATTAATAAAGCGGGCTCAATAAAAGCCACCATGGTCTTAATAGCAGACTCTATTTCCGAATCATAAAAACTTGAAAGGGTTGCTAGCACCTCATCCAAGTGACCCGATCGCTCAGAAATAGCTATCAAACTACTAACCGACACGGGAAAGACATCCTCTCTTTTGAAAGACTCACCAATAGATAGACCTTTAGAAACTCCCTCCTGAGCAATCCTCCTTAACGCCTGAGCCATATTCTGATGATTAATAGAGGTAGCGGTGATCTCCAAAGCATTAACGATCGGCACCCCTGCCTTTAATAAAGAAGAGAGGGTACCTGAAAAACGTTGGATGGCGATTCTATTAATCACTCGGCCGATTACGGGTATGCTGCCTAAAAAATTTGAAAACATACGCTTGCCCACCGCCGTCTTGCTAAAAAAATACCAAGCGACAATCGCTAAGGAGAAGAAGAGACCCAGAAGCAGCCATGCGTAATCAGCTAGAAACAAGCCTACCGAAAAAACTGTTTTAGAAAATGTTGGTATTTCTAATCCACCTTGCATAAAGACTTCAGCAATCTTTGGCAAAGCAAAAGTGATGAGAAAAGTCATGATCAACAAGGATCCGATTAATAACAAGACCGGGTAGATCAAAGCAGCTTTAATCTTTCTTCTTAGCTCCTCCTGCTTAGCCAGCATGTTGCTCAAATTATCAAAGGTGGCATCCAAAGTACCCGCAGCCTCACCAGCCTTGATCAAGTTAACAAAAACTGGGGAAAAATATTGGGGGTAGCGAGCAAAGGTCACATAAAAAGGCTGGCCTTTTTCCAAAGTAGCTCTAATCTCTTTCAGAAATGACTTGAGAGGAGTTTTTTTAGTGTCGGCAATAAGAATATCTAGGGCTCGAAACAAGTCGGTACCGACTCTCAACATCAAAGACAAGTGCTTGGCCAAGAAGATCTTGTCGGTAGCATTAATAGCCCTCCCAATATAAATCTGTTTAGAAGCTAAGCCTTTCCTTTTTGCTTTAGCAATAGAAACAGGCTTCAGGCCCTTAGCTGATAAAAAAGCTAGAACCTCATTACTACCACGGGCCTCAACATCCCCCTCCACCGTTCGTCCATTGGCTTGTGTCGCAACGTAATGAAATCTCATAATTTTTATTCACGAATAACTCTTAAAATCTCCTCAATAGTTGTTAAGCCTCGCTCTATCTTTTTTAAGCCATCCTCAAACATGGTAATCATGCCTCCTTTACGAGCAGCTACTCTTAAAGAGCTTAGGGTAAAGGCAGGATCAACAATCAACTTTCTAATATCTTCGGTAACGTTTAAGATCTCAAAAATACCTAATCGGCCTTTATAACCACTATCATTGCAGGCCAAACAACCCGCTCCCTTATATAACTGAGCCGGCATTTTGAACTTGGTATCTATTTTAAGATCTGTTAACTGTCGCTCAATAGCATTAACTATTGATGAATCAGGCTTGTAAGAGACGATGCAGTCGCTACAAATTCTTCTCACCAACCGCTGAGCTTCAATCAAATTCAAAACCGCCGCTACCAAAAAAGGTGGCAATCCTAAATCTATCAAACGAGGAATGGCGGTTGGGGCATCATTGGTGTGCAAACTGGAAAGAACTAGATGACCTGTTAGAGCCGCCTGAACAGATATCTGAGCCGTCTCCTGATCTCTAATCTCACCCACCATGATGATGTTAGGGTCCTGACGAACAATCTCTCTCAAACCACTAGAGAAGGTAATGCCAGCGGCTGCATTAATCTGAGTCTGATTAACATACTTCATGTTGTACTCGATCGGATCTTCGATAGTAACGATATTAACCTCAGGTCGATTAAGAATATTTAGCACCGAATACAAAGTAGTCGTTTTACCACTTCCAGTCGGTCCGGTCACCAAGATCATGCCATAGGTTTTTTTAGCATTCTCTCGTACCGTGGTCGCATGATCCTCTAAAAATCCCAACTCCTCCAAAGATAAAGGTCTTTCGGTAGCTGAGAGCAAGCGCATCTCCACCTTTTCACCATAAAAAGTTGGCATAATAGCTACTCTCACATCCATTACATCCTTCCCTACCGTATGCCGAAAACGACCATCTTGAGGTTTGACATGCTCATCTAATTTCAAAGCTGCCAAGAGCTTGATACGGGCCACTATCGAAGGATGAACCTTCTTGGGCACTCTAATAATCTCTCGCAAAATACCATCAACCCGATAACGAATCAGCACTCCATCCTCTAAAATCTCAATATGAATATCAGAGGCTCGGGAGGAAATAGCAAAGGCGATTAAATTATCAACAATCGCCACTACCGGCAGATCGGAAGCCACCTCCTCAATGCCAGTGGCTTTAGAACGTAAGCTGGTCTTGATATTATCCTCAATAATCCTCTTAAACTCCTCGGCTGACTGACGGCCATAATAAGAGAAGCCTCGATTCAAATCATCTCGAGAAGCTAAGTAAGGCTTAACTTTTCCTTTGAGATGCTTGGCTAAAAACTCGATCGTCTCCAAATTACTTGGATCATCCATCGCTACCTGATAAGCACCATCTTCTAACCGCCCAAAAACAATAGCTCTTTTCTCTCGAGCTATCTTTTCTGACAAAAGACGAACCAGCTTTTCATCAACTTTTCTAGAGAGTAAACCGGCTTTCTCTACCCCAAAAAACTCAGAAATAAGATTGGCATAATAGTCGGTAGTAATGACGTTTTTAGAGATTAAAATGTCCGCTACTCCTTGACCCATTCTTTTAGCATCCTGAGCAGCTTCATTAAAAGCTTTTTCATCAACTATACCGTCCTTTATTAAAAGGTCTCTTAATTTATCGTCAGGAATTTGTAACACCCCTTTATTCTACTACAAAAGCAATTTCAAGTACCACTCAGAACCTGCTAATAACTTACTTAAAATAAGCGTTGCTGCCCCAGCTGGCAGCCAAAGATAGTAGTATGAGATACGTTCCATCTTCTTGAAAAGAATGTTTGAAACAGCCCCCCAAACCAAAGCCACAAACAAAACTAAAAGAAAGTATATGATCCAACCAGGATGACCGGTCATAAAGATAGCTAAGGCTAGTAAATAAGGTTCTTCTACCTGAAAAAACCTACCTCCCTTTCTTTTGTTAAATATTAAAGCAATCCATAACACCAAAAGAGCAACTATTAAAGAAATCAGATAAGGCAACCATAATCTAATACCAACGTAGTAAATAAAATAATCTAAGCTTTTATAGGGTGGCACCAAAAACTTGCCAATCGGATCATTTTGCCAAAGAAAAAACTGGGTTCGTGATAAATAAGATAAGGCAGCTATCTGAATCAGAACCAATATCATTAATATTGGCTTTCTATTTTTCAACAAAAAGAAACGCCCGCCAAAAACGGACGTTTCCCAGATAAGACCTATAACAACGAGATTAAGATAAAACACTCATTGATTATAAATCTAAACCTTCATCATTGCCAACCTCGTAAATATCATCCTTATCACCACCATCACCTGCTTCTACTTCAAGAGCATATTTATCACTCTCCATATTAGCATTTAGTTCAAATCCACTACCTGTGTCAGTAGCATAACTATAGAAAAGCGTATTGCTACTAGTTGGATCAATAGGCAAAGAACTCAAAGGAGAGCCACCAGAAATTTCTCTGAAATCAACTGGAACCCAACCATCACCATTAACCTCTCTGCCTGGTATAGGGTCTATTGTAGTCCTACTAATATGATGCCGACCGGCACACTTAGCAGCAGTAGCAGTAGCAGTAGCATGAACATAACACTTATCAATAGCACCTCCTAAAGTGGCGCCAGAAGTTGCCAAGTATAATCCCAAAGCAGAATTTAATTGACTTAGATCGGCGATTCTTTGAGAGTCACGAGCCTCAGCCAAAATAACAGCTGGGTTAAGCACCAAGATAACTGTCGTTGCTAGAATAGCAATGATAGCAATGACGATAATCAATTCGATTAAAGTAAAACCTGTACGTGTCATAACAATTAAAAAACTTAACGACTTTTATTTCGACTTTTTGTTATTTTTCATTATATCAATTTTATTGTTTTAGCGCTGTGGATAAGTAATTCTTAATCTTCTGCACCAAGTCATCAATCGATATTTGAGCTTTAATAAAATAGTCTACCACTCCTAACTGCTTAGCCCGATCAATGTCTTGATCCTGGCCAAGATTAGAAATAATAATCACTGGAGGCTTCCCATACTGAGGTTCAGAAGTCATAGCCTCTAAAACTTCAAAGCCCGACTTCTCAGGCAAGATAAGATCTAACAGAACCAAATCCGGCTGAGATTTTTTCAATGTCTCCAATGCTTCTGAGCCTGTTTTAGCTAATAAAACATCTAGACCTTCCTTCTGAAGACGGTTCTTTAAAAGGGTCGACAAAAAAGGATCATCCTCTACCAATAGTACTTGTGCCATATAAATACAAGTATAACAAAAACTTTCTAGCTGTCCCAACAAATCGAGACTTGAGGCTCCTCGATCAAAACCTTGTATCTTCTTTTAATTAATTGTTCTACGCACAGCTTCCGCTACACGTGCCTTGTTACGACTTCATCCATGTCACCGATCTTACCCTAACCCCACTACTGCAAGGCTTCAGGCACTACCAGCTCCCTTGATGTGACGGGCGGTGAGTACAAGACTCGAGAACGTATTCACCGTAGTATAGCTGACCTACGATTACTAGCGATTCCAACTTCATGAGGGCGAGTTGCAGCCCTCAATCCGAACTGAGGTTAGTTTTTTGGGATTAGCTCCACCTTACGGCTTGGCAACCCTCTGTACTAACCATTGTATCATGTGTGTAGCCCAGGGCATCAAAGGGCCATGCTGATTTGGCGTCATCCCCACCTTCCTCCCCCGTTAGGGAGCAGTCTCCTGTGACACTTGTAACACAGGATAAGGGTTGCGCTCGTTACCCCACTTAAGGGAACAGCTCACGCCACGAGCTGACGACAACCATGCAGCGCCTGTCTAGCCGTCCGAAGACTTATTTCCTTTCGGAAATAATTCGTCTAGATTTCAAGCCCTGGTAAGGTTCTTCGTTTATCATCGAATTAAACCACATGATCCACCGCTTGTGCGAGTCCCCGTCTATTCCTTTGAGTTTTAGCCTTGCGGCCGTACTTCCCAGGCGGTTCACTTAACGCGTTAGCTTCGCCACTCCGAGGGTCGATACTCGAAACAGCTAGTGAACATCATTTACGGCGTGGACTACGAGGGTATCTAATCCTCTTTGCTCCCCACGCTTTCGCACCTGAACGTCAGGAATGCCCCAGTTACATGCCTTCGCCTTTGGTGTTCCCCATGATATCAACGGATTTCACCCCTACACCATGAGTTCCAGTAACCTCTAGCATCCTCTAGCCAAACCGTATCCATTGCAGCCTCAGAGTTGAGCCCTGAGATTTAACAACAGACGCATCTGGCCGTCTGCGTGCGCTTTACGCCCAATAAATCCGGATAACGCTTGGGGTCCTCGTATTACCGCAGCTGCTGGCACGAAGTTTGCTACCCCTTATTCCCTAAGTAATATCAAATTATAAATAATCTTTCTCCTTAGGAAAAGCAGTTTACGCCCCGAAGGGTTTCTTCCTGCACGCGGCGTCGCTCCATCAGGCTTTCGCCCATTGTGGAATATTCTCGACTGCTGCCACCCGTGGGTGTACGGCCCGTGTCTCAGTGCCGTCGTTGGGGATCAGCCTCTCAGCCCCCCTACCCGTCATAGCCTTGGTGAGCCATTACCTCACCAACAAGCTGATAGGACCTAAGCTCCTCCCTTACCGGAAGTCTTGCGACAACCTTTACCCTTGCGGGACCATTGGGTATTAGCCCGGGTTTCCCCGAGTTATTCCCAAGTATGGGGTAGATGCGAAGGTGTTACTAACTCGTTCGCCACTAAATGATCCGAAGATCATTTCGTTCGACTTGCATGCCTTATCCACGCCGCCAGCGTTCATCCTGGACCAGGATCAAATCCTCAGTAAATAGATTTAAATGAAAAGGTTAGTTGCCTAACCTTAACGCTTAAATCAAAGAAATATTGGAACAACTAGAAAACTCTTGTTTTTTCTTGTTTGTTTTGTTTTATATTAGCGATGTCTCTTTGTCAAAATACAGTCACTGCTAGCTCTGAAAAAAATACACCCCCTTTTCATTAATGAGAAAAGCAGATGCTTAACTTCAGTTATTTCATGCTAACTAATTCACAACTTCATTGTATAGAGCTTGTGCTTGTTGTCAATACATAGATGAGATATACCAACTAATTTTAATAAATATTAGTTGGTTTTTTTATCCGGAAATAGCTCTTCTAAAAGATCTCTAATTTCTTTTTGTTTTCTTTCAATCTCTTTTAGATTCCTTTTAATTTCTTTCAGTTTTTTTCTAATATCATTTCCACCTTCTTCAGGTTCTTCCCGCCTCTCTCCCTTTAGTCCTTTATTTTGGGAAATAAAATCTTCCAGGACCTCTCGTCCTTTCTCAGCCTCCTCACCTAGAAAAACAATTTCCTTACCAAATAGATTCATCGTTTCTCTTATGGCCTCTTCTACACCTAGTTTTAATAAAAGATCTTTTCTAGGCTGAATGAAATAAAGGCTGACATTGCCTTCTTCATCACTAATATAGCCTGTGCCAAAAAAAATGTTGGGACTGGTGTTGGACTCAAAGAATTTTTCTGTAACATAAATAACTTCTTTCCTAGGTAAAGGAGAAGATCCTGGCTTAGTGGTGTCGTGAATATCATAATCTTTATATTTGACCACCTCTTTTATCTTCTGTTTTATCTCATCCATTGATAAGTCCTCATCAAATAAGTCAATTTGTTCTATTCTAACTAATTGGCCATTTTCAGTAATCATCATAGTTAGATAAATCTTATCTATATTTCCCTTTATTAATAGCTTTGTTAAAATAAAAACGTTGTTTCCTGGAGGAATAGGTGAGGATTTTACTATCGGCCCTACTCCAGGCTTAATGTTTATCTTTACAATAACCATGTTCAGGGCTTTTTCCATTTCTTCTTTAATGCCCTCTCTAAATTCTTTCTTAGTTTTAAACCTTTTCTCAAAAGCTATTAGTTTCTTGAGATTGGAGGGACCGTCAGAAGGAGTGTAACTCACCAAACTACCAGGCTTAGGATCTCCACCTTGTTCATCAAAAATAGTGGCCTGATTATCATAATCAGTGATAACAAAGCTTATCTTGGGCCTTATTTTGACCCCATCCTCAAAAATCACTTCATAACCTGGAAACGTCTTAGCAAAATTAAAATATTTTATTATCCCCTCTTTTGAATCAAAAAATTGAGGAGCATAACGTTGATAAGTTTCGTCTTCTTCCTGTCCAGCTAATCTGAACCTAATAATAGTTTCCGGTAATAAATCTTTCTCAAGAACGGCCCAACCCCTTCTTTCACAGCTTTCTTTGATACTAGTGATATAAATCTTTTTTAATTCTTCAATCTTTTGCTTGGTTGTTATTACCACCCTATGATTAGGAAATTGTTTCTTTAGTTTTTCTGCTATTGCTTTTTTTAGTTCCACCTGGTCGGCAAACATATCCTCGATAACAAGTTCCACTTCTTCTCCACCATCTACCTTGTATTTGATGGCTGTCTCGTTCAAAATAGGCCGTTCTTCAATGCTAATTACCTCAATTATCTTTTGTATGTCTTTCAGTGAGACCTTGTACTTGAATAACATACTAAAATCACCCCGCTCTTTAATAAGAGCTTCTCTAATAGCCTGCTCAAAATCTTCTTGACGATTAAATCGTTTGAGAATCCATATATCACCTCCACCACCTTTATCGTCCTTCCAGATAATAACGGTTGCCTCATCATCTTCAGGACCAAACTCCTTTGCTTTGACAATGGTGACGGTGGTTTCGATTTGATCAGAACCCTGTCTGACAACAATATCAATATCAACAGGTTCATCACAGCTTAGTTTCGTTCTTTTTCTCATCTCTTCTGCCAAGCTTTTATTATCAAAAACACCAAGCCAGGTTGTAGCAAACTTCTTGTCTTTGACCTCCCTGTAAGGACTGACTTTAGTATAGTAAACAGTTGTTTTTTTATTAGTCCAATCTACTATAACCTTAGTGATAATATAGCGATAGACATCCATCTTGTTCTCCTGAGTCTTCTCAAAACCAAAGCTCACTTGAGATTTATCAAAACCAGACTGGGACAGAACCAGCAAAAGAAAAAACAATGAAAAGAAAACTAATAACGATTTGGCGTAATTCTTTTTTCTACCAGCAGAAACCATTTTCTTAAATTATATCATACCGTTTCAATTTTTATTGTTAACTTGGAGAAAAGTGGACAAAATATAACTTTTCCTGTATTTTAAACATATTATGAAAACTGAAATTCATCCGAAATATACTACCGAGGCCAAGATTAAATGCGCCTGTGGTCATGAATTCATTACTGGCTCAACCAAGCCAGAAATCGAGGTAGAAATCTGCTACCAATGTCACCCTTTTTATACTGGTAAAGAGAAGC
>Ga0310122_10000997_pt1 | contig 18114 bp, 15 predicted proteins | sample CB6_Bottom_1051__FD_203503 | JGI IMG/M metagenome (GOLD analysis project Ga0310122, IMG submission 203503) | Marine microbial communities from Western Arctic Ocean, Canada - CB6_Bottom_1051 | ecosystem: Environmental > Aquatic > Marine > Oceanic | place: Canada: Western Arctic Ocean | collected...
ATCGCCTCGAAGGCGCCCTGATAGGCTTCGCTTCCTGCGGCGGCGGCCGCGCTCTTCAAGCGATCACGCCCCGGATAGTCGGGCGGCTGACTCACGCGCCCCCCTCTCTGCCGTTTTCACGCTCCATGCGATTCCGTGACTCGCTCGGACGCGCCCTAACGCACACTAGACTGAATCGCGTAGCCCGGCGCGCGAAAGCGACGATTTCAGTTTAGCCCGAAAGGCCGGAAATCGGCGCGCAGCATAGCCTTTAGACCAGGTGGTCTCAACGAGCGCGGGCCACTCGAGCGAGTGCTCGACGGGCCGAAGCGAGGGTCTCCGCGATGTCGCGTGGACGATGTGCAAGCGAAACAAAGCCCGCCTCATAGGGTGAGGGCGCTAGATAGACGCCTTCTTCGAGCATCACTCCGAAGAAGCGGCGGAAGGCGGCTGCATCACTTTGCTGCGCCTGCGCGAAGGATTCGACGGGACCGGGATGGAAGAAGAAGCCGAACATGCCGCCGACACTGACCGTGGTCATCGGAACGCCCAATTCCTCAGCGATCTCTGCCAGTCCGGTCGCCAGCGCGCTCGATCGCGCCGACAGTGTCTCGTAGACCCCGTCGGCTTCGAGCAATTCGAGCATCACGAGGCCCGCCGCGACCGCGAGCGGATTGCCCGAGAGCGTTCCCGCCTGGTAGACGTCGCCTTCCGGCGCGACTCGAGCCATCAAGTCCTTTCGACCGCCGTAGGCGGCGGCCGGCAGCCCTCCGCCGACGATCTTTCCGAGTGTCGTCAGGTCGGGCTTCACTTTGTAGAGCCGCTGGGCGCCACCGCGAGCAACTCGAAAGCCCGTCATCACCTCGTCGAAGATCAAGAGCGCACCAAATTCATCGCATAACGCGCGCAGACCCTTCAGAAATCCGGCAATCGGAGGGATGCAACCCATATTGCCGGCGATCGGTTCAACGATGATCGCCGCGATGTCCCCGCCCCATTTCTCGAAAGCCTTTCGGGTCGCTTCGAGGTCGTTGAAGGGGGCGATGATGGTGAGGTCGGTCATGGAGCTCGGCACGCCCGGCGAGCCAGGGATCCCGAGAGTCGCGACTCCGCTTCCGGCGCCGACGAGCAGCCCATCGGAATGCCCGTGATAGCAACCATCGAATTTGAGTATGCGAGCGCGACCGGTTACTCCGCGCGCCAACCGCAGCGCGCTCATCGTCGCTTCGGTCCCCGAGCTCACCATCCGCACCTTTTGTATGGAGGGCAGCACTCGGCGAATCGCCTCGGCGAGATCGGTTTCCCGCGTCGTCGGCGCTCCGAAACTCGTACCCGCCTTGAGCGCGTTGCGCACGGCGGCGAGAATCCGCGGATGGGCATGGCCCAGGATCATGGGACCCCAGGAGCCGACGTAGTCGATGTATTCATTCGAATCGATGTCGCGAATTCGGGCGCCCTTCGCCGACTCGATAAAGGGCGGGATTCCGCCGACAGATCCAAAAGCGCGTACGGGACTGTTCACACCACCTGGAATCAATCGCTTCGCGCGACGAAATTCGCGGCGGGAATTCGAGAGATCCATCCGGCTACTCTTCCCCGCTTCCATCCTCGTTTTCGTCTGTCGCCGATGTTTCGGCCAGAACCGCAACATCCTCTTCCGCGACACGCGCGATCGAGACCAGCTTCTCTGCGGCGTCCAGGTTCATCACGCGCACGCCCTGCGTTGCTCGGCCCATTGAGGAGATTCCGTTCACGGGACAGCGAAGAACCTTGCCGCCGTCCGTGATCAACATGACGTCGTCATCGTCGACGACCTGGGCGATCCCGATCACGGGTCCGTTTCGTTCGTTCGCGCGGATATTGATGATGCCTTGCCCGCCGCGTCGTTGCGGCCGATAGTCCTCGAGCGGAGTGCGCTTGCCGAAACCATTCTGGGTCGTCGTCAAGATCTGTGCGTCACCGGCCAGGATTTCCATGCCGATGACTTCGTCGTCTCGACCGAGCGAGATTCCGCGTACACCCGTCGCGGTTCGACCCATCGCGCGCGCATCTGCTTCCTTGAAACGAATCGACTTGCCGGCACGCGTCGCGAGCAACACGTCATCGTGACCGTGACTTCGACCGGCGGCGATCAGTTCGTCGCCCTCCGAGAGGTTGATCGCGATGATCCCGGCCTTGCGCGGATTCGAGAAGGCGCGGAGCGAGGTCTTCTTGATGATTCCCTGGCGCGTCGAAAGGATGATGTATTCATCTGCCGCGTCGTCGAAACTTCGCACGGGCAACATCGTCTGAACGCGCTCGTCCGTTTGGAGTTGGAGGACGTTGACGATCGCCTTGCCCTTCGCAGCACGCCCGAGTTGCGGCAATTCATGAACCTTCAGCCAATGCAGGCGTCCGAAATTCGTGAAGAAAAGTAGATAGGCGTGGGTCGAAGCCACTCCGAGATGGCGCACGAAATCTTCTTCTCGCGTCGACATTCCGCGGGCGCCCTTGCCCCCGCGACGTTGCTGTCGATAGAGCGTGACTGGATTTCGTTTGATGTAGCCGAGATGTGACAGCGTCACGACCATGTCTTCTTCGACGATCATGTCTTCGTTCGTGATGCCATCGATCGCGGGAGCCAGCTCGGTTCGGCGGTCATCGCCGAACTTCTCTTCGATCTGACGCAATTCGTCGATCACGACTTCGAGAATCTGGTCATCGCTGGCGAGGAGACCCTTCAGGTCCGCAATCTTCTCGCGCAATGAGGCGAGCTCATCGAGGACGCGCTGGCGCTCCATCGCCGTGAGCGCGCGCAAGCGCATGTCGAGGACCGCCTGGGCTTGACGCTCGGAGAGGTCGAAGCGCGTCATCAACTCCCCGCGTGCGGTCGCGGCATCGGCGGCCGCACGAATCAGCGCGATGATCTCGTCTAGATGATCGAGGGCGATCGCGAAACCTTCGAGGATATGCGCGCGGGCTTCAGCCTGAGCGAGATCGTAGATCGCCCGGCGAATGACGACTTCCTTGCGGAATTCGACGAAGTGGCCGAGCGCATCCTTCACCGAAAGCGTTTGCGGACGATTGCCGACCAGCGCCAGGAGGTTTACGCCGAAGGTCGTCTGGAGCGGCGTCATCTTGTAGAGCTGATTGAGGATGATGTCTTCCGCCGCGTCCTTTTTGAGCTCGATCACGACGCGCATGCCCTCGCGACTCGACTCGTCGCGAAGGTCTGCGATCCCCGTGAGACGACCATCACGAACCAGGTCGGCAATGCGCTCGAGCAGCAGCGACTTGTTCACCTGATACGGAATCTCGGTGATGACTATGCGCGTTCCGCGCTTGTAGGGCTCGAAGGCAGCCTTTGCGCGTAACGTGAGATGTCCTCGACCGGACGCGAAATAACTCCGGATCCCGTCGGTCCCGCACAAGATCCCACCGGTTGGAAAGTCCGGGCCCGGCATCTTTTCAAGAATGTCATCGAGGCTGCAAGCCGGATTCTCGGCGACCAGAATCAAAGCGGCCGTCAATTCCGTCAGGTTGTGCGGCGGAACATTGGTCGCCATCCCAACGGCAATCCCGGTCGAACCGTTCGCGAGCAGGTTCGGAAAGCGCGTCGGAAGAACGATGGGCTCTTCCATCTGGCCATCGAAGTTGGGTTGAAACTCGACGGTTTCCCGATCGATGTCGCGCAGCATCTCTTCGGCGATCTTCGCGAGTCGCGCCTCCGTGTAGCGATAGGCGGCGGCGGAATCGCCATCGATGCTTCCGAAATTTCCCTGGCCATCGACGAGCGGATATCGAAGCGAGAAATCCTGGGCCATTCGAACCATCGCGTCGTAGACCGCACTGTCGCCGTGGGGGTGGTAATGCTTCAAGACTTCGCCGACCACACCCGCCGACTTCGAGTAGGGCCGATTCGAAAGCAGCCCTTCTTGATTCATCGCATAGAGGATCCGACGATGAACCGGCTTCAACCCATCGCGTACGTCGGGCAATGCTCGCTGGATGATCACCGACATCGAATAGGCGAGGAACGATGAGCGAACTTCGTCCTCGATGTTCACGGTCGAGAATTCACCTTCCGGAGGAATCGGAGGTGTCGGGGGCGTTTCGTCGCCTGGTGGATCGATGGGCTCGTCGGACACTGGGCTTGGGCCTTCTCTTTCCTAGATATCCAGGTTCGCGACGTTGAGAGCGTTGTCTTCGATGAATCGTCTACGCGGCTCAACGACGTCACCCATCAGAGTCGTAAAGACATCATCGGCTTCAACGGCGTCCTCGACCCGAATCTGAACGAGGCTGCGATTTCCCTCGTCCATCGTCGTTTCAGCCAGCTGATCCGGATTCATTTCGCCAAGTCCCTTGTAGCGCTGGATCGAAACGCCCTTGTTCGCAAACACGAGCATGCGAGCGAGCAATTCCGTAACGGACAGGAAGTCCTCGGGTTCGCTATCGCCATGCTGCAAGCGATAGGGGGTCGGCGCGATCTCGTTCAGCTCTTCCGAAAGTCGCACCATCTTCTTGAAATCTCCAGACGCCACGAGGTCTCGATCGAAAGCGCTTCGCAAGGTCTGGCCGGCGCGCCGCGTCTTTGCAACCAGGCGGTAGCCATCACCGTCGAGCTCGGCTTCGGTCTCCCACTGCAATTCCCCGACGACGTCATCACCGTTGGATGGATGAAAGCGCGCGATTTCGGCAACGATGGATGGAACGACTTCCTCCATCAAGACGCGTTCTTCTCCGAGATCCTCGACCGTCGGGCGAGCCGCCCGAGCGGCAGCGTCAACGACACGCTCGTCGAAGAGACGGATATTGAAATGGTCGAGCGCCCTCTGTCGACCACTCGCATTCTTGAGCACCACTCGAAGTGCGTCGCCTTCGCGCGTTTCGCCATCGCCGCATTCAACCGACGCACCATCGAGAGCGAGCGCGAAGAGATAGTCCTCGAGTGCAGGCTCGTCCTTCAAATAGCGACTCTTCTTTCCGCGCTTCGCCTTGAACAGCGGCGGCTGAGCCACATAGAGATAGCCGCGCTCGATCAGATCCCGCATCTGTCGATAGAAGAACGTCAGCAGGAGCGTACGGATATGACTGCCGTCGACGTCGGCATCGGTCATGATGATCACGCGGTGATAACGCGCCTTCTCAGCCGCAAAGTCTTCGCCGATTCCGGTACCGAGGGCCGCGATGATCGCTTGGATTTCCACGCTGGCGAGCATGCGGTCCATGCGAGCTCGCTCGACATTCAGGATCTTGCCGCGAATCGGGAGAATTGCCTGGGTTGCCCGCGAACGGCCTTGTTTCGCGGTTCCACCTGCCGAATCGCCCTCGACGATGAAAATCTCGCATTTCGCCGGGTCGCGTTCCTGGCAGTCGGCAAGCTTTCCGGGAAGACTGAAATCGGAGAGTGCGCCTTTGCGTCTGGCTAGATCGCGGGCCTTTCTTGCGGCTTCGCGGGCTCTGGCTGTATCGATGATCTTCGCGATGATCGGTTTGGCGATTCTGGGATTCTCTTCGAGAAAATTCGTCAGTTGTTGATAGACGATGCCTTCGACGACGCCGCGAACGCCGCTCGTGCCGAGTTTGTTCTTCGTCTGACCCTCGAATTCCGGCTGTGGAAGCTTGACGGAGATGACAGCCGTCAGGCCTTCGCGGAGATCTTCTCCCGCGAGTGACGGTGCGTCGTTCTTGCTTCCCCTGCTGCCTTTGGTCACTGCCGTGATGTAGCGATTGAGAGAACGGGTCAGTGCGGTCCTAAAGCCGATGAGGTGGGTTCCGCCTTCGCTTGTATTGATGTTATTCGCAAAGGAATAGACGGATTCGTTGTACGAGTCGTTGTATTGAATCGAGATCTCGGCATCAACGACGACGTGACGACCATGATCGTCGAAGCTGCGCTGACCGTGAAGAAAGATTGGCTCTGGATGGAGGGGATTTCGCTTTTCGTTCAGATGCTCGACGAAGGAGTTGATTCCGCCCTCGTAACAGAAATTATGACTCTTGTCCGTTTTGAGGTCTCGGATGATGATTTGAACGCCGGCGTTCAAGAAGGAGAGTTCGCGCAATCTCTTGGAGAGGACGTCGAAAGAAAAATCGGTCACCGGAAAAATTTGGGGATCCGGTAGAAAGGTCACCTTGGTACCGGTTTCATCACTATCACCGACCACTTCGAGTGGCGCTTCGGGCACGCCGCGCTCGTAACTCTGACGATGTTTCTTTCCGCCGCGGTCGATTTCGACCGTCAACTCTATGGAGAGCGCATTGACGACCGAGATACCGACGCCGTGAAGGCCACCGGAAACTTTGTAGGAATCTTCGTCGAACTTTCCGCCCGCGTGAAGCGTCGTCATCACGACTTCGCAGGCGGATCGTTTTTCGGTCGCGTGCATGTCAGTGGGGATGCCGCGGCCATTGTCCGTGACCGTCACGTGGCCATCTTCTTCCATCGTGACGCTGATCTCGGTACAGAAACCGGCCAATGCTTCGTCGATCGAGTTGTCGACAATTTCGTAAACCAGATGATGAAGACCATCGAGACCGGTCGTTCCGATATACATCGCCGGGCGTTTTCGAACTGGTTCGAGTCCTTCCAGGACTTCGATCGAACTGGCGTCGTAGCTCACGGACCCTCTTTCTGGCGTGCGACGACCCGGGGTTTCGGACCGCCCAGGGTCGAGATCTCAGTTGATCTCGGTTCCCGGCTCTGTTGATTTTTCGAATCCACCAGGTCTGTTCGAAGCCGGTACCGGAACTCTTCCGGATCCTGACTGAACTGAGCGGATCAAGGCTCGTTTCGGGCTCGAGCGGCTAAATGAATGCCTAGCGGCGACGAGCTTTGCTGAGAAGTTGAGCCTACGGCCGGAAATGCGCCTCAGGCGTTCCAAAAGAGTACCGAAACCCGTGGGGTCAGGCTAGGGTGAATTCGCCTAATACTCTTAAATAGAGGCCGTTCTACGGCTCGTGAACCGACGTTTTCACGGCGACATAGATTTCCCGTGGGTAATAAAGTCTGACGGCCCGTAAGGTTTGCGCCCGATTTCTCTCAGATTCTCATCGGCATGACGACGGCGATGGTCTTTTCATCGCCGGGCGGGGAGAGTTTCGACGGGGAGAGCTCGTCCTGAAACGAGAAGAGAACTTCCTTCGATTGAACCGCGTTGATGGCATCGAGCAGATATTTCGCGTTGAACCCGATCGCCAACGGTTCACCCGCATAGTCGATATCGAGTTCTTCCCGGGCGTCGCCGAGATCCGGGTTGCTCGAGGTAATGACCAGTTGCCCGTCGCTCAGTTCGAGCTTCACCGCGCGACTGCGTTCTGAGGATAGAAGCGCCACGCGTCGAACAGCATGTACGAGTGGCTCTGTTGGCAGCGTGAGATGCCGAGTCAGGTTCTTTGGGATGACCTGGTTGTAGTTCGGAAATTCACCCTCGATCAGTCGCATCACCAATGTGACATCACCGCGTCGCGCGAATCCGCTGTTGTTCGCAAAGGCCAACTCGATTTCTTCGTCAACATCTTCGTCGACGAGCCGCTTCAGCTCGCCGAGGCCTTTGCGAGGAACGATCACACCGCTGGCGAGAGCACTCGCGTCTCCTTCGATCTCCCGATCGACGCAAGCAAGTCGATGTCCATCCGTAGCGACGAACCGGATCCCACCGGTATCCTCGAGAACCTCGACGTAAACGCCGTTTAGGTTGTATCGGGTCTCATCGACCGAAGCGGCGTAGATCGTTCGGTCAATCATTTCGCTCAAAACGGCGGCGGGAATCGGAACCGTCTTCTCCGGGCTGAATTCGGGGAGAGTCGGGTACTCCGAGGCCGCGGTACCCGCGAGTGTGAAGTGGCTCCTCGCGCAGTTTATTTTAAGATAGGAATTCGCGGTCGCAGATAACTCGATCGTTTCGTCGGGTAGCTCACGAATGATCTCGAACAGTTTCTTCGCGGAGACGGTCAATCCGCCAGGCTCACTCACATTCGCGCTATGAAGGCTGCGGATGCCTACTTCGAGATCCGTCGCGCCTAGATGGAGCTTTGCTTCTTTGCCCTTTTCCGGTGCCTCGATGAGCACGTTCGCGAGAATGGGCATCGAATTTCGCTTTTCGACGATGGATTGGATCCGGCCGAGGCCACGTAGGAACTCAGACTTTGTAATCGAGAGTTTCATCTGCTCTCTCTTCTGCTTTTAGAATGATTTATTTAAGAGTAGTGGTAGAGAAGGACAGGAATTAGGACAAAACACAAGCAAATTGCAGACTGTGAACGGCTTTTGGGTTTGTCTCTTCCTGTCCAGGAGAATCGAAAGAGCGCTGATTCGACAAAAAGGAGCCGCCGGGGATCTTTTTCGCCGATTCTGTCGGCAGAGTAACACGGGCGTCGCGAATCGGGCCCGGTGCATTCAGTCTTGGATCGGGCAGGATCGGAAAATTGTCGTGAGATTCGTGCATTGACAGCCCGGGAATATCCCAGGTAAGCTCCCGCGCTTCCCGGCAATGGCCGTTTGTTCCACCGATCTCGGAAGCAGCGCCCACCGAACCCGAATCGGCCAAACCGCTTCATTCGTGAGACAACCTGTAAAAGCGCCTGGAAACGCCCAGGAACAGGCATCAAACGAAGCGAGCGCCGAAAATGAATGACCGGAAACCCCGGACCATATGAGAGTGAGGATCCGCAGCGATGAAGCGGACATTTCAGCCGAGTCGGATCAAGCGCCTCCGTAAGCACGGCTTTCGAGAACGAATGAAGACCAAGGCCGGGCGAGCCATCCTGAAGCGCCGCCGGTCGAAGGGTCGGAAGCGGCTCGCTGCGACCGTCGCGTCCAAGTAGATCATGGGCATCGAGACCGGCCGTTTTCGGCGGTCGGATCGGCTCCTCGATTCACGAGATTTCCGTCGTATCTTGCGTCGAGGTCGACGCCGTGCGGACGAATGTGTTGTTGTTATTTCAACCCGTATAGATGAAAACACTCGAGATTCCAATAACTTATGTGGAATCGACGCATCGCGCTCTCGTCTTGGAATCACCGCGAGTCGGAAAGTGGGCGGCGCTGTCGTACGAAATCGGTTCAAGCGGCGGGTTCGCGCCTGGTTTCGAACTCGACGCTCTGAATTCGCTACGAATGAGGATATTGTCGTGATCGCGCGGTGGCCCGGGGCTCAGCTCACGTTTGGGCAGCTCGATCAACACTTATCTCGACTCATGGACCTCGAATCCGCCGAATCTCGGGCGAAATAGCTGGACTGGAGGGGAATGCGATGACCACGACTCCATATCCAGACCGAAAAAGACTCGAGTCGGTGGGGTTTTCACCCATGCGCGGCCTCATTCGAGCGCTCTTTCTCTTCTATCGCAGCGTGATCCACGCCTTTTTCGGGCCGACCTGCCGGTTCGAACCGACCTGCTCACATTTCAGCGAAGAATCGATCGCCCGCTACGGCCTTTTCCGTGGCAGCTGGCTTGGATTTCTTCGCATCCTTCGATGTCATCCCTTTCACCCCGGCGGCTACGACCCGGTCCCATAGAGGTCCCCATTTTCGTGGATCGAAATACAACTCTCGCATTCGCTCTCTCGATGCTCGTGTTCGTTGGCTACGTCATGTACCAGGAGGACCGGCGCGCGGAACTGCTCGAAGACGCGGCGCGGCAGGAACTGGCACTCGAACAGTCGCTGGACAGCGACGACCCGCGGTTCCTGGATTCGAGTGGGCCGCGGACCGAGAACTTCGCCGCGCCGGACACAGCATCTTCCGCTCGCGAAGAGAAGCGATTCGAGACTCGATCGGAGATTCAATCCGAGTATTCCCAGGAGGTCGATCGCGAGTCCGCGCGTGCGATAGAGCTGTCGACGATCGTGTTGGAAAACGATTCGGTGATCGCTCGGATTTCGAACGGTCCGGGCATGATCGAGAGTTGGCGACTTCGAGACTTCGAAGAGTTCGTTCCAGAAGGCACGACGCCAATCGAGCTCATCGACCAGGCGCTTCCGGTATTGCGAACCGAGATGGGAGGAATCCCGGGTACCGATTTCAGTGGTCTTCGATATGAGGTCGTCGGCCACGCGGGTCGTGAAGTCGTTCAGCGAGCCACAAATCGAGCGGGAATTCTCACACGGACGATTCGACTCGACGAAGAGGGCTTCGGCTTCGATGTCGAACTGGAGTTCCAAAGCCACCGTACGGATCCAATGGACGCAAGATTCGAAGTCATCTGGTCTACGAAAGCCTCCGATCGAGAAGACTTCCGCGAACTCTCGCTTCTCGCCTACGGAGAGGAGATCGGGGTGACGCGAACTCTCGTCCAGGCGGTCGGCCAACCGGCGTTCTTCAGTTTCCTGGGCGCCGGAGAAAACATCGTCGATGGCGTCGAAACGGTCCCGGGTCGATCCCAGTGGGCGGGCTTCGACATTCAATACTTCGCAGGCGTGCTCATCGACCCACAACCCGACCCGAGGTTGAAGGTCCGATTCTCCCCGGTAGAAGCGGGCGAGAGCGGCGAAGTGCGGATAACACTACCGAGTGTTGGAGTGGCGAAGGGCGCCTCGGTGAAGGAATCCCTGCGTGGCTTCATCGGTCCGAAGACGACGGAGGCACTCGCGAGCGCCGGGAATGGACTCAAACATTCCGTGAACCGTGGCTTCAGTTGGCTCGAGCCCCTGACGCGCTTTTTCGAGATCGCCCTCGACACCCTGTATCGATACATTCCCAATTACGGTCTTGCGATCATCGTGCTGACGATTCTGGTTCGAATCTTCACGGCGCCACTGATGGCGAAGCAGATGCGCTCGGCGGAGAGAATGCGGGCGCTGCAACCGAAAATGAAGGAGCTGCAGGAGCGTTACAAGGACGATCGGCAAAAGCAGTCCGAAGAGACGATGAAGCTCTACCGTGAGGAGAAGGTGAATCCGATCGCTGGATGTCTGCCGCTGCTTCTACAATTCCCTGTCTTGATCGGGCTCTTTTATGCGCTTCGAAGTTCAATCGGTCTTCGTCACGCGCCCTTCGCACTCTGGATCAACGATCTATCGCAGCCGGCGACGTTATTCGTGATGCCGGGCATCGATTTTCCGATCCGACTGCTGCCGATCGTCATGGGAGCGAGCATGTTCTTTCAGCAGAAGATGACGCCGACGACGGGAATGGACCCGACGCAGGCTCGGATGATGCTGATCATGATGCCGGCGATGATGCTTTTTATTTCCTACACCTTTCCATCCGGACTGGTCCTCTATTGGACGGTCAGCAATCTGCTCGGCATCGCCCAGCAATACTGGATCCGGAAACAGACGCAGCCAGCGAGCTGAACGCCGAGCTCAATCGAGCAACGGCGAGAAGAGAGAGACGACATGTACGACGCGCGCCAGGAACCAAACGAATTTGTTGCCGACAGTCTTGCGAATGCGAAAGCCAAGGCCGCCGAGTTTTTTGGAACGAGCGAAGGAGATCTCAAGATCATCGTTCCCAAAGATGGAGAGATCTACGGTGTTCATGGGCAAACGGTGATCACGGCCGTACCGAAGAATGCGAGCGGGCCGGCACCGCGATCTGGCGGTGATGATCGGGGAGGTCGAGAAGCCCGTGGCGATGACTCCGGTTCTCGTGGTCCCCGAGGGGGAGGCCGCAGTGAACGAGGGGGAGATCGCGGCGGTCGGGGTGGTCGTGGCGACCGAAACGATCGCGGAGATAGTCGCGGTGGCCGCGGCCGTCGGCCCGAGCGGGGGGCGCGAGAAGACCATCAGGCAGCCCCAAGGGAACAGCTCGAACCAGAGATCAAGAAATCGGTCGAGGGATCCAAGGGAAAGGCCGTGGGAAAGCTGGGAGCGACCGGCGAGTTCCTGCTCGGAGCCGTCGAGTTGATGAAGATCGGCTCATTCGAGATCTCGGAATCCGCTGAGGGTGATTACCTGATCTTTCAGCTCCGCGGAGCGGCCGCCGAGGCGCTTCAGGGCGGCGATGGTCGAGCGACGGATGCATTGCAGTTGGTCGCGAATCAGGTGTCGATGCGCCAGAGCGAGGATGCGCCCCGAATCGTCGTTGACGTCGAGGGCGGCGGCGATGAGAGAGAGAATACTCTTGGTCGACTGGCGGATCGGGCAGTCAAGCGTGCTCGGGATGCCGGACGATCCATCGCCTTGGATCCGATGAACTCCCGGGATCGTCGCACGATTCACGTCACGATTCGGGACGAAGAGGGTGTCGAGACGATGAGTATCGGTGAGGGCCGCTATCGCCAGGTCCTGGTCGTGCCCGAAGGCGCGCCGGAATACGAGGATGCTCTGAACGAGTCTTCGTGAAAATCGACACGAAGAATCGAGTGTTCCACGGGGAACATTCAGTCAGAGGTCTCGAGATTCAGGCTCGTTTCGACTCCTGGAAATCCCGCCCTGGTGAAGGGTTCCACGTGGAATGGATTTCATTTTGAAACGCCAATGACAGATTCCGCGCGCGACGTCGCTTGATTCTTCCAAGTTGAAATGTTCCACGTGGAACGGAGCTCAAGATGAAAGGTGACGGCGCTTCCGAGGAAGACGAGCGGGCTGTCTCTTCCTTGATTGAGCGCGGTTTGAGCGAGCTTTCAATTCCCGTGAACACCGAGCAGGTATTCAAGCTCACTCGCCTGATCTCTCTCCTCTCGGAATGGGCGGGCCGAATCAACTTGACCGGTCATCGCGACCCGATCGAAATGGCAGAACGGCTCGTTTTGGACGCTGCCGCACTCTCGCAAAGTCTTCCGGAGCTGGATAGGGCCTCGCATCTTGCCGATCTCGGAAGTGGCGTCGGGTTTCCCGGGCTACCGATTGCGATTCTTCGACCTTCGCTAGCCGTCTATCTGGTCGAATCTCGGCTCAAACGACATCATTTACAGCGAGAGATTCGGCGTCAGCTGGATTTGACGCGCGTCATTTCGATCTTGGGCCGATCCAATGAGGTTGAAGCCAGGTCCTCGGACATAGTCGTCGCCCAGGCGATGGCGCAGCCTCGCAAAGCGCTCGAGTTGATGCGCGCCTGGGTCCGGCCAGGTGGCGTGGTGGCTCTACCGGCTTCCGAAACGGCGGAGCAGCCAGATCTGCCGGACGGCTACGCCGACCTTTCATTGCGAGAATACCGTGTGCCGACAACTGGCAGAAGGCGCAAGCTTTGGGTCGCTACGGTGGACCCGCGTTGACGCCATGGATCGGACACCACTCTCGTCGAGTTCTCGGGCTGCCGGGTATTTCAGCGCGACCTTTGCCTCCAACCAGCGTCTTCAGGTCTATCACCGGTCGCAATCGCACGATGCTGTGTTAAGAATCGAGGAACGAGCTCGAAAATCGGCTCGTCTACGGCCGTCACAGTCGGGGGGATATGTGGCCAGGCCGATTTCGCATCTCATCCCTTCGCCCTGTCCCGGTTGAGATCTGCTCTATGGATTCCAGTCCTGGCCCTTTCGTGCTTGCCATCGTCAATCAAAAGGGCGGCGTTGGTAAAACGACGACGGCCGTCAATCTGGCCGCGTGCCTAGCCGCTTCCGAACGTCCGACGTTGCTCATCGACGTCGACCCGCAAGCCAACGCAAGCAGCGCCTACGGAATTACCAACGCCGAGCGCCAGATCTACGATGCACTGATCGACGAAATGCCGTTGACGCATTGTGCGTTCGAGACGGAACTCGAGACATTGCACGTGGTTCCAGCCGGTCGCGATCTTGTCGGAGCCGAGATCGAACTCGTTTCGCTCGAATCTCGCGAGTATCGACTGGCCCAATCCATTCAAGCAGTCGGCGACGCCTACGAGATCATCTTGATTGACTGCCCCCCTTCGCTCGGCTTGCTCACGCTCAACGCCCTGACCGCGGCGGACGCGGTCCTGATTCCGTTGCAATGTGAATACTACGCGCTCGAGGGTCTGGCCAATCTCGTCGAAACGGTCGATCTCGTACGCGCCGAACTCAACACACGACTCGAGGTCCAGGGCATCGTCCTCACGATGGTCGATCAACGCAACAACCTTGCGCGCCAGGTCGAAGCCGAAGTGCGCCGCCATTTCGGTGACAAGGTGTATCGAACACGAATCCCTCGAAACGTTCGATTGTCGGAAGCGCCCAGCCACGGACAACCCATCTTGCTCTACGACATTCATTCAAAGGGCGCAGTGGCCTACGTGAAGTTGGCGGACGAGCTACTGGCGCAGCTGGCGTTGACCGCTCCGCCTCGCAAGCCACCGGTCTTGCCGAACCCTCAATCCACCCATCTGGAGGACTAGATGAGTCCACGTCGAAGCGCATTAGGCCGAGGACTTGGCGCACTGATTTCGAATCCGGGATCCCGCGCTGGCTCCGTGTCGGCGCCATCAACCGATCCGAGACCCTCGACGTCGGGTGAAACGACACCGAATAGTGTTGACACACAATTGAGTCAGACTCGAATCGATGCTCGGACAGAATCGGTAGAACTGTCGAGTTCGGATGATACAGGCCGTGTAGAGCTCGATATCAAACTCATCGATCCGAATCCCGATCAGCCGAGAAGAGAATTCGATCAGGCATCGCTGCGTCGACTCGCGGATTCCATCGGACAGCACGGCGTGCTCCAGCCCATCGTCGTTCGTCGTGCCGGGAGCCGCTTCGAGTTGATCATGGGTGAGCGTAGATTCCGAGCGAGTCAGCTGGCGAATCGATTGACTGTGCCGGCGGTCATCGCAGATGTTGCGCCGGCCGATCGTCTCGAACTCGCGATCATCGAGAACGTTCAGCGCCAGGATCTAAATCCAATCGAGCTCGCACACGCCTACCAGCGACTGGCGGACGTGGGGCATACGCAGGCGGAGATCGGCCAAAAGGTCGCGATGGAGCGCTCTTCCGTGGCGAACCATCTGCGGCTTCTCGATCTCAGTCGCGCCATTCAGGCCGACGTCGAGTCGGGAAAACTCAGCCTTGGACACGCAAAGGCCTTGCTCCAGGTAACGGATATCGAAGCCCGTGAAGGACTGCGGGTGCGGATCCTGAACCAGGGGCTCGCGGTCCGAGCGGCAGAACGCGCTGCGCGCGAAATCAACGGGTCCGATCGCCGGCCTCCGCGAATCCCGAAGTCGACCAAGGCCCCCGTCGCCCCGCTGGATCCCGACACGCGTGCCTACGTCGAACGGATCGAGCGGCACCTGCAGACGAAGGTCACGCTGCACCCGACGGCCGAGGGCGGAGGCAGACTCGAGGTTCGCTTCTTCAACCTCGAGGATCTGGAGCGAATCGGTGGACTCCTGCTCGGAGAGCTGCGATGACCGCCTCGGATCACAGCGGGAGCCGAGGTCGGGAACCTGGGAGCGAACTTCGAGGGGTCCGCTTCGCGCTGGTGCCCCGAGACGGTCTTTTCGAGGGACAGGTTGCGATCGTTGGCGAGACGCTCATCGAGGGCACGGTTCGAGGGAGTCTGCAGGGATCCGGCGAGTTGGTTCTCGGAACCGAAGCCCGGGTCGAGGGACGAATCGAATGCGACGTGGTCTCGAGCCGCGGAGAGATCGAGGGCCCGGTCGTTGCTCGCCGGCACGCGCATTTCGGAGACGGCGCGCGATTCGAGGGAGATCTCGAAGCGCCGTCGGTCGAGGTCGACGGCGATGTCGTGTGGAACGGTGCCGCCCGCGTCGGTCGCTAGCCGACGATCCCCCGCGACTGCGTTCGACCCGCTTGGACAGCCTTCGATCTCGCCGGGTCCGAGCCTGCTGAATGGATTGCCTAAAGCCGGGAAGACCTTGTGAATAAAGAGATTCGAGCCCGTTTCGGCGGTTGAATTGAGGCTGGGGTGGTGCAAAACTTGGCGCCGCTCGCAGCCGCCTCAGCGGTCGGGAGACCGGGCACGCGGGCATTGGTCCGATCGGTCAACAAATCGTTGCGTCCGACTCCGTTGCCGGTGATTTCGTGGTACCCACTCGGGGCCGGCGGGATTGCGACGCGGTCGTGATCGGCCCCGCGCAGACGAGAAGAGATCAGATAAAGAGTTCTGAGACATCGGGGCTCAGAAGAATTCGAAGGGTGAGTCCTCGCCCTGGAGCAACCACTTCGTGCGAAACAGATTGAAGTCATCGGCTGCGGCGAGAATCCTGCGGCGCCAGCGCGTTTCGTACAAGACCGCTGGGTCGCTGGGCGTCTGCGCGGCGACGATCTCTGCTTGGTTCACCGGGACGGCTTCGGCCTCCGACAAGCTCGTGCTGGTTCCCGACTTCGATCTCTTCAACTTTTTCGGCCAGTCCCAGTTCGGCGATCTCTGGATCATGTTGATCGGATTCGTTCTGCTCATCTTTCCGCTGAACGAACTGATCTTCAAGCCGATCTTTCATTCTCTCGATGCGCGCGCCGAGAAGATCAATGGTGCGCGCAAGCGGTCGGGCGAACTCCAGGCACAGGCCGACGATGTCCTCGAGCGTTACGAAACCGCGATTCGCGAAGCGCGATCGGACTCCGAGCAAGCCCGCCAGGCCGGACTCCTTCGGGCACGTGAGGAACAGGCGACGTTGACGTCCGAGGCACGAGGCCAGGCCGAGCGCGAATTGGAGACGGCGCGCGCCGAGCTGGGTGAGTCTCTCGAAGAGGCGCGTGCGAGCTTGCGAGCCAGCGCAGAAAGTCTCGCCGAGGCGGCGGCAGCGCAGGTCCTTGGAAGAGCCTTGTCGTGAGAAGCTTTGTCGTGAGAATGAGAAGAAGCCTTTTGCTCCAGATTTCAACGGTCCTATTCGTCTGCATCGTCGGCGGTCTCGCCCACGCGGCGGGCGGCGAGCACGAATCGGACGACAGCGCTCTCAAAGAGACACTTTTCCAGGCGCTGAACCTGGCGCTCCTGTTGGGCGTCCTGATCTACTTCGGACGAAAACCGATCGTCGAATTCTTCTCGACGCGGCGCGAGGGAATTGCCACGGAACTCAGTGAATCGGCGAACCTTCTGCGGCTAGCGGAACAGCGCAATTCCGAACTCCAGCTTCGCCTGGTCGATCTCAACCTGGAGGTCGACGGGATTCGCGAAGACGCCGGCCGACGTGCCGAAGCGGAAGCGGAGCGGATTCTCAGCGAGGCCCGCGCCTCGGCGGAGCGGATTCGTAGAGATGCCCAATCCGCGGTCGCGCAGGAGCTTCGCCGCGCTCAGCTGGCGTTGCGCGAAGAAGCGGCCGATCTCGCCATGGAAATCGCCGCGCAAAAGTTGGCGGAAGAGGTCGGCGACGCGGATCGCGACCGCCTCGTCGACGAGTTCATCACGCGCATCGAACCGAATACCGGTGAGGGAACCAGCCGATGAGGGGCGGGACCGCAGCGCATCGGTATGCGAAGGCCCTCTTCGGGCTCGCCGAGGACGCTCACCGTCATCGAGAAGTTCGGGTCGAACTGGGAAAATTGGATTCGCTTCTCGACGGCAGCCGCGAACTTCGCGATGCGCTGATGACTCCCCTTCATCCGGCGGCGGGCCGAAAGGCTGCGCTTCGAGAGCTTTCGAAGAGGCTCTCCGTCAGCCCGCTGGTCCAGAATTTCGTTTCGTACCTGATCGACCAACGACGATTGATCAATTTCACCGAGATCGTAGAGGCCTACGGTGGGCTCGCTGATGAAGCCGAAGGATTGCTGACCGCCCAAGTGAAGACGGCCAGCCCCATGGATGATCGGCGCACGGATCGACTGCGTCGCGCGCTCTCAGAACGGACGCGTCGCGAAGTACGACTCGAAATCGAAGTGGACGCCGCGCTGATTGGCGGCGCCATCGCCAAGGTCGGAGATCTCGTCTTCGACGGAAGCCTCCGCACGCAGCTCGGACAGCTGCGCGCCAACCTCACGAAGGGATCCTGAAAGATGGACATCAAACCCGGAGAGATCACCGACATCCTCAAGCGGCAGATCAAGGACTACGACCGCGAGATCGACGTCGCCGAAACCGGCACAGTGCTCAGCGCGGGCGATGGCATCGCCCGGGTCTACGGGCTCGAGAATGCACTGGCCGGCGAGCTGGTCGAATTCGATGGTGGCCTGCGCGGCATGGTCCTGAACCTCGAAGAGGACAACGTCGGCGTCGCCTTGATGGGCGTGTCTCGAAGCGTCAAGGAAGGCGATCCGGTTCGCCGAACCGGCCGCATCATCGAGGTGCCGGTCGGTGACGGGCTGCTTGGCCGTGTGGTCGATGCGCTCGGCGTGGCGATCGATGGCAAGGGC
>Ga0310122_10000998_pt1 | contig 18089 bp, 12 predicted proteins | sample CB6_Bottom_1051__FD_203503 | JGI IMG/M metagenome (GOLD analysis project Ga0310122, IMG submission 203503) | Marine microbial communities from Western Arctic Ocean, Canada - CB6_Bottom_1051 | ecosystem: Environmental > Aquatic > Marine > Oceanic | place: Canada: Western Arctic Ocean | collected...
GCCGCCCCAGCAGGCGGAACTGCACGATCGCAATCGCACCCAGGGCCACCAGCAACACGCTGCCCTGGGCCGCGGCGTAGTCGAAGTCGTACATCGGCGTGAAGGCGGTCTCGTACATCCCGTAGACGATCGTGCGAGTCGAATGGGCCGGGCCGCCATTGACCGTCAGCAGCAATACCACCACGAAGACCTGGAACACGCCGATCGTCTGGGTCACCAGTACGAACAGCGACGCGGGCCGCAGCAGAGGCAACGTCACGTGCCAGAATCTCCGCAACGCACCCGCTCCGTCGATCCGAGCCGCCTCGTGCAGCTCGGGAGGAATCCCACCCAGCGCTGCCAGGAAGATGATGATCGGCTGGCCCAGGCTCCAACTGATCACCACCACCGCCAGCGACGCCAGGGCCGTGTCGGTCCGACCCAACCAATCGACCTCCACGCCCAGCAGCGTCCCGGTCATGTAGTTCAGCAACCCGTACTGCTGGTCGAAGATCCACATCCAGACCATTGCAAGGCAGACGCCTCCGGCCACCACCGGTATGTAAAACGCGAACCGGAAGAACGAGCGGGCGAATCCCCCCATCGGGTAGACCAGTGCCGAAATGCCCAGGCTCAACGCCCACACGGTCGGCACCACCAGCACCACAAAACTGCACGTGTTTCGCACCGCCGCCCAGAACGTCTCGTCTTTGAACAGCCTGCGGTAGTTGTCCAACCCGATAAAGCGAGTCTCGCTCAATTGCACATCAAAGAACCCCAGCGCCACGCCGTGGACGAGCGGCCAGAGCACGAAGGCGACAAAGGGCACTCCCGCAGGCAGCAGAAAGATCCAGCCGCCACGTCTGAACCTCGGCACCGAAGATTCGATCGCCACGCTGCTCATCGAATTTTCTCCCGCCCCGCCGACCCGATCCGCTCGGCAGCCGCCACCTGGCCTCTCAACACACCCTCCGCCTCACGCTCGAAGCCCGCCAACGCCTCCGCCGGTGACTTCAATCCCAGGAACGCCGCCTGCAGGTACGGCGGCAGTCTCTTGCGGATGTCGTAATAGCTCGGCGACGTCGCCCCCATGTCGGCCACCGGACACTCTGCGGCCAGCTCCAGCATCCTGGTCACGTCCGGCTGATCGGCGAAGATCTGCCCCACGCTCTTGCGACCCGGCAGCATCTGTGAGGCGCGTGAGTACTGTCCGACCGTCTCGGTGCTGGTCAGGAACTCGACAAACCGCATCGCCGCGGCACGGCGGTCGGGGTCCGGCTGTCGGAAGACAACCAGTCCGTTGGTCGACACCGGCAGGGTCGTGGCGACGCCCGGCCGGGTCGGCGGCAGGGTGTAGAAGATCTCCATATCGATCGTCCCGTCGCCGTTGAAGTCGGCGGTGACCTTGCCGTCGCGAAGGGCATTCTCGTACGCGCGACGCATCGAGACGCCGCTGGGAATCGCCACCGTCCGGCCACGCCAGAACATGTCGAAGAACCCGTAACCGGCCGTGGCCACGTTGGGCTGGATCCAGCCCTTCCGCTTCGTGTCGACCAGCCACTGTAACGCCGCCACACCCTCGGGCGAATTCAACGCCACACGCGAATAGTCCCGCCCGTGGTACACCTCGGCACCGAACGCCCAGAAATACTGCAGCACCCGATAGTCACCCTGCTCGCTGGCACACTGCATCCCCAGCGGAGTCACCTTCTGGCTGGCCACCGCCTGAAGCGCCGCCTCGAACTGGTCCCAGCTTGCCCAGCGAGGATCCTCGAGACCCGGCAGCAGGTGGCCCAGGCCCTGAGCATCCCAGCAGGCCCGATTCAATGCCAACACCTGCACCCAGCCGCAAAGCGGCACCGCATGCAGCCGCCGCAAGCCGTCGGGGTCGGGCAGCCTGGACGCCTCGAGCATCCTCGGCTGGAAGTCCTCCTCGATGCCCGAAACCAGTTCATCCAACGGCTCCAGCACACCCTGGTACCAGAACCCGCTGGTGCGACCGACGTAGTCCATCAGCACGTCCGGAGGACGCCCGCCCAGCACACTGATCGGCACCTTCCGAGGCAGGTCCTCCCAGTTCAGACACTGCGTGCGAACCACGATGTCGGGGTTCTCGGCCATGAAGCGACGAGCCAGGAACCGCTCGAAGTCTCCCACCTCCTTCACCTCGTCCCCGAGTTCGGGGACCTGGATCACCATCGGCTGGTGCCAGTATTCGACGATCACCCGGCCCTGGCTGTCGCGGACCGGCCGCGGCCTTGAACAGCCCGAGACGGCCGCCAGCCCCAGGGCACCGGTTCTCGCCAGCCAGCCGCGGCGGGTCAGAGGCAAACCGGTCACAGGCGGGCTCCCGTTTCAGGATGAAACAAGTGAGCCGCCTCGAGTTCGATACCGACACGGCACGATTGACCGGTCTCGAACTCGCCATCGCCCTCGATCCGACAAAGCAGCCGCGGTCCTCCGACATCCAACTCGACCAGGTGTTCGGCTCCCAGGTACTGCGAACCAACGATCGTCGCCTCGGCGGTGCCGTCGGCAGATCCGACCGACTCAACCAGCCGGACACTCTCGGGCCGGATCCCGAAGTCGACGTCTCGATCCCCTTCAAGTCGATCCGCCACCTGGGCCAGTTCACCCACCAGCGGCATGCGGAAGTCCCCGGCCACCAGGACCGGCCGACCCGCATCGCCCTGGACACGGCCGCCGATGATGTTCATCGGCGGGTTGCCGATGAACTCGGCCACAAAGCGGTTGGCCGGCAGAAGGTAGACGTCCCGCGGCGTACCGACCTGGTGGATCCGCCCGTCGCGCATCACCACGATCCGGTCGCCCATCGTCATCGCTTCGACCTGGTCGTGTGTCACGTAGACCATCGTGGCCCCGAGTCCCTTGCGGAGGCTGACGAGTTCGGAACGCATCGAGACTCGGAGCCTGGCGTCGAGGTTGCTGAGCGGTTCGTCGAGCAGGAAGACCTCGGGGTTGCGGACGATCGCCCGGCCCAGAGCCACGCGCTGGCGTTCGCCGCCGCTGAGTTGAGCGGGACGGCGTTCGAGTAGCCCGTCGATGCCCAGCGAACGGGCCGCTTCGCCGACCCGCGTCTCGATCTCCTGCCGAGCCACCTTCCGCATCTGCAGCCCGAAGGCCATGTTGCGGAAGACGTTCATGTGGGGATACAGAGCGTAGTTCTGGAAGACCATCGCGATGTTGCGATCCATCGCGTCGACATGAGTGACGTCACGCTCTCCGATCGAGATCGTCCCGGAGGTGGGCTGTTCGAGGCCGGCGATCATTCTCAGCGTCGTCGTCTTGCCGCAGCCGCTGGGACCGACCAGCACCAGCAGTTCCCGATCCTCGACCTCCAGGTCGATCGCGTCGACGGCGACCACGTCACCGAAGTGCTTCGAAACCGACTCGAGCCGCACGCTGGACATCCGCCGGGGTGCTCCTGGTCAGAACGAATCTCGCGGGTCAGGCGGTCCAAGCAGTCCGTTGAAGAACCTGTGCAGCCTTTTCGACCCGTGGCATCATGTCATCCCGAGCGCAGCGAGGGATCTCAACCGTCGTTGAAATGCCACCGTCGAGATCCCTCGCTGCGCTCGGGATGACATTTGTGTCACTGTTTCCGGAAGATCCTGAGTAATTCAACAGCCTGCTAGTAGGCCAGTGCGTATCCGTCGCGTCGAGGATCGGCTCCGGCCAATCGAGCACCACTCTGGGGATCGATCAGCACGCCCTGTCCGCCGCCGACCTGAGCCGAGAAGTCGCCGATGTCTTCCAGGCTGTGACCCAGAGCCGCCAGACCCCGGCGGACCTCCTCGGGCACGCGGTCCTCGATCTGCATCCGGGTCTCCTCCCAGACCCGGAACCGAGGCGCCTCGATCGCCGCCTGCACGTCGGCACCGAACTCCACGATATTCAGCAGCATCTGCATCGTCGTCTGCAGGATGCCGTAGCTGCCGGGCGTGGCGATCGAGAACCAGAAGTCGTCACCGTCGACCACGTGCAGCGGAGCCATGCAGCAGCTCCAGCGCTTGCCCGGCTCGATCCGGTTCGGAGTCGGACACTCGGGGTCGGTCTCGGTCCAATAGACGAAGTTGTTGAGCAGCACTCCGGTCTCGGGGATCATCACTCCCGAGCCAAACCCGTTGCCCAGCGACTGAGTGATGCTGGCCACGTTGCCGTCGGAATCGACGGCGGCCAGGTGAGTGGTCAGGCCATCGATCTTGCCCGGGGCCACGAACTCGCCCTCGCGGAACCCGCCCCAACGCTCTCCCTCGACAGCCGACGCCCGCTCGTGGTCGATCCGCTCACGCTGGGCTACCGCGTAGTCGTCCGAGAGCAATTGATCCAGCGGCACGGGTGAGAACTTCGGGTCGCCGCACCAGCGGATGCGGTCGGCGACGGCCAGCTTGATCGCTTCGCTGAGCAGGTGAATGTACTCGGTCGAGTTGTGACCCATTGAGGCCAGGTCGAAGCCTTCGAGAATCTTCAGCGTCTCGAGAATCTGCATGCCCTCGTTGTTGGGGGGAGGCGTCCGCACACAAAGGCCGCGGTAGTTCACCTCGATCGGATCCTCCCAATCGGGCTGGTAGTTGGCCAGGTCCTCTCGAGTGATCAGCCCGCCGTGTTCCTGTGTGTAATCGGCCAGCCTCTGGCCCAGTTCACCGGTGTAGAACAGCTCGGGCCCCTCCTCGACCAGCCGGCTGTAGGTGTTGGCCAGGTCGGTCGAGACGTGCATCTCGCCGATCCGCGGCTCCAGGCTTCCGAACACCTTCTGGCCGACGTCGTTGAGCCTCGAGCGGGCGATGTCGATGAACAGCACGTTGGTCGGGTGCAGCGGAAACCCCTCGCGGCCATGCCGGATCGCCGCGGCAAAGACATCGGCAGCCGGCCGGGTCCCCTCGCTGGCAATCGCTTCGAACCACCCGGCCACGTTGCCCGGTACCAGGGCCGACTTGGGACCCAGTTCACGAGTCTCCTCGTCGAATGCCTCGGGCACGGCTCCGGTCGGAGAGTTGCCGCTGTAGTTGAGCACTCGTGGCGGAGCACCGGGCCGATGCAGCAGCAGGAAGCCGACGCCAGCGGGACCGCTCATGTAGGGTTCGACTACCGCCAGCGTGGCTGCCATCGTGACCACCGCGTCCACGGCGTTGCCGCCGTCGCGGAGCATGTCGAGTCCGGCCTGGCTGGCCAGCGGGTGAGCCGACGCGACCGCACCCTGACGGCCTCCAACAACCGGACGCTTGCTTGGCAGTGTCATCGTCGCTCCTCTTGCGGCACCTTCACTCAGTCACTCGACTCGGTCTCGACCTGCTGGCCCTCACGCCAAAGCGTCGCCTCGTCGACACAATCCTGCACACGCTGCCGCACCGCCGCAACCAACTCGGCCTCCCGACCCCGCTCGCACAACTGTGCGTACTCCCCGGGCTGCCACGGACTCCCGAAAACGACCCGCACTCGACCGATCCGAGGCAGGTGGCCGCGGGGGTAGGCCTCGAAGGCACCCGCGATGCCCACCGGCACGATCGGCAGTCGCGATCGGCGCACCAGCGCGATGAAGCCGGGTTTGAATTCTCCCAGGCTCCCGTCAGGCGTCCGGGTCCCCTCGGGAAACATCCCCACCAGGAAGCCATGTTCCAGACGAGCCACCAGCTCGCGGATCGCACCGGCTCGAGCCGCCTCGCGGTCGATCGGTACCACGTAGGTCTTTCGCAGGATCCAGCCGATCAGCGGAATCAGAAACAGCGTGCTTCGCGCCATGAAACTGACCGGTCGCTTCAGAGGCAGGCCGACCAGCAAGGGATCGAAGTTGCTCTGGTGGTTGGCCACCAGCAAGGCCCCCGAGCCGACCGGCAACTGCTCGATGCCTTTTGCGCGGTAACCCAGCAGCAGAGTGAAACACCACCGGAGCACGGCCTGAGATACGCTCCAGACGACGTTGCGACGGGACGGATCCGGCAGAGACCCTGCTGTGGCGATCGAGTCGTTCGAGTCGTTCACGGGGGCAGGCCCAGGAAAAGTGGCTGAGGTCCGGTTGTCGGCTTTCGGCGGTCGGTTTGCAACCGGCCGCCCAAGCACGCCTCCGAGCCCAGACTTGCCACCACCTTGCCAGAGGCTAGAATCGGACTCCCTGGCCCCTGTAGCTCAACTGGCAGAGCAACTGACTCTTAATCAGTAGGTTGAAGGTTCGAGTCCTTCCGGGGGCACTCCGGTCACCGGCACCACGTCGCACCCACTCGCAGACCCCTGCAAAACAGGGGTTTTCTCTTGCGCCGCCAACTCCGCTTGCGACCCCGTGCGAGGCAAAACGGCGGGTTGCTGCAGCGCATTTTGCAGCGCTTTGGTGAAGTGGTCGTCGCTGACCTGCAGGTAGTGCTTCGCCGCGATGGGCTGCGAGTTGCCGGTCCACTGGTAGACGATGTGCATGGGGAAATCTTCGGCGAGTTCCGTCTCCCTGGTGCTACGGAGGTCCAGGGGGTTAGAGAACCTGCTCGATCACTCGACCACGACTGATCGGCAGCGGACGGCCGGACGTGTCGTGCAATTCTGTGTCGGGCGAATAGCCCAAACAATGAAAGACCGTCGCCATCAAGTCTCGAGGCTCCACCCTTCCAGAAATCGGATAGGCGGCACGGTTATCCGACTCGCCGTGGACAACGCCGCCCTGCACACCCCCCCCAGCCAGTGCGATCGAGAAACAGTGGCCCCAATGGTCCCGTCCGGCCCGAGCGTTGAACTTGGGCGTGTGCCCAAATTCGCCCACCCACAAGACGAGCGTCTCGTCCAACAGCCCGCGGTCGGACAGATCGGTCAGCAAGGCCGAGTAGGCTTGGTCCATCCACGGCATCAAAAAACGCTTCAGCAGATCGTTGTGTCTGTCGTGAGTGTCCCAGCTTCCCCCATTCGGTTCTTTGTCGACCTTGGCCCAGTTGATCTGCACGAGCGACACACCGGCCTCTACCAGCCGCCGCGCCAGCAGCACGCTTTGTGCCCAACGGGTCCGACCGTAACGATCGCGAGTCGCGTCCGACTCCTGCGACAGATCAAACACCGACCCGGATTTCGAGCGGCGCAACAGCCCGATCGCCTGTTTTATCTGACGATTCAAACGGGACACGGCGGAAGAGTTGGCGACGCGAACCGCGCGGCGATTCACCTGTTTGAGCAAAGCGAGTCGTTTTTCAAGACGTCGCTCTGAGATCTCTTTCGGCAAAGCGAGATCGGGAATCTTGAAGTCCGCGTCGGACGGGTCGCAGGTCAGCAACCACGGATCGTGTTGCGGTCCCAACACGCCGGCCGTTTGCCCGGGCCAGGGAATCACGCCCATGTTGGCGATGCGATTGGGAAGCGTGATGGCTTGTGGCAGAGCTCCGAACTGCTGATCGACATACTTTGCCATGGCCCCCCAGTGCGGGGCCAGGTTGGGCGGCTTCGAGATGGCGCTTTCCGCGTTCAACGGAATGTGCGGCACACCGGTCATCATCTGGTAACCGCTTGACGAATGTGCGTTGTCGTTCGTGACCATCGCTCGAATCACGGCGATCTTGTCGGTCAACTGGGCCGTCCGCGGCATCAGTTCCCCGACGAACAATCCGGGCGTTTTGGTGGCAATCGTACCGAACGCACCACGGACTTCCTCCGAGGCTTGTGGCTTGGGATCCCATGTCTCGTGCTGCGGCGGCCCGCCCCCGAGAAACATCACGATCACGGACTTCGCTCGGCCGACTACCGTCCCCGAGGAGCTCACCGGTTGGCCGGCAGCGAGACCGCGCATCCCGATCGCTGCCCCGCCCAAGCCGGTCCCGCCGAAGAGCCAATCTCGGCGCGTCAAATGGTTACCGTGCATCGATTACGAGAATTCCCGTGCCCTCGACATGTCCGTCGCTCCGCCTACTCGCGATCGCCTCGCCGTATCCTTCGAATCCACATCAGCTTAGCCATGGCCCGCATTTCTCACCAGTGAAATAGACAAGACTGCCCGTCAGAGCGTAAGAAGAAGGTGTGACAGACCTTACACCAGACTGACGGAGCAGTCCTGTCATGACAGAGTGTATCGAGAAGAGGTTGGGGTTTCACGGTCTCGGCCGACGGGAAGTAGTGGCCCGCTTTGATGGAGGGACAACCAATCGGCCTGCAATGTCAGGCACAGCCTGACCTACCCCTTGCGGGTCATCCGGCTGATGCGGACGACTACGTCGTAGGTGGCTAGTCCGCCTGCGGCGGATTGAATCGTGAAGAAGGGCTGTCAACCAGGCAAGACACGGGATCTGGGTGAAACACTATTCACTATTCAAGCTCTGACCCCAGTTCCACGTAGTGACCTGCAGGTAGTGCTTCGCCGCGATGGGCTGCGAGTTGCCGATCCACTGGCAAACGACGTGCATGGGGAAGTCTTCGGCGAGTTCCGTCTCCCGCGTGCTACGGAGGTTCTGGAACAGCTTGGGCCAGGCCTGCAGACCGGCTTCCTGAATGCGTCCTCGTCTGTTGCCGTTTTCTGGTGGATTGGTGTGACTCGATCACACGACACTCATCGAGTCGTTGATTTCTTGACAGCCTTGGTCAGCCAGTACGAGTACAGGTCGCCCCGGGACAAACGGAACCGGGCCCGAACCTGCTGGCCGACCAGTCCGTGCCCGGCCTTGTTGACCCACTTGACCAGCAAGTCAGAATGGTCGCCGGTGATCGGCTCCGAGGCCGCCACGACGTCGCCGGTTTTTCCAACCGCTTCGACAATCAACCTGCCCCCCTTGGCAATCCGGGCATTGACGTGCCACTCCTGGCCACTGGCCATAAACGATTCGGTCGTCACGAAGCCCTCAGCCGTCCCGGCCTCAAGCGACACGAATCCGTCCCTTCGCAGAACCGCCAGGCAGATGGCTCCGCCCGGGCCATTGAATTGCGGAAGCCCGACCGCCCTGCCGTTGGGATATTTCCCCTCGTAACGAAACGTGTCGCGGTATTTCAGGCCGGTGTAGTAGAACCACAACTGGTCACCGCGAATGATCGGGGCCGAGGGTGGCAGGATCTGGGTCAGGTCGAAGGCACCCGAATCCAGTCGCGAGGGACCAATGAATGCCTCCCGGTTTCCCAAACGCCGCCAGGTCTTCAGGTCGCGACTGCACGCCAGTTGAATCAGGTGAAATCCGTCATTGCGCAGCCCGGGACCACTGGTGGAATGAAACATCGCCGGCAGCCCGATAAAGAGTCCCTCGTAGCGAAACACGCCCATGTTGTAGACCTGAACGCTGAAGTGCTTGGGATCCACGTTTCGCATCGGCTGCAACGTCTTGTCAGCCAACCTGCGCTCGATCACCCTCTTGCCCAGTTCCTGGTCCTTCGCATCGGCATGGAACATCAACGCGGGCTTGGTCCACTCCCGGAAATTTGAACTCGTCGATAGCCACACACTGCGACCATAGGGGCCGCTGAGTTTGACCGTCGCGATGAACGTGCCCGTCTGCGAGTCGTAGCTCAAGTTCGATTCGTCCTGCGACCGGATCGGCGGAACGTCCAACCGCCTCCACGCAATCCCGTCGGGGCTGACGACAGGCACACGATGACCACCAGTAACCATCAGTCCCTTGTATCGCTGTGATGCGTCCGGATCTCCCGGATCGATGACTGCCCCCTGGACCGACTCGGCCGGCCGACGGCTCGTCGGCGTCCAATGCAGACCATCCCGGCTCTCGTAGCAGTCCCTGGAGATCAACCAGATCCGGTAGACCCCGCGCCGGGCATCCCACTGGGGACCACTTCGGGTCTGGATGTTGTGCTGCGACTTGGTGTCCGTATATCGTGGCCGGATCACCGCGCCGAGCTTCTTCGGCCGATGCATCCGTCGCTTGAGATTCTCGAGCTTCGCGATACCGTGATCATCGAGGAACAACTGCCGTTGCCCAACCGGCACGGTGAACTCTTCGGCCTCCACCATCGCGGGGACCGACGACACAACAAGGACGATCGCAACGCTTGACGCAATTCGCATCCCACCTCCCCAGAATAATTCCTTCGCGTATCTAATCCCACCCGCACCTGGAAATCAAACTCACCCCGCACCATGAATGCCTCCCTCTCGCTGGGCTTTGTCAGCGCCGTTCTCCCCGACGACTCTCTCGACGAGATCCTGGCCACGACCGTCGACCTGGGCTACGACTGTGTCGAGTTGATGTGCTGGCCACCCGGAGACGCCGACCGACGATACACCGGTGTCACCCACATAGATGTCGACTCCATCGGTGACGGTGCGGATCTCAAACAGCAGATCACCGACTCGGGTGTCACCGGCACCTCGTTGCACCCACCCGCAGACCCCTGCAAAACAGGGGTTTTCTCTTGCGCGGTGGGATCGGCTTGCGACCCAGTGCAAGACAAAACGGCGGGTTGCTGCACGGGATTTCTTACCGCTCGCCGCCGACGCGAAGCACGGTCGTCGGTTGGAAGTCGGTGTGGCAGTATTCCACCAGATCGTGAAACATGATGGTTGCGACCGGGTCGGCCTGCAAATTGCTCAAGAGGTCCAGCGTCGTGATCACCAGCCGTCCGTCCTTGTAACGGAACTGGGCAACCAGTCCGTTCAATTCCCCCACCACCGCGCCCTGGGGTGACTTGATGCGGGACCGCAGCCACTCCGAGTAGCCGCCGATCAGCAGGTCATCTCTGCTGCCCGGACGCAGGCCGCCGATTGCCTGGAACGGCTCCAGGACCCGGTGAAAGGTCCAGCCCAACGGATTCTCGAAGACCAGGTCCTTGAACAGTCCCGATGCCGGATTGACATAAGCCGATCCCTGGCGGCCATCGCCCAGGCCGTAGCCGGGGGTGCCGACGGTCAATCCCAACGAATCACGAAGACGGCTTCCGGGAGTGACCAATAACAGTGCCGTGCCACCGTCGGCCACGTGCAGCCGGACCGCGTCCGAAAACTCGGATGTCAGTGTAACACCCAGCCTGGGATCGACACCGTTGTGCACACGGTGACCGCCAAGCATCTTGATGTTGCTCCCGATGATCTCGGGCAAGTGAATGTCGGCCAGTGTGTGTCGCGAGTTGTTTTTCTCGACTTTCTCGATAAACAACCGCACCCCATCGCCACCGGCTTGCAACAGTGTCGACTGAAACTCGATTTCCACGTGACCGTTGATGGGACTGAGCCAACTGTGGATAGCCATGTAGAGTTCCGAACCGATGTTCACGGGGTTCCAGACGACCTTGCCCGCAGGCACTTCGACACCGCCGGGACCGGAAATCCCGATGGTGCCTTTCGTGTCGTTCTTCCAGGTGAATGGTCCGCGGTCCTTGGCAACCGTCCAGAATTGCGGTGGTCCGTCGCCGATGTTCCACACGCGGTCAAAAAAGCCGTTGCGTGTCAGCAGCTTGTATTTTCCATCGCGTTCGGTCGGGTCTTTCGGCTTCTCGATCCAACGCTTTGACCAACGCGAGGTCTCACTATTCTGCTTGGGGTCAAGGGACCAGTCTCTCGCGACATCCCAGACGCGAGCCGGATCCTTCGACTGGGTGATGCGAGCGTGCAGGGTCAGCGTGTCACCACCCCCACTGGTGCGCGGATCGACCAGGAAGTTGATCCGGTCGCCGATAGAGACCGGGACCCTCTTGAGCCGAACCAGCCCGGTCGAATCGCCGACGGCAGTGCGGCGGTTCGAGTTGATATGCGTCACGTTGATCGTTCGCTGTCGAGGCGGATTTTTCAGACGCCGCGGGTAGATGTGAATGTCGACGTGGTTGCCCGAGATTCGCTTCTGTTCGTGAAACAGCTCGACATGCAACCGGGCCTTGATTCCTCGCTCAACTTGCGGCGCCTTGAAGACAATCTGGCCTACCGATTGGACACCTGCCTCGTCCATCGAAATTAAGGGAAGCTGGCCACGGATGTCGACGTCGAGGTCCTGGGCAATACCCTCCAGACGCCATTTCGCCACGCCGTCGCGGATCGGTGTGCCGCTGTAATGCGATAGCGTCACATGGGCTGCGAACCTGTCGCCCGACCAGTAGTTCAATGCCGACCAGTCGATGATCAGCAGGTCGGGAGTCTGAAACGAGGCCAGTGCCGCATGGAACGGTCGCAGGCTCATGTCGTAATCGACCATGCCGTGAACAAAGGGACCGATATTCGAGAAGGCCGTGATCACGTACCCGCATACGTGGGGGTTCCTTCTGATCTGTTCCATTTCGTCCTTGAGATCGGCAAACACACTCCAGTCATGCTGTTTTGCGAGGCCAGCGAAACTGCCGTAGACCCTGTCTAACCCCCAGTCGTAGAACCGCTTTTCGTATCCGACTCCCATCTTCTGGGTTTCGCCCCAGCCACGGCCGGCATTGCGAACGATCGGAAGCGGTGTCCTGCCACCCCATTGCTTCTTGAATTTGTCCATGTCGGGATAGAAGACATATCCCCCCACTTCGCCGATGAGGAACGGTTTGCCTGCTGCCCTGAGACCGGCATACCTCTGCCTTGATTTCACATGGGCGTGCGGGCCGTTGACGCCGTAGATCATCGCGGTGTTGATATCGGTGCTGAAGGCCGGCCCGCCATTGGTATCGATAATCGGCCGGGTCCGATCCAGCTTCCTGACCAGCGAGCGAGCCGTGGTGACCATCTGTTGCTGCTGGTCACGCGTCGGACTCAGCCCCGGGTTCACTTCGCGACCGCCATAGGGATAGGGCATGGGAGACAGCCCGGCGGTGGCGTTGTAGAGGCCCCAGAAAATGATGCTCGGGTGGTTGCGGTCTCGACGCACCCATCCCACCAACTGCTGCCGCCAGCGCTGGATGGACTTTTCGGTGATCCGCCAGGTGTAGGGCGGTTCGCCGTAGACCAGCAAACCCAACCGATCAGCCCAGTCCAGAAAGCGATGGTCCTCGATCTGGCACGCCTTGCGGACCACATTGAAACCCATCTTCTTGATGAGCGTCACTTCGCGTCGGAAGTCCGCGTCGCTGCGAGGACGATATCGCGGCAAGTACTGGTTCTTGTCCGGAGTGTCCTGCCAGTCGTTGACTCCTCTCAGGAAGATCGGCCGGTTGTTCAAGCGAACCCGAGTGCCGCGGATATCGATTTTCCTCATTCCGAAATGAGTCGACGCGGCATCCAGCGTCCCGTCATCGTCAGCCAACTCAGCCTGCAGTTGGTAGAGATGCGGTGTGTCGGGCGACCACAGCCACGGATCATCGATGGCGATCGTGGCCTTGACCACGATCGAGTACGCCGTGTCGCTCGCCGGCAGCACCAGCGCGACTTGTGCGGCATGCTGTTTGCCGTCGGCTCGCTTGGCCAGCAGCCTGAGGGTTGTTGACTTCTCACGGTCGCGAGGCGGTGACGTGATCGATGTCTGAACGTGTGCGGCGGCGGCATCGATATCCGGAGCGGCATGGAGATCGGAGACATAGGTGGTGCCGGTCGCCTCGAGCCAGACGCTGCGCCAGATCCCACTGATGCGATGCATCTCGGTTTGAGCCGGGCCAACCGGAAACTCGAGTTGGTCGGCCGGGTCAGACACTCTGACGGTGATGCGATTGGCCCGGTCGAATCGGGCCAGCCTGGAGATGTCCACAGAGAACGGCAACTGGCCGCCCTCGTGTTCTCCGGCAAGCTGGCCGTTCACCCAGACCCTGGCGTAATAGTTGGCCCCGCAGAAGACGACTGCGACGCGTCGGTTCCGGAAACGAGCGTCCAGTCTGAACTCGCGTTCGTACCACGCGGTACCCACCGTGTTGCTGAGATCGTCGAACACCACTTGCCAACTGCCTGGCACCTGGCAGGTACGATCCCGCACACCGGTGCGAAACCAGCCCTTCGTTTCACCGGTGTCGCGTGCGTCAAACCTGAAACGCCACTGCCCGTCCAGGCTTTGCCGAACGCGGCTCTTGAGCACACTGAAATAGGGGCTGGGCGGTTCAGGGGTAGCAACCCTGACATCCGCATTTGCCGCACGGTTCGGCTGCTGGCCAGAACTGTCGGCGGAGCACAAGATGACCGACAACACGGCAACAACACCGACTCGCCACATAATCCACTCCTCGTTCCCGGCTCATTCGATCGAATCTCGACCGCAGTCTACCCTGCAGTCATTCCGGAAAGGGATGATTTCTCGGATCGTGTTCAGATCGCTTTCGGGCATGAATACCGAACCCTCCCCGGGGAGGCCCTCCAACCACGAGTGGCCCTTTCCGGTGAAATCGTACCAGCGGATGTGCGAGACTTCTGTCGGGACACAAGGCCCCGAAGGGTGCCATGACGTCGGAGCACCTCAATCGCAGTCCTTCTTTCCGATCAAAACAGGCTACTATTCTCTTGTGGCCGACCGTTATTGGAGGTTCGCGGCATTTGAACGCTTGTCCTGACCCAGACTTGATCAAGAAGGGGACGGTGTCTGGTAACGCCTACATCATTTTCAAGTATGAGGTCAAGGGAGACGCATTGACGGTCTACAGACAAGATGAACAAAGTGTCAGGGCAATGAAGAAGCGCCTGGGAACTGAGTATTCGTCTGCTGATCTGCTGCAAGAAATTACAGCGTTTAGCGTCAGTGAATGGAAGGTGCATCTCCGCGCCACCCGTATCAGGTGTAACGGTTCATGGCAAAGTCGTTCGTTGGCAGGACCTGGAGGGTTAAACGCCGGGGCTGAGGTGGGGACAGCGGAGCAACAGCCTCGCCATCCGGTTCAACGATCAAACTCTCGCCATCCTGTTGACCACAGATACAGGGGCTTGAGATACGGAAGGTTGACGATTCTCCGCTCAGCTATTCTCTTCGAAATCGCAGCCAGCACTACGCCGCGTCCCAGAAGGGACACGGGTAGATCCTTGTCGATTAGTAGTCCGTCAGGGGATCCGACGAAGGGTAAATTCGTTCCCAGTCGAAAGTAGAAGATTGTTACGCCATCTGGTATCGCACCAATTGGCTGAACGACGAAAAAACCAAAGCTGAAATAAAACAGAATCAGAAGCAGAACGGTTCCCACTTGGATGACGCGCTTGCGGACGGGATGCGGTGAACCCTCCTCCTTGTTCTTTGGATGTTCTGTTTCTCTCTTGCTCGCTTCCAGCTCTCGCGCACGTCGTTCTCGGTCAGCGTTCTTCTGCTCGTCTCGTTGACGTCGAGCGTTCTGCCGGATTTCTTCGCTCGCCCTCTTCTGCTGATTCCTTTCTTGCTTGGCCTGAAGCCGTCTCTCGCGGCCAGCCTCTTTGTCGTCTTCATCCCTCTTTCGCTGCAAGGCGAGTGGCTGCCGATCGAGGCGAAAGACAGTCCCGCAATAAGGACAGTGCTCGGTTTCGCCAATCTCCTCCTCGGAACTCTTCAAGGTCAATCCACACTCATCAAATGGACAGGCATATTGCGCGGTATAGCGATTTCGCACCGCCGCTCGTTTGACGCGGTATGCAGATATCACCGGGATCGTTGGTCTCGGAGGACGACTCATTGCCTTGCCTGGCGTCCATGGATCTTTCGGTACAGGCGATGGGCACGGCGACTGACCGTCTGCCAGAACCCTACGTCCTCGCGGAGTACTTCGCGCAACGGTCGCCCGCAATAACACGCGATGAACAACATCCGTTCTCGCAACGTGAGGTCCAGGTCCAGGGCCGAGAAATACAGTCCCGCCATGTCCTTGACCAGCCAGCGACGGGGTACGCGTTTTCGCTGCTGGACCCGGTGCAGGTCAATGAGTGACAGCTCCGGACCGTGCTCGCTCACCAATGGCTGATCCAACAGGAAGTGGCACAGGTAGAAATCGCGATGATTCAGCCCCCCGGAATGCAGCCGACGAGCGATCTCCGCGACGCCGCGGATCAATTGCCGACGGGTGACCGGGCTGATCCCCTGCCAACCGCCATCCTGGAAGAGTTGCTCGAGGCTGATCGCCGGAGCGATCTCACGGGTCACCAGGAATGACCGTTGTGTTGCCCGGCTGGACCCCGCTTCGCCAAACGCCACAACTTCCGGAACCCGGATTCCCAGGATCGCGGCCGCCTGCAGTGCCAACCACTCCGGCCTGGCCCCCACCTCGGGACGGCGAAAGTGCAACCACTCCTTCAAGACCGCCCACCACCCCACGGCCGCGTGTGACTTGATATAGAACCCCTGTCCGTCACGTTCGAACCACCGCGTACTTCGGTTCTTGATACACCGCACCTCCCGGTCACCGATCCGCATGAAATCCGAGACGCGCGACTCGGTGGCAAACAGCTTCCGCATTTCTGGTTGAAACTGAATCACGAGGCCTTCCGCAGTTCCGCTGACCGACCGGCCGACCGGTTTCTCTCGGCCCGGGAGACGATCACGTCTGCCGCCCGATCGACCATCGAATAGAGATCCGTCCGCTGACAGTAATCCAGGGCCTTTCGTCGCCACAGGTCGCGATCACTCGAGCACAGCGCACGAACCAGCAGCTGATCGAGCTTCGACTGACCGAAGGGGTGAGGACACAACAGGCCGGCCTCGGCACGCTCAACATGAAACGCGTAACCACAGTTCCCTGTGACGACCACCGGCAGCCCACAGATCATTGCCTCGAGCAGGATATGCCCCGCCGTTTCCGTACGTGCCGGATGCAATAGAATGTCTGCCGCGCGGTAAAAGTCCGCCACGTCATCGCGGCCGCCGGTGAAGTGCACCCGGTCTCCGATCGCCAACCGCTCGGCCAACCTGCGAAATCGGCGTTGATCACCATTGCCCACCACGACGAACTCGGTCATCCGCCGGGTGGCTTCCGGCAACCGGCTGATTGCCCGCAACGAACGGTCGACACCCTTGGTCCGGAAGCTGGAACCAACCGACAACACCATCAACGACTTGGAATCGATTCCCAGTTCCTGGCGAATCGACTGCCCGCCGTCAGCGGAAGCGCGTCCAAAACGGGCCGGATCGATGCCACCGGGCAACAGGTGCATCCGGTCTTGGGATGTCCCGTAATCCGCGACGATCCGTTCCCGCTCGGATTCCGTCAGGATCAGTAACTCGGCATCACCGGCCTGGCTGAACACGAGTTCTTCCAGCCGCAGGTAGGTCCGGTAGCGTGGCAACCACCGCACTGGCAGGGCCTTCTCCTCACGCAACCTGGCCGACAGACAGGGATCGCCACACCAGCACACATCCAGGCCCGCCATCTTGTTGAAACCCACCAGGCAATCGACATCCATCCTCTCGACAAACCGGGTGACCGATCGCCCGAACGACTCGCAGCGACCGTGGTTGGTCCTCCCCGGTACATCCACCAGGTGGACAGCCAGGTTCTCGGGCCTCGTTCCCTCCCACTGACCGGTGACCACGTGAACCTCATGGCCACGATTCGCGCACGCCGTGGCAATCCTCAACAGGTCCCGTTGCAGTCCACCAAACTCGAAGAATCGCTGGACCGCAAAGACCAGTCGGTAGCAGGCACCCCCCGGATCGGCGACACCGAGGCGAATTTCACGTTCGTGTTGTCTGCTGGTTGACTCGTCCATTCAATTCGATGGGCGAGCCGACCGGGTAGGAACTAAACGCACCAGTCACACCTCTCGGATCGCCGTACTCACCTGTTTCGAGTTTCGGCCGCATTGAAGGGTGAAGATCCCGCTTTGTCCAGACGAACTTCCCGATTCCGCCGGCCTCTGGAATGTGACCGCCACCCCGAGCCAGGTCGCAATTGAACTGCCGAAACCGCGACGTGTTGCAAATCGCAACAGTCGAGCACTCTCAAGACAGCCACACAGGCATTTGAAGCACTGCTTGGTTCTATTTGCATCTCATGAGCACCACACAGTTTATGTCCGATTTGTTAAAGCGGTCTCCGTTCGGCATGGCCGTTGCTTCTTCTCAGGGGTGTTGTTGCGGTGTGCAGGCAGGACCAACCCGGCCGGGGCCTCTCACCGCCGATACGGCAACTCACATCCCCTTCCACCGGTCCAATTCTGGAGAGTTTCACATGTCTACACTTACGTTGCGCGCGTTGCTGGTAGTTGGCGCCCTGGGCTTGGGTCTGAACACCCCGATCGCCGGGGCTCATCAGTGTGTCCAGGTCCTGATCCTCGATTCACCCCAGCGGGTTCATGCCGGCAGCCGGGCATCGATGGTTGCCGGAGTCGTCAATTGCGGCAGTTGCCCGACCCCGGT
>Ga0310122_10001000_pt1 | contig 18078 bp, 15 predicted proteins | sample CB6_Bottom_1051__FD_203503 | JGI IMG/M metagenome (GOLD analysis project Ga0310122, IMG submission 203503) | Marine microbial communities from Western Arctic Ocean, Canada - CB6_Bottom_1051 | ecosystem: Environmental > Aquatic > Marine > Oceanic | place: Canada: Western Arctic Ocean | collected...
TCCTGTGCCTTCTGTTGGCGGAACGCCTGCTGCCCTTGCTTAAGGTCTTCCTGCGAGCGCTGGAGGCCATAGGTAGCCTGGGCAATGCCCGCCCCATGCCTAGCAGCTTGTTCAACTCCCGCAAATTCATCCGCCTGACCAGTCTTCTCAACCTGAGCAGCAATCTGACCACCCAACGGTACGCCTGCACCAGACACAATATCACCCATCAGGTTACGCAGAGGATCAGCTTTGGCTTCCTGCTGGGGTTGGCCCCACGGAGATTGCTGTGTAGAAGCCGTTGGGCCTCCCATGTGACGATAAATAGGCCCAGGCTTTTCCACTTCCGGCGGCCTCTGCTGAAGTGAAGCCAAGGCCTTCGGGTTGGCAAGAGTTAACCTGCGAGGCTGAAGCCCAGGGTCGACAACCGGGCCACTGCCCTGAATTTCCTTGAGGAATTTTTTCGTATCCCGTTTCTTCCACTCTTTCTTCTTTTTCTTCCTCCCCGAAACATCTGGAAGGAAACTCTCACCCGCCACATCAGCCTGTACATCACCCGCCACATCAGCCTGTACATCACTGAGGAACTCGCCTGCATCAAAATCACCCGGCTCCACTCCAGAAACCACGTCAGAAACCGCAGGCTCCACGTCAGCAGCAGGCGTGCCGCCAAGGTCTGCTGTCATAGTGGTCAAGCCGAGCGGATTCTGCCCGCCATTCGGCCACGGAACTGGAGGATGTGGTGGAGAAGGATTCTTAGGATCTGGCGGCCAGTTTGGATACTTCTTCCGTTTCTTCTTCACAAACGGTTCAGGCTGCTGGTAACGGCCACCACCCTGGGTAACACGGTTGAATAAACCAACCGGGCCAACAACATCACGACCGCCGCCGCCGCCGCCATCCAAGGCAGCCATTCCAAGATTATAAATCGCATCCGCATAATACTTGTCCAGTATCGCCTGCTGATACTGATCCCAAGCACTCATCGTCACGTCAACAGCACGCTGGGCAGGGCCGCCAGTCATAATGTTGAAGACAGGATCAAATGTGAACGCGCCTTCCGCCATGCCCGTACCGCCCAGCCCGACGCCAGTACCGCCAGTACCGCCAGTCGCAATTGCCGTTGCAGCCTGAGTCTGAGTCTGAGTCTGGCCACCGTCATGAGGAACTGGTTCGCGTACTGGGTAATTACGAGGATCGCCTGGGGGATAGTGGGGATAGTTAGGGTCATAGGGATAGTTATATTCTTCGGGATGTTCATGACCATCAGGATGTGGCCCCGTATGAGGATGTTTATGACCATCTTCACCCGGATCTAGCAGCGTTTCTTCTTCACCCGGCTCTGGTATAGGGTCTTCGAGAGGTGGGAAAACGGTAGGGGGGGTTGGAGAAGGAGTGAAAATTTCAGGATCTTGGTTAATATTCTCGAACTCATCCGGGATGCCATTGTTGTTTTCGTCAATTTCCCACCAGTTTTCCTCGCCAGGCGGGGGAATAGTTGGGGGAGTTACAGGTGGAGTGGTTGGAGAAGGAATAGTCGTAATCGGGGGAGTAATCGGGGGGATGGTCGGAGTAGTTGGCATATCTGGCAATTCTGGAGCCGGATAACCCGGCCCACCAGTAAATAAATCCCCCGCTGGCCCACCGTCCAGAAAAGAAGAAACTTCGCCTCCCTGACCAGCCTGCTGGCCACCTAAAAGGCGACTCAGAAAAGCCCTCTGCTCCGAGGTCAAGTCCTCCATATCGGGGAAACCCTGCATTAAATCCGATTGCTGGGGCTGCATCATGTGTGCCATTGAAAAACTCCTAAAGCCCTAAACCTGTGCGTGAGTTGTTAAGCCGCTCTAAAAAAGCCACATACAAAAACGGGGGTACTGTGTCCACTGAAACCGCACTGTGTGACAAGGAACTGCTCCCGCTTGCAGAGTGTGAAAGTGCTGGTATTGTGTGGGTATGGGAACTGTGGGTAATGTCACCAACTACCCCATCTGTCAGGTTATTAGTAACTACGTTTACCGGCGTCCCTCCACCGCCGTCGCCAACTTGTGTGCTATTATCCAGTTCATGTACATGAAGTGCTGCGTCACTAATTACAGTGGAACCAGTGGTGCCCGACGAGTGGGTGGTAATCGCAATTGACGAATCCACAGCACTGCCGCTATGCGCACCAACCGTCACGCTGTCTGATTCAGCACCGCCAGTTCCCTTGTTGCTGCCCACGACATCCCATTGTCGCAGAAACCGCTTGTTGGTGGCAATATCCAAGGCAGAGCCACCCTTCAACTTCGAGTTGTCCGACCCGTCCATCACCCCCCAGCCCTTGGGACTGACAGCATTTCCGGTAATATCGTGCCTCACCGTGCCTATCTGGTCATCACCATAACCAGGGGCCATGAAAGTTCCGTCGTTCATCTCAAAAAAGGCTATCACAGTACCCTCAACCACATTGGGGTCATCCCCTGGAGTGACCGGTAGGTAGATCGTGATATCGGTGTTGCCCGTTGTCCCGTTCCCCCGGAAATCAGTTGCCTCTCTACACAAAACTGTAGACATCCCGCCCCCCTGACTCGGAGAATTGCCGCCCGAATAATCCCAGTTGTGTTGGGCAACCGCCCAGCGGGCAGACTGGATGCTGGGAGCAATAAGGGAACCACTCAATACCACCGGCCCCTTATGCTCAAGGGTCACCCGTGGATTCGTAAAGATATCCCGCAAGATTGCCACCTGCTCCGGGGGCATACAGGCATCTAACAGCCGGTCGAACTGGGCAGCATGACGGGAAAACATCTACTCCTCCACCCCCTGAACCGTGATGCTCTTTATCTCCGGCACATCGTCTGCCGCATAACCACGTAATTCCACCGAAACCTCATGGTCACCATGAGATGTCGCACTGTACATCCCGTCAAAACGAAACCTCTCCCGGCCCACTGAATCCTCAAGCGCACTCCGGGCCAGTTTCATAAATACCACCGCATCTTCCTTGTTTGTCTCCTGAATCTCTATCGCATCCCCAAGTTTCTGGGACATCGCATTCGCCAGCGGGGTTGTGCTGTGATTGTAGTAAAACCGTAGGTCAATCCGCTGGTCACCTGTGGTCGGCTTGAAATCAATCGACACTTCCCGCTTGTTGCGAACATCGTCCTCTGGAAAACCAAATGCTTTCGATTTCCAGTTCCACTCGATGGCACCAACCACGTATTTACTGGTCGTATCGGGGTTTGTCGTCCATGTCGCTACCGTAAGCTGCGTACTAGTCCTCGCTGTGATCGTGCGGCGCTGACCCTTGCCAGTTCCCTCGTAAATGTACACGCTGGCACCAATAACAGCCGCCGCAAAGCTCGCCCCGGAGTCCGTAAGCGTTGTCCCGCTCGACCCCGTGGCTGTACCCGTAACCTCAGCCGTCACAACGTCCGTATTGCCCTTGTCAGCAATGTAAATGTTGGAACTTTCGGCCCCGAAGATAGTGCGGGTTTCCCCGCTGATCTGGATCGTCGCGGCAGAGCCAATCATCTGCGGAAACTCGTAGTTATCCCACGTCTTGCGACGGATGTTGTAGACCAAAGCCCTGGTTGGGTAATTGCCGCTGTCTCCTGTGAAGGCAACAAAGAAATAAGCCCTGTTTTTGGCCCTGTCCACCTTAACATGGAACTGATCCACCTTGGTGAAATCTATCTTGTCGCCATCACCGTCTTTTCGCCATAAATCCTGTATCTGGGCACCGATGTCCTGCGATCCACCACCAGTAAAAATGTACGGCCCGGAATCATCCATCATGTATGCCGCATTTTCATACACATCCCAGCAAAAATGGTTAAATGCACCACGATCCTCCACGTACCGCACGCTCCCATCCAAGATGGGGAATGCAGAGTAAGAGAATGCGTACTTGTTTCTCCTTCCAAAGAGAAAAAGGGACGATCCAAGGGGCATCCCACCGATAATATCGTCGTCATCATTGGCAGACTCCTGCACAGTGAAGACATTTAACGCCGGAACACTCTCTGGCTCATCCGGCTCACTGAAATCCACCTGACGGCGGTTACTCTGCTCCGGCACAATCGTATATGCCGTATCAGAAGATGCCGAAGTCGATGCATCCACAGTCAATGACGTGGCCGAATTGAAAACAGTAATCTTCCGGGGTGCTGTCTGACCGGCAATCTCAATATATCGCCCCACCATCGTGGAAACCCAATCCGTGCCAGAACCAGTAATTGCCGTGCCACTGGCCGCAACCGTTCCCCGGTTGTACTTTACCGTCCCTAAATAGAAGTACCTGTCCTGAAACTGAACAACTACCGGGCGGTCATTCGGAGGGACTTCAAAACGGCGGGCTACAAGGCTGTTATCTACCGGCGGATTAGTCAAAACAAGCAAAACATCCGAAGCGCTGCTCAGGTTCAAGGTTGCATCATCCACCTCGTCGGTGAAACCACTCCCAATAGACCCATAAGCAATAGTCGCCACCTTGAACAGCACATTCGTCACTCCCGCCGTACTGCGAAATAGCTCAAGTTTGTACTGACCGCGTGCTTCTGTCGTTGTGGACAGGGATGACCAGGTAAAGTCATCGTTATCCTTGGCCGTCACCTTTGTAAGCGTCGTTAAACTGCTCGAAACAGCCGTTGTTGTGTCATCAATGTAACGATAACCAAAAACATAATCTCCAGCCGTTGCCCCGTACCCGTCCTGGCTCCACGTTCCGCCCGATGTATAACCACCATCAAAAACCGTGCCATCCAGGTCAAAGGTATTCGTTGCTTTATTCGCAACCGTGAAGGACTGACCGTTCAAATCGTTGGACATCGAACCTGTGCCAACCACGTTGCCAAGCCGAACAGTATCGCCGTCGCTTAAACCGTGGCTGCCGCTCGTAATTCGGTATAAACCACTGGCATCAGTAACATCGCTAATCGCCTTGCCCTTATCCGCCGTGTCGAGTGCGGCTGCAACAATCGTCGGCGCCGAAGCAGGGGCAGTTAGCCCCAGAGCCTCCACGTTCGTCGTAGCACCATCCCAGCGGAACCCTCGATCAATACCATTAACCCCAAGTAAATCGCCCTGACGGGTCTTACAGAAGCACATCCGCTGGAATGTGTGGTAGTTGCTACCAGAGATCGTAGTAGTAGACGTAAAAGTGGCCGGTTGCATCCCGCCACGAACCTTTAGCTTGCCAGCAGACGTGGTGCTGACGTTCTTCTGGCTAATAGCTGCACCTGGCGGTAAGTCACCAGCATCAGCATCAGAAATCTGACCGAGAAAATCACTTATCTTAGGCATCGGTGGTAATCGTGTTCCCAAGATGGCGGAAAAGGTAGTGGTAACGCGAAAAAGACCCGCTCGTTCGATAACTCATGTGACGAGCCTCAGCCTCCATCGCCCTCCTAAGCTCAAAGTCAGCGATCTGTTTCGCAGATGCCATGTCCCGCACATCATTGGAAAACCTGCTCAGGCGATACTCAAGCTGCGCCTTTAATGCCTCTGCCATCGTGTCATTCATGTCGATGGGGTCAGATACCACCATCTTGTCACCGGAATAGGCCGTTGATAGCGTCCCATCAATAGTCACCGTGGTGGTCGACAGGGCGGTAATTTTGTGCTGCTCTAAGAAGGGATATGTTCCAGCAAGTCCCGTTGGATGGGTCGTGGTACTGTCTGCCAAACGAATGACAGCCCCAACCATGCTCGCTGGCAGGGCCGTACTGGTCGTTATCGTGCTGGCATCAGCAGAACCAGTTGCAGTGTAAGTACGAGCCTCTGTCTCTGTACCAGCCCACCGCAGCGTGCGAGGCCGCCTGCGATAAATAAAGCCCAGAGGCTCGGCAGTATCAGGACTGGGATCGACCCAAAGCGACCACCGCCCAATACTGTCTGGATCTTTCATAATCGTCCACGCCCAGGTCTGGCCTGAACTGGTTGAGAACCGCTCGCGCTTCAACCATTCTGTGGGAGTGATGTAATGAGGAACCCAGTAGCTTTTCTCCACAGCAACGTCATAAAGACGCCACATATCTGCCGGGAGGGGATAAACCCTGCGGTAAATCTCATAGCTCGTCCCGGCAGCCACGTCTATAGCACCGGGGTTTGAGTCCTCATCAAGCGTGATTGTTGTGCTGCTCTTTCTGTCCTCGATGGAATACACAACATCGTCAATGCGAATGCGGCCATACTTGGCCCATGTGGGCCATGTCCCAGCAGCAATCGTCACCAGCCGCTCACTAGCACCACCCGTGTGGTCGTAAGTGATTGTGCTGGAACTTTGGTTAGCATCAAGATCAATGCGGCCCTCGTCCATGTGGTAGTCCCACTCAGCCGCCATAGCAACATCCTTGTATGCACCAAGGATTGCCTCTTTGAAAAGGCGCAGGTCTTTCGTCCTCGCCCCACCATCGGTCAGAGCGGTCACGTAATCCAGCATATCGCTGTACGTTAATACACTGTCGTCAACGGCCATGCGTCTTTACCCTATCATCGGGCCTTGTGGCGGCATTCCCGGCGGCATCCCTGGCGGGCCTTGCGGTGGCATTCCCGGCGGCATCCCTGGCGGGCCTTGCGGTGGCATTCCCGGCATCCCCTGTGGCCCCTGCATACCAGGCGGAGCCAGCATGGGCGGAGCTATCGAGGGCATGGCAGCCATCTGCTGATCCAGCGGGCTACCCATTCTCTGATCCCCACCCGTCAAACTTTGCAGTTCATCCTGCTGCATCATACGAATGACCTCAAGGTGATTCGGACGTTGCGGTGGGCCTCCACCCTGCTGCGCCATAAGCTCCGGCGGTACAGCTCCACCAATGTCTTCCCCTGGGCCACCCGGAACCGTGGGGCTGCCACCACTAAACTGACCACCACCCGGAGGAGGGGCGCCCGCCCTATCTTCCCGGCGCATCGCCCTGTTTTCCTGACGCATCGCCCTGTTTTCCCCCATGCGCTGGAATATACCCGGAGGCTGCATTCCGCCCATCTGAGGATCGCCACCCGGAGGGCCACCCATGCCCGGAGGGCCACCCATGCCTGGAGGGCCACCACCGTTATAGGGCAACTCATTGACAGATCCGCCTATCGAGGCAGCCATCATCTGGGCCTGCTGGAGAGCATTTGGGTTCTGTTGGGCATCAAGCTCCTGAACCACGTTGCCCTGTGCGTCTAGTACCTGGATAGGCATTACAATCTCCTTGTCTTTCCTATGATTGCCTCTTTAGGCCGCGACCCTCGCTGTAGACGACGGATGTGACCCTCTGCAAGCATCGAACTACGACGCTCCCTTGGTGAAAAGTGAAGTGGGTTCCTCTGTATCTGCTTCGTTGCATCCTCGTTCGTCAGACCCATGCTGCGGGCTATCTTGCTGAAAGCCCCCTCCCTGTAAGTCTTATCGTTCAGCAAGGAGTTGACGAACTCGCTGTGCCCTAGCCTATCTGGAAATTCCACCCTAGAACGGCCTCCCGTAAGGGGTGATGGCTCCAGACTTCTGCTTCTCCACCTCCTTGCGGATCAGTTCCTCAAGAAACCTCTTTTCTTCCTCTGTAAGGTTGCTGCCTGGGACACCAAGCATATTTCCCGGCTGCTGGGTTCCACCTAGTGTCTGCAATAAGCTGCCTTGCCCGTACATGGTTACCTCTTTCGCATCCGTTTAAGTGTCGTGGCTAAACGGGCACGCTGGCCCACCTTGCCGCTTCGCTTTGATGCCTTGCGGATCATCTCCTCTGGTATCTTTTGACCCTGTGGGATGCAAAGATCCCGGTGAAGCTGGCCCGGTCTTTTAATCGCCTTCTGTATCCACTTTTTTGCCATTATATCGTCTTACCGCTTCTTGCTGCCATGCTTGTCTATGACCTTCTCCTTTAACTCGATCAGTTTCTTGGGGTTTTTCTTTACCTTCTCTCTTAAAGAGGGGTCGCTTGCCAGTTCTCTCTGCATGTACCCGTGTGCCAGGTCGTCTGCGAGTCGCTTTTTCTTTATCTGACGCTCCGGTGCCTTGTAATTAACCGCACCCTGACAGGAAAATCCCTTCTCCTTGCAGGCCGCAAGTACGTCGCTCGCACTGCTTACCCACGCCATCGGATCATTCGGCTTGCCGATACCGCCCTTGTAGACCTTGCCCTGTGTGGATATGCCAGCCTTCTTGGCCTCGGCAAAAATGTGCCTCCGGTTCGTCCTCCCCATCGAGCGTGACCAGTCGTGGCTGCCCTCAAGGAAATTTCTGTCCGTCCCCTTCGTGCCAGGTGGACGCCTCTGGGCCAGCATCGCAGCAAAACCGGCGTTATTGCCATCCTCGATCAACTGGTCAAAAAACTCGGCGCATCCCAGTCGCTCGCATTCGGCGCGGTATCTATCTAAGTGTACGTCTGGCATTATCTATCCCGGTGGTGGTAGCGGTGGTGGAAGTGTCATGGCGCCAATCGGTGCTGAAAATACTTTCGTAGCTGGAAGTGGCTCCTTGGGCATTTGAAACCCTCCGATATTACCCCCTTGGCGTTGTGGTGACCTGTACATCCCCCGCATGGCCTGATCCCGAAGATACGCTTCCCAATCCGGCTGAACGGGGGCGTCCCACAGGGGTGCAGTAGGAAACAGGGGGCTCGGATTAAGGGGAAAGTTGCGCCCACCTGTCGCAGGATCAACTGCCCCCGGTTGTAGTGGAGGGATTCCAAGGGGTAAGCCTGGGATATTTCTACCAGGACTACCACCGAACGTCGGCACATCCGGCGGAGGATCAAACCCATATTTCTCCATGTTATGGTAAGCCTCCGAGTATCCAGAGGCGGTAGGGTCTTCCTCCAAACCCTGCGCCATGCTCTCCCGCTCAAACTGCTTCATCTGCTTCCTTGCATCTTTTCTGTCGGCCTTCACCTGCTGTTTCTGGGCCTGCTGCCAGTCTGTTTGCGGCGTCGTTAATCTGTTTCCTAGTGGCATTGTTCTTTCTCCTATTGAAGCCGTTTGCGGAACTTTACCGTTCCCTGTGGCGTCGAAATCGTACCGAGCGCCATGACTAGCGGTGCCTTCTTCTTCTCAGCCAAAAACTCCTCGTCACCCGGACGACGCATTCTCTCACTATGCACGTCTACCTTGCTGGCAAGATTGGCCCGGCGAATCAATTCCCTGCCCGGCGCACGCTGGCCGCCGCTGTGGTGATGCTCCATGTGACCAAAATCCATGTCATCCACAGCACCCAGTAACTTCTTCAAAATGTCGTTGTGATCCTGCATCATTCTTCCACCTTCTTCTCCCGCATGATCTCAAGTTCAAGCTGCTGTTTCTCCTTCTCTACTCCCATGCTCTCCTGCTTGAGTTGGATGTCTAGCTGCTTGCCCTGCATGTCTAGCTGCTTGCCCTGTAAGTCCATCTGTTTCATCTGCATCTCAACCTGTTGCTTCTGCTGATCCGCCTGGGCATCAGCCTGCATCTGCTGCTGCTGGGCCTGCTGCTGTTGCTGCTGGGCCTGCTGCTGTTGCTGCATCTGCTGTTGCTGCTGTTCCTCTGGCCCTGCCCCCGGTTCCGGTTCCTCAGCAACCATGTAGCGGGCAGGATCAAGGTCGTTCGCCTTGGCCCAATCCTCAATAAGAGCGTTGTACGGCCCTGGGTTCCCCTGTGCTGCAAACTGCTGCAACTGCGGCATGGCAATCTGTGCAAACTCGTTAAGCTGACGTACCCGGTTGACCTTGTTCGGCTTGCGGGCTGATCCGGCTTCCACACGATAGTCGTAGTCCCGTACCGTCTTCTCAAAACGCTGGGATTTGATCTGCTTCGTCCAGATGTACGCAGCAGACGCACCCAGAACCGGCCTCACGTCATCAGCCGTTAAAGACCACTCAGCCGCTTCCATCTCTTTCATCGCGCATGTACTTAGCCAGTCCTCTACCTGGCTCGACATATCATCCGGCCTGATAGATACATTCTGGTTGCGGATCTCCGCCTCCGCCGCACTGCGGATCTGGGTTGGGCCGGATAAACCGTAAATCAACTCCGTCAGGCCAGTTCGCTTGTCAATCAGGTCAAGAACCTGGCTCACCATCGTCCAGATGTCCGAGTTGAACTGCGGGGCATCCAGAAACGAAACCACGTCCGTCACACTACGCCCAAACAACTCGGATATTTCGATGTGGGTGTAGGGGCCAAGACCGGACTTGATCTGATCCTGAATCTCCGCCCCAGCCGCCTTGGCTATCGCTATGTAAGTCGTGCTGGATGCGGCAACCTTGTCGGCAAGGAAGGACATGCACCAGTTGACAAAACGTAACTCGCCAATCGCGGGCTTGATCAATGAGATGGGCCAGATTTCCTTCGGCTTGTCGTGAAATGACAACTTGCTGAATGGCCAGCCACCGTCCGTCCAGAACGGGATTGGCCACTGAACCTGCATGAACACTTCCTCAAAGCTCTTGTTCTTTAAGTCCTCTGAGGGAAGATTCAATGGGAACGGAACGTCGCGGCTGATTGCCAGGTAATTGAAGTCTCCAAACTGCCCCCAGTTATACTTGGACTTCTTCTCGGCAGAGCGGAGCCGGTCACCAAAACCGCACTTGGTATACACTTCCCAGTATTCCAGAAGATCAAAGGTCTTGGCGTCCCGCTTCTCGCTGGACGTTTTCCCGCCCTTCGACTTGTACATCCCCTGCGTACCAAGCGACTCCATGTTCCCGACAAGTTCGCCCTTGAGATTGAACTTCTTGTCTACAAGCCATGTAGGATGAACCAGCCTGCGGGCAATCCACTGGATGTCCTCCCAATACTGGGCGTCAGGATCTATGACAAGATCATCAACCGAAAGGTAATGGCTCTTGGGATGCCGTATCTCCGAACCCTTGGGCTGGTATATCTCCGTCCAGAGAATGCCCATCCCCTTGATGATCGCCTCGTTAATCGCACGGCGACACTGAACCTTCTTGTCAGACTCATGCTGCAACCAGTTGAGATAGTGTTCCTTGATCGAAGCGTGCGTTCGCTTAATCTCAGAGATAAACTTCTCCTGGGTCTGGAAGTGCGTGTAATGCTGTTGCATGTTCGGGTCGTCCGGGTTGATTCCCAGGGACTCCGGCGCAACTTCCGGCCCAAAACGTGGAGTAACCTGCAAAACCGGATTACGGTGATACAAGACCGGCCCAAAAAGCGCCACGGCCTCAAACACGCGATTCACCGTCATACGGAAGGTGGGCGCAGCACCCTGGGAATCCTTGTCAAGGAAACCGCCGGGAGCCTTGGCGTACTCGCCCTTCCACATCCAGTCATGCGCGCCATCGAAGAACTTCATGCACTCGTCGGCATACTTGCCAAAGCGGTCATGCTTGTGCTTCTTGGCATCCTTTATCTTCTCCAGCCATAGATCCACAATCGGAGCAGTAGGGTGAGAAGACTTGTCCCATTTAGGCATTTACCTCAATCTCCTGCTCACGGCTTTCATACTCGGCAACCTTAATCTCAAGCCATTGTCGCTTGGGATTACCTTTGAACTCAATGCCCAGTTCAATGGCCTTGGCCCGCAAACTGGAATAAGGTTCCTCAATACTTTCGGGGGCGAGAGGGGCAGCAGTTTTCTTGCCCTCCAGCTTATCAAGCCTGTCCACAATATTCTTCCTCTCGACAAGCTCGGCCTTGTGAAAGGCTGTGTAATCCCACGCACCCGCCTCGCGGTGGTCTACGTTAAGTTTCAGCTTGGGGTCATCTATATGACGAACAGACTCAAAGTGCCCGCCGTCAGCCGTTCGCACAACCACATTCCTTCCAGAACGCGAAATGCGAATGATGAAACCAACCCTCACATCCGACCCCTCAATCATCCCGGTGGGGTAATAAGTAATCGGCGTGCCAACGACAACCTCCGGCATCACAAAATTATGAAGTTCTTCACTCGTAGGAGCATCCATCTCTCATTCTCCAGTAGGGCCAAGGTTAATATAGGAGCGGTAACCACCACTCCTAAGACTAGAATTCATACGACGCTGCTTCTCTCTCTGATTCCGTTCTTTGATAATCCGTGTCACAATCGTATCCCTGATAGGCTTGTAGGGCGGCTGGATATACTTCATTCCATGAGCCGCTGCATACTCGCAGGTTTCGATTGCGTGGCAGTTTCCCCGCCGCATCCCCTCGTCTGTGATAAATCCATTCATTACCTTCTTCTTGAAGCGGTAAAACTCCCGCACAAGATTAGGGCATGTTTCCATGACAACCAGCATCTTGGTCGTACCACCAGCCCTCACATGGAGCAAGTCCCTGAGCTTCATCTCCCGGCCAGCAATATCGTCACTGCCAGGGTAGAACCCGCTTCCTGTCTCCACACTCCTCACGCCCCTCGCTTCTAACTCCCGTGTGTACTGAATCCTCGGCAACACACCGCTCGCTATTTCCCTGATCCGACCCCCGTGTGCGTCAATTATAAACGACTGGAACACATGCTCCCGTGTTTTTCGCATTACTGATTCCGCAAATATTTCCGCCGTGCACTGTTGAAGATAAAGCTCATCATAGCACACTACGTGATCTCCTAGTGCAGGAGGGGGGATAGCCCAGAATGTTGCTGCGCAAACACTGTGCCCTGGGTCAACCACCATGTACCTGCACCAGTCTTTGGGTGGCTCTCCTTTGGCCTCTGTGAGTATTTTCTGAACCTCTGTGCGAGGTTCTTCGTGCCTGATAGCCCGGTGGAGATCCTTTGAGAAGGTAGGGTACATGAGTACGCTGTCTGTGACCATCTCCCCAAGGGCACGCTTGCGATATTCGTCTTCACCCCGCTTCCGCCACCGCTTGATGTTCTCCTGCTTGACCTGTTCCGGCATGAAGGGGTTGTCGAAGATCGTCGCCCGGATAACGACCGTTGAGGCGTTCTCCAGCTTCTCCTCGTCCTCCGCACGCTCGCAGAGGTTCACAAGGGCGTCATTCTTGGCATGGGGAAGGGCACTCCACCTGAGCCTCCCCTCTCGCATGGAAAGACGGGCAATCATCTCGTCATACCACTCCGGCTTTTCGAGGTCTTCGTCGATATGCACAAGATCGGCCTGGAACCCCTGTGCCGGGTCGCCCTTGCTGCCCATCGCATAGATTATCCAGCCGTTGTGAAGCTCACAGACCTCAAACACATGCTGTGCCCGCTTCTTCCACGCAAACCGCTTGATGTACCTTGGGGGAATCAGGGGCGGTGCGGGCTTGGCAGCATCTTTCCTTGCCCAGTCACCTTCAACCCAAGGTTTCCATGCCCGGAAGAATCCCGTCTTCTCATCCCTGATGATCTTGAATGAACCGGCCCGAAACAGATACTTGTGGATCGTCCTGCCGATATGCCCCTCGTCCATGCCCAGGCACACCATTACCCCGTTCTCCTTGGGGTACTTGTCGTAGGGGTCTTGGCCAGTGGCAGCCCTCGCGTCCTCTATAAACGCACAGAGGCTTTTCCCGACCTGGTTCCCAGCCTGTATGAGAACTTCCTTGGCTTGACTGGCGTGAAATGCCTCTTGGAAAGGCAGAGGCTCGTAAAGTCGAAGCGCTTCGATGCGGCGGCGGGAGCGTTCTGCATAAAGCAAACGCATTTCCCGCTTCTGCTGCTCTGTTGCTTCCGGCCTGTAAGAATCAGGAACCTCGGCAGGCTCAGGAGGCCATTGTGTCTCCGACATTTACCTTGGAATCCTCCATTTCCACTTTCTTTGATCCATCATTGAACAGAAGTAAAGCCCTGGCGGTTGCATTGATTTCGCTTTCCAGTTCTTCATCGGTAATTCCGTCCAAACTCTTTTCAGCAGCGCCCGATTCGCTCACCTTAACGCCAAGGGTGATAATCGTGTTGATCTGCTTCCCTCTCGCCGCGCTGCCCGGCTTGGTGCTGAGATAGTTGGCAAGGAAGTGCTGTGCAAAGCCCATCGGCCCGCCAAACACTTCCATGATCCGCTGATATGTCTCAGCCATGTGAGGGATATTGCTCCCCCCTGTGACGAGCGTATCAAGCAGCTTAATTCCCCGTTCTTCCAGCTTTTGGATGCGCTCATCAATCGCGTCGTTTTCTTTCCGCTTCCTCTCATTTAAGCGGCATATCTTACAGACGGTCTTGAACCCATCATCCTTGCTTTCGTCCCGATGGAAGTATTCATCGGTCAAAGGGAAGTCACAACAGCATTGGCTGCATTCTCTCGATTCCATTTATCGACTCCCCGGTGAACGATTGCCCTTTTTGCGGACATCCCTTCTTGGCCCCCTTGCGCCCGGAGTTGGCCTGCCGGGACGCCGCTTTGCCGTTGACCCTGGCCTTGCGCCCGGAGCCGGAGGCGGCGGAGTTGGAGGCGTCATCGGTGGCGTTCCACCAATAGCAGCACCAATCTGCTGTCCTAAGTCAGGTGTCAGAGGACTCGGAGGCGGAGGCGGCATCGGTGGCGTTCCACCAATAGCAGCACCAATCTGCTGTCCTAAGTCAGGTGTCAGACTCGGCATCGGCAACGGGAACTCCGATTCCAACGGGTTCCCCGACTGTCCCGGCCCACCAAAGAAGGTTTCTGGTGGATTCGGTGGCCCCACAGGAAACGTCGGTGTTGGCGGTATACCGGGTTGGCCTATTGGCCCCTGTGGGCCTATTGGCCCCGGAGGCATGCCTACTGGCTCCGGCATTGGCAACGGGAATTCCCCTTCCAACGGGTTCCCCGACTGTCCCGGCCCACCAAAGAAGGTTTCTGGTGGATTCGGTGGCCCCACAGGAAACGTCGGAGTCGGCGTCGGTATCGGAGGACGCTGCCAAGGAGGAGTCCCACTAGGAGTCGGAGATGCCGGTGGAAGCCCCAAGGCCTGCGCTTCCTTGCGTCCCCTGACTGCTGCCGCCTCTGCCATCCCCCTTTGCTGAACACCCCACGCTTTGCTTCCCACAAAAGGCTGAGGGGTCTGCGAGGGCATGGCCTGCAACTTCCCGCTCGATGGGCCACCAAATGGCGACGGGAAACCCGAAGTAGGCTGTGGCACACCACCTAGAGATGGCCCGCCCGGAGATGGCATTGGCCCACCCGTAGGTTGCTGTGGAGGCCCACCACCGATCAGACCCGGAGGAAACCCACCACCGCCCGGAGGAGGTTGAGGTTGAGTGGAGGCGCCGCCGCCTGGCCCGCCAAATGGCGGCACTATGCCATCAGCAATCGGAAGCTGAGGTTGAGGCATTCCGCCCGGAGATGGCACGTCCGGAGTCAGAAGACCCGGAGGCCCACCCGGAGGAGGCATTGGCCCACCCGGAGGTGGCATTGGCCCGCCCGGAGGTGGCTGTGGAGGCCCGCTATCCCCCCAGTCGCTCATCGGAGGTGGCACGCCCGGAGGAGGTTGAGGTTGAGTGGAGTCACTACTACCAGGCTGTATACCGGGGGGCATACCACCGCCGCCACCGGGCTGCATTCCAGTGCCACCACCAGCACCACCACCTGCGCCCATACCGGGAGAGGGAATTGGATCAGGCAGGTTGTAAGTCTGGCTCGGACGTGCACCAGGAGTCGGCCTACTGATTGGCCCCGGTGTTGTCGTCGGCCTTGCGCCCGGAGTTGGCCTGCCGGGACGCCGCTTTGCCGTTGACCCTGGCCTTGCGCCCGGAGTTGGCCTGCGGCGCCGCTTCGGCCTGTCAGAGGGAGGTTTCTTTCGCCACTTGTCCGGTCGCTTCGGCTTCTCTTGATCTGACTCTGGCTTGTCCTTCTTCTTCTTCATGCGACGGCGGCGAAGCCTGTCCATCCAGTCCATGCGGCCACGACGACCACGACGGCCACGACCACGACCCCAAGGACTACGGCCACCCCAGCGACGACCACCACGACCGCCAAACCTTCTCCTAGACCGACCTCGACCTGGATGAGACATTACAGACCTCTCCCTTCGCTGTTTCAAAAGACGCCTGGCGGGTCAACGAAGACCCGCCAGACGTACCCAAGACCCGAATTGCATGGCTGCGCAGCCGGGTATTCCTGGTTACATGTTGACGCACACCAGAACTAAAGCATCTTCGCCCGCCGCTGATGCTGTTCCGTCAAAGTTCGTGGAGTCCGATTCCTGTAATGCGCGAGCAATTACATTCACAGCTTCCAGCAGAACCTCTGCGTCACTTCCTGTGTTTACTTCTTCCAGATAGCCAGCGGCAGAAGATTTCAGGAGGTCGCCCGGAATAATGGTTTCGCTCGCCTTCAGCTTGGCAAGACACACCCCACCGATGACAACCCAGAAAAGGTCATCATCAGCAACAGTGTCGCTGCCAAGTTCAGGATCGCCAATTCCGCCCCAGAGGTTCACTGCCGCAGTTACCGCCTTGCATGTACTGAAAACCTTTCGGTATTCGGTATTGGCAGTAGTCTGCGAGTCAACAGTGTAATCACCCACGGCGACATTAAACTGGCAACACAGACTGGCAACAGTCAACGCACCACCGGAGGTGTTGCGAACACAAATAGCCCGAAGCGCATTTCCGCTGCGGCGGCTTTTGCCACCACGAATCGCGGGCGTTCGGTCAACATCAGGGAACTCAAAGATAGCGCCTTGCCAATGCGAATTGATAAGGTTGCTGTCGTCGTCAGTTCCCTTGAGCGTTTCACCCAAATCAAAAGGAGGAACATCGTAAATCATCTTCTTTTCTCCTAAAAAGGAACCTAAGCTAAAGCAGCCAGCTTGAAGAAGTTTCTCGGTGAGGAGAACTTCAAGTTCGACAGCGTACTCACGACGGCATTGAAAGACTGTGAATGAATGTCATACTCCGGCCCTTCCGAGCGAAGCAGGCTTTCATCCATCGACTTCAATTCCATGTTGTCATAGTTAATGCCGTAGCCGACGCCACTGGCAATCGCGGCTTCCCAGCTAACTTCGATACCGTCAAAGTTCAAGACGTTCTTGAAGCCAAGGGCACGTAAGCTCTGCTCACTGGAAATCTGAATCCGCTCTTTATCGTCAATGATGTTCAACAGTCCCATGTACAGATCGCGAGCCAACAGGATGTTGGTGATCTGGCCATTCTTGCTGGTGTTACGCTGCGCGTTGATAATCGCGTAACGCATCGCCTCGTCGCCCTGGCCAGCCCACGTCTGAGTGGTACTGGGAAGGTCGGCGTGTGTGGTCGTGTAATTCACAACCAGCGGCGACCAGAAATCGTACTCAGCATCAGAAATACCGTCAGGCCAATACTGTCCCGACTCGTTCTCGCCACCGTAGTTGCCGAGGACTGTCGAAAGCCCGGAGTAGGTATCGTTCGGATAGCCAACGATGTCAGCGGCATTCGCTGCTCGCTGGGCACCGGACGTGCTGTTCACCGTACCATTAAGAACGAACATTGACTCCAGCCCGTGCCACGATTGCTCGTTGCCCGAAGCGGAACCATCCACGTAATACTCGCCGCCAAGACCCTGGGTAAGCGAAGTCTCAAGACGCTCAACAAAATTGTCAAACACCTTTACGACGCCTTCCGGCCCCTTGTTCGAGCGGAATTCACGGTAGTACATCGAGTCGGTGGTCTGGTAACCACGGAACTCAAGGTTCGCCGTTTTCCACAAGTTGCGACGTGCAAAGTTTCGTTGCGTTTCCCCGGTGTTGCCTTCGACCTTGTGCAGCCGGTACTGTACCGGCCAGTCAAAACCTTCACCAGAGTTGTTGTAGTTCACTCGGCCCCCTGCTTCCAGCAAGGCACCCATCTGATAGTTGCGGAGCATGGACTCCTCAACTTCGCGGATGTGGTTTGCCAGCGTGGTTGCTGCGGTACGAGAGAACGCGACCGGGTTAAAACCTTTATAAGCCACTTCTCAACCCCTTCTAAAAAACCCTAGAAAAAACCATCGGCAAGTGCCTGCTGGCGTAATTTATCCCCCGCGCTCGCGGAGGCATTTTGGCTTCGGGCCATTGGGTTTTCAGTTGGAGGTATACTTCCTCCAGCAGACTCGATGTACTCGTTGTACTGGTTGGCCTGCTGTAAGTACTCCATGTTCCGCTGCTGGGACTGCTGAGCCTCATGGTGTTGCTGCTGCTGATATTGCTGCTGCGACACCGAGAGGTCACCGCTATACATCCGTGTAGCCAGTTCCCAAAGCGACGAGGGGTCAGTAATACCCTGCCCCCTAAAGTAGTTAATGTAATTTGTAACAGCTTCGCCCTGTGGCGATAATACCAAATTACCATTTG
>Ga0310122_10001001_pt1 | contig 18071 bp, 14 predicted proteins | sample CB6_Bottom_1051__FD_203503 | JGI IMG/M metagenome (GOLD analysis project Ga0310122, IMG submission 203503) | Marine microbial communities from Western Arctic Ocean, Canada - CB6_Bottom_1051 | ecosystem: Environmental > Aquatic > Marine > Oceanic | place: Canada: Western Arctic Ocean | collected...
GGGATCCGGGTCCGCGACGAGCGACCCTCTCTGACCCTGTCTAGGAAACTTCTCGGTAGAGTTTCTCGCGCTCGCGAACCGGATCCAAGAGTCCGAGGTTTCCCTCTTCGAGTTCATAGCCGCGCGGGTAGGGCGGCTCGCCCGAGAGTCCAATCGCGACGGCAACGCGCGGGTTCTGGTAGTAGGCGCCGTAGGCGTGGTAGACCAGGAGATCGACGAAGCCCGGAATCTCGGCGCCGACCTCGCTGACCAGTGACGCGCGAAGGCCTACGGGCAGACTGACGAAATCATCGACGCCTCGCTCGTGAGCTTTGGCATCGAGTGCCGCCAGGCCAGCGGCCACGAGAGGCAACGCCTCGCCCAGCTTCGCCTCGATATGGCTTCCGATCCCGAGGCTTCCGGCTCCGGGTAGAACGTCATCGCGTGCGGGAATCAATTCGTCGAGCAGGGCAACGAAGGTCTTCTGTGTAAGTGGCGCTTCGGTCATGGCGATCTCGCTTTCGCGTGCGTGTTCAGTCGAAGAGACTGTCGAGGTTCTTCTTCATGTGATCGGCCACGTAGAGGGCGATGGCCTGAAGCGTATTGGTCGGGTTGACGCCGCCGGACGTGACGAAGACGCTGCCATCGACGATGAAGAGATTCTTCACGTCATGGGTTCGTCCGTGCGGGTCGACCACGGAAGAAGCCGGGTCTCTTCCCATTCGCGTCGTGCCCATGAGGTGCCAGCCGGCTGGGGGGAGTGGCGCCTCGGAGCGCGTTTCCTTGGCGCCAGCGGCTTCGAGCGCTTCGACGCCGCGTGCCACGGCGTGGTCGAGCATCCGAAGACTGTTGTCGCTGAGCGTATACTCGATCTTGGGAGCGGGAATCCCGTCGGCATCTTTGAGTTCGGGATCGAGAGTGACGCGGTTGTTCACATCCGGGAGATCTTCACAGATGATGACCATGCCGGCGGTTCGATTCCAGATCTTGTCATACGACTCGTGGTGTTCGGCGCCCCAAGGTAGTCGTCCCGAGGACATCCCCCATAACGCGGTCGCGATCGGTCCCATTCCGCGCAGCATCTCGAAGGAGTAGCCACGTTTGAATCCGCGCGAAGGGTCGGTCTCGTAGAATTCCTGCGAGATGATGGAACATCCCGTCGGACCCTTATAGCCGTCGAGACTTTCGTCGAAGACGCCGGTCACCATCGCGTAGGGATGGAACATGAGGTTCCGTCCGACGAGGCCGCTCGAGTTGGCGAGGCCGTCCGGGAATCGTTCGGAAGTGGAGTTCAGGAGTAGCCGCGGAGTGCCGACGCCGTTGCAGGCGACGATCACGATCTCGGCGCGCTGATGGTGTTCGGTTCCGTCTTCGCCGACGTAGATCGCGCCGGTCGCCATGCCCTGCGCGTCGACCGTGATTTCTCGAACGCGACAATGGGTTCGCAGTTCGACGCCTTCGCGTATGGCCGCGGGCCAGTAGGTGACGTCGGTGCTGCCCTTCGCGCCCTGTGCACAACCCATGATGCAGGGGCCGAGGTTGATGCAGGCGGCGCGGCCTTGATAGTCCCGGGTCGCGATGGCGCTATCGGAGGGCCACCAATGCCAACCGAGTCGATTGAAGCCCTCACCGAGGGTTTCTCCGATCTTGCCGAGAGGGACGGGCGGAAGAGGCAACTCCTTGGGCGGATAGGCAGGATCCCCGGCCAATCCGGCGACGCCCATCATGCGGGCATTGAGGTCGTACCAGGGTTCGAGTGTCTGGTAGTCGATGGGCCAGTCCTCGGCCACGCCGTCGAGACTCTTCACGCGAAAGTCCGAGGGATGCATTCGAGGAAAATGGGCGGCGTAGAGAATCGTACTGCCGCCGACCGCATTGAAATTCGAGATCTTGATCGGCGAGTCGTCGTCGTTCACCGGATAGTCTTCGCGCCGGCCCCGCGCATTCGGGCTGAGCGCAAAGGCGCCGAATTGTTCCATCTCGCCGCCGTGACGAGTCGTTGGATAGTCGGCGGGATTCATCCAGCCGCCCTGTTCGAGGCAGACGATGCGCATGTGCGTTTCGGCGAGGCTCCAGGCGATCGCAGCGCCCGCGGCGCCCGCACCGATGATCAGGACGTCTACGGGTTCTTCCGACATGATTCGCTCAAAGCTCCTTCGGTCTGGGTTCAGTCGCCAGTCGTTCCGAGATGGGTCGCCAGAAACGTCTGTGTGTGGAGAAGCTCATCACGGGGAACAGCCGCGTGAGTGCCGGTATTGGCGTGCAGCCGCTTGTCATCCGTGCCGATCGCCTCGAAGAGCTGATTCGAGAGATCGCGCGGGATGAGTTCGTCTCCCCATTGTTGAAGGAAGAGCACGGGACATTTCACATCCGCGGCGTCTCGAAGCAGGCGATCGTTGTCACCGTACGCTCCCATCAAGCCCAGCACGGCGACTTCGATTCGCGGCTCCGCGGCGACGAAGGGCAGGCCGAAAATCGTCCCCATCGAAAGGCCCCAGTAGCCGACGCGACCGATTCCGATCTCGGGAACCTTTTGGAGCGCGTCGAGGGTCGCCTTCCAGTCCTCGATCATGGAGTCTGCGATGGCGTCGCCGATCAATCGGCGCATTCGTTTCGGAACCGACTCGTTCTCGACTTCCGCAGGCATTCGATCGCCATGAATGGGGCCGTCGATGGTGGCGGCGGAAATCTTGTTATGCCGCACAAATCGACGGGCGAGGGCCTGGAGATGATCCTCACGTTTGTGTCCGTTTCCGCCATGTCCGATCAAGACGAGGGGCGTCGGCGCTTCACAATCTTCGGGTGTCCAGAGCACGCCAGGAACGCTGCGGTCCTTGCAGGTGACGGTGAAGTCACGTTCGGTAACGCCTTGGCTGGTCTGACTCTCTCCCCAATTCATGGTGTTCTCCTTTCGCATCGTCTCTTGTCCCGAATCAGTCTACATCGGCCATTCCATGGCGGCTCGGGTTCATCCTGGTTTGACAGGTGTCGCATCGAAGTTCGCGGGAGTCGATGGGGCCGCCAGGTGAACGACACGCTGAGGAAAGGGAATTTCGATCTCGGCTCGACCGAGCGACTTGTAGATCGCAGAGTTCAGGCCGTCGACACAGATTCCGCGCAGCGCAGGCTCGTCGATCCACGCTTGCACGCGAAACAACAATGCAGAGTCGCCCATTTCGTCGAAGCGAACTCGTGGTTCCGGGTCGCTGACGACATGTTCGACAGATTGCGCAGCGGTCATCAGGACTTCCTTCACCTGATCGATGTCCGATCCGTATGCGACGCCCACGGTCACGACGACGCGCGTTTTTTCATAGGGACCGCCGGACTCGTTGACGACTTTCGCATTGGCGATATGCGCGTTGGGCAGAGTGATCTCGATATCGTCGCGAGTCAGGAGTCGAGTGCTGCGAAGGCCGATTCGAACGACGCGACCGCGTTCGCCCGAATCGAGGTTGATGTAGTCGCCGATCTTATAGGGCGCATCCATGATCACGAAGAGTCCGCCGAAGAGATTGGCCAGGCTGTCCTTGGCCGCGAAGCCGACCGCGATCCCCATGATTCCCGCAGATGCGAGCCAGCCGGACAAATCCAGATCCCAGGCGACGAGTATGAAATAGGTCGCGACGCCGAAAATGAGGATCTTGCTGAGATTGTCGAAGAGCGGAAGCGTGCGAGCTTCGAGCCAGGTCACGCGATCGGCCAACCGACTGAGTCCTGAAAGGATGGTCGAACCCATACGAAAGCCCGCCACCATCCAGACGACGATCGCGAGGGTCTGGATCAGTGCGACAGAGAAACCTTTGATTGACGGGCCCACCTCGAGAATCAAGGTCGCCGAGTAGAGGCCGACGAGGAATACGCTCACGAAGATCGGGCGATGGACGGATTGTATGAGCTGATCGTCGAATCGAGTCTTCGTCCTCGAAGAGAGGCGAAGCAGGATGCGGGTGACCAGGAGGTCGAAGACCTTGGCGATCACGATGGAGGCCAGGACGACCTCGAATGCGCGTACCCACGAAAGGCTCTGAGCCTGCTCGGCGAACCGTATCCACTCATCCATTGAATTCTCCTCAATCAGATTGGAGCCATCGGGAATTTCGATTGTCCTCCGCGATCGCGCCGCGCCGCAGAGAATAGTTGAGAGTAGGGGTCCCATTGCCGACATTCGAATACGGAGTCCGCCCTGTTGAACGACGACGCTCCCGATCGTGATGAGCTGCGGACCCAGGCGCTCGAAACGACCGTCGAGGAATCGCTCCGCTGTGGGCGGATGATTCGCAATATGCTGAAATTTTCACGTCAGGAACCGACCGCCAAATGGATCGAGGACGTGAATGACATCGTTCGCCGGGCTGCGGAAGTCACTCGTCCCTATGTGATGAAGCTCGGCGGATCCCTCGAGATCGACATCGGGCCGGTTGCCCTGATGGCGAATCTCAGTCCGATCGACATCGAGCAGGTTCTCGTGAACGTGATCCGGAATGCGGCGGAGTCGCGAGAGGGCGGGGCGCGAGTGGTGGTCAGCACGCGTCGAAATGGCGATGAGATGTCGATCGAAGTCGCCGACGATGGTATCGGTATCTGGCCGGCCGACCGCGATCATGTCTTCGAACCCTTCTTCACGACACGACTCGAGAGCGGGGGTTCCGGGCTCGGTCTGTCCGTCGCCGAGGGCGTCGTGACCGATCATGGCGGTGCGATCGAGTTCGAGAGTCAGCCCGAGAAAGGCACTCGGGTGACGGTCCGCTTGCCGCTCGAGATTGCTGATTCCTGAGCAACGGCAGGTAGTTGGGATACTGCGCGGCGTCCCTCGCAAGCCCCTGGTGCGGTCCGAATGCGAAGCCGGCGGGCGTTCGTGGCCGAGCAATTCCAACCTTCCGTGACGACGGGGCTACAGCGCCAGGGTGGGGCGCCCGATTCATAGGCTGGCCCGGGGGTTGGCGGTCTCATCTGAAACTCGCTAAACCCCCGCTCAACAGGGCATCGGCCCAGCCAGGTAACTGACCTGGTGGGACACAAACCGACATCACCGAAAGTTCAATCGAGCAGCGAACAACAGGATCTCTCGGCCCGCCGATGGAGATCGCGCTGCGAAGTTCGAAAGCGATCACGTTGATCACTTCGATCGTCTTGATTGGTCTGATGAAGGCGCCCTGAACCCAAAGAGAACTCTGCCCATTTGTTGTTGGGTCAGAAGCAAGAGTCCGGCTGCGCCTCGATTCGGCGCAGCGCGGCGGAGAAGTAATTTGTCTAGTGCACAACCGCAGACCGTTGCGGAAAGCGGATTTGACCGTTTTGAATTCGATTCCCTTTTGACCTTCGGCCTCGAGGCCGCGGGTTTTCAAGAACCCCGGTCGATTCAGACCGATACGATTCCGGCCTGTCTCGAAGGACGAGACGTCATGGGCCTCGCCCAGACCGGAACCGGAAAGACGGCGGCCTTCGCGCTGCCGATTCTCGAGCGACTGATCGTGGAGCCGGGCAAGGGCCCGCTGGCCCTCATTCTGGCTCCGACACGCGAACTCGCCATTCAAATCGATGCCGAGATTCGGCTGCTCGCGAAGTTTACGAAGATCAAGACCGTAACCATTTTTGGCGGCGTTTCTGCGAGTTCGCAGATTCGCACGCTTCGCAGCCGACCCGAGATCGTGGTCGGTTGTCCGGGGCGGGTGCTCGACCTCCTTCAACAGAAGAAGCTCGACCTTTCACAAGTCGAAACGCTGGTTCTCGACGAAGCCGACCATATGTTCGACATGGGATTCCTTCCCGACATCAAGAGGATTCTGGCTGCTCTGCCCAAGGATCGACAGAACCTCCTGTTTTCGGCCACGATGCCCAAGGCCATTCGCGAACTCGCAGCGAGCGTGCTCGACCGACCTCATATCGTCGAACTCGCGACGGTTGCTCCGGCAGAGCGAATCGAACACGCGCTCTATCCAGTGCCAGAGGGTCGCAAGCGAGACTTGCTCGATCGTCTGCTCGCGGAAGACGATTGCCGTACGGCCATCGTCTTCACTCGAACCAAGCATCGAGCGAAGCGACTGGCGCTTCAGCTCGCGAAGAACGGCCTGCGCGCCGTCGCGCTTCAGGGAAATATGTCCCAGGTCCAGAGAGACCGTGCGATGAGCGGCTTTCGACAGGGGCGATTCGACATCCTGGTCGCCACGGATATCGCAGCACGCGGGCTGGACGTCGCGGGCATCGATTACGTGATCAATTTCGACCCGCCTAGTACGCCAGAGACCTATACCCATCGCATCGGGCGAACAGGTCGCTCGGACGAAAGCGGCAAGGCCTGTACGCTGGTGACGCGCGAAGACTCGGGTTGGGTACGCGACACCGAGCGTGTGCTCGGCTCGCCGATCGCGCGCCGGCAGCTGCCGGGGTTCGAGACGGAGCCGCTTCATTCGACCGGAGGTCAAGGACGTGCCAAGCGCTCCGGCTCCAACCGATCGGGATCCCGACGCTCGGCCAGTTCTCCTCGCGCAGGGGGCGGAAAATCCGGCTCCAGTCGCTCCGGAAAATCGCGTCGACCCCAGCAGAAGGCCGGGAAATCGAGCGGCGGGCCGAAACGAGCGGGCGCGTCATCGACTCGGGACCGCTCGGGTGAAGGGCCCCAGACACGCCGTCGCCGCTAGATCTGCACCCCAGTTGCGTATCGAGCGGCGCGCCGATCGTCGAGGCGTCTGCGTCGCCCTGGTAAGGGGCGTCCATCGAACGACCGGCGACGTGGGTCCGACTCAAGCAGGCCGTCAAGCCGGCCGATTCAAGGAGAGCATCCTGACCCACAGGGAGTCTCCGTGAATCGCCGCACACATCCTCGCTTTCGAACGAAATTCGACGTCCTTTGTTCTGCGGGCGAGCGCGCGGGCTCCGGCACGCTCGTCAACATCTCGCGCTCCGGCGCGTGCCTGGACTCGGCACGTCATATTCCGGAGCTGGGGACGAAGGTCCGCCTCTACGTTTTCATCCAGCCGGTGTGTCCCTTCGAGCTGTCTGGCGAGGTCATTCGCAGCGATGGAGCGACGTTCGCGATCCGCTACGGCAATCTCGATGCCGAAGTGGGTCGGCTCGTCGACGATGTCGCCGCATTGGTGATGGGCCCCTGAGCGGACCCCGGTTCGCCCGGCCCTGCTGCGCGCCGCTCGACCTCGACGCCGGTAAACGAAATCCCGTCCCAGATTGTCCGAAAGTGTGAGGCTCGACACGATGATCGATGCCTGAGAATCGCGATCGGTCGTGACGACTGCGCGCCGTCTGCACATTCGTGCGTACCCTGAAATGCAATTTCAGAAATTTTTCGAAGGGTGAGGACCGCCACCCGAGATGAATCGGACAGGCCCGAAGAGTCTGTTCAGGGTCATCACGATCTCTCATTCGCCCCGAATCCTCCATCGCCGTCCGTACCGGGTGACCGCAGCGTTCCTGGGACTCGCGCTGGCGACTCTCGTATCGACGTCGGCATCCGGGGTTCGAACGAGGTTCGGGTCGCCGCGATCCCGGTCGAGGAACCGGCCGTGTCCGAAGACGATGGCTCCGGCGACCCCGGAAGTGATCCGTGCGAGGCGATCATGAAGTACAGGTCTTCGACGACCTCGGATCGGCGATGGCTCCGACGGCGGCCGACGGCGGCTTCGTCACGAGCGACGACCCTTCGAAGAGGATTCACGCTCTCCCGATGGACTGAAGTGTTGATTCGTGTTGGAATGTGGGTGGCGGGCTGGGTGTCCCTTGGATGGGGCGCCCAGTCTCCGTTCTATCTTGTTAGTTGAGTCTCGGCTTCTGTTGTACCAGTGCATCTCTGCGCAGCCGAATCCTCGCCGCGTCTTCACGATCGGGGGCGAGTTCCAGATACTGAGAGTAGTCCTCGATCGCGGCGTGCGTGCAGTCGAGTCGTTCGAGAAGGATTGCCCGGTCGCGGTATTCGAGAGCCGAGTTCGGAGTGAGGACGAGGATCCGATCGAAACAGCCGAGCGCCGAAAGACCATCGCCTTCCCGGAAGTAGAGAAATTTCAGGTTGTTGAGCATGCGTGTATAGATTTCGAGCGCGGTCGCCGGTCGAAGCCAGGTCTCATGATCGAAGTTGTCGTCTTCGGTCATCGCGTGTAGACGCTCGACGCACTCTTCCTTGCGCAAGATTCGCCCAAAGAAGGGGTCGATGATGATTTCGCCTCGCGGTGAATCGCTGATGCCCGCGATCTTGGCGAGAAAGTGCCCTGGAAAGCCGACGCCGTACGCTTCGAGACCGAGTCGGCGGGCGATCTCGACGTAGAGAATCGAGAGCGTGATGGGCAGTCCCCGACGCCGCGAGAGGACTTCGTCGAGGAAGCTGTTGCGCGGGTCCTCGTACTGCTCCTTGCTCCCGCGAAAGCCTTCGAGTTCGAAAAGTACGTGATTGAGTGTCGCCACGGTTCCACTCGGCGTGGTGGCTTCGTCGATCAGGGGTCGCGCACGCTCGACCAATTCGTCGATGTGGGCGAGCCCGAACTCGATATCGAGATCGGGGCGAGCTTCGGCGACCAGAACGAAGGCGCCCTCTGCCAGCCCGATCTGACTCTCCGGAATGCTCGCTAGCGATCGAAAGCGTGGCGAGATTTCGCCCTGCATGGAAGTCGCTTTCGAGGCCATTGAGTCATCCCTGGTATTCGGGTTCGCGTGGATCTACGCGGAACCGGGTCAGTCTCTCGAGCCGGGAACCACGTCGAGCGTAATGCGCTTTGCCCCTCGCATCACGACGATCTTTGCGGATTCGCCGACACGGAGTGCTTCGAGAGCATACGTGTAGTCGTAGAGATTCTCGATCCGCCGCCCGTCGACTTCCACGATGATGTCGCCGCCACGAACGCCGGCCCTCTGCGCCGGTCCCTCCGGCGCGACCCCAGTCAAGCGAACCCCACTGACCCCGCTCTGCGCGTAGTCTGGCACCGTTCCAAGAAATACGCGGAATCCCGACCGGGTCTGGTCGCTCGAGGGGGTCGTCTGGGCGAGATAGGGTGGAGGTCGTTTCGAGCGCGAGAGGGACTGCGCGATTCGACTTCCCAGAGTCGCGATCTGGGCGGCGCCTTCGAAGTTCAGACGATCGATGGTGTCCTGGGGTGTGTGGTATTGGGAGTGGACGCCGGTAAATGCGCTGAGAATCGGAACGCCATGGGTATAGAAGCTCGTGGCATCGGTCGGGAGATAGCTGTCGGTTTGTGGAACGATCGAGAGGGCCAGAGGCGCGGCCGCGCTTTCGAGTAGTTCAGGCCAGAGGGGACTCGATCCCAATCCCTGGATCACGACGTTCTCTCGCAGTCGGCCCACCATGTCGAAATTGAGATAGGCGACGACTCCGTCCCGCGGACGCTCTCGGTCCAGCCGGCCCGCCGTAGCGTGTGGCTGAGGGTCGGTATGGGGATCGATGTGGTCGCTGACCCAGCGCGCGGATCCGAGCAGCCCGAGTTCCTCTCCCGACCAGGCTGCGAATACGAAATCACGCTCGCCCAACTTCTCGCCGTCGTCGCGTCGAGAGGTGAGTTCTTCAGCGATCTCGAGTAGCACCGCTACGCCCGAGGCATTGTCGTCGGCACCATGATGGATCGCGCCGACATCGTCGCCCGAAGCCAGCGACGCGGATCCTTCACCGTGGCCCAGATGATCGTAGTGCGCGCCGAGGACGATGGTCTCACGGCTCGGTCGAGCGCCGAGCTGCAGTCGGCCTAACACGTTGTTCCCAGCTGCACGAACGGTCTCGAGGTCGACGTTTCCGCCGAGCGTGACGCCCGCGATCTCGAAGCTCTCGAACCCACGCGAGGCGGCCGCCAGATCCTTCGAAGTCATCGCTTCGAGGGGAATCGCGGCCTGGTGCTGGAGTTTGTTCAGGCTTCGCGACTCGTCGCTGAGCAGCCGACTCGCAAGTTCGTCGTTGATCGAGAGTACGGCGATACGAGTCCCCGCCAGCGAGGCATCGAAAAGGAGAGGCACGAGCTCGTTGCGAAAGCGGCCGAGCGGGCCGCTCACGAAGAGAATGCCACGCGCGCCATGATCCCTTGCGACCATCGCCTTGTAGCGCAGACTGGCATAACGCTGGAGGTGCTGACGGTCCGCGCCTTCGAGAGTGTGTGGCAGTCCGCGAAAGACCATTACCCAGCGATCGGTGACTTCGAGACCGGCGTAGGCATCGACTCCAACTCCATCCGCGTGCGCCGGAGCGATCATTCCGTACCCGGCGAATACGATGGGGCTGGGCGGAATTTCGCCAGAGCGAGAGAACGCCAAGGGCCGCCACGTCGTGTCGACTTCCGTGCGAACCGCGTCGACTTTGTTTCCGCTGAGTTCGAGATCGAGTGAATTGTCGCTGCCGAGAGAGATTCCGGAAGTGAACTCGAACCGGTGCAGGTAGCCGCCATCGTTACCACCGGGCTCGAGGCCGATGCTCTGCATGAATCGCGCAATGTAGTCGCCGGCAAGATGCTCTCCCTCGGTTCCCGCACGACGGCCCGCCGTTCGTTCATCCGTGAGGGCACGCACATGGGCTTCGAGGTCGGCCGGCGCGATCACGCTGCGATGCGTCGCAGGAAGAGGAAGGGGGCCTTGCCCATGCGGGCGCCAGGTAGAGGGTGGGAGTTTGAGTCGCGCTCTGGCCGCCCGATCGTTCCAGTTGGCCAGGAAGAGCTGACTCTTCTCCGTCGACGTTTGATTGCTGGTCCAGAGAAGCCGATCGCCGTCGGGCGAAAAGACGGGGAGGCCGTCAAAGCCGTCGCGGTCGGTGACACGGATTGGCCGCGACTGTCCATCGGCATCGACCAGGTAGAGTTCGGAATTGGCGAAGCCATGGAGATTCGTCATGAAGATGATGTAGTCGCCGGACGGGTGATAGAAGGGCGCCCAGGACATCACGCCGAGGTCGGTCAGTGTCCGTTCGCTAGTTCCATCGAGCGCCATCGAATGGATTTCCGCGGTCGTGCCGTCCTCGCTGAATCGACGCCAGACGAGGCGCTCGCCATCTGGACTGAAGAAAGGACCCCCGTCGTAGCCGGCCGTCGTGGTCAGGCGCCGGATCCTGGGCGAATCGCCGTCGGCGTGAAGGTCGAGCAGATAGAGGTCGATGAAATAGCTGGGATTCTCCGCGAGTCGTTCGCGATCTTCCGCGGCCAGCGCTTCCTGATAAGCATGTCGGTTCGAGGCGAAAGCGATGTAGCGCCCATCGGGAGATACCGAGCCTTCGGCGTCGTAGCCGAAGGCGTCGGTCAGCCTTTCGAAGTTCCCCGCGTCCGCCGTCCTGGACATGAAGAGGTCATAGTGGGGATCGTAACTCCAGCTATAGGGGCGACGTTTTCCCGAGGCGCGTTGTTCGAGTTCCGACTCTTGTTTCGAAATGGCATCCGGATCGAGATGGGTCGAGGCGAATAACACGTCGCCCTCAGGCGAGATCCAGGCACAGGTCGTCTTCCCGCGCCCATTCGAGATGCGCGTCGCGTGGCCGGACTCGAGATTCATCCGGAAGATCTGATAGAACGGATTTTCTGGATCGCGTTCACTCTGGAAGACAATATTCTCTCCGCGTGAGTCGAAATAACCCTCGCCCGTTCGACGACCCGCGAAGCTGAATTGCCGTTCTGCGCGGTAGAGGGCGCGGGAATCGCGCGTCGCATCGCCCGAAGAGCCGAGTGGTCCGAAGGCGGTGCAGCCTGTGCAGGCGGCGCCGGTCAGCAGAAGGGCAATGAGCGAGATCCGACGAAGCCAGATCGTTCGCGGCGCAACGGAAGGCTTGCCAGCCATGGACGATGGCAACGGCGACCGGGAGGAGGGCATTCGGGTCAGCTTCCTATTCGATCTCGCGTGCGGCGCGGAAGCCATCGTGAATCGCCCCTTCGAGATACCCGGGGCCGCTCACGTCGCCGATTTGTCGAATCGGGACTCCGGCTATTCGAAAAGCCTCGACCTGGTCGGGGTCGGCATGGAGTCCCGTGGCGATCACGACGCTTTCCGCCGCGACGTGATGTTCATTCGTTTCGGCGACACCGTCTTTCTCGCTCTCGATTTCATAGGCGACTTCCTTCGTTCCGATCGATCGGACTTTGGCGTTCGCGATCAGCGCGACTCCGTGTTGACGCAAATCATGCAGGATTCGCCAACGCCTCGGATGGGCCATTTCGAGGCCGAATTTCGGACCCTCTTCCAGGATGGTGACCTTTCGACGTCGCTCGACCAGGAATTCGGCCAGTTCGAGCCCGACCAGGCCACCCCCGATCAGGACGACCTCCGCGCCGATCGGCATGAAGAGCTTCGAGGCCTGTCGAAGTTGGCTCGGGGAAGCCGTCATGCCGGAGGCCCGTCCCACGCGCACGGCGATGCGACTGACGAGGGACAATTTCTTCGTGGCTTTGTCGGTCGCCTGGGCGTCGCCCTGTCCGCTCAGCAGCGCACGAAGGTCGTCGCCATCGAAGACGTGATCTTGATCGACGCCGGGGATGTCCGGTTTCGAGCGGCGACCGCCGGTGGCGACGAAAATCTCGTCGGGCGAAATCTCACGAATGAGCGAAGCGCTGAGCTCGGTTTGCAGGCGCACGTCGACGCCGAGTTCACGGACCTGTCTTTCGAGCCAATCGAGGAGCCGCTGATTGGGTTCGTAGACGAGCGCCGCGAAACGAAGGGTCCCACCGAGTTGCGCGGACTTCTCGCAGACGATGACCTCGTGTCCGCGCAGAGTGGCCACTCGCGCGGCTTCGAGTCCGGCGGGTCCACCGCCAATGATCAAGATTCGTCGTGGGCGATCCGCCCGCTCGCGCTCCGTGGCGGCAAGTGTTGCTTCGTGGCCGGTCATTGGGTTCACGGTGCAGCGGACCGGTCGATCGAAGTAGGGCTGCGCGACGCATGTGTAACAGTAGATGCAGGGTCGGATATCCTCCGCGCGCCCCGCCACGATCTTTTCCGGGAGCCGAGGATCCGCCAGGAGTTTTCGAGCCATGGCGATGATGTCGATCTTTCCCTCTCGAATCAGACGGTCGCCTAACGCCGGCTCGATTCGACCGACCGCGATGACGGGGACGTCGATCTGCGTCTTGATCGCAGTGGCCGCTTCGACGTAGCCGGCTTCTTTGTGGACCAGCGGGGCCTCCGTGAAGGCCACGCCGGAAGTCGAATCGGCGTAGGCCGAGACATGGATCGCGTCCGCGCCAGCCTCCACCGCAAATTTTGCTGTCTCCTGGGCATCCTCGAGCGTAATGCCGCCGGGCGTGCGGAACTCCCGCCAATCGATTCTCGGCCAGATCGGAATCTGGTTGCTCGTTCTCGCCTTCATGGCCCGGAGTACTTCGCATAACAAGCGTGCACGGTTTTCTCGACTGCCCCCGTACTCGTCTTCGCGGAAATTCCAGGCGGGCGAGAGGAATTCGGAGAGTAGGTAGCCATGGGCGGCGTGGACTTCGATGGCGTCGAAGCCGGCGCGTCTTGCGCGATCGGCGGCGGCGGCGAAGGATTCGATGACCCACTCGATGTCGCTGGAATCAGCAGCTTTGAAGCTGGGTGGGGGTCCGGCGACGGCTTTCATGAGCAAGCCGATCTCTTCGGCGGAAAGGTCATTGACGAGATCCATCGCTCCCTTGAAGCGTGGTTCCGAGGGCACGAGCAGGGGTCGGCCGGCACGCATGTCGACGCGGGAAACCTTGCCGTGATGCACGACCTGGAGCGCGATCTTCGCGCCATGGCGATGGACGCGGTCGGTCAGCTCCCGGAGTCCCGGGAGGTAGTCGTCGCTCGAAATCGCCAGCTGACGAAGCGCCGTCGCGCCATGGGGGTAGGCGATCGCGCAGACTTCCGTGACGATCAGGCCGACTCCGCCTCGCGCGCGCTCCTCGTAGTAGGCGATGATCGGCTCGCGCGCGTGACCGTCTTCCTCGGCGATCTCGACACCCATCGCGGCCATGGCCATGCGATTGCGGAGCTTCATGCCGCCGAGATCGAGAGAGGACTTCAGACCTTCAAACATTCCCATTCCCTTCGCCACCGACGATACGGTATCTGCCGGGCCCGCCGGCATCTCACTGAAATCTGATCGGTTCCCCAGAATGCAGGAAAATTCATGCAGCCCGATCTTCGACTGTCGTGCCGGTGCGACACTTTTCCAGACGAGACGCCCCGAGCGCGCTCGTAGGCCGCCTCGGCGGCGAGCGGTCTCGGCACGCGGGTTGCTTATTCATACGGAGTGTAGGGAGTCGCGGCCCGGCGGTCGGGACCCACAATCGAGGAGAGACCATGGAGATGAGTGAGGATTTCGATTATCCAGAGTCGATGGGTGAGGTGCGGGTTCGGCGGCTGCCGAGCGGCGGAATTGCCGCGGTGCTGGCCGTCCTGGTACCCGGCCTGGGCCATGTCTACGCCGGTCGATTGACGGCGGGTGCCGTCTGGTTCGTGGCGACGACGTTCGCCTATTGGGCGATTCTCATTCCCGGCTTCCTGCTCCATGCGCTCAATATCTGGTCGGCCTATCGCGCGGCGGAAGAGGCGGGCGATCGCTATTAGCCGGCTCCCGAGAACCCCTCCGCGGCCTGCTCGGCGCGTGCGTGCCAGGGCCCCGCGCCATCGAGAAAATCCCGTGAAGTCGCGGGCTTAGCTGCCCGGCTGGGGTTGTCTGTCGCGCTCAGCATCGTTATACCACTCCGTCCGGGGCAACGGAGGCAGCTGGCCTACCGTCGCTCTCGGATGGCCGTTGGCCGGCGTTGGCCGGGCAGGAAGCGAGGGCGGGGTTGGTTCGATGATTCACGAGATCGATGACGTTCGGATCCAGAATATCCGTCCGCTGATGGCGCCCGGAATCCTGATCGAGGATCTGCCGGTCAGCGAGTCCCAGAACGAGACGGTGGCCTCGGGTCGCAAGGAAATCGAGAAGATCCTGGAAGGTCACGACGACCGGCTCGTCGTCGTCGTAGGACCCTGTTCGATTCATGACCCGGAGGCCGGCCTCGAATATGCCGGACGTCTCCGGTCGCTGCGCGAGCGATATCAGGACGATCTCTGCGTCGTCATGCGCGTCTATTTCGAAAAGCCGCGGACAACGGTCGGATGGAAGGGATTGATCAACGATCCCCATCTCGACGGGAGCTTTGCGATCCGTGAGGGCCTCTATACGGCTCGTCGTTTTCTTCGCGACGTCACGGATCTCGGTCTACCGACGGGCAGCGAATTTCTCGATCCCATCACACCGCAATTCTATGCCGACCTGATCTGTTGGGGCGCCATCGGCGCTCGGACCACCGAGAGCCAGGTTCATCGGGAGTTGGCCTCCGGGTTGTCGATGCCGGTGGGCTTCAAGAATGGCACCTCTGGCGCGGTGCAGATGGCCATCGACGGGATTGGTGCTGCCGCCGGCGAGCATCATTTCCTGTCGGTGACGAAGCACGGCGTCGCCGGCATCGTTGCGACCAAAGGCAATTCGCATTGTCACGTGATTCTTCGTGGCGGTTCGAGCGGTCCGAACTACGACGCGGAATCGATTCGCTCCGTCGAGCAGCAGCTTCGGGAGGCTTCGCTGACGCCGCGCATCATGGTGGACTGCAGCCATGCGAACAGCGGCAAGGATCATGAGAAGCAGGCCGAGGTGGCCGAGTCCTTGGCAGGCCAGATCGCCGGCGGGAATGCCGCGCTCTTTGGACTGATGATGGAGAGTTTCCTCGAGGACGGGAACCAGAAGCATTCGCAGTCCCAGGGTCGAGAGGGCCTCGTTTACGGACAGAGCATCACGGATAAATGTATGAGCTGGGAGCGGACCGAACCGCTCTTCGAGATGCTTGCGGAATCGGTTCGCAAGCGTCGAGGACGCTAGTCGCGCGAGCGCCGCGGCAGATGACCAGCTTCGATCGGGGCAATCCGCCCGAGATTGTTCAAGAAGGGAAGTCATGAGCGAAGCCAACACACTTGAATTCTGTACGACCGAGATCGACGGACCGATCTTCACCGTGACGATCAATCGTCCCGAGCGAATGAACGCACTCCACTGGAAGGCCAACGCCGAACTCGCCACGGTCTTCGATGAATTCGCAAGCAATCCAGATCTCTGGGTCGCGATCATCACCGGCGCGGGCGATCGCGCTTTCTCCGCCGGCAACGATCTGAAATACCAGGCCCAGGAAGCCGGCGGCGAACTCAATGCCGGGCCCGAGACCGGGTTTGCCGGATTGACCGCGCGCTACGACTGTTCGAAACCCGTGATCGCGGCGGTCAATGGGGTCGCGATGGGTGGCGGATTCGAAATTGCCTTGGCTTGTGATTTGATCATCGCTTCGGACAAGGCCATCTTCGCTCTGCCTGAGCCTCGAGTCGGGTTGGCCGCACTCGCCGGCGGGATTCATCGATTGCCGCGTCTGATTGGACTGAAGCGCGCGATGGGCATGATGCTCACCGGACGTCGCGTGAGTGCGGAAGAGGGCGAGCGAATGGGGTTCGTCAATGAAGTGACGACACCCGAAGACCTGATGTCGGCGGCTCGCCGCTGGGCGGATCAAATCGTCGAATGCGCTCCGCTCTCGGTTCGCGCAACCAAGCAGGCCGCGCTTGCGGGCTTGCGACATGGCACGATCGAGGACGCGATGGCGGAGCGATATCCGGCCATCGCGGAGCTCTTCAAGAGCGAGGATTTCGTCGAAGGGCCGCTGGCCTTCGCCGAAAAGCGACCGCCGCAGTGGAAGGGCCGGTAGCGCTGAGATCGGCAAGAGTCTCTATAAATATCTGAGTCTAAATGAGAATTTGGATCTTCTGTTTGTCCTGTCTCGCGCCCTCGACCGAATCATCGGCAAAAGTCTGAAGGTCGTCTTTAAATGACCGGCTTGGTCAGTTGTGAACTGGGAAACTGGATTCGACGGGCGCCGCCATCCATGGCGAAGAGGGGGCGCGGCGAATCACGACCCATCAAGAGCACACGATCATGACGATGAAATTTCTTCCGGCTCTTTCCTGGCTCACACTCGCATTGGTTTCGACCGGTTGTTCCGGGCTTTCGCAGGTCGATGTCGGCCGCGTGCTTACTTCTGGGCGCGATGGCTGGCAGCATCCGGAGCGGGTGGTCGAGGCCCTGGCGATCACGCCGGGTGATCGCGTCGCTGAGATCGGGTCGGGCAGCGGTTATTGGCTGACCTGGCTCTCGGAAGCCGTGGGCAGTGCGGGCCGTGTCTATGCCGTGGAGGTCGAAGAAGAACTCGTGGCGGACCTTCTGTCATTCGTCGAGAAGGAAGGTCTTCGCAACGTCGAAGTGATTCTGGGCGCCTACGACGATCCACGGCTGCCCGACGCTTCGATCGATCTTGCCCTCACGGTCTTGACCTACCACCACATCGAAGGGCGCGTCGACTATTTGGGCCGACTGCGCACCGACCTGCGACCCGGTGGTCGTGTCGCCCACCTCGATGATCGACCCGATGCAACGGCGCCCTTTTCCTGGTTCCAGAGCGAAGGTCATTGGACTGCACCATCACTCGTCGTCGAGGAAATGGCCGGCGCCGGCTACCAGCGCCTCTCCGAATTTGATTTCCTGCCTGTCCAGATCTTTCGACCAGAGACCTCGCAGGAGGCGTCACGGGTTTCCGAGCTGAATGATTCGCCCGAAGAGGGTGTCGGATCCTGATGGCGAGGCGAATCCCCGAAAATCGCTTCGATCAGCTCGTGCGCGGAGCCACGGAGGTCTTCATCGCGACAGGCTATCGACTCACACAGATGTCCGATATCGCACGGGTGGTCGGTGTCGCCAAGGGAACGCTCTACGGATACGTCGAGAGCAAGGACGCGTTGTTGACGCTCTGCCTGTTGAACGCGGACAGTTCGGAGCCAATCGTCCTACCCGAAGTCCTTCCGGTGCCCTCGCTGGCGCCCGGCCAGCTGGGCGTGTTGTTGAAAGAAACGCTCACTTCGCAGGTTGCCGCGCCGATTCTCTCGCGAGCGCTCGAGTCCAAAGAGGTCGACGACGCGGTCGCCGAGTTTCGAGCGGTGGTCGGCGAGTTCTTCGATTTGCTGAATTCGAATCGTCACGGCATCAAACTGCTCGACCGCTGCGTGGATCATCCTGAAATCCGGGATCTGTGGCAGACGGTCGGTCGTGAACAGCCGCGGCTGTTGATCGG
>Ga0310122_10001002_pt1 | contig 18069 bp, 17 predicted proteins | sample CB6_Bottom_1051__FD_203503 | JGI IMG/M metagenome (GOLD analysis project Ga0310122, IMG submission 203503) | Marine microbial communities from Western Arctic Ocean, Canada - CB6_Bottom_1051 | ecosystem: Environmental > Aquatic > Marine > Oceanic | place: Canada: Western Arctic Ocean | collected...
CCTGGCCATTTGGATCGTCCGGGTTCATACCAAACGGATTACGGCCGTCCATGTGCCGTATATCGACCGTTCCCAGGATGCCGTCGGCGCCCGGGTAACGGTAGCTCCACTTCCATTGCTGCCCCACTGCCTCGACCAGCCGTGCGTTATCTGGCACTTCCACATACTTTGCCCATACAAAAAGCCCGGGCGCCAACATGGCGATGACCCCAACCGTTGTAAATACGGTCAACCACCACTCCATCCGCTTGTTTTCTGGCTCGTATTTGGCGCGGCGGTCTTTGCGATACCGGTAGCGGTACACGCAGTACGCCATAAAGAGGTTGATCGCAACAAACACAATACCGCAGACGATGAAGGTGATCGTCAACGTGTCGTCGATGTAGTTCCAGTTCGAGGCAATCGGAGTCAGATACCAAGGGCTTAAGAAATGAAAGAGAACCGAACCCACGACCAGCAGAACCAGAATGATTGCCAGCGCCATACCGTTATTTTCCTCAACAATTAGAGCCGTACCGGGTTGAGCGTTCGAACGAACGACCAGACAACCCTGCGGGGCTCCGTTGGATGCTCTGGATTACCCGAAAGGCCCGTTGGATAATCGATTCAAACCGAAAACGTATTCGAGAAAGCGAAACAAAAACGTGCGCCACTAAGAACTGGCCCAACGAGCCCCATGCTGCGCCACTTCCCTCGTATACCTCCCGTCCAGTCGTTATTTTCCCATAGCATTTCTTGAACTTCAACAATATGACCATAGCACGCCCTGGCGGATCGAATTCCGAGACCCTTATCAAACGGCGTTAGAATGTATGCTGTCCAAACATCCGTCATCTGGCCGCCGCTCTCGAGGCCTTACACAGCAACTGGCTGGTACGACAATAAATCAACCCATCTACTTTTCTTTATGTCTGTCGGGACTACCGCCCGCGCGCCGTTTTGGCGCCGACTTTCTGATTATCTGACCCTGCTCAAACCGCGGGTGATGTCTCTCGTGGTTTTCACCGCCCTCGTCGGCCTGCTGCTGGCGCCGGGAGGCATCGAACCCGTAGCGGGTATCGTCTCGGTGTGTGCGATTGCGGTCGGGGCGGGCGCCGCGGGGGCAATCAATATGTGGTATGACCGCGACATCGATGCGTTGATGCGCCGCACCCTTCATCGCCCTCTCCCTGCCGGCCGACTTCATCCTGCCGAGTCTCTGGCCCTGGGTGTTCTGTTGTCCGTCGCTTCCGTATGGACGCTCGCGATCTGGGCCAATCGAACTTCAGCCCTGCTGCTGGCCGCCACGATCCTTTTCTACGTGGTCGTTTACACGATGTGGCTGAAACGCCGAACGCCGCAAAACGTCGTGATCGGGGGGATTTCGGGTGCCCTGCCCCCCGTGGTCGGCTGGAGCGCGGTCACCGGTTCGATCGAGCCAGGCGCGGTTTTCCTATTTGCCATCATTTTTCTTTGGACGCCCCCTCATTCGTGGGCGCTGGCCCTCTTCCGGCAGGAGGATTACGCCGCAGCCGCCGTGCCCATGCTGCCCGTTACCGCCAGCAGGCGGGCCACGGGTCAGCAGATCGCGCTCTATAGTGCGCTGCTGATCCCTGTCACTCTGATGCCGCTACCCATGGGCCTGTCAGGTCTCATTTACGGGGTGGCCGCCATTGGGCTCGGTGTTGGCTTTGCGATCCACGCCTGGCGGCTCTTCCAAGCCCTCTTAGCTCCTGAGCCTGGCGCTGCCGATACTGTAATTGCCCGGAAGTTGTTCGTTTACTCGGTGCGCTACCTGTTTCTGATTTTTCTAGCGCTGCTGATCGATCGCTGGTTTCTTATCCCAGCGCCCTGGTGACACACAACCCGCCGCCGGGTTGAGCGCTGGCGTCGAACCCGAGCCTGTTTCAATTCCGCCCCGGCAACGTGACGACGGGAATGCTGCGCTCTGCCGTGGCCCGATCTTTGGTCGCCAACCCGTAGATCACCTCCCAGGTCGATGCCAGCCGGCCTTGCTCTCTAAACGTCTCATACGCGGCCACAAACCGACGGTAGCGTTCTTTGCCAATCCAAGTTCTGCGTCGGTCTGACCGGACATTGGCCCCACCGGCACGGCGAAGCTCCTCAACCAACTGTGGAACACCCTTGTAGGTCACGCTGACTCGATCGGTGTCGAGCACGGGTTCTGAAAATCCAGCCATAACCAGCGCATCGCCCAGGTCATGCATATCGATGAACGCGTGCACGTGCGGGTAATCATCCACCTCGGCCCAGGCCGCACGCAGTTCCATCAGCGTGTCCGGCCCCAGGGTTGAAAAAAGAAAGGTTCCGCCGATTTCGAGAACCCGGGCGACTTCAAAAAACACCGCGCCCACATCGCACCAGTGAAGCAACAGATTCGACAGCACCAGCGGAACTGACTCCTTCTCTAGAGCCAGCTTCTCGGCCGCGGCGATCACGGTTCTCACGCCGGGATCAGCACTTGAAGATTCGTTCGCCATGGCTGCTACCCGATCGATGGCGATGACCGACAGCGCCGGAAATTTCTCCCTGGCACGGCGGCCAAGGTACCCCGTGCCCGAACCGAGATCGAGCAGCGTATCCGGCGCGGGGCACACAAGCTCGATTCGGTCGATCAGTTCATCCGCAATTTTTTGCTGCAGCTGCGACGCAGAATCATACGTCGCGGCAATCCGCGCGAATTGGCGTTGAATCGCGCGCTCGTCGAGCGCGGGGGCCGAGCCGTGGCGAGCCGCGGTGGTTGTGACATTTTTCATCGAAGTGGCTTTTGTTTCACCGCAGACTTGACGCGAATACGCCGAACCCGGCCCCATTACCGCAAATTCTCCCTGGTACGATTTACTATTTCGGAAATTACTTACAGGACAAGGGCGCGTATTTTGGGTTCATCGTCCTTGCAGTGCAGACCCATGTGACCTTTTCCCGCCGATACCGTGGGGATCAGTTTTAGAGTTTTATCCGCGATGGCAAAGTGGGCACCGTTGGCGTTAGATTTCATAGTAACCACATCAACCCCCGCTCCGTCGTCAGACACGCTCACGCTCAGTACATATTGACCCGTCATGCTCGCGCTGTCCGCGAACCCCAGAGCGAGATGCGAGTCCCCGGTACCACTTGGGAACTTACCATTGGTATCGTGGTACTCGCTGATCACCATCTTTGCACCGCTGACTAAACTGAATGCGTCAGACACCTGTGAGCGAGCCACATAATTCTGGTATTGCGGAATCGCGATGGCCGTAAGAATTACAATAATCGCTACAAGGACCATCAGCTCGATCAACGTGAATTCAAAGTGCTTGTTGGGCATTACTCTAGCGACATAAGCAAATCGAAATTCAAGCAGGTATGGTAACAGAAGTATATTTTGTTGAGCCCTTCACAAAAACGTTGCGGCCGATGTTAGTGGCAATAGCGTTACTGGAAGGTTCGCGTAGAGAAGAGGGGTATACTTTGGATCCGTTTTTTAGGATTTGCATAGCAATCCACATTGCTATCTTCGCTTCGTCTCCTGTCCCATGAGCGTATTTGAAGTACTGATGATCGTCCGATCGTTAAGGAGGCGCTGCTTTCGGGTAACAAACTCACTGGAAACTATCTGCGCCTTGCCGGACTCGAAAGCTAGGCCGTGCTGAGGATTGCGCTAACCGGAGGCATCGGCAGTGGCAAGAGCGCAGTCACTGAACATTTACGGGCACTGGGTGCGACCGTGCTGGATGCCGACGAGTTTTCACATCAGGTAACGGCCAAAGGGAGCGCGGCCCTTGAACGCATCGGCGAAGCCTTCGGTGCCGGGGTCCTGAACCCAGACGGTAGCCTTGATCGAGCCGCTCTGCGCCAGTTGGTCTTTGCCGATGCCGCGGCGCGGTCCCAGCTCGAAGCCATACTGCATCCTGACATTCGCCGACGCATGCGGGAAGCAGCGGAAAAAACCGATACCCCTTATTGCGTATTTTCAATCCCGCTGCTCATCGAGACCGGCCGCACTAAAGACTTCGACCGGGTGCTGGTGGTCGAGGCGCCGACTTCCATGCGCCGCGAAAGAACGGCCCGTCGCAGTAACCTCGATCGGAAACAAATCGACGCCATTATCGCGGCCCAGGCATCCGATGAGGAGCGACGGCAAGCGGCAGACGATCTAATTGTCAACGACGGCTCGCTCGATGCACTGTGTGCCAAGGTCAACGTGCTTAACCAGCAGTATCTAGAATTGGCCAGCCAGCCAGTTGCGGAGTCTGAGATCAACGCTCTGCTTCGCCGATGACCCGCTCCACGAGCGTTTGGTTGCCGTCGAGAAAATCGAGCCCAGCGAGCTCCCGGGGAGCCACCCAGCACACAACCTGATCTTCTAATCCGGTGGCTTTACCGAGAAAGTCGATCACTCGCCAGACGTTTAATTCAACCGATCGGTCCGGGTAATGGTGACGCACCACGAACGCCGGCTCTGCCCGGGTAATTTCCAGCCCGAGTTCTTCGCGAAATTCACGCACCAGCGCTTTGTATACACTCTCGCCGGATTCGAGCTTGCCGCCCGGAAACTCCCATTTGCCAGGGTAGTCCTTGCACGCAGGTCGTTGACCGACCAGCAACCGCCCCATCGGGTCGCGCGCAATCCCGACCGCAACGGGAATCCAGCCTTCAGGTTCGGTAATCAGCATTAATCCGGATGTAGTCGTGGGTTAAATCGCACGTCCAGACCCGGCCCTCGCTCCTCCCGACCCCCAGATCGACTTCGATCAAAATCTGCGTGCCGTGCAGATGATCTGTCAACAGTGATTCGTCGTAGCGATCGACCCGCCCGCCGTTTTCAGCAATCATCACGCCGCCTATTGCCACCGACAACTTCGATGGGTCCAGCCGTACGCCGGATTTTCCGACCGCCATAATGACGCGGCCCCAGTTGGCGTCTTCTCCAGCGATCGCAGTCTTGACGAGCGGTGAATTGGCAACGGCCAAAGCGGCCGTGCGGGCCGCCGCCGGAGAACTCGCTCCACTCACTTCGATCGTAATAAACTTGCTTGCCCCCTCCCCGTCCCGAACCACCTGAATCGCGAGATCAGTCAGTACCTCGTTGAGTGCGCGCCGAAATGCCCGCAGCCCGCGGTCCCCAATCGAGCGCGGCGCATGGTTACCGGCCTGGCCGGTTGCTGCGAGCAGCAGCGTATCACTGGTCGAGGTATCACTGTCCACCGTAATGCAGTTGAACGACGTTGAAACGCCTGTCGTCAACAGCGACTGCAAGATCTGGGGCGAAATTGCAGCATCGGTAAAGATAAAAGCCAGCAGCGTCGCCATGTTGGGCGCGATCATGCCGGAACCTTTGGCTATGCCGGCAATGGTAACTGGCGTGTCGCCCAGTTGCGTCTTGCACGCCGACCCCTTGGAGTAGGTATCGGTGGTGCCAATAGCCCGAGCAGCCGCCTGCCATGAACCCGCCTTCAGCTGACTTTTCATGTCCGGCAGCACCGCAATAATACGATCGACCGGCAGTGGCTCCCCGATGACCCCGGTCGACGCGATCAGCAACTCGGTAGGTCGACAACCAATGGCGCCGGCTGCTGCCGCGGCAGATGCTTCGACATCTCGCATGCCCTGAACGCCAGTGAATGCATTGGCGTTGCCACTGTTGACGAGCAGGGCCCGAGCATAGCCACGGTCGGTTACGCTGCGGCTCCATAATACTGGCGCGGCGGCGGTGCTGGACCGGGTAAAAACACCGGCAACCACGGTGCCGGGGTCGAACTCCACCAATAACAGATCATCTCGACCGTGGTACCGAATCTTGGCCGCCGCGGTTGCGAGACGCACCCCGCGAACATCCGGCATATCCGGAAACTCGGGCGGAGCCAGGGGCGAACGCTGGAGATCGGACACGAACAATGGCCGTTAAAACCACACAGGCTATAACTTCCCGTGGCAGTGTTTGTATTTCCTGCCAGAACCACAGGGACACGGTTCGTTTCTGCCCACCTTCGGTGTGGCCCGTATAAATGGTTGCGCGGTTGGCTTCTGCGCTGCCAAGCCCGATGGCAACGCTTGGCGGGGATCGACAGCGAGATCCGAGTGGCTGCCGACTTCTTCTTCACTCGGCTGCGACGGCAACGCTGCATTAGGGTGCAGATACTCGTGACGCCTTTGATCCTGGGCGCGGCGCTCTTCCTCCATCGAGGTCACTTGGGCTTCGGTCTGGATCTGGATCTTGGACAGGATCGCGATGACCTCGTGTTTTACACCATCGAGCATCGACGTGAACATCTCGAATGCTTCACGCTTGTACTCTTGCTTGGGATTTTTCTGCGCATAGCCCCGCAGCCCAATCCCCTGGCGCAAGTGATCCATGTTGGATAGATGCTCTTTCCACTGCTCATCAAGCACTCGCAACATCACTGCCTTTTCCAGATGGCGCATGACGGGCTCACCCACACCATTTGCTTTGGCCTGGTAAGCCTGGCTGATTTCGTCCTCGATCCGGTCCCGCAAGGTCTCTTCATGCAGTTCACTGTCTTGCTCGAGCCACTGGTCCACCGGCATCGGCAGGCCGAATTCTTTTTCAAGGTCTCCTTCTAAACTGGGTATGTCCCACTGCTCGGCCAGGCTCTGCGGGACGATATGGCGGTCAATCACCGAATTTACGACAGAAGAACGGGTCGTGATGATCATCTCGGAAATATCGTCGACCGCCATCAATGTCTTCCTCTCGTCATAGATGACTTTGCGCTGCTCGTTTGCCACATCGTCGTATTCCAGCAGCTGCTTGCGGATATCAAAATTTCTGCCCTCCACCTTTTTCTGGGCGTTCTCAATGGCCTTGCTTACCCACGGGTGCTCAATCGCCTCGCCCTCTTCCATCCCCAGTTTTTCCATCAGCCCGGAAACCCTTTCAGATCCGAATATCCGCATCAGACCATCTTCCATCGAGACATAGAAGGCGCTCGACCCCGGATCGCCTTGGCGCCCGCACCGACCGCGCAACTGGTTGTCTACCCGCCTGGATTCGTGTCGCTCGGTCCCCAGCACGTGCAGACCGCCTGCCGCAACCACAGCGTCGTGACGCCGTTGCCACTCCGTCCGGATAACGGACTGCTCTGCTTCCGTGATCTCTCCCTTGTCATTGATTTCCATTTCGAGATTGCCACCCAGTACGATATCGGTACCCCGGCCTGCCATGTTCGTGGCAATCGTCACAGCACCCGGGCGTCCGGCCTGCGCAATGATGTTCGCTTCCCGTTCGTGATGCTTTGCATTCAGCACTTCGTGTGGAATCGATTCCTGCTGCAAACGCTTTGACAGGAATTCTGAGGTTTCGATCGAAGCAGTCCCGACCAGCACCGGCTGCTGCTGCCGAGTACATTCCCTTATGCCCTCGACAATTGCCTGAAATTTTTCGCCCTGGGTTCGATAAACGAGGTCGGCCCGGTCATCCCGTATCATCGTCATGTGGGTTGGAACCACCACGACCTCCAGCTGGTAAATCTCTTGAAATTCGGCGGCTTCGGTATCAGCGGTTCCTGTCATACCGGAAAGTTTGTCGTATAGCCGAAACAGATTCTGAAACGTAATCGAAGCCAGTGTCTGGTTCTCATGCTGAATGACCACACCTTCCTTGGCCTCCACTGCCTGGTGTAGACCTTCGGACCAACGTCGACCCGCCATCATCCGGCCGGTGAATTCATCGATGATGACAATCTGATTGTCCCTGACGATGTAATCGACATCCCGCTGGAACAATGAATGCGCCCGCAGGCCGGCATACAGATGATGCAGCAGCATAATATTACCAACGTCGTATAGCCCGGCACCCTCGGGGAGCAGGCTTGCAGCTGCCAGTAATTTCTCAGCGCGGTCGTGTCCGTCTTCGGTCAGGTAGACCTGGCGGGCTTTCTCGTCAACTGAAAAATCTCCGGGGCCGTCCTCCTCTTGCTGCCGCACCAGATCCGGGATCAGTTTGTTGATCTTGACATAGAGTTCAGTGCTGTCCTCGGCCGGCCCGGAAATAATCAATGGCGTGCGAGCCTCGTCTATAAGAATGGAATCCACTTCGTCGACAATCCCGAAATGGAGTTGCCTCTGCACCTTGTCCTCAGCGCTGAACGCCATGTTATCGCGAAGATAATCAAAACCGTATTCATTGTTGGTGCCGTAGACAACATCGCAGGCATACGCCTCTCTCTTGGATTTTTGATCCTGACCCGACACTGCGGTCCCCACTGTCAGCCCCAGAAATTCATAAATCTTACCCATCCACACAGCATCACGGCTGGCCAGGTAATCGTTTACTGTGACAACGTGGGCGGTCTTGCCACAAATGACATTGAGATACACAGGTAAAGTAGCAACCAGGGTTTTCCCTTCGCCGGTGCGCATCTCAGCAATCTTGCCCTGGTGAAGAACCATACCGCCGACCAGTTGAACATCGAAGTGGCGCATATTGAGAGTCCGCTTCGCGACCTCCCGCACGACGGCAAATGATTCTGGCAAAAGAGCCTGATCAGATTCGCCGTCAGCGAAACGCTGACGAAACTCCTGCGTCTTTGATGAGAGTTGCATATCAGAGAGCGCGGCCACTCCCGGCTCCAGATCATTAATGGAGCGAACCGTTTTGTCCATGTCCTTCAACAGCCGCTGGTTGCGACTGCCAAAAACTTTTTTTACCGCGGTAGCGAACATGAGGTTGTGGTTTGCCAGGCTGCTGGCTCTTCTGTTGTCATCCCTTCACGAGCGACTGGCTGAAAATCTGCCCAACCGCCAGGGTTGAACATCGATTGCGGCAAGTCGTTTCGAAACAGGTGAATACTACAGACAACTGGCGTTTCATCGAGGCCCGCCAGTTTATAATTTTATCATGGGTGATTTGCCGTTCCGCCGCGTCGACGAACTCCTGCAAGACCCGTCTGCAGGAATGATCGATCCTAGCGCCGCTATCCAAGCGGTTGATCCAGGGATCTGGCACGATATCGCTGGTGAGATCATTGCCTCTCATACTCACGTGCTGTTGGAAGGGCGAGATGCTGTGGTCTACGCAGATTCGCCGGTATGGGCACATTCGGTGAACCAACAACGTCTCACATTGCTTGACTCGATGCGCCGCAAAGGACTGGTTGTCGACACCATCCGCGTTCGAAATCAACCGCCCGAACCGAGGCGCACCCGCCCTCGATCAGAGCGCAAACCCTCTCCCATGTCGACAGACGCTGCGCACACACTGGAGCAGGCAGCGACGACCGTCGACCATGAGGCGCTTCGTCTCGCGCTGCTGCGACTCGCTCGGCACGGTTCCAACGCTGACGACTGACCCCGGGAACAGACCCCCTGGCAGCGGCGCGGCGCTCGATTTTCGGATCGTCAGCAACCGCGCCAAAGCGGTTTTCGTTTCTCCGCGAAAGCGCGGGCGCCCTCCAACTGATCATCGCTCGAGTACAACCGGTCTACAGATGGAATTTTTCTTCCGGTGATTTGATCGAGCGCTGTTTGAAACGCCAAACCCTCTGTTTCACGCAACACCTCCTTAATGGCGGCATACACAAGTGGCGGACCTTTTGCCAGTGTATCAGCCAGCTCGTTGGCTCTCACGATCAATTGATCTTGGGGCAGCGTCTCATTGACCAGGCCCCAGTGATGCGCTTCGATTGCATCCATCCAGCGCCCTGTTAAGAGAAGCTCCATCGCAACGTGGTATGGAACTCGCCTTGGCAGTTTAAGCGTCGCAGCATCTGCAATGGTGCCCGAGTTGATCTCTGGTAACGCGAAGGTCGCCTGTTCCGATGCCAAGATCAGGTCTGCCGAGAGCGCGAGTTCCAAACCGCCACCGCAGCAAATCCCGTTCACCGCCGCAATCACTGGTTTGTTCAGGCCGGGTAATTCCTGCAAACCGCCAAATCCGCCAACGCCGTAGTCGCTGTCCACCGCCTCGCCTTGGGCAGCCGCTTTCAAATCCCAGCCGGCACAAAAGAACTTATCGCCGGCCCCTGTGATAATAGCGACTCGCAGCGCTGGATCATCTCGAAATGCCGCAAACGTGTCCCCCATCAAGCGACTGGTCGGTGCATCGATGGCATTGGCTGTGGGCCGGTTCAATGTGACAACCAGAACCGCGCCACGGGTCTCGACTTGAAGTGGGCTATTCATCTCCCATAACTCGTTCTTCGCTCACTGCCAGAGACGTTCAATATAGGCGATTAAAGTGAGTTGACTCCGGCCTACCCGCCACGTCTCAGCCACAGTGACGGGTTCCTAGTTAGTTTGGGTCAGCGCCAGTAGGGTCGCAACATATCCCGTGCGATTATATGGCGCTGAATCTCGCTGGTCCCCTCCCAGATCCGTTCCACCCGCGCATCGCGCCAGATGCGCTCGAGCGGCAAGTCAGCCATCAAGCCCATACCTCCGTGAATCTGAATGGCTTCGTCTGCGACATACGCCAACATTTCGGTGCTGTACAGCTTCGCCATTGCGTAATCTGTATCGGTTGCGGTTTCCTGATCGGTCTTCCAGGCGGCCTTCAAGGTGAGCAACTCAGCGGCTTCGAGTCGCATCGTCATCTCCGCGAGCTTGAACCCCACGCCCTGAAACCGGCCGATGAATTGTCCAAACTGCTTGCGACTGGCAGCCCAGTCGGTGGCGATTTTCAATGCCCGATAGGCGCGCCCAAGGCACATCGCTGCCACCTGCAGTCGGGTAGCCCCAAGCCAGTCATTGGCCACAGCGAATCCCTGGTGCTCTTCACCCAGCAACTGAGATTGGGGAATCCGGCAGTTGGAGAACTCGAGAATGAAATTATGATAACCGCGATGAGAAACACTGCGGTAGCCCGGCCGAACCGCGAAACCAGGCATGCCTTTATCAATCAGAAAAGAGCTGATTTTCTTGCGTGGCCCGCGGCTCGATTCTTCCTCGCCTGTGGCTGCAAACAGGATTACGAAATCTGCGATATCAGCATGGCTGATGAAGTGCTTGGTGCCGTCGATGATAAAATCACTGCCATTGCGTTTGGCTGTACATTTCATCGATCGCAAATCTGACCCGGCATCAGGTTCCGTCATTGCCAGACAATCAGTTTTCTCGCCCCGGATGCAGGGCAGCAGATACTGCTCCCGCTGATCGCCCACACAAGCTTGCAGAATATTACTGGGTCGAGCGACTAGATATTGCAGGGCAAAATTTGCCCGACCCAATTCCCTTTCAAACAGCGACAATGACACCGAATCCAGTCCTCCACCGCCCAACTCTTCCGGCATATTGGCGGCGTAGAACCCTTTTTCGATCGCTTTATGTTGGATCTGCTGCGCGAGTTCCGGGCGCACTTGATTCGTCCTTTCGACCTCGTCTTCATAGGGGTAAAGTTCCTGCTCGGCAAATGCTCGGGCACTCTCCACCAGCATACGCTGCTCCTCGGTTAGACTGAATTCCATCTGGCGTTCCTTACGATTTTTTCCGAAGGCTCTGCAGAACCCCCCGGTTCAGCTCGCCTTGGAAAAGACTGCTTGGCGTTCGTTCATTGTTCGACCCGCACCGATATCGCGTTCTTGCAGTGCCTTGAGGATCGAAACCAGCGCCTCGTCACGGGTTCTCTCCATTTCGTGCAGGGTCCGCCGGCCAACTTGCTCTTCACAACCGCGCGCCATCTGATCCACCAGTTCCTCGGTAACCGGCGGCGGCTCAAGGTGCGACCATGGAAATAACGAAGGGTTGAAATGATCTAACATTTGGCGCATGCCCCCCGACCGCCGGCCAGGTGAAAAATTAAGCAGGTGCCCCACAATGCCCAGCGCAGTCCGGGCCCAAAGAAAATCGCGGCATCCAGTTCTTCGGGCGTTGCGACACCGTCGTTGACCAGGTGCAGTGCTTCTCGCCATAGCGCTTCCTGTAGCCGGTCGGAAAGAAATCCCGGCACTTCTTTCCGCACATGCAATGGGTGCATTCCAAGATCAGCGTAGATCTCGATGGCTCGATCAATGCTCGCCTCGGAGGTGCGGTCACCCGCCACAACCTCCACCAGCGGGAGCAAATAAACTGGGTTGAAAGGGTGACCAACCAGTACCCGCTCGGGATGTCGACAACGTGACTGCAGCTCGCTCGGTAACAAGCCGGACGTGCTAGATGCAATCACCACCCCCGGATCGGCTGCCTGATCGATGCGTCGGTGCAGTTCAGTTTTGAGTTCTAACCGTTCTGGCGCGCCTTCCTGGATGAAGTCAACTGAAGCGGCCATGGTTTCTAAGGACTCAGCGATGCGCAGGCGATCCAATGAGGCATCTGGGTGCAGGCCGATCTTCTACATCACTGGCCAGGCGTTATCCACCGTTTCTCTGAGCCATTGCCCAGCCTCCGGGTCAGGGTCCCAGGCCAATACATGCAGCCCGCCAGCCAAAGCCCGTGCGGCCCAGCCGGCGCCAATGACGCCCGCACCTGCGACTCCAAATGTGTGGATATTGCCCATAACCGCTTTGTTTTTTTTGACCGTGCAGGACCTTGCCACCGCGTAACCGATTGTACGGTCTCGCTCACATCAAATCACCTGCAACGCACCGCGCGATGTGCCAAAGCCAAACCTCGAAAACTCCGGGTCGCGGCTAGAGGAATCGGGGACAGGGCGCCGGGAAACCCAGCAAGCCAAAGCTCAGGTTCAGATGGGCTCAGCGGTTAATGGCTGGAGGAAATTGATCGGCAAACTCTCCACATCATCGTAGGACACCAGTTCCCAGGCATCTTCCGCCGCTTTGATCTTCCGCAGCAGTCGATTATTCAGCGCATGACCCGACTTGTGCGCACTAAACGATCCTATGAGTGAGTGACCCAGTAAATAGAGATCACCGATGGCATCGAGAATCTTGTGCTTTACGAACTCATCACCGTATCGCAACCCATCTTCATTGAGAATATGAAACCCATCCATGACGATCGCATTGTCAAGACTACCTCCTCGGGCAAGACCCGACGCTTGTAACGATTCCACATCCTCGAGAAACCCGAAAGTACGTGCGCGACTGATTTCCTTGAGGTAAGAAGTCGTCGAAAAATCCACACATGCCGCTTGGCAGGACGACTGCAGAATTGGGTGTTCAAAATCTATGCTGAATTCCACCTTGAATCCTTCGAAGGGTTCAAATCGCGCCCACTTGTCGCCGTCTCGAATTTCGACCTTTCGGGTCACGCGGAGGAACTTTTTAGCAACCGGCTGTTCTTCCATGCCAGCCGATTGAATCAGAAATACAAAAGGGCCCGCACTGCCATCCATAATCGGCACTTCTGCTGCATCAATATCCACGTATGCGTTGTCGATACCAAGCCCTGCGAAAGCAGACATCAAGTGCTCCACGGTAGAAACGCTGGCGCCGTCGCGCTCCAGCGTCGTCGACATCCGGGTATCGCCGACGAAAGCTACGGACGCTGGAAGCTCGACCACCGGGTCGAGATCTACACGGCGAAAAATGATTCCCGTGGTTGAGGGGGCCGGGCGCAAGGCGAGAAGCACCTTGTCACCCGTATGCAGGCCGACCCCCGTGGCTCGGATGACGTTCTTTAGGGTTCTTTGCCGAATCATGCAGAAAATAATGCGTTGCGGGCGACCGGCGACCAGCCTGATGGCCCCAGGCCGCTGGATCAGCCGCGAATCCTAACCCAATTGCGAGCGAATGAACACCGAAATTACAAGTTTTCACCACTTGTTTGACAGAAGTGCCCTGCATCCTGGTTTTCCGCGATGGCCAACCCCGGGGAAATAGATCCCTCCCGGTTAATCGGCTTGCCGCCGCAGAAACGCCGGAATATCAAGATAATCAAGATTCTCAGCCGCATTCGACACCACCGCGGCGGCAGTGGCCTGACGAGGACGCCGCCGAATCACTGTAGGCTGGTCATAATCGATTTCTTCCGGCTCCCCGGACCGGCCGCCTTCGATCACCCTCACTTCTGGCACACCGTGGGCGGGATTTCGAATTCCGGTCGCCACCATCGTGACCCGAAGATTGCCTTCCATCACCGGGTCGAGCACGGTACCGATGACCACTGTTGCGTCCTCCGACGCATACTCGCTGATGGTCTCGCCGACCTGCGCAAACTCATCGAGCTCCATATCCGGACCGGCCGAAACGTTGACCAACACACCCTTCGCGCCGTGAATATCGACATCTTCAAGTAATGGGCTTGAAATCGCAGCGCGCACGGCTTCGACTGCGCGACCGGGACCGCTGACCGTCGCGGAACCCATCATCGCCATACCCATTTCGGCCATTACCGTGCGTACGTCCGCAAAATCAACGTTGATCAATCCCGGCCGAGTAATCAGCTCGGCAATGCCCTGCACCGCATTCAGTAATACCTCGTTGGCGGTTGCAAATGCATCAAGCAGCGTCACTTTGCCGCCCATGACTTCGAGAATCTTCTCGTTTGGAATGATGATGAGTGAGTCCACGAGTTCACCGAGTTCACGTATACCCTGGTCTGCCGCATGGATGCGCTTCTTGCCTTCAAATGCAAACGGGCGGGTCACAACAGCCACGGTCAGGATTCCTTTTTCCCTGGCGAGTTGCGCGACGACTGGCGCGGCTCCAGTACCGGTGCCGCCGCCCATACCTGCGGTGATGAAGATCATGTCCGTACCATCAAGAATTTCGGTAATCTTGTCGCGGTCTTCCATGGCGGCTTGCCGACCGATATCAGGATCAGACCCGGCGCCGAGCCCCTTGGTCAGGTTTTCACCCAGTTGTACAACCTTCGCCACACCCGATCGATGTAGCGCCTGCGCATCGGTATTCGCATTCACAAACTCGACACCTTCGAGACTGGCCGAGAGCATGTGGTCGACGGCGTTGCCGCCACCCCCACCAATCCCAATCACCTTGATAACCGCTGACTGCCCTGCAGTATCCATCAGTTCAAACATAGCGCACCTCCGCTGACTGTAGCCCCAGAAAACAAACTTTTCGACATCGCGACAGGCTGATCCGGGGGTTGAAGCCCGCCGCTGCATCATTTCTCTAGTGTTTTTTCACTGCCCTTCCTGACCAAATTGACTGCGAAACCAATTTTTCAGTCGAAGTATCATCTGGCGGATCCCTGCCAGCCCTGCCCGTGAAACCGGTGGCTCGGCGCTGAGTTTTTGTCCGAACAGCACCAGGCCGACGGCAGTCGAGTAAATCGGACTACGCACCATTTCGCTTAGACCACCAACGTATTTAGGCAAACCCAGGCGAACTGGCATGTGAAAAACTTCCTCAGCCAATTCGGTCATTCCCTCCATCCTTGAGCTGCCACCGGTCAGCACAATGCCGGCTCCCAAAATCTCCTCAAAACCACTGTGTCGGAGTTCGGCCTGCACCAGGAGAAACAGTTCCTCGATTCGTAGTTCGATAACGTCGGCTAAGGTCGAGCGCGCCAGTTTGCGGGGGGACTGGTCACCAACGCTCGGGGTATCGATCATCTCCCCTTCAGTTGCCAGCTGCATAAGCGCGCAGCCATATTTCTTCTTGATTTCCTCGGCTGCCTGGGTTGGGGTACGTAATGCAATCGCGATGTCTTTAGTCACCTGATCGCCCGCAATAGGAAGAACTGCCGTATGCCGTATTGCCCCCTCACAAAAAACAGCAATGTCGGTGGTTCCGCCGCCCATATCTACAAGACAAACGCCGAGTTCCTTCTCGTCGTCCTCCAACACGGCGAGACTTGATGCCAATGGCTCCAAAATAACGTCGTCCGTTTCTAGACCACATCGGCGAATACATTTAAGAATGTTCTGTACCGCACTGACTGCACCCGTGATGATGTGAACTTTGGATTCCAGACGGATACCGCTCATTCCAACGGGCTCTCGAATCCCTTGCTGACCATCGATGATGAAATCCTGCGGCAGAATGTGGAGCACCTTCTGGTCGGTCGGGATAGCCAGCGCTCGAGCGGCCTCGATGACCCGTTCTACATCTGTGTGGCTGACTTCATCGGTTCGGATCGCCACAACGCCATGGGAATTCAAACTGTTGACATGCGCCCCGGCAATTCCCGCGTACACAGACATGATCTGGCAGCCGGCAGTCAACTCAGCCTCTTCGACTGCGCTCTGAATCGATTGGACTGTTGATTCAATATTGGCTACTACACCCTTGCGCAAACCTCTGGATGGATGATGGCCTATACCGACAATCTCAAGCTCATCGTCGTCACGAATCTCTGCGACGATCACGAGAATCTTGGACGTGCCGATATCGAGTCCGACAATTAAGTTTCCTTGTGCTTGTTTGCTCATCGATCGCTGGGTATCAGATACCGGACTTGGACGATTTCCAGCGCACCGCCAGGCCACTAGGGTATCGAAGATCGATGGCAGCAATCGTGTCCGTCTGACCGCGCAGCGCCACCTCGAAAACCTGCGCGAAGTCATTGATTTTCACAACCGGATCCTGTCGCCCGACGACCAGCATAAAACCTGCACTCGAATCGAATTGCGACGTCCGTATCCGGAATGTCCAGTCTCCGCCACGGGTCAATTTTACTGTCGTTATCTCCAAGCCCAACGGCCACAACCGCCGGTCAGTCTCGAGGTACGTGTTGAGCACTACCTGGCGCTGCTTTGCTGGACCGGACAACTCCGGGATTTGACCCAACACCCGGCCGGGCGGAAGATTTACGAACCGCTCGGCACCCGGGGATGCGTCGGGTCGCAGTTCTGACCATTTCGCAAGTCCTTCAGATTCTGTGATCGAGATCCGCAGCGCACCGGGCCAGATCCGCCGAACGGCCACTGCGTGAACACCGGGTATCTCCTTCAGTTGTTCTTCGATCGCATTCAGGTTTACGCTGAAATAGTTGCCATGCACACTGCGCCATGCAGTCCGCTCTATTGTTCGTGGATCCACACGGTACTGACTTCCTTCAATGTGAATACGCTCGATTGTGAAATATCCGGGCCGTAAAATCTGATCGGCCAGAAATACTACGAAGAAAAGCATGAACAAGATGGCAGCCAAGATTGCCGGCATCGACCACAGGCGGCCGCTTCGACTTGTTCTGACGGCATCCCCCGGCCGCATAGACAACAGCGAAGGTATTGCGGATGCCGCACGTTCACGCGTTACGTCTGTCATGCAACCCCCTCGATCTTTACTTCCGGGCTAAGTTCAATCTGAAATTTCTCTAAGACTTCGGCTTGCACCAGAAGAATTAACTGTTCGATATCCGCAGCACTGGCACCTTGGTCATTGATGATGAAATTTGCATGCTTGCTCGATACCCTAGCGCCACCCACGCGCCGCCCCTTAAGCCCTGCAGACTCAATCAGCCGGGCCGCATGGTCATCGGACGGGTTTCGAAACACCGAACCGGCGCTCGCATTGCCAATCGGCTGGCTCCGTGATCGATCAGTAAGAACCGTTCGAATCATTTCCTTGACAGTGACTGTATCGCCAGGCGATAACTCAAAAACGGCACTGATGAACCACTCGTTTTCAGCAAGCGAAACACTTCGGTAGCCTGCCCGAAACTCAGCCTTGGTTCGAATTTTCAGACGACCATCGCGCCCTAAAACCTCAACCCGATTCACGATGTCCCAAGTTTCTCCGCCGTGCGCTCCTGCGTTCATGGCCAGTGCACCGCCCACTGTGCCGGGAATCCCGGCCATGAATTCAGCGCCTGACAAACCTGCATGGGCGCTGTATCTAGCGACCTTGGCGCACGCAGCACCGGCTCCGGCATTCATCTCACCGGTTGTCGTAGTTTTAATAGAAGACAGACCGCGGTGCGTGCAAACCACGGCGCCGCGTATGCCTCCATCCCGAACCAATAAGTTGCTGCCGAGTCCGGTCCACAGTAGCGGCACGTCTTCCGGTAATACGGCCAAAAACGCAGCCAGGTCTGTTTTGTCTTCAGGCACAAACCAGTAGTCTGCTGGACCACCCACCCGCCAAGTGGTGTGTTTTGCCATGGATTCGCCAAAACGAATCTCTCCGCGTATCGCTTCGAAAGATGGGGCTGATTTCATGACCAGCACTCCGCTCACTCGTCGGTTCCTGCAGGCCGACCATCCAGCGTTTCTATCAATCCCCTGGCGACTCGGCCGATATTGCCCGCACCCAACGTCAGCAA